>Ga0310123_10000102_pt1 | contig 70975 bp, 64 predicted proteins | sample CB6_AW_1057_MG_FD_203505 | JGI IMG/M metagenome (GOLD analysis project Ga0310123, IMG submission 203505) | Marine microbial communities from Western Arctic Ocean, Canada - CB6_AW_1057 | ecosystem: Environmental > Aquatic > Marine > Oceanic | place: Canada: Western Arctic Ocean | collected...
TTCATGCCGGGCACGATCGCGCCTCGATCGGGATAGCCCAACAGCTCGGCGCCAACGCTGGTCGCGCTTCGCAACAGCTTCGCCGCGGATGTCGTCGGGGCCAATGCGCGAACGGCCGCCAACTCGGTAAAGACATTGAGGTCCGGGGCGCTCGCCAGGCTATCGGTCCCGATGGCCACCCGCACACCCGAGTCATAGAAGCGCGCAACCGGCGGTATCCCCGCCCCGGTCCACGCGTTGCTCCGCGGACATGTCACAAGCCCGACCCCGGCAACCGCCATCCGCGAAAGCTCCTCGTCACTCAGATGCACGCCGTGCACAACGAGTGTCCCCGGTGCTACCCAGCCGCAGGCCGCCAGATACGAGATGCACCCGCCGTCATGCGGAGACCAGTCCTCGGCCCACCGTCGACGCGCCTCGAGAATCTCGCGCCACGGGCCGCGACCTTTTCGCAGAAATTCGAGCTCCTCTGCGGATTCGGCTCCATGCACGCATAGAGGCTGGAGACCACGCACCGTCGCCGCCGTCTGGATAGCGCGGAACAGACCAGGCGACACGGAGTAGGGGGCGTGCGCAGCGACACTTCCGCGTACGGTCGCGGGGAACGCTTGAGCATTGAGTTCGGTCGCGAGCGCGTCAAGCTCGTGCCGCACGAACTCTTCCGGCGCGGGCTCGTTGAACCCGAGGAGCTCTCGGAAGACGACGGCTTCGGCGCGCTCTTCGGCCAATGGAGCAATAGAAGCCAAGGTATTTGAGATGTCCGCGATAAGACCGGTCCCAGCCGCCAGAGATTCACGAACCGCGGCCCGAATCGCCCCGGGGTCAGGTGGGCCAGTCGCCATCTGAGCCATGGCATCGCAGGCCCACGCCGGCATGGTCTTGGCTCGCCCAACTTTGTCCCGAAGACCGCTGAGCTCCAGATGGGTATGGGCGTTCACCAAAGATGGCAAAAGCGCATACCCGGCGAGGTCGACATCGGCGTCTGCCGCGGCCGATGGGCGACGACGACTCTCTTCGTGGACGCCAATGATGGTGCCGGCCTCGACCTCGACGCAGCTGTTCGAGAGCGGCGATGAAACGATGGGCAGCACCCACGAGGGGTGGTAGCGGGTCACGCGGGTCTCAGCGGAAAGTCGCCCGTCACCCGACCCCACCGCGTCGGAGTTTTTCCTGGCGACTACGCGCGGGATAACGCTCGACATCGGACGAGGCGCCGGGACGGCCGTCCTCCCGCGCGACCCCGAGCTCACGCATGCGTGGCACGGTTTGCTGACGAAAGAACGGGTCACCGAGAATCTCGTAGTGCATATTGCGACGCTTGGGCACAAAACCAGCGTCTTCTATGTTCCGCGCGATCTCGATCTCGTCCATACAGTAGGCGGCGCCGGCCGCCCGCACCACGTTCTCCTCAATCATGACGCTTCCCATGTCGTTCGCGCCAAACGCGAGGCTGAGTTGACCGACCTTCCCTCCTTGGGTCACCCACGACGCCTGGAGGTTGTCAAAGTTGTCAAGCACGATGCGAGCGAGCGCGAGTGTTTTGAGATACTCGATGCCGGTTGCTTCGGTGCCACCGAGCTCCGTATGGGTGGGCTGATAGCTCCACGTGATGAAGGCGGTGAAGCCCCCAGTCTGGTCTTGCAACGCGCGGAGCCGAAGCAAGTGTTCGATACGGTCTTCGAGCGTATCGACACTCCCGTACATCATCGTTGCCGTGGTGCGAAGCCCGGCGTGATGCGCGACCCGCATGACGTCGATCCACTCGTCGGAGGTCGCCTTGCTGTAACAGTTGAGAAGCCGCCGAACGCGGTCGACCAGGATTTCGGCACCACCCCCGGGGATACTATCGAGACCGGCGACGATAAGTCGGTCGATCACCGTCTCGGTCGTCAATCCGGACAATCGTGTGAGATGTACGACCTCTGGTGGTGAGAGTGCGTGTAATTTGAAGGTTGGGTATCGATCTTTGACGCCGCGAAACAGATCTTCATACCACTCCAACGGCAGGTCAGGATTGTGCCCCCCCTGCAGAAGAAGCTGATTGCCGCCGACCGCCATCGTCTCGTCGATCTTTGCAAAAATCTCCTCAAAGCCGAGGACGTATCCGTCGGGCGACCCGACGGTGCGATAAAACGCACAAAAATTGCAACGAGCGACACAGACGTTGGTGTAGTTGACGTTGCGGTCGATGATGTACGTGACCTGCCGCTCGGGGTGCTTGCGCGTCCGTATCGCGTCCGCCAATCGGCCGAGCTCGTGAGCCGATTCACCGGTGTACAACGAGTACGCCTGCTGGCGTGTCACACGCGCACCGGCGGCTACCGCGGTCGACAGTGACGACATCTAGAAAAATTTTACCGGTCGGACCGTCGACAGAATCTGAAGGTCGCCGGCTTTCGCATAAAACTTCTCCAATGCCGCGATGCCACGGTCGTCCAATTCATACGACACATTGTTCCGCAAATACTCCCTCGCGATGGCCTGACGCTCGTCGCTCTCATCACCGGGCTTCCTGGGACTCGCCCCAGCGAATGCACCGGCCGTAAACCGGTCGGCGATGTCATCGAGCGCGGCCACACCGGCATCGCGAGCCGTTTTGAGCGCGTCAATCTGCTCGGCAGTGACCGCGTCGTGACGACCGGCCCACACCGCCCAGACAAAGGGCAGCCCGGTCATATCTGTCCACTCCGCGCCGAGGTCAGTTTTCTCCAGGCCGTTGAGCTCATACTCCTGATACAACGCTTTATCGCCGATCAACAACGCTGCATCACAGCGTTTGAGCATCGCGTCGAGGTCTGGGCGCAGCGTGACAAATGTCGGCTCAATGTCAAACCACTCTGCGCAGAGCACGCGCAGTAACGCGACTGCAGTTCGGGAGCTGACGTCGACGGCAATCGAACGAAGTGCCGTGGCGGGACGGTCCGAAAACAACGCGACCGACGCGACCGGCCCAGTCGAGACCACGCCAATATCCGGAACGATGCGGTAGTCGGCACTCCGCTGACACTCAATGGACGGAATGAGCCCAAGATCGACGTACCGATCATGAAGTTGAGCGGCACAGTTCGCCGGAATGTCAAACTGAACCGTAAACAAGTCGGGATACGCGTCGAGACCGTGCACGAGCGGTCGTGCATTGAGATACTCGACAGCGCTAACTCGGACTGCACTCATGCGTCACGTTTCTCAAAGCGGCCGTCGCGTTCAACCGGAACGCCAGCGGTCGCACGGATATTTCGCGTGATCTCCTCGAGCGGACGCCGCCGCCATCCCTGCTCGTGCTCGTCGAGCGGAGAGACTGCGTCAATATCATTTGCGCCAAACGTCAAGGCTACCTGCGCGAGCTTTGGACCGTATCGAGACCAATCCACCTGTATGGACTCGATATTGTCGACCACGAGACGCGCCAAGGCAACTTGACGCACATCCGTGTACCCGGTGGACGGCGGATCATCGACCGTTTGGCACAGGGGCGCGAACGCTCGGATACGCCCTGGTGACCGAGAGTCCGCTGCTGCCAGGCGATTGAGACGAGCCAGGTCAGAGCGAGACTCCCCATCGACAGTCAGCCGGGCGACATCCAGGCCGGTGGTCCGGCAGACGGAGAGCCAGTCGCCAAGACGCGGGTCGGCTCGAGTCTCGGCCAGCATCGCGACGCCAGCCGCCCGTAGCGCCGTGAGCAATTGCTCGAGCGTCTGGAGATGATGGTTACACCGCGCCGCGAGTTCGTCCAGGGCGAACGCCGTGACGGGCACGGCGCCGGCCCGAGCCACCGCCATCTCGGCATAAGACAAGACGTCGACCGTCGATGCAGGCGTCGCAGCAATTCGTACTTCACCGGCACCCGCCGGGATCTCTGAGTCCACCGAGGCGGAGTCACCGCCCGGACAAAACTCGTGCACCCGCACAAACGTGACGACGTCACCATGCAACTCGCGACGACGCGTGTCAGCCAAGGTCCCGAGCCACAAAATGTCCGCACTGGTCTCCAGGCGGGTCACGTCCTCGGGAGACAGCTGCCCCCGGGCCGCAAGTTTCTCACTGATCGCGTCGGTTTCGGTAATCATAGGTCATCGACGTCCGTGCCACGCCTCTGGTCTACCTGCCCTTCATCGATCGCGCGGGCGACCCGGTCGGCGAGCTCCAACGCTCGCCGACCAGCCGTGCCCGTGACACCGGGTTCCCCGCCGGTCTGAATCGCGCTGACAAAGTCCGCAAGCTCGCGCTCGAGTGGCTCTCCTTCTGGCACCGCAACGGGGCCTCCGGCGATCTCTGGCTCCGCGCCCGGGCGACGCTGCACCCGCCAGGCTTCCACTTGCTGCAACGCGCAGTCGATCGAGACATAGGAATCTTGCTGAAAAAAACGGAGCTTGCGCACGCGCTCTCGACTGATTCGGCTGGCGGTCAGATTCGCAATACACCCATTGTCAAAGCGGATTCTGGCGTTCGCAATATCGACCCTGTCGGTCAGCACGGGTACGCCAACGGCTTCGATCGACTCGGGCACGGCGTTTGTGCAGGCAAGCACGACATCCAGGTCGTGAATCATCACGTCGAAGACCACGTCGACGTCAAGACTCCGCGCCGAAAACGCAGCGAGCCGATGGATTTCCACGAACCGGGGGCTCGTGACCAGCGCCAGTGCCGTCGTGATCGCCGGATTATACCGTTCAGAGTGACCCACCGCGAGCGGGATATCCGCGGCCTCAGCCGCGGCGACCATCAGGTCGGCCTGCTCCAGCGTCGCCGCAATCGGCTTTTCCACCAGCACCGGAATTTTGGCGTCGAGAAATGGCATGGACACGGCCTGATGAGCCGCAGTCGGCACCGCCACGGTCACCGCATCAACCCGGCCGATGAGGTCACCGGCGTCAGCAAAGGGCTCCGCACCCACGTCGGCCGCCACCGCCCGAGCCCTGTCAAGGTCGACGTCGGCCACTGCAACCAATTCCACTTCGGGCAAACCGCGCAGGATCCTGGCGTGATGCCGACCCATGTGCCCAACTCCGACCACTCCGAATTTGAGCGATGCTCGCTGACTCATGGCTTGACGCGCCCAACGACGGCAATTCCTGCGTTGTCGGCCGCCCGCAACACCTCCGGACCATCCAATAGCAAGGTCTGACCAGCATCGACCGACAGTATCGACGCGCCCACCGACCGCATGGAGACGATCGTCTCGAGCCCGATCACCGGGACATCGAAACGCATGTCCTGCGCGGGCTTGGCCACCTTGACGACGCGTGTGCCTTGGCCTGCGACCCGCCCTGCACGGCGGATGACGGCGTCGGTTCCCTCCATCGCCTCGACCGCAACGACTGCACGGTCTTTGACGACTACCGTTTGACCAATGTCGAGCCCCGCCAATGCATCGGCCATCCGATAGCCAAACTTGAGGTCGGTCACCTCGTCCGGGTCCGGGCTCCGCTCGGTGAGCGCCCCCCCCTTGGCCAGGAGCGGCTGAAGAAAACCCGTGGAGTCGATCAGCTCGACCCCACGGTCTGCCAAGACATCGGCCACCGCGGAAATCAGCGCATCCGTATTCCGGCTCTTCAATCGACGCAAGACCGAGAGCCAGGCGAGATCCGGCAGCGCGCCGGAAAACAGCTGATTGTGTTTGACCTGCCCCGCCATCAACGCATGCGTCACCTGCGCCTCTTGCAGGATTGACAGCAGCCGTCCCAGGTGCACGAGCGACACCCAGTGCGTGTCGTATCCGGCGGCCACGGCGATCGCCTCGATCCCGCGATCGGTTTCTTCCTTGATCGCGATGACAGTTACCTCGTGTCCGAGACTCCGCGCGGCCTCCAACACGAGAAACGGAAAACGCCCGTTACCGGCGATTAACCCGACCCGCATCTTGTGAAACGTAGCTCGGCTTATTCGTCCACGCCGATCGGCTCCATCCGTCGGGGCCGACGGTGAAGGCTGACGCCACGCTTCGAGCCTCGGATGAACTCAAGCAGGTAGTCGACTTCGGAACACGACAACGTGGCATCCGACTGGATGCGGTCCAGAGCCTGGGTGGTATTCAGTTTCGACTGCAACAGATACCGATACGCCCTGCGGAGGCGGGCGATCGTCTCCAGGGGACACTGCCGACGCATCAAGCCGATCGTGTTCAGATCGAAAAGACGAGCACGGTTGCCCACGGTCCGACCATAGGGCAATGCGTCCTTCGTGACCGCCGAGTAGCCACCGATAAACGCCTGCCGTCCGACCCGACAATATTGCTGAACGCCCGAGTACGCGCTGACCGTGGCGTCGTCCTCAATCACGACGTGTCCACCCAGCGTCGCGCCCGGCCCAAAGATATTTCGATCTCCAATGACACAGTCATGGGCGACGTGCACATACGCCATAAAGACATTGTCGTCGCTAATCTGCGTAAGTCCTCCGCCCCCGCGAGTACCCCGATTTATGGTGACCCCTTCGCGAAACACGTTGCGCTCGCCAATGACGAGACGTGTCTCTTCGCCCTTGAACTTCAGGTCTTGCGGAATGAGCCCGATCGACGCGAACGGGAAAACCTGACAATCATCACCAAGCTCCGTACACCCATCGATCACAGCCGACGGGCCCACTCGGCACCGCTTCCCGAGTATGACATCGGGACCCACCACCACATGCGGGCCAACAACGGTCCCATGTCCGAGACGGGCCCGGGGATCGACCACCGCCGTCTCGTGGACTTCGACCGGCGGGGATTGAAACCCAATGAGCAGATCGGCCTCCGCGACCATGCGACCGTCGGTCGTCGCCAAAGCGCGCACAACTGCCGACTCGGTCGACCGCTCGCGAACGACCACCTCGAGACGCAGCTGGTCACCTGGTAAGACCTGCCGCCGAAACTTTGCGCCGTTGACGCCCTGCAGGATTACGCGGACGTGCGACTCGACTCCGCCTGGACCCGAATCCGAGAGCAAGAGCAACGTCGCCACTTGGGCTAAGCTCTCGATCATCATCACCGCCGGCATGAGCGGAGTGCCCGGGAAATGACCTTGAAAGTACTCCTCGTTGACGGTGACATTCTTCACCGCAACCATACGCGTCCCCGGATCGTGCTCGACGACCGTATCGAGGAGCAACGACGGATAGCGATAGCAGAGGCGGTCGAGGATGAGTGGGATATCCAGAAACACCGGCACAGGCGAAATACGCCCACCCTTCCGAGTAGACGCCAAGAAACGCCAGTGTAGCCCCTGGCGTATTCCAACGTCCAGCCAGTAAGGGTGAGCTATTGGCCGTTGAGCACGTCGATCAGCTCTTGGGTGATATCCATCGAGGGGTCGGCCCAGACCAATCCTTGGGCAGCGTTGAAGATAAAGGAGAGCCCTTTGTCGGCCGCCATTTTGTCGATCGCCGGCAACAAGCGTTGCTCGAAATCGCGCTGGAGCTGTACCTGAAGCGACTGCACCTCCGCCTCCGCGTCCTCAGTGAGTCGCGCGATATCTGCGTTTGAATCCTGGGTCGTGCGTTGCACATCGACCTGCAGACGGGAAATCTCCCGTTGCAGCGTCGCGGCGGCTTCGACACTGATCACGTTTTGCCCCTGCTGGAGCTTTTGTTGAGATTCCTGAAGCTGCTGGGTGAGAGCGTTCACCTGCCCCTGCGCCTCGGCATTCCGGGCTTGGATTTCAGCCAGTTTTTGCTCGCTGAGCTGTTGGACGCGGGCATTGGCCGCCTGGCCGTCCGTCGATTCTCCGGCAATCCGCGCCAGATCGATCCAGGCGAAATCCCCTTGGGCGGCGGCGTCCGACACCGCAATGAACGCCCCGGCGGCCACCGTCACCACGGCCGCGACGCGAATCAAAGACTTCATCCATTGTGTTGTGCTGTTAAGAGTCAACGTTGTTCCCTCTCGTCGTAGGTAGCTGTGCCGTGGTGGTCCCAGCGATGAATCCCGATAACGTTCGGTCACCCAGGTATCCAAACACGTTACTGGATCTCTGACCGGAACGAAGAAGCCATCGAAGTCGTGCCGCCTCAGAAACCCGCGGTTAGAAGGTCGAGCCAACCGCAAACCGAAACGTCGTTTTCTCTTGAGGCTGGAAATTATCGTTGTATACCCCGTCACGCTGCGGATTCCACGAGTAGATGAGCCGGAACGGCACATTCAGCATCGGCATGAAGAACCGTAGCTCAGCACCGGTCGACGTCTTGAATTCGTTCATTCTGAAATCGCGACCAAAGTCCTGCACTTGGCCGGTGTCATAGAAAAAGATAATACGCACAGGCTGTGCGATCGAGATCTGATACTCGGCGTTGAACAGCAGGCTCTTGTTCCCACCCAATACCGTGCGCCCCTGAAATGAGTCGCACGAGATCTCAGCGTCGAGGTCACACACTGCCGGACCGATCCGGCGGATGTCGAATCCACGAACCGAGAACTCTCCGCCTTGCCACAATCGCTCGAAAATTGGGATCTGCCCGGGTGTCGGTGCGACAAGGTGTTGATACTGCGCGCGAAATCCGATGGTCGTCCGTCTCGTCTGCGGGAAATACCACGTGCTTTCGAGAATCGGCTTCCAGAACGTCGTATCCCCACCGATGCCAGCCAACTCCAAAGAGACGTTGTAGCGTTGCCCGGTCCGGGGAAAAATCGGGTGATCCACCGTGTCAAATCTCAACGACGGCGTGATCTTACTCACCGTTCGCCGCCCGTTGTTCCCGAGTAGCAAGGCGTCTTGAAAGAACGGGTTAAACCGAAGGAAATCCGGATTCACCGTAAAGAGCTGATTGACATCTGTCACGCCGGTCTGCTCGAGGCTGTACGCCACAAACATTCGCGTGAACAATGCCAGCGGCCAGCCGACGGTCACACTGCCACCGTTCGTGTCCTCGGTATAGGCCCCGATCCATTGGATACGCCGAGAGAAGAGGTTGACACCCCCGGACAGATTCTTTCCGAACAAATACGGTTGGCTGTAACCGACGTTGATGTCGCGCAGTCGAGACCCGTTCTGCAACCCCACCGACAGTGTCTCACCACGACCCAAGAAATTTGCAGTCGAGAACGAGAGCTGGCCAAAGAACCCGTCAAACTGGGATACGCCGGCGCCAAACGTGAGCTGGTTGAGGTTCGTCTCGCTGAGGTTGACGGTCAGATTGACCTCGTTCTCGCTCCCCTCGACGTTTTCGATATCGACACCCGCTTCCTCAAGCGGCTCGAAGTAGCCCAGCTGGTTCAGCCGTCGAATACTGTTCTGCAGAGCGACCGTACTGAACACGCCGCTCTCGACAAGCTGCAGCTCTCGTCGAATGACTTCGTCGTGAGTGTTGTCATTCCCGACAAACGTGATCCGTTTGACAAACTGCTGCTCTCCTTCGTCGATACGCAAGATGACGTCAACGACAGGGGCGCCCTCGATGTGCGTCGGTCGTTGCAAGTCGGCGTAGAGATCGGCCGTCGGGTCCGTCCCCCCGGCAAACTGCACGTCGCTTGCGGCGGCATCCTCGGAGCGAGCGGCGCCATTTCCTAGGGAGACTTCACCCGCTACTGCGTATTCCGCTGACGTCCGCCGCTGGAGGTCCGGGAACATCGTGAGGCCCGTGTAGCCGAGCGACCCGTAAAACTCTCGGGTCTGGGTAATCGAGGCGTTTACGACCTCCTGGCTGTAAAACTCGCCGGGCCTGATGCCGCCAAACAGGGAACGCATCCCGTTGTCATTGACGACTTCGTTGCCGTCGAACCGCACCGTCCCGATTCGGTATCGCTCGCCTTCATCCACCGGAATTCGCAGCTTCATCCCCCGCGACTGTCCGTCTTCGGCGACCTCGAGATACTCCGTATCGGGAGACCCAACATTCGCGTCGATATAGCCGTTGGCCAGATAGTAGGCCGTGATGGAATCCGCGTCTGCTTCAAAAAGCCCGGCCTTGTAGGTCCCACGGCCGGTGAGCCACGACAGGAACCAGCGTTCCTTGATGTGTTCCATCTGGCCCTTGAGCCGGCCGTCTTCAATGTTGTTGTTACCGACAAAGTCGATTTCATTGACTTCGACCTTCGGTCCGTGCTCCATCTGGAAGGCCAGCTGAACCGCGTTGGGCCCACCCGCGACCTGGGTAATCTCGTGACTAATCTCAGCAAACTCGTAACCTTTTGTGGAAAACATCGCGGAGACGAGGGCTTCCACCTGGCGCACGTTGCCCAGATCGACAAACGAGTCAAGACGGATCTCGAGTCCCGTGTCCGACAACGCGGTATCTATGTCGGCCCGGTCGAGCTTATCGGAGCCCTCGAAGGTGACCATTCTCACCCGCTGTCGCTCTTCCATCTTGAACGTGATGTGCTTCCCGATCACACCGTTCGCATACGGGGCGTCCTTGACTTCGATGGTCAAGTCCTCCAGAAAACCCAGATCCCACAGACGGCGAAAGTCTTCGCGGAGGAGTTGCTCGATGTCCTCCGTATACGGGACCCACCGACCATTCCTGGATGAACTCAAATGGTTGGTGATCTCCATGTAGTAGAGATACGTTTCGTATTCGACGCTCGAGACTCCACCTTGCGCATCAAAGTTCAGTTCGACATTGCGAACGAGCGGTGGAGAGCCCACCGGCGGAAGCGGCGTTTGCTGCTGGGCCTCGAGTCGAGCGGCAAAGGCCATCCAGACGCACATCATCACGACCGCCGCGCCTGCCGCTAGCCGCCCGTGGTGAAAGTCGTGTCCAGCGTCGAGACCGGCGAGACGCGCCGGCAAGGCACGCCGGAGGAAATTACTCGGCATATGTGACCGAGGAGCCACGTTGTCGGCCAGGATGCAGCGCCGGTCGCTTGCCGCGGGACTGTCACCAACGGCTACTTGTAACCTGGAATGTTGTTGCATGGTTTCTTGCCACCGAATATGCGCTGGCGACGACGCGAACGCACGTGCCTACACGCGCGTTTGCCTCAAACGAACCGATTTCTAGTCTACGAAATATTAGACGCCGCAGGCCAGTGAACGGCCGCGACTGCAGCCGTTGGGGCCACTTTGGGCGCAGTCACGCAAGACGGTGACCGGCCACGGCCTCCCCGGCTGTCCGATAGGCCAAGGTCCCGCCGTCCAAATATACTTCTATCGTGCCCTGCTTGAGTCGACCGCGAATGAGCTCCTCCGACAACGGATCCTCGACATATCGCTGAATCGCCCGTCGCAGAGGCCGCGCTCCGTATGACCGGTCCTTGCAGGTCATCTCGATTACCCAGCCAATTACGTCTTCGGTCATCTCGATTCGCAAATCGCGGTCCGCGAGGTTGTCGTTGAGCTGGGCGACGAGCATACGAGTGATCCGTCGGAGGTCATCGTCGGAGAGAGCCTCGAAGACAATGATCTCATCGACACGGTTGATGAACTCGGGGTTAAACGTTCGTTTGACTTCAGAGAGCACCATGTCCGACACACTACGTTGAAGCCGACCCGGGTCCGTGGCCTGAAACCCCATTGCAGCCTGTTTCTGAATAAGCCGGGCGCCGATGTTCGAGGTCATAATCACAATGGTGTCTTTGAAGTTGACCCGATTGCCAAGACCATCGGTCAGATGACCATCCTCAAAAACCTGTAAGAGGATGTTGAACAAGTCTGGGTGCGCCTTCTCGACCTCATCCAGTAGCACCACCGAATACGGATGCCGTTTGACTTTCTCGGTGAGCTGCCCACCTTCCTCATGACCGACGTAACCCGGCGGCGAGCCGATCAGCTTTGAGACCGAATGCTTCTCCATATACTCGGACATGTCGAACCGAATAAGCGCCGTGTCGGTACCGAACAGAAAGTTCGCCAACGCACGGGCCAACTCCGTCTTGCCTACCCCGGTCGGGCCGAGAAAGACAAAGCTCCCGACTGGACGATTTGGAGACTTCAGACCGGCCCGCGAACGTCGAATGGCGCGCGCGAGGGCAGAAACCGCTCGTTCCTGACTGATGACCCTCCTGTGCAGACGGTCCTCCATTGAAAGGAGCTTTTCGCCCTCGTCTTGGTTTACCGAGCTAATCGGAACGCCGGTCCAGCTCGACACGACTTCGTCGATCTCGGCCTTTCCCACTTCGATCGTGCTGACGTCCGAGCGCACATCGAAATTCTCGCGCACAAATTGCAGGTTTTCGCGGGCCTGTACTTCCTGTTCGCGAAAGAACTGCGCTCGCTCGTAGTCCTTCTGAGCCGTCGCACTCTCCATCTGTTCGACCGCAACCCGAATGCTGCGGTTGATTTCGCTGAACTCGGTGCTATAACCCGCGTCCTTCAGCTTTGCCCGGGCCCCAGCCTCATCGACCAGATCAATGGCCTTGTCGGGGAGAAAGCGGTCGTTGATATATCGGTGGGATTGGTGAACCGCAGCCTCCATCGCCTCCTTCGTGTAGGTGACGTGATGAAATATCTCATACTGATCCTTGATCCCCATCAGGATCTCGAGCGCTTGGCTCTCGCTCGGCGGTTCGACCTTGACGGCCTGGAATCGTCGCTCCAGCGAGCGATCCTTCTCGATGTACTTCCGATACTCGGCCGGCGTCGTGGCGCCGATACAGCGAATCTCCCCTCGTGACAGGGCGGGTTTCAAAATGTTCGCAGCATCCAACGAGCCTTCGGCCGACCCCGCTCCCACCAGCGTGTGCAACTCGTCGATGAACACGATGACGTTCGGGTTCTCGGTCAGCTCTTTCATGATCGCTTTGAGCCGCTCCTCGAATTGCCCGCGATACTTTGTTCCGGCCACAATCAACGAGATGTCGAGCGCCAGGATCCGCTTGTCGGCAAGAAAATGCGGCACGTCGCCAGAAACGATGCCCTGCGCGAGCCCCTCGACAATCGCCGTCTTCCCCACGCCCGGCTCACCGATGAGCACGGCGTTGTTCTTCGTGCGACGGCAAAGCACTTGCTGCACGCGCTCAACCTCGACTGTCCGCCCCACCAACGGGTCGAGCTGACTCTTCAGGGCACCGTCAGTCAGATCACGGCTGAACTCGGCGAGCAACGGCGTTTCCTTCACCGTCTCGAGAGTCGTCTTTTCGTTCAGCAGCTCGACGATGTCTTCGCGGACGGCGGCCAGCCGCATGCCCTTCGCAGAGAGAATCGACGCCGCCACCGATCGGTCTTCCCGCAGGATTCCGAGCAAGATGTGCTCGGTGCCGACGTAGTTGTGGAGTAACCGGTCAGCCTCTTCCGCCGCCTGGGTCAGAACCCGTTTGGTCTCGGTGCTAAACGGGATTTCGACCGATGTCGACACCTTTTCCCGATTGACCGTGCGGCCCTCAATTTCTTTTCGAATGTTCTCTAGGGACAGGTGCGACCGCGCAAAGATACGGCTGGTGAGACCCTTGCCTTCGCGAATGAGGCCCAGCAGAAGGTGCTCGGTCTCGATCGAGATGCTGCCGAGTTGACTGGCTTCGTAACGGGCAAAGAACAATACACGCCGCGCCCGCTCCGTGTATCGCTCAAACATGCAACCGCACTGGATTCGACAACGCTTGAAGGAACTACTTCTCGCATTATAGGCCAAAGACAGAACGAGGCAAAATGCCGTTTCCTACCGGAAATCAACGACTCAACCCCACAATTCGGTTGCGCACACTGGGGTTCGTCGCGCCGACCACGTTTCGCGACCGACCACACCCGCGACACTACGAGTGTAGGCGCCCGTCCTCCAGCCGGAGAACGCGGTCACATCCGTCGGCCAACCCCGGATTGTGCGTGGCGATGAGAGACGTGAGGCCCCGTCGCGCATGCATTTCGCGGAGCAACCGATGAAGGGCTGCGCCGGTCTGTTCGTCGAGGTCGCCAGTGGGTTCGTCAGCCAGCAAGAGCGCTGGGCGCATGACCAACGCCCGCGCGACAGCGACCCGCTGTTGCTCCCCGCCCGACAACATTCCCGGACGATGATCACGGCGATCACTCAGACCAACCTGCTCGAGGAGCTCTTCGGCGCGTTGGCGAGCCTCCGTCGCTCGGACGCGGCCAATGCGGAGCGGCATGGCCACGTTCTCGACCGCACTGAACTCCGGCAGAAGATGATGAAACTGAAAGACAAAGCCGATACGCTGGTTGCGAAACAGGTCGAGCGCCTCACCCCGGAGGGTGCTGACCGTCACATCGCCTAGTCGTACCTGGCCTCCGTCAATGCCGTCGAGCCCACCGATGACCTGCATCAACGTGCTCTTCCCGACCCCCGATGCGCCCATGATCGCCACCATCTCGCCGGCCTCCACGGACAGGTCGAGATCGTCCAAAACCCGTAGCGCCTGCGTTCCTCCGCCATACGATTTCGACAGACCGGTGACGTGGAGAAAGGGCATGCCTACTGATATCTCAGCGCTTCGGCCGGATTGACCGCCGAGGCTTGGCGGGACGGATACAGCGTGGCGAGAAAGCTCACCAAGACAGCGGCGGTTACCACGAGCACAAAGTTGAGCGGCTCGATGGTAAACGGCACGTGAGAAATCTGGTACACTTCGAGATCCAGCCGAATGAATCGATAGTGGTCTGCTACCGTGGCCAGGGCGTATCCCCCCACCGCGCCGACAGCGGTGCCCATGCATCCAATGATGAGCCCTTGAAGCATAAAGATTCGGGTGATGCCGGCCCGGCTCGCCCCGATCGTCTTGAGGATGGCGATATCGCGACTCTTTTCCATCACCAACAAGATCAACGACGCCACGATGTTCAGTGCCGCCACCATGACGATCAAACCGATGGTGATCGAAACCGCCATCTTCTCCAGCCAGAGCGCTGAAAACAGTGACTCGTTCATCTCGGTCCAATCCAAGGTGACATAGTCTCGTCCCAACGCGCTCTCGATCGTGGTCGCGACCTCTGGCGCCGCGTAGATGTCGTCGGTCCGGAGCTCCATCATTTGCACCTGGTCCTGTCCCACCAGCCGCTTGGCCGCCTCCAGCGTCACGAATCCAAACGTCTTGTCATATTCATAGAGCCCGAGACGAAAGATCCCGACCACTTCGAATCGCCGACGGCGGGGAATCATCCCCATGGGTGAGAGCGCACCATTGAGCGTGACCAGCGTGACCTGGTCTCCGACAAACGCACCGAGGTCTTTGGCCACTCCTTCACCGATGACGATCCCGGGGGCCGGACCGGTGACGGTGCTCAGGTCGGTCAAGCTACCGTGAGTCATCGACGTCGCAACTTCCGAAACATCCGCCTCGAGCGCGGGATCGATCCCTCTGATCGTCAAGAATGCCTCTCCTTGACGGCTTGAAGCGAGCGCCTTGCCAATGATTGATGGCGTCGCTGAAGACACACCGGGGAGAGCAGTCATGAGTCCGGCTTCGCGTTGATAGTCCTGGTATCCTCCACCGCCCAGCTTCCAGACATACACGTGAGCCGACGAGCCCAGAATCCGGTCCCGCATCTCCTCCTGGAGACCGGTCATCAGGGCGAGCGCCACAATCGTGGCCATGACGCCAACGCTCAGGCCAATGGTCGAAATGACAGAGATGAGCGACACAAACGCTTGCTTGCGCCGCGCGACCAAATAGCGAACCGCGACGTAGACCTCATACGGGGCATTCATTCGTCAGGCTGCATTCTAGTCGGCGGGACTACACCGCTGGACCGCATCTGAGGAAACAAGATCACGTCGCGGATCGATTGGCTGTTTGTCAACAGCATGACCAAACGGTCGATCCCCACTCCCTCTCCACCGGTCGGTGGCAATCCATACTCCAACGCCCGGATGTAGTCCTCGTCCATCACGTGCGCTTCGACGTCGCCGCCTTGACGCGCGTCACGCTGCATCTCGAACCGCCGCCGTTGCTCCGCCGGGTCGTTGAGCTCGCTAAACGCATTGGCCACTTCCATCCCGCCGATATAGAGCTCAAAGCGCTCGACCGTCTCTGGGTCGTCGGCGCGCTGCTTGGACAACGGCGACACTTCGGTCGGAAAGTCGTAGACAAACGTGGGCTGGATCAAATCGCCCTCACACAGCGCTTCGAACAGCTCCATTGTCGCTTTGCCACACCCCGCTCCCGGCGGCACGGGGACGGACAGCGCGGTCGCGATCGCTTCGATCGCCGTGCGGTCGCGGAGCTCCGTCTCTGCGACCGTTCGACCCAAGCGGTGACCCGCCGCGGCACATACCGCCTCCCGCAGAGGCACACGGCGGTATGGACCGCGAAACGACAGCGTGTGCTCTCCGAATGGAGCCTCGAGCGTCTCGCTCTCAACGACATCCGCCGCAAGCGCGGCGAGGAGTTCCTCCGTGACATCCATGAGCGCTTCGTAGTCGCTGTGGGCTTCGTAGAACTCCAACATCGTGAACTCGGGGTTGTGTTGGGTGGAAATCCCTTCGTTCCTAAAATTCCGATTGATCTCGTAGACCCGATCAATCCCCCCGACGACGAGCCGTTTCAGATAGAGCTCGGGCGCAATCCGAAGATAGAGATCAGTGTCCAGTGCGTTGTGATGCGTGACAAACGGTCGGGCGAGTGCGCCACCGGCGATCGGATGCATCATGGGCGTCTCGACCTCGAGATGTCCCCTGGCATCCAGAAACCGTCGAATGCCGGAGATCACCCGGCTCCGAGTGACAAACACTCGCCGGGCGGTCGGATTGACAATCAAGTCGAGATACCGCTGCCGATAGCGCGTTTCGACATCGGTCAGCCCGTGCCATTTTTCCGGAAGTGGCAAGAGGCACTTCGACAAGAACTCGAGCGCATCTGCCCAGACCGTCAGCTCATTGGTTCGCGTGCGAAACAAACGGCCGGCGGCACCGATCTGGTCACCCACGTCGAGGAGACGAAAGACCTGAAACGCGAGCTCCGACACGGAGTCTTTCCGTATATAGACCTGAATCTTTGACCGGCCGTCAGAAATCACCAGGAAATTTGCTTTCCCAAAATTTCGAATCGCGAGAATGCGGCCAGCCACCCGTGTCTGCACGGGGCCTGCGTCGAGAACCTCCCCGGTGGAGCCCGTGTGTGCGTCGACGAGCTGAGAGACCGAATCAGAGTAGTCAAAAGAGCGCGGATACGGCTCGACGCCGAGCCCACGCAGCTTGTCTAGGTTTTCCCGCCGCTGTTGGAGCTGATCGCTCGCACGTTCAGGCATGATGTCGTCGTCGGTTCAACGCGGGGCGTGCGCGTAGCGCCCTACCCGCTCGTGCGTGGCCCCTCTCCGTTCCGCGGTAGGTCGCCGCTCTGGAGCGAACGGCTAATACTATCGAGCACACCATTGACAAATCGCACGGTGTGGTCGCCGCCAAATGTCTTTCCCAGCTCGAGCGCTTCGTTGATCACGACCGCCGAGGGCGTCCCCGTATACAACAGCTCGTACACCGCCAAGCGCATGATCAACCGGTCGACCACCGCCATCCGCGAAAGACGCCAGTTGTCCGCGCTGGCTTCGAGCAGGGGGTCAATGGTGTCGAGATGACCCGTCGTTCCGACGACGAGCGCTTCCGCAAATGTCCGCCGAAGCTTCGGCCCAGGGTGACCGTCCCAATAGGACTCATTCGCCTCGTCAAGCGCTGCTTGGTCGATCCGACCGACCTCCCACTGATACAGCAATTGAAGAGCTGCCTCGCGGGCACGGTGTCGCTCGACACCAGTCTCGTCAGGCGTTGCCAGCGTCACCAGTGCACCGCCTACCCCAGGTCACGAATGGTCTGCGCCACTCGTACCGCAGCCATCGCGGCTTCCCGTCCTTTGTTGCCAGAGCCGGCCCCCGCCCGTGCCGCGGCCTCGTCGTAAGAATTTGTCGTCAGCACACCAAAGCTTATCGGCACGCCCGTCGCCTGAGACGCGGTCGTCAGTCCAGCCGCCACGGACGAGGCAATGTAATCAAAGTGAGGAGTCTCGCCTCGGATGACGCAACCCAGACACACGATGGCGTCGAACCGATCCGTCTCGGCGGCGCGACGGGCCACTACCGGCAGCTCGAACGCACCCGGCACGTTGATCACCGTGACGTGATCGTCTGATATGCCCATTTCAACCAGCGTCTCCTGCGCGCCCTGTGTCAACGAACCAGTAATGGACTCGTGGTATTCGGACACGACGATGGCCACGTGCAGCGCATCCGCATCAGCAACGACCGGAGCGGGAATCTGGGATGTCGACTTCACTGGCCCTCAAACCTAGCACGGCGCTTTTCGAGAAACGCGCGTGTCCCCTCCCGCATGTCATCGGTCGCCGATACCATGCCAAAGAGCGACGTTTCGAATTCGCACGCCTCACGCAAACTCATCTGCATGCCGCCTCTCACGGCATCCATGATGTACGCAACGGCCAGCGGGGGTTGGGCCGCGAGTTTCTTGGCGAGCGCAGCGGTTTCCGTCAGGAGATCGGCGGCCGGCACAACGCGGTTGACGAGCCCCAAGCGCCACGCCTCCGTGGCACCAATTGAATCGCCCGTCAGCATGAGCTCCAGAGCTCGACCTGGCCCGATCAGCCGCGGCAACCTCTGCGTGCCGCCATAACCAGGGATGAGGCCCAGCTTGACTTCCGGTTGGCCGAGTACGGCCGTCTCCGCCGCCAGCCGAAGCGTACAGGCCATAGCAATCTCGCAGCCGCCACCCAACGCGAACCCGTTTATGGCGGCGAGCACCGGTTTACGTGATCGCTCGATTCGGTCGCACACCGCGTGCCCACGTTCGGCAACGCGTCTGGCCGAGGTCGCGTTCATCTCGGACAATTCAGCGATATCGGCGCCAGCGATGAACGCCTTGTCGCCGGCTCCCGTCAAGATGATGACCCGCGTGGTGTCGTCACGAGCCAGCTCTGCCAGACAGTGGTCGAGCTCGTCGACCGTCGCCGCATTGAGGGCGTTGAGGACACGGGGACGATTCACGGTCACGGTCGCGACGGCGCCCGTCCGTTGGACCTCTACATGCTCCGATGTCACGGGCGGTCCCTTCGAGTGGTCATCGAACCCACTATAGCGCACGCCCAAATGGCAACTGTTCCGGTGATCGCACCGACGCTATCGGCGACGACGTCTGTCAGTGAGGGGTCTCGACCCGGAACAAAGGACTGATGCACTTCATCACCGACGCCGTAGAGGGTCGCTATGAGGACAGCAACGAGAGTGCTGGGAAATGTCACGCTCCCCAGGCGTCCCTGGGCTCGACCCCAGGCCACGAGCCCGCCCAGCACCGCATAGACGGCGAAATGGGCGTGATAATCCGCCACGCCAGAGGGAAAACTCGGAAGCGACACGGACGACGCGGCGAAGATGACGACCATCCATACGATGGCCGGCCCCCAGCCTGACAGCCACCCAGCAATGCGCCGTCGCTTTGCGCCGCTGGGAAACCCGCGGGCGGCACGCTCCATCTCGTGTCGTCGACTCATCCCACGCGGCGGCGTGGCGTGGCGGCAGGGTGGACGCTCCGTGCTCCTACCGCTCGCGCGTGCCGGCTGGGTCTCTGGCCATCGACACCGAGCACGGGGCTCTTACTCGCGTCCGGAGGAACGGCCTGATTACACCGCTCACTCCCAGGCCGGTTCACAGCGGCAACCCGTACATCAACCAACCCAACACGATCCCCGCGCCGACGAACCCGGCGAACAGTGTACCGCCAAATCGGACCTGCTCGGGTGGGTCATCCCGCATGAGTAACGCGAATACCAGCGATACAAATCCTGCGAAAAGCGCCATGAGCCCGACGTGGCTGGTCATTTCCGTCCCATCGCAATGTCGTAGGCGTCGAGGACGACGAGTGAGTTCAAAAGCCCGGCCACGACAAGAAAGGTGTTCCCAAACTCGTAGGTCCCGGCCACGATGTTGCCCGCGCCCCATCCCAGAATGCGCGCGACCAGAAAGGGTAGCCCCATTCCCATACTCGCCAGCGCGGCCAATGAGGCCAGCGGCTCAGAGAGATCGATGGAAAAGATCTGACCCTGCAGCCACATGCCACACCCATACATGAGCGGGAGGGCGGCCAGCAGCAGGCCACCGGTGCGCAGCCGCCCCATCCACAAATGACCGGCTCCCGGAAGGAACCAGGCCGCCGCGCACACAAGCGCCACGGGATACTGCGGACGAGGCGGAGGAGTGGTGACGTGTCGTCGGGCCATGAAGTCTATCTTTGTGTCGGTTGAATCACGCCGGCTCGCTTCGGCACCCAGACCGCTAGCCCGACCGCCGCGGCGACCGAGAAGCCCAGGGGTATCGCCGCCACCGCCCGCACCATATTTGAAGGAGACAGTAGCCCGAAGAACTCGGCGCCCCACGTGACACCGGTTGGGAGTGCCGCCACCGCGAGCGCGATCTGGACACCTCGCCAGCGCTCAGGCGCTCCGGCAACGGCGAATCCAGATGTCCTTCGCCGAGACCCGGCCCGGGTTCCCAGAACCCACGCCGCCCCAAATGGGGCCGCAAGATACAAACCGGCGCATCGAGCACACACCGGGAGCTGAGTCCCTCGGAGATAAAACGAACGAGTTGGTTGCTGGTGACAGATGACGCTACCCGCGAGATATGTCGCGGTCGCGACCACCGTCCGATAGCCGCTGCGCGGCGTGTCATGCCCTTGCGCCGCGAACGCGACTGGCACACCCACGACGAGTAGCGCCCACGCGGTTGCCAATCCCAGCGCGCCAACAGCGCCACGTCGTGTCTCAGAGGGCATCAAAATGAGTCAAACGTTTAAACTCGCCAAAGCGCGCCTGGACCTCCGACTCCTTCAGTCTCAAAAGGCGGTCGAGACCAAATTCCTCTACGGCGTACGACGCGACGGTGCTCCCCGCAATGATAGCTTGCGCTACCGCGGTATCGGACAGTCGGCCACACTTCGCAAGGTGGCCCATAAATCCACCTGCGAAAGTGTCTCCCGCTCCGGTGGGGTCACGGACCGTTTCCAGCGGTAGGGCGGGCACGGCGAAAAACTCGTCGCCACGGGTCGTGAGGACCCCATGCTCTCCACGCTTTATGACGACCCGGCTTGGCCCCATCGCGCGAATCGATTTCGCGGCTTTGACCAAATTGGCCTCGCCGCTCAACTGACGCGCCTCTTCGTCGTTGATGACCAGTACATCGACGCGTGCCAGGACACGAGCCAACTCCGCCGGGGTCCCGTCGATCCAGTAGTTCATCGTGTCCAGCGCCACGAACTCTGGGTCAGAGACCTGGTCGAGAACCTCGAGCTGTAGCGATGGATGGATGTTTGCGAGAAAGACATACCGGCTATCGCGAAAAGCTTCCGGGATCGTGGGTCGAAACGCCTCGAATACGTTTAGGTGTGTATAGATCGTCTCCCGCGTGCTCAGATCCGCGCTGTACTCGCCGCGCCACCGGAACGTTTCACCCGCCACGCGTTGCAGTCCCGCCATGTCAATCTGGCGGTCCCTGAAGGGCAGCAAATGCTCGTCGCTAAAGTCTTCACCGACGACCCCGACCAGACGGACGCCAGCAAAAAACGATGCGGCGATACTGAAGTATGTGGCTGCCCCCGCGACAACACGAGATACCTCGCCAAACGGGGTCTTCACAGAATCAAATGCCACCGAACCTACGGTCAGTATGGGTCGCACAATGCGAGATCCTTGCAAGAGAAACGGGTTACAGGTACTTGTCGAGAATTGGAGCGAGCTCTACCCGCGTTTGGGCCGGGATAACGTCGGGGCGCGTGATGATCGCGCTCGCGAGCGCAACGGCACATTCGCAGGTCCGGTCAACCGGCAACTTGGCAACAGCCTCGCGAATGACTCGCTTGGCCGTGCCGACGTTGCGGGTCACATTCCCTACGATCATATCGATTGTGACCGTATCGTGGTCGGGGTGCCAGCAGTCGTAGTCCGTAACCAACGCGAGCGTCGTGTAGCAAATCTCGGCCTCTCGAGCCAGTTTGGCCTCTTGCAGGTTGGTCATCCCTATCACGTCCATCTGCCAAGACCGATACATCCTCGACTCGGCCAACGTTGAAAACTGAGGCCCTTCCATACAGACGTAGGTGCCCCCACGATGGACCGTGGCACCCACCCCTTCCGCGGCATCCGCGACGAGTCTCCCGAGCGTGGCGCACACGGGGTGCGCAAAGGTAATGTGCCCGACCACACCGCGACCAAAAAACGTGCTGACCCGACCACGCGTACGGTCAAAGAACTGGTCCGGCACAACGATATCGAGTGGCCGATACTGCTCTTGCAAACTTCCCACAGCGCTCGCCGACAGAATCCACTCGACCCCCAACTTCTTGAATCCGTAGATGTTCGCCCGAAAATTCAGCTCGGACGGCAATATCTGATGACCGACGCCGTGCCGCGCGAGAAATGCGATCGACTGACCATCGAGTGTCCCGACGACATACGCGGCGGATGGATCCCCGAATGGTGTTGTCAAGGCGACCTCTTCCCGGTCGACCAATTCATCCATGTCGTAGAGGCCGCTGCCCCCCAGCACGCCGATCCGAATCGGGTCACGCGGGCTCACGATGACTCCTCCTTGAGCTCGACCAACACTCCGTGGGCGCTGGACGGGTGGACAAAAGCCACCTGTGCCCCTTCGGCGCCAAGCCGCGGGGCCTCATCAATCAAACGAACACCGCGCGCCTTGAGTTCGGTCAGCGCCGTGGCGAGGTTCTCGACTCGCAGAGTAATGTGGTGCAGACCGGGTCCGCGACGCGTAACAAAGCGCGCAATCGGTGAATCGTCGGTGGTCGCCTCCAGTAGCTCTAGCGCCACCCCCGGCGCGTCGCCCACCGGGACAAAGTGGGCGCGAACTCCTTGTGACGCCACGGTCTCCACCGTGTCGACCTCGAGTCCAAGGGCATCGCGATAAAACGCGAGCGCCGCCTCCAAATCGCCAACCGCGATACCGACGTGGTCCAGCATGGCTTTCATCCGAGTTGCTCCATGACTTGAATGGCGGCGGAATACGGATCGACCTGTCTCGTGGCAATCCGCTCCACCGCGTCGTCGAACGCGTGCGTGGCGTGAGGCCGCGCTCGCATCCGCTCGAGAAACTGCTCTGTCAACGCTTGGTGCAACCGCACGCCGGCGCGGATGCGGAGTCGGTGTAGACGGCGGTCCGCCGTCCCGACAAACGCCGCGACGGCGCGGTAGACCTCGGTGATGTTCTTACCGGTCGCGGCCTCGGTCTTGAACACGGCCGGATACATGCCGTCCTCGCGATCTTCCAGCTGCAGCGTCGACCGAATCTCTGCGACGGCCCGTTCCGCACCCGGTCGGTCCGCCTTGTTGACGACGAAGATATCTCCGATCTCCATAACGCCCGCCTTGAGAGCCTGCACGTCATCGCCGGTCCCGGGCATCGTCACCACCAGCGAGACATCTGCGGTCCGGGCGATGTCGACTTCGCCCTGCCCGACACCGACGGTCTCGATGAGGACCACGTCAGCCCCGGATGCGGCCACCACCACCGCTGCGTCCGCGGTCGCGTAGGCGAGACCACCCAGATGGCCGCGGGTCGCCATGCTCCGGAGATAGACACCCGTATCGCCACTATGTGTCTGCATCCGAATCCGGTCGCCGAGAATCGCGCCACCGCTAAACGGGCTGGTGGGGTCAATAGCCAGAATCGCCACTCGACACCGCTCGCGGCGCCACTCGGATGCGAGTCGGTCAACCAGCGTACTTTTGCCGACACCCGGCGCCCCGGTAATGCCGACCACCCGCGCCCGCTCGGTGTGAGGGAACAGCTCCGCGACCATCGCTCTGGCCTCCGGACCACCAGCCTCGACCACGGAGATCGCACGGGCAACGGCTCGTGTCTCACCGGCGAGCACGCCCGCCGCCATGGACTCAGTGCGCACGCTCACCCATGTATTGCCTGGCGATGACCAGACGCTGAATTTCGCTTGTTCCCTCACCGATGGTTAGGAGCTTGACGTCGCGAAAGAACTTCTCCGCCGGGTAGTCTTTGACAAAGCCGTAGCCGCCATGAATCTGGACACACTCCTCTGCCGCCCGTACGGCCACCTCGCTTGCGTAGAGTTTGGCCATCGACGACTCCCTCGTTGTCGCCCGACCTTCATCCTTGAGACACGCAGCCCGATAGGTCAGTAGCCGCGCACTCTCGATCCGGGTGGCCAGGTCGGCGAGTTTCCACTGTGTCGCCTGAAATGACGCGATCGGCTGGCCAAACTGTTCGCGCTCCATCGCGTAGTGGCGCGCGGCTTCAAACGCTCCCTGGGCGAGACCCACCGACAACGCGGCAATGCCAATGCGCCCGGCATCGAGTACCTGGAGCGCATTGACAAATCCTTGCCCCTCGCGACCCACGAGCCGGTCGGTCGCCACCCGACAGGACTCGAACCGTAGCTCAGCGGTGTCACTCGCTCGCATCCCGAGTTTGTTTTCTTTTCGTCCCACGACCAGACCGGGTGTCCCCTGATCGACGGCAAACGCGGAGATTCCTCGATGCCCCGCTGCTCGGTCTGTGACCGCCATCGTCACGACCACTCCGGCCACGCTCCCATGCGTGGTGAAGGTCTTGACCCCGTCCAGAATCCATCCATCAGTGACCCGTCTCGCCACTGTGCGGGTTGCCCCGGCATCGCTCCCCGCGCCGGGTTCAGTCAACGCCCATGCACCAAACATCTCGCCCTTGGCGAGTGGTGCCAAGAACGACAGCCGCTGCGTGTCTGAACCAAACATCAGCAGGTGCGCCGCGCTCAGGCCGTTGTGAGCGGCCACGGACAGCGCGACGGAGGGGTCAACGCGAGCGAGTTCCTCGATACAGATGCAATACTCGACCGCAGACATCTCGGCACCGCCGTATTTGGCCGGCACTTGAATCCCGAGCAGGCCCAGCGCGGCCAGCCCTGGCCGTAGCTCGCTCGGGAATCGTTGCGCCTCGTCCCACTGCATGACATGGGGCGCAATCTCACGCTCGGCAAACTCCCGAACGGCATGGCGCACTGTTTGGTGGGTCTCGGTGGGGCGCGGGTCCATGCGCGGCTGAGACTGTATCACTTCCATCCCGGCTTGACACGTTGTGACCGAGACCGCACCATGTCTCTCGTGCCGCGGTCCGTCTCTCGCTATCGGCTACTCAGGGGAGGGCTCCTCCTCGTCGTCGCTATGTGCGTGACCCGACCGGCAGTCGCGGACCTGACGGTTTTCGCCGGCTCGACGAGCTCCCCCGCGCGCCGACCCGCCTTTGGGGCCGCCCTTGGCCTTAGTCTCGCGATCTTGGGCGTGGAAGTGGAGTACTCGGCCACGCGCGAGAGCGTAGACACCGGGGCGCCGGCACTGACCACCGGTTCGTTCAACCTGCTGCTCCAGACGCCAGGGATCGGGCGGTTCCAGTTCTATGGGACGACGGGAGCCGGCGTCTACCAGACTCGTCGACTCGGCGCACGAAACCTCGGCGTCATCACCAACGTGGGCGGCGGGGTAAAGCTGGCGATAGGGGGGCCCGTGCGGGTTCGAATTGACTATCGAATCTCTAAGCTTGGCGGAGAAGCACTCGGGTCTGCGCCGCGACGCCTCTACGCCGGGCTCAATCTCGCGTTCTAGTAGACGGTCGCAGGTGGGATGCCTCGCCTGGGACCGAATGCAAGACACTACCGTTCTGGGAAACTGGCCCGGGCGAAGATTTCAGGGGGACACGCCTATCGACTCAGTCCACGTCCCGACGTCTTCTCAAGAATCGGACTGGACAAGCGCGTGCGCCGGGTCTGTCGATCCGACGATCCGTGATTTATCGGCCCGCCTCCCCCCGTCCCTCGTACACTCTAGGCGATCACCCCCAAGCGTCTGGGTTGGCGCCTGGTCCGTCGATAGGCGACGGTGGGCAGCAGTCTGGGGCCCGCGGTGAACAACGCGTGAGGGTGACCACACGCGTTGTTCACCGCGAGCGCGCCGCGAATGCATCGTGCCCGGCGACGGGGCCGCCACTCCGACCGCCACGCATCGCGCGGCAGCGCGATGGCTGACTAAAAGTCCGCAACGAGGTCAAGATTGACCATCACCTGACCGCCCGCAAACGACTCGCTGAACTGCTCGTAGAGCCCCTGGACTTCAGCCGGGAAGGCCTCGTTCAGGATCGCGGACACCGCATAATCAGCGCCGGACACCGTGGGGTCGATAAACCAGACGTAGAGCACGCTGCCACCCTGGCCCGGCTCCTGCGCCCTGTATACCTTCCACCCCTCGCCTTGCTGATTCCGCTGGGCGTTGTCGCTCGTCTGCAACGCTTCACCCAGCTTGCCCATCACCGCCTCGAATTGAGCGGTCGAATCGGCCTTGACGTAATTGAGCATCAAGCCCGCACCGCCACCAAACGTGCGTCCGGCCTGGGCCTCGGCGTCGTTCGTGGACAGCGTCATACCCAACCCCACACCGGTGACCAACGCGGTCACGACGGCGCATCCGACCCATACGTATGGGCGTCCGGACCGCAAAATATGAAACGAGCGCATGTTCTGAACCTCCTTCAAACGGCCTTCCGACGACTTCTTCAAAAGCACTCTTACGTTACAACAAACGCGTACCATATCGTAAATCACCGTTCAGACAAAAATTTTCATCACCTCGTTTGCGAGAAGCATCCCCGCTCGGGTGAGCCGAAGCCGTCCTCCAGCGTGAACAACAAGCCGAGCCTCGAGAAACGGCGCGAGCGCCTCGTCATAGCGTGTCATCACGTCGACACCGTAAGCGATACGAATGGCCTCTAGGTCAAGGCCATCGGTGAGCCGGAGCCCCGTGAACAACATGTCGCCAACCCGCTCTTCGGTTGAAAGCACGTGGTGCTCGGCCATCGGGGAACCACCCGTCGTCACCTGGTTGATGTAGCGACCGGTATCGCCGACGTTCCGCCACCGACCATCATGGCGCGTGGAGTGGGCACCGCAGCCAAAACCGAGCCACTCGCCATCTTGCCAATACTTGAGGTTGTGACGACATTGGTGAGAAGACCGCGCGACGTTGGAGATCTCATACTGCTGATAGCCGGAGGACTCCAGAACATCTAGCGCTTCTTCGTACATCTCTGCCGCGTCATCGTCAGGCGCCATCGACCACCCTGCGCGGGCCATGTCCTCGCGCAGGGGAGCGTTCGGGTAAAGCTCGAGCAGATACAATGACGCGTGATCCAACTCCAACGCGAGCAGCTCGTCGACGGTCGTCCGACACTGATCGCGCGTCTGGGCAGGTAGCCAGAGCATGATGTCGACGCTCATATTTCCGCACCCGGCCGCTCGGAGCTGCCCGACCGCCTGAATTGCCCGAACGGCCGAGTGACGTCTCCCCAGCCGCGTGAGCTCTTCATCACGAAGCGACTGGACGCCGAGGCTAAACCGGGTGACCCCGGCGCTAAGCCATCCCTCGGCACGCGTCGGCGTCACCGTCTCCGGGTTGACCTCAAAGCTCACCTCGGTATCGCCATGGCAGTCAAAGGCCGAGCGACAGGCCTGGATGAGGCTCGCGACGTCATCTGGCGCGAGAATGGACGGTGTGCCCCCTCCAAAGTAGATCGAGTCGACGGGAGTTCCGTCGCCGGCTCTGCCGATCTCCGTTTCGAGAGCCTGTATGTAGCGGCGCTCCAGACGGGGCTCACGCAGACCGCGATTGAAATTGCAGTAGTTGCAAATTGAGTCGCAGAACGGAATGTGGAGGTAGAGACCAAGCGGTCCACGCGCGACACTAGCTACTGACTTTTCCACCGGACCACCCCAGGTCGAGCTGCCCGTCTTTCTCGCGAAGCTGGGCTCGAGCACGCGCTGCCGCGCGCTTTGGCAGTCGGCGGCGAGGTTGCGCCTTTTGGTCTCGCCAGCGACGCCGCATGTCCTCACCGCTCGGCGGATACTCGAAGTCACGATAGTCTGGCCCCGAGTACTCCAAGAACTCGCACATCTCGCGCAACCGCGAGTGCATGCGAAAGCCCACCCGCTCGCGCAGCGAGTCCAACCTCGACTCTGAGTCGTTGGTGTCCGGAACGTCTTCGTAGTTCGTCGTAAAAATCGTCGCTTTGCGATCGTTGTATCGCGTGTTGACCACCAGATTCATTGTCTCTTCGACCCAATCGGTCGGTCGCTCGGCTCCGAGATCGTCGAGGACCAGCAGGTCAGCCTTCATCACGCGACCGAGTATGTCCGCCTCTGACACTCGGGTCACCGGGTTGTATGTACTGCGAATCGTATTGAGCAACGATCGAGTATCGAAATACAGTGCGCGCCCGCCCTTTTTCAAGGTCACCTCTCGCAAGACCGCGACCGCAAGATGGGTTTTTCCGATCCCGGGCGGACCAATCAACAGCAGGCCCTTGCTCACCACCGGAAACGCCGAGACGAACTCGCGGGCACGGGCGACCGCCCGCAAGAACGGCTCGTTGGGATACGTGACAAACGAGTCAAAATCGCACGAGCGATACCGCGTCGGAATCTGAGCCTCGTCTAAGAGCACGAGAGCCATTTTTTCCCGCCAACACGCGCACCGCTCGACCCGTCGAATGCCCTGGACCTCTTCGGTGCTCCACCCTGTCCCACGACAGCTTGGACACGTCATCGCCGTTGAGGATACTCCGAGTGGCCGCAATCACCGAGACGCGATGTTGGGGGGCGTGTCGCAAAGAAGGTTGGCCACGCTTGGACCGGCGCCGAGAAAAATAACGGCGGTGCCCTAGCCTGTTGTTTTGGGGTTCGGGGGCGTCGATGCGCGGCTCATCCCGTCGGCCACCGACCTCGCCGGCTCAACAAGAGGTCGCCCGGTCTTGACCAGTGCCGTGCTCAATCGCTGCTCCCAGTCCCTGTCGTCCACCCCACCGCCTTCTCGAGCCATTTGTCGCTTGACATAGACGACAAACTCGCCCACTTCTCGCTGCATTTGATCCATCTTGTGACGCATGTTCAGGATAATTTCTACCCCGGCCAAGTTGACCCCAAGATCCCGAGTCAACGACAAAATGGTCTCGAGCCGGTCCAGGTCGGCCTGGGTATACACCCGGGTGTTGCCGTCGGTCCGTGACGGCTTGAGCAAACCTTCCCGCTCGTAGAGTCTGAGTGTCTGGGGATGAATGTCATACCGTTGCGCCACCGCGCTGATCATGGAGTAGGCCTTGCCGGTTTGTTTCGCACCCATGAGTTTCACTCTGCAAACAAGTTCCGCCGCACGTTCCCTGGGTCGAGGCGACCCAATTCTTGCAACAGCTCTTTGGTCCGGGCATCGCTGACCCGAGGGAGCGCGAGTGTCACCGTGATAACGAGGTCTCCCCGCTCGCCGGTACGGGGTGACGGAGCGCCCTGGCCAGTGAGTCGAAGACTTTGCCCCGCCTGGGTCCCCGCAGGGACTTTCAGACGAGCGGCACCATCTGGCGTCGGTATTTCGATTGTTGCGCCGAGGGCGGCTTCGTGGACTGCTAGCGGGACCGTCAGGAGGAGGTCATCTCCGTCCCGCGAAAAGACCCGATGGGGCGCCACGCGCGCGACGATATACAGATCACCTCTCTCGCCACCGCGCCGTCCGGCGTTTCCCTGACCGGCAATTCGCATCCGAGCACGATCCGATACGCCGGCGGGCACCTGAATCGTGATGACATCGGTGCGTGACGACACTCCCGACGCGCCGCACTGAGAGCAGGGTTGTCGTCGTTGTCGACCGCCGCCGCCACACTGGTCACACGGCTTCGAAAACACCATGTGGCCTCGTCGCCAGCGAGTCGTCCCCAGCCCTTGACAGTGTGTGCACGCGGTTTCGCGAGCCCGACGGAGACCGGTCCCACCGCACGGCTCGCACGGATTCAATCGTGTGACCGACAGCTGGTGTTCAGTGCCCCGGAGCGCTTCGTCAAATGCCAGCTCCACATCGCCGACCAGGTCACCGCCTTTCGCAGTCGCCGCCCCTCGCTTGGGGCTGGGCAGCACGTCTCCAAAGAGCTCGTCAAAGGTGGCTGACGCACCTGAGACCGGCGTCGAAAAATCAAACCCGTGAAACTCTACCGATCTCGGGGCCCCGCCGCGATTGACCTCGCCGTGAGAGTCATAGGCGAGACGAAGGTCCGGGTCGAAGAGCGTCTCGTATGCCTGTGTGGCCTGCCTATAGAAAGCGGCGGCCTCACGGTCGCCGGGATTGAGATCGGGATGAAAACGTCGGGCAAGTCGGGTATAGGCCCGCTTCAGGTCCTTTCTCGTCGCGCCGCGCTCAACACCGAGGATCACGTAAAAGTCCATCGCATCTGACCGTCTATCCCGAGATCGAGCTCGTCACCCTCATCCACGAACCTCTGGGTTGTGGCTGGGATTCGTCGCCACCAGCGGCGTTATCGATTGCGTACGGTAGGCCCCGCAGTACGCGCTCCTCTCTCCGGCCAGGCACGACGAGGCCCAGCCACAATCCAGAAGGCTCGCGTGGGAAGAGCCACTAGGACTTCTCGTCCTCCACCACCTCGGCGTCAATGACGTCGCCCTCTGGCGCCGCCCCGGCTCCTGACGGTGCCCCTTCAGGTCCAGACGTCCCTCCGGCGGCGCCTGCGGCCTCCGCGGGCTTGTAGAGCTCCTCGGCGGCCTTGCCCTGGGCAGTGTTTAGCTGTTCAATCGCCGCCTCTATGGCCGCCGTGTCTTCGCCCTCGATCGCTTTCTTCAGCGCGTCGATCGCCGACTCCACCGGCGCTTTGGTGTCCGCCGAGAGTTTGTCGCCGGAATCCTTGAGCATGCGCTCCGCGGCATACACGACCTGGTCGGCACGGTTCCGTGTTTCGACCGCCTCTTTTTTCGCCTTGTCCTCGTCGGCGTTCGCCTCGGCCTCTTTCATCATGGCATCGACTTCGTCCTTGCTGAGACCGCTCGACGCCGTAATCGTGATTTTTTGCTCTTTGCCGGTACCGAGGTCCTTTGCCGACACATTGACGATGCCGTTGGCGTCGATATCGAATGTCACCTCGACCTGAGGCACGCCGCGGGGCGCTGACGGTATCCCGACGAGATGGAACTTCCCAAGCGTCCGATTGCCGGCCGCCATCGGCCGCTCGCCCTGCAGGACATGGACTTCAACGCTGGTTTGATTGTCGGCGGCCGTCGAAAACGTCTCACTCTTCCGCGTGGGAATTGTCGTGTTACGCGGGAGCAACGTGGTCATCACGCTGCCGAGCGTCTCAATCCCCAGCGACAACGGTGTGACATCAAGTAGCAGCAGGTCTTTGACTTCGCCAGACAACACGCCGGCCTGAACCGCTGCGCCCACCGCCACGACTTCATCAGGATTGACGCCTCGATGGGGATCCTTCCCAAAAAGCTCCTTGACGAGCTCTTGCACCTTCGGCACCCGCGTCGACCCCCCGACCAGCACGACCTCGTCAATCTGCGACGGGTCGAGACCTGAGTCCGCAAGGGCTTGCTTCGCGGGACCGATCGTTCTGGTCAGCAGGTCTTCTACGAGCTGCTCGAATTTGGCGCGGGTGAGTTTCTGCTGTAGGTGTTTGGGACCGGATTGGTCGGCCGTGATAAACGGCAGATTGATATCTGTTTCCATCACGGTCGAGAGCTCCATTTTTGCTTTCTCGGCCGCTTCCTTGAGGCGCTGGAGCGCCATCCGATCCTTACTGAGGTCAATGCCTTCATCCCGCTGGAACGAGGCGACAATCCAGTCGATGATGCGCTGGTCGAGATTGTCGCCACCCAGGTGCGTGTCCCCATTCGTGGCTTTGACCTCGACGACGCCTTCTCCGACCTCCAAGATCGACACGTCAAAGGTGCCGCCGCCAAAGTCAAACACCGCGATGGTCTCGTCCTTTTTCTTGTCGAGCCCATATGCCAATGCCGCCGCCGTGGGTTCATTGACAATCCGCATCACCTCGAGCCCAGCGATTTGTCCGGCGTCTTTTGTGGCTTGGCGCTGCGCGTCGTTGAAATACGCCGGCACCGTGATGACCGCCTTGTCGATGCTCTCCCCGAGGTAGGCCTCGGCGGCCTGTTTGAGCTTCTGCAAAATCATCGCGGAAATCTGCGGAGGGGAGTACTCGGTGCCGTCGGCATCTATCCGCGCGTCACCGTTGCTCGCCTTGACAACGTGGTAGGGCACCATTTTCATCTCTTCCGAGACTTCGTCGTGGCGACGCCCCATGAAACGCTTGATCGAGAAGATGGTGTTCTCTGGGTTCGTCACGGCCTGACGTTTCGCAACCTGGCCCGCCAACCGTTCGTCTCCCTTGGCAAAAGCCACGACGGAGGGAGTCACGCGGCCACCCTCTGGGTTGGTAATAACGGCCGGCTCACTCCCTTCAATTACTGCCACAACGGAGTTCGTCGTACCCAGATCTATTCCAATAATCTTGCTCATAGCGCAGTTCCTCGTTCACGTGTTTGGCAATATCTACGATGAAACGAAGTATAAAATATGAGTTTGTTATTGTCAATTTATATAACTACGACGACGCTATGGTACGCTGCTCTCATTAGTGTCAGGCGTGCTCCTTGCGTGCAACGCACTCTCTATGGCGAGTCCGAAATCCAAGAAATCAGATTGTGATAGGAGCATCCTATGTTGGGACGTAGTTAACTCTTCCGTGGGACAGTCCACTAGAATAGGGTGGCAATCTTCCCAGTCCGATACGTCTTATATGCTGCACACACCCACGCCGTCCGTCGTTCCACCTGCCAGAACGAAAACAAGACCAGGGACGCCTCAAACGCGGGTCCCGAATCAGCTCGTGCGACGCGCGACGGTGCTCACCGTGTTGGCGGTCGCGGGGCTTCTCGGCACCGTAGGCGGGGTGCTATTCGCATACTCGACGGATCTGCCCGCCATCTCGGGGCTCGATAGCTATGCGCCCGAAACGATTACCCGCGTTCACGCCCGAGGTGGGGAGCTGATCGGCGAGTACGCGACGCAACGTCGCGTTGTGGTGGGATATGACGAAATCCCCGACGTGCTCCGTCATGCCATCATTTCTGCCGAAGACGGCGACTTCTTCAATCACGTCGGATTCAACATTCCGCGGGCGATCGCCACCCTGGTGAGCAACATCCGTAAGGGTGACCTGACAGCCGCCGGTGCCAGTACGCTGACCATGCAGCTCGCCCGGAATGTGACCTTGAGCGGTGAAACGTTGGGCCAGGAAAAGACGTGGCAGCGAAAGCTGCGCGAACTGTATTACACGATCCATATTGAGAAGAGATACACAAAGAGAGAAATATTTACGCTCTACGCCAACCAAATGTGGCTCGGTTCGACCCGCCACAGCGCCTACGGCGTTGAAGCGGCATCTCGGCTGTATTTCGGTAAGCCGGCGATAGAGCTCAAGCTGGGCGAGGCCGCCACGATCGCGGGCATCATCCAGACCCCGTCGCGGCAAAGCCCGCTCGTAAATATCGATTTGGCGCGCCAGAGGCGCGACTACGCCCTCGGGCGCATGGCCGCCGAGGGCTACATCACCGACGCGGAAGCAGTGGCCGCGATCGCGCAGCCCATTGTCCTCGCCGAGCGCACTGTCCGCAGCAATGACGTCGCCCCGTATTTCATCGAAGAAGTGCGGCAGCACCTCGAAAAAGAGTACGGCGTGGACAAGCTCTACGAACAGGGCCTCACCGTCCACACGACGCTGGATGCCAGACTGCAAGCCGTGGCGAACAAGGCCGTCGCCGACGGACTACGTGCTCACGACAAACGCCAAGGCTTCCGCAAGCCGGTTCGCAACGTCCTGGCCGAAGCCAAAGCGCAAGACCCAGAGGACACACGGAACAGCCAGGAAATCCTGGCCGCATTCGACCATAGCCGGTGGGTCTTTGCGATGAATCCGGGGGACGTGGTTCCAGCCGTCGTGACCAGTGTTGACCGAGAGTTGATGCATGTCCGATTTGGCCCATACGAGACGACAGTGGTGCCCAGGGGGCAACGTCTCCTGGAATCCGGCGCGGTCGTCGGCATCCGAGGCATCGGCCGCACGCCGGCCAACGAGCTGGTGGAACCCGGCGATCTGATTGAGGTCGCGATCACAACGCTCGAGACAGTGGACGCGGATGGCGACGACGTCGACGAGCCTCTCGTCGCCGCCGAACTCGACCAGGAGCCACTGGCCGAAGCAGCCCTTATTGCGATCGAGAACCGCACAGGCCGAATCCTCTCGATGGTGGGCGGCTTCGACTTTGATCGGAGCAAGTTCAACCGCGCCACGCAGGCCGAGCGCCAGCTCGGGTCGTTGTTCAAAGGCGTGCTCTACGCGGCGGCGATCGATCAAGGGTACACGACGACAACCATCGTTCCCGACGAGCGGGCGACATACGATGTCGGCCCAAACCAAGAGCCGTATTCACCCGAAAACTATGACCATAAATACGAAGGACCAATCACCCTTCGACGCGCCATCGAACAGTCCAAGAACGTCCCCGCCGTGTGGTTGATGAACGCCGTGGGACCGCAAACTGTCGTTGATTTCGCGCGCCAACTCGGCTTCAGGTCAAACATCCCACCGTTTCTGTCGGTGGCGTTGGGCTCGGCCGAATCGAATCTCATCGACGTGACAAGCGCCTACGCGGCGTTCCCAAACCGTGGCACTCGTATGATTCCGTATCAGATCGAACGTATTACCGACCGGGCCGGCAACGTCCTCGAAGAGGGCCGTCCGGTCCCCCAAGATGCGATTCGACCCGACACGGCATACATGATGGTGAGTCTCATGGAAGGGGTGGTCCAACGTGGCACCGGACGACGTGCCCTTCGCCTGGGCTGGCCGCTGGGCGGCAAGACCGGTACGATGGATGACTATACCGACGCATGGTTTGTCGGGTTTGACCCGGACATCACGGTCGGAGTCTGGGTCGGCTACGACGAAAAGAAGACACTCGGCGACGGCGAGCAAGGCTCCGCGGTCGCCCTACCGATCTGGCTTGACTACATGGCCGCGTATGTCGAAGGTCGGGAGCCCCCCCCTGGATTCGACACGCCCTCAAACATCGTCTTCGCAACCGTCAATGAAGCGACCGGAAAACCGGCCGCTCGATGGTCTGGCGCCACGATCCGAGAGGCCTTTATCGCCGGCACCGAGCCCGGCGCCCGATTCTAAGGCTCAGTCCCTTTCGCCGCTTTGTGCATGAGGAAACTCTTGATGAACCCATCGAGGTCACCGTCGAGCACCCGGTCGACATCTCCGACCTCCTGTTTCGTCCGGTGGTCTTTGACGAGGCGATACGGGTGCAGCACATAGCTGCGAATCTGACTCCCAAAATCGATCGCCCGCTTCTCGCCCCCAATCTTATCGAGCCGCTCTTGCTGCTCTGCCTGCAGACGGTCATACAGACGCGCGCGGAGTACCTTCATCGCCGCGTCGCGGTTGCGGTGCTGCGACCGCTCGTTCTGGCATGACACCACGATGTTGGTGGGAAGATGCGTAATCCGCACCGCCGAATCCGTCACATTGACATGCTGACCACCGGCCCCACTCGAGCGATAGGTATCGATCCGCAGATCTTTGTCCTCAATGTCGACTTGCACGTCATCGGGTAGTTCCGGCCACACAAACAGCGACGCAAAAGAGGTATGACGTCGCGCAGCCTGGTCGAACGGCGAAATCCGGACCAGGCGGTGCACGCCCGCCTCGGCGAGCAGAAGACCGTAGGCGTATTCACCAGCGACCGTCACCGTGGCTGCCTTGAGGCCCGCTTCGTCGCCGGGCTGAAAGTCGATAATCTCAGCCTTGAACTCGCGTCGTTCCACCCAGCGGAGATACATGCGGAGTAACATGTCCGCCCAGTCTTGCGACTCGGTCCCTCCGGCGCCGGGATGAATCGTCACGATGGCGTTGGAAATGTCATGCTCACCGCCTAGCGTCTTCTTGACCTCAGCGGTCTCGACCTCCGCGGCGAGACCGTCGAGCGCGACGCTCAACTCTTCAGCGACGCTTTCTCCCTGCCCGGCCCAATCGACCAAGACCTCAAGATCGTCGCTGCGCTGCTTGAGCGACCGAAAGAGCTCGAGGTCCTCCTCCAGCCGACGTCGACGCTGCATGACGCGTTGAGCTTCGGCGCTGTCGTTCCAGAAGTCAGGGGCCGCCGCTTGATGCTCGAGCCGGGCCACCTCGGCAGCAGAACTCTCTAGGTCAAAGATACCTCCGCAAGTCGGCCGCCCGCTTGGCGAGGTCTTGATAGCGGCGAATCTGTTCGTCCAGCTCCATCGTCACAGTGGTGGTCTCCAGATCTACGAGAGTTTTGACATCTGGGCCGCGCTCCGGGTCGTCACGCGCCATGGGCGGCGTCTCAGGGAAAACGTCAGTAGAAGCGCTGACAACGAACCGCACGTGAGCGCCGTCAGATCGCCCGTCCGGGCAAAGATGGTCGCATGCTCAAGCAACCTGACGTCGGCGACAATCAGCGCTTCCTCAAAAAGTGGCGACCGGTCCAGGACGCGCCCATACGGATCGATGACGGCGCTGATTCCGGTATTGGCCGCCCGGACCAGAAAGCGTCCTTGCTCGATCGCTCGGAGCGAGGCCATCTGCAAGTGCTGGTACGGCGCCGCCGTTCGTCCAAACCAGGCGTCATTGGTGACAGTCGTCAAGAGGTGGCTTCCTTCCACGGCCAGCTCCCGAACAAGACCAGGATAGATGATCTCGTAACAAATCGCCGTTCCCACCGCAGCGCCATCAAACGGAAGCGTGGTCGCGCGGTCTCCGGCGGAAAAGCCACCGACGTTTTGGACCAGGGGCGACACAAAGAACAGCAGGTCACTGAGCGGCACATACTCGCCCCACGGCACCAGATGCTGTTTCCGATAGACACCCGCCGTCTCGCCCTGGCGGTCGAGCATGACGACAGCGTTGTAATACCCAGCAGGCTCTGAGGGACGCAACGGCGACCGCGGCGCCACATCCGTTGTCCCGAACAAAAGGTGCACCTGGCGCTCGCGCGCAAGCGCCCTGATTTGCTCTGCCCGCCGGTCCGATTCGAACACAAACGGCGTCGATGCCTCTGGCCACACCACCAGGCTCGCCCCGGCGTCGGCCGCCATTTCTGTGAGGTCGAGATATCGACGCAAATTCCGCTGGGCGAGCTCGGGATCCCACTTTTCGTCCTGCAAGGTGTTGCCCTGCACAGCCGCCACACGGGTTGCCGTGCCGGACCGCAAGAGGTCACTGGCCGCCAGGCGCGCCATGCCAACGCCCACGCCGACGGCTACGACCCCGAGCGTCACTGCCAGGGGAAACCAGCGACGACGGCCAACCGCCACTGCCGCAAACGCCAAACTGCCGTTGACAAGGGCAACCAAGGCCGACAGACCCAGCACACCGGTGACGCTAGCCAACTGAGCCACTGGAAGCACCGCTGCCTGACTGTAACCCAAGAGTTCCCAAGGGAATCCGGTAAAAAGGTGAAGCCGGCCGAGCTCACTCGTGACCCAGAAGACCGGTGTCCATAGCATCGCGTGCGCGCCAAGTCGCTGGCCGACCGTCCACAGCGCGAGCGCGAACAGTGAGGGAAACAAAGCCAAGTATCCGACAAGCACGGCGTGGACGAGCCAAGCGACGGCGGTCGGAAGCCCCCCGAACGTGACCATGACCGCGGGAATCCAGTAGATCATCCCGCCGAAATGCACGAGACCGGTGACAAGGCCCAGTCGCCACGCCACAAACGCCGACGGGGCACGGCCCGTCGCCACAACCAAGGGCACCAATGCCACCCACGACAGCGCCGGATGGCCAACGGTCGGAAAGCTTAGGACCAGAAGCACGCCCGACAGCAGTGCATACACCAGAGCCGTGGGCATCGAGAGAAACGGTCGCGAAGATTCGCGCGCACTACCATTCATCCGTTACAGGCCACTAGCGGGTGATATAGGCGGCACTCATGCCCTCGCCAGTAGTCAACAGTTCACGCGCCCGGTCGGCCTCAGCCCGAGTGTGGTAGGGGCCTACTCGCACTCGATGAAACCGGACCGGGTCGTCTGGGAATGGGTCGAGGACAAATGCCGGGAATCCCTTGGAGCGAAGCTGAAGAGCGACCACCTCGGCGGATGACGCTCCTCGACTGGCGGAAACCTGGACCGCGTATCCCTGTCGAGGTATCTGGGATTCCGTCACCCTGGTCGAGGTGCGGGACGTATCACGGGTCTCACTAAGAGACGAGCTACGTCGATTCCGCGTGGCATCGCGACCCGGCCTTTCTCTGTCGGAGACGTTCAGCGTGCCGGCCCCAGCCGAGGAATCGATGTCGGAATCTGGGTCGAGCGCGACACCGACGCCAAAGTCCGGATCGATGTCGGGACCAGAGCCAACCTCGTCAGCGACACTCGGCGACGGACTCCGCGCGGCCAACGCCCCCTCTGCCTTCTCGCCCGCGCCCGTGGTGTTCGCGGTGGACAACGTACCGAGCAAGCGTTGCGGGTAGGTCAAATCGTCGCTAACCGCCGCGCCCGCGGAGGGGTTCGTACTCGGCGTCGTCAACGTGGCGGGTGGCAGCTTATAGATCGAGAACCCGTCTGTCGGCCCACTCGACTGGTCGGCCGCCGGCGTTCCGCGGCCGACCAAGACTCCGCAGAGAAAAACGACGACCGACACCACGGTCGCTGCCATGAACAGGAAGACAATCTGCTTACCGCGTTGAGGTGTGTCGCTGGCGGCTCTTGAGGCCATTCAGGGACTAGTCTGAAAATTGCGACCTATACGCGGGGCTACGAAGACTCGCTTGACCCGCCGCCAAGCTGCTTCACGAGGCCGCTCATAAGATCAATAGGCAGTGGAAATACCAAGGTCGAGTTCTTCTCACCAGCGATCTCGGTGGCGGTTTGCAGATAGCGCAGAGTTACTGCCAACGGCTCCTGCGCGATCACGCCGGCCGCTTCCGCGAGTTTCTTGGACGCCAGGAACTCGCCTTCAGCGTGAATGATCCTAGCACGCTTGTCACGCTCCGCCTCGGCCTGACGCGCCATCGCGCGCTGCATATCCGGTGGGAGATCGACATGCTTGACCTCGACCGCTGACACCTTGACGCCCCACGGGTCAGTCTGTGTATCAAGAATTTGCTGTAGCTCCTGGTTGAGGTTCTCTCTCTCGGACAGGAGTCCGTCCAGCTCGACCTGTCCCAGTATGCTCCGCAGCGTCGTTTGGGCCAACTGGGAGGTGGCGTAGTGAAAGTTTTCAACCTCGACGATCGCCCGCTGGGGGTCCATCACCCGGAAGTACACGACCGCATTCACCTTGACGGACACGTTGTCCTTGGTGATTACGTCCTGGGGGGGGACATCCATGACGACGGTTCTCAGACCGACGCGGACCAGCCGGTCAATCGGTGCAAAGACAAGAATGACCCCTGGTCCTTTCGGTCTCGGGTAGAGCTTGCCAAGCCGAAAAATCACCCCTCGTTCGTATTCGTTCAGGATCTTGATCGAGTTGACGAGATAGAGACCGACAATGAACGCAAAGATGAGCAGTGGATTCAGGGTCATGAACGAGAACCTCCAGACGAGTGAGTAGACTGTATCAGTCCGCTGGCCGGCGCGCGGCGAACGACAAGCTGTAGGCCGCACACCGCGGCCACCTGGACGGAATCACCCTTCTTGAACTCTTCGTCCGAGGTCGCCGTCCAGATTTCACCGTGGGTGGACACGGGGCCCGTCCCACCAGCCGCAATCGGGGTCATCGCGTGACCCAACGTCCCTACCATTCCAGCGTCCCCGCTCACGGGCCGTACCCGGGATGACCGAACGGCGAGACGGACCAGTCCGCCGGTAATCATTGCAAGCGCGAGCATGGATGAGATGATGAACGGCCAGCCAAGCTGCAACTCGGGCGCGGGTGAATCGACAAGCATGACCGCCCCAAACATCATGGCGACAATGCCGCCCACCGCGAGCACACCATAGGTCGCGGTCATCATCTCGGCCATCAAGAGGAGCAGGCCAAATACAATGAGCAGCAATCCGACATAGTTGATGGGCAGGATCTGGAACGCAAAGAACGCAAGCAGTAGGCAAAGACCGCCGACGATACCCGGCACGATCCCGCCAGGATTCCACAGCTCGATCGTCAAGCCAAGCGTGCCCAAACTAAAAAGCAGCACCGACACTTGGGGGTGCGCGATCGCACTGAGCAGTTGCTGCCGCCAACTGAACTCGACCGACTCCACAGTTGCCCCGGTGGTTTCAAGCACCGTGACCGCTCCGTCCCACCGTGTGACCGATCGACCATCGAGCTGCGCCAGTAAATCATCGACATCGTCAGCCACGAGATCAATCAACGGAGGCTCAGCGCTGAGCGCCTCGGTTTCGGTGAACGACTGGCTCTCCAGCACCGCGTTCTCCGCGAGTTCGACGTTACGCCCTCGTTGGCCCGCCAACGAACGCGCATAGGCAGCCACATCCGAGGCCGCTTTCTCGGCCATCGTGTCGTCCATGGCCTCGCCAGTGCCAGACACCGGGTGCGCTGCCCCGATGTGGGTACCCGGCGCCATCGCGGCGATGTCGGCGGCAATCGTAATCAGAAAGCCCGCCGAGGCGGCCCGGGTCCCACTGGGACCGACATACACGACGACCGGTGTCTCCGATTCGATGATGCTGGTATTGATGGTGCGGGTGGAGTCCACCAGCCCTCCGGGCGTGCGCAGCACGAGAACGACCAGAGACGCGTCGGCGGCATCCGCCGTGTCGATCGTCTGGGCGATAAACTGCGCGGTCACCGGGTGAATCAGCGCTTCCACCTCGGCCACGTAGACAAGCGGGGCGGAACGCCGGCCAGAGGGCAGACTCTCGTCTTGGCGAGCGCCGAGCAGCCCGCTGAAAAGCGGCGCAACAACGCAGCCAAGTGCCAACCCGAGTCGAAGGCGAGCAAAGCGTCGCGACATTCTTGTCAGTGCACTCTGAGTGAACGTGTTCCGGGACTCCCCCCAGAATCGACGTCAAAACCAACCGTAGCTGAGGCACTGCGGCCTGTCAACGGAGCAGACGGCGGGCGGGTCCACATTCCGATCTGGTAAGGTAGGGCTCCGTTGAGCCAACTGTGTCCTTCTGGCCGTCGAAACACCTGCCTCGCGCCGCGCGGCGAACGTGTGTACCAGTCCTGAGCGATGCGGTTGATTGGACTACTGTAGAACCAGAGTGACCCACCGACAAGCAACGCCGCCAGACGGGATGCCCCGCCCGGAACTTATGTAAGGCATCGCTGACCTGGGGCATTAGCTGGATTCTCACCCTCGATGTCTTCGATGCAATGTGTGTGGCAGTGATTCTTGCCGGCGGCGCCGGGCGACGTCTTGGTGGCGCCGTGAAACCGTTGTTGTCCCTGGGGCACCAGCGAATCATCGACCGCCAATTGACGACGTTGCGGTCGGTGGTCGACCACGTCGCGATCGTCGCCGCCTCTCCACCAGACGTCGAGAGTTTTCAGGATCTGGGTGCCCCCGTTTGGGTCGATGAACGCCCCGGTCTTGGTCCGCTGGGCGGCATCCTGACGGCATTGGTCAAGGCCCAGACGGCCCACGCGCTGGTCGTCGCGGGGGACATGCCGTTTCTCACCGCTCCGTTTCTCAAGCACCTACTCGGCCTGACGGACGGAGTCGACGCGGTCATTCCGCGCCTGGGAACTCGCTATCAACCTTTGTGCGGAGTGTATCGCCGCACATGCCTCGCTGCGATCAGGCGACGCCTCGACACCGGTCAGCTCGCGGTCACAGAGTTCTTGGCTGACATCCAGATCCGCGTCGTGACCGAGCCTGAGATCGCAGCGTTCAACCCGGATCACACGCTCTTCTTCAACGTGAACACACCGACCGACTATGCGCGTGGCGTCGAGCTGGCGAGCGATCGCGAGCGGACGAGCGCCGACACACTCACATGATTCTTCTCTTGCACGATGCACTGCGTGACCGCGTACAAGCGGTCCTCACCGAGCTCTACGGACTGAGCGGAGACACCCTGCCGCCCGTCACGATCCAATACCCGCCGAATCGTCCACTGGGAGACCTCGCCATCACAGTAGCCTTCGAGCTTGCCCGGACCCTTCGCAAGGCTCCGCGGCTGATTGGCCAAGAGATCGCGGCCGCGCTCGGACCGATCGATGGGGTGGCACGCGCTGAGGCGGCCCCCAACGGCTACGTCAATGTCTTTCTGGACCGGGCCTACACGGTGCGACGCGTCGTCGACGGAGACGCACACGCGTCGGAACACGGCACGCTGGACCCACGAGACAAGACCGTCGTCGAGCACACAGCTATCAACCCAAACAAGGCCGCTCACATTGGTCATCTTCGCAACGCGGCGCTCGGTGACACCTTGGTCCGCCTCCTCCGTTTTCGGGGAGCGCCGGTCGAGGTCCAGAACTACATCGACGATACCGGTGTGCAGGTAGCGGATGTCGTCGTCGGGTTTCAACAGCTCCGGTCGAAGACCCTCGCCGACGTGCGTCAGGTGGCCGACACGACCCGGTTCGACTTTTATTGCTGGGATCTCTACGCGCAAGTGACCGAGTGGTATACGGGCGACCCCGCCCGACTCGAAGCCCGAAAGCAGACCCTTCGAGATCTCGAGCACGGGACCGATCCCGCCGCCAGCATGGCCACGTTCATCGCCGAACAGATCGTGACCTGCCACCTGAAAACCATGGATCGCCTCAACGTGGAATACGACCTCTTGAGTTGGGAGGGCGACATTCTGCGGCTCGATTTTTGGTCCCGAGCCTTCGAGATCCTCAAAGACGCCAAGGCCATCTTCCTGCAAGACACTGGACCCCAAGCCGGCTGCTGGGTGATGACCATCGATGACGGGCAGTCGGACGACACCAACAACGCCGGCGATGAGACACGAGCAAAGGTCATCGTGCGCTCAGACGGAACGGTGACGTATGTAGGCAAGGACATCGCCTATCAGCTCTGGAAGTTTGGCTTGCTCGATAGGAGCTTTGCTTTCCGACCGCTGGAATCTCAACGCTCGGGACGCTCGCTGTGGTCGACGTCGTCCACCCCACCACCGAGATCGCCGGAAGACCCCAACCCCTCGTCGCCACCTGCGTTCGGTCACGCCACGGCCGTGTATAACGTGATCGACACGCGGCAAGCGTATCTCCAGCAGCTGCTCAAGCAAGCCCTCACAGCGTTGGGGCATCCCGACGAAGCAGACCGGTCCATCCACTTCTCCTACGAGATGGTCGCTTTGTCACACGCGACAGCTCAAACGCTCGGGTACGACGCCGCGGACACCGCAGGAAAACCGTTCGTCGAGGTGTCAGGACGGAAGGGACTGGGAGTCAAAGCCGACGATCTCATCGACAGACTGATCGCGTCGGCCGCCGGCGAAGTACGTACGCGGAATACCGAGCTCGCATCAGCAGAGGTAGACCGAACGGCGTCGATGATCGCAGTTGCTGCGGTCCGCTATTTCATGATCAAGTATTCGCGCGGCAAGGTCATCGCGTTCGATATCGACGAAGCCTTGAGCTTCGACGGCGAGAGTGGGCCCTATCTTCAGTATGCCGCGGTGCGGGCCAACAACATCCTTCAAAAGCTGAAGGCCAAGGACAACGTCGACGCACGCGACCTGCCCGGGCGGGTGCACCGGCTCCCCGCAACATATCTCGATGACCCCGACGCTACCGATCTTTGGGGGCTCGTACTCGAAGCCTGGCGGCTCGACGAGGTCGCCGAACAGGCGGTCCGGACGTTGGAGCTCTCGTCGCTTGCCAAGTATGCGTTTGGGCTCGCGCAGATGTTCAACGCGTTCTACCACCGGTATCCCGTCCTGAGCGAGCCAGACGCTGACATACGCATCTGGCGGGCGGCGGGGGTCTCATTTTTTCGCCGTCAGTTGACGCGAGCCCTCGACCTCATGGGATGCGAGGTGCCGACCCGGATGTGACCCCGGGACCGACGAGCGTGGCCACCATCTCCACGTGAGCGGTGTTGGGAAACAGATCAAACGCCGCAACGTTGTCAACCGCATACCCGTGGTCCCGAAACCGACCGAGGTCACGGGCAAACGTCGCCGCATCGCACGAGACATAGACGACCCGGTGGACGCGGCGGCGCACAAGCGTATCCAGCGCGGCCCGCGACAGACCGCTCCGGGGCGGGTCGACGATGACGGTCTCGGCGAGTGGCGACGGTGCCGACGCCAGGTAATCCTCGACGCTGCACACCTCCGCTCGAATCGCGTGGCCGCACGCCTCGATGTTTCGTCGCAAGTCTCGCGCCGCATCCGGGTCCCGTTCAACGGCAATGGTCGACTCATGGGCGGCGCCGGCGAGCGCGATCGAGAAAAGCCCCACACCGGCGTAGAGGTCCAGGACCGGGCCGCTGGGCACACGTCGTCGCACCCCCTCCACCAGGGTAGGCAGGAGATACCGATTCGCTTGAAAGAATGACGGCGCGCGGCGCGCGAGAGAGCCGGGGGCCGCGATATCCCCGGTCACGACGGCCACCGGGTCCGATACGGTGGGTATGCCCCGCACGACACGAAGGCGAGATTCGTCACCGACACGGACCGTCACGCCCGTCACGCCCGTCTCCGGTGTCCACCCCTCGAGCGTTGCTCGGGGCACCGCCCGGCGTAACTGGTAGTGCACGACACGCTCGGTCGCCGCGATATTCTCGGCGAGCTCGATATGTTCGATACGACGCGCCTCGGTCCCTGACCGGACCGCGCGGGCCGCAATTCGGCGTCCCAGCTCGGCGACCACAGCGTCGGTCGCCGCGGACAGCTGCCCTGTCTCCGCCGAGTTGCACACATGGTGCGACCGCTCTCTCAGGAACCCGAGCCCCCTCGCGGCTGGGTGCAGATGGAGCCTGGCTCTGAGCCGATACCCGCGCTCCTCAGACGGAGCCACTGGGATCTCGCTGGAAAAATGGAGCTTGCCGATCCGAGTGAGCGCGTCACGAATCACCTCTGCCTTGAGTCGGCACTGGCGCGGATACGCGATATGGCGATACGCCTGTCCGCCGCACAACGGATCGCCAACCGACGGACGTCGATCCGCGTCGGGCTCGAGCACCTCGACCGTGGTGGCGTGTATGACATCGCGTCGCTCACGGTCCACTCGGACCCGGACGCGTTCACCAGGGATGGCACCGGTGACAAGGACGACACGCCCCTCGTGACGCGCGAGCATCACGCCACCAGCCACTGCTCGCTCGACGTGAACGTCGAGGGTAGCAGCCAACACCGGACGCGGCCTGACCTCAGTCACATGTGATCCGAGGTAACTTCAGATGCTCGCAAAACAGCCGGAGCGTCGCGGCCTCGACGGACTCCTTGAAGGCCGGCGAGGGCATCCGCGCACGAAACGGCTCGAGGTCTCGCGTCGCTTCCATCCGGAGCCGCTTGTAGAGTGGCGCGTCCGTCGCGTCTCGCAAGGCGGCGACGAGACCCTGTTGAATCTCAGCCAGGCTGGCGATGAGCTGCTCCCGGGCAAAGCCCCTCGCCGCACCGGCCCGGCCGAGAATCACACCAAGCTCATCCAACGTATGGGTCAACGCAGTCGTCAGGCCAGAGGGGACGTCGTCCCGGTCGGCCCATGTCGTCAGACGTTCGATGACGTCTGACACATGGGTCGTGAGCGACCGCCGTGGCCGGACGCGCGTGCTCTCTGTATCCGCGGCCGGCCGGACGCCGACCACACGCCGCCACTCATCGAACCGATCCAGCACCTCGCGCTCGCAGAATTCGATTCGGGTCGGACGACGCCGTCCCCCCTTGGCGGCGCGCCGCTCTGATACTCGGTCGATGGCCGAGTACACGACTTTGAGCGGAATCCCGCGCTCAGCCCAGTCGCAGACGAGCCCGAACGCCGGCCCCACGATCCGAATGAGATGCCCCTCATTCCGGCGGCACAAATACGATTCGATGTCCCGGCAGTAGCCGCCCTGGTCGATATCACTGGTCATCACTCGTCATCAATGGTCCGCGGCGAATCAGACTGATTGCGCGCCCACACCAACCGCAATCCGGTCAGCGTCAGATCGGCATCAACGTGGTCAATGACCGAGGTCTCAGCGGTGACCGAGGTCGCCAGTCCCCCGGTTGCGATACAGACGGCCCGCTCCTCGCTCGACAGCTCTGTCCGCATACGCTCGACGATACCTTCGAGCATCGCCAGATAGCCGTAGAACAGTCCAGCCTGCATTGACTCCACCGTCGTCCGTCCAATCAATCGCGGCGGCTTGCGGACCTCGACTCGCGGCAAACGTGCAGCCCGCTGGAAGAGCGCGTCGGCCGAAATCTCGACCCCGGGACAGATCGCGCCTCCGAGATACTCTCCGGCGCTCGAAATCGCGTCAAACGTGGTCGCGGTCCCAAAGTCGACCACGATGACGGGGCGCCCTGGCCGGCCGTAGCGGCTGTGGGCGGCCACGGCATTCACGAGCCGATCGGCGCCGACCTCGGCCGGATTCTCGTAGTGAATCGCAATCCCTGCGTTCGACGTATCGACGCGCAAGGTGTCATGGCCCAGACCCCGCTGGACCATCTCGGCGACAGTGTCGGTCAGCGGCGGTACAACCGATGAGAGCGCGACGCCACCAATCTGCCGAATGTCGATATGGGAGTCGTCGAACAAGTGGCTGACCAATACCCACAGCTCGTCCGCCGTCCGGTCCGCACGGGTCGTGAGTCGCCAATTCGCGATGAGGGTTTCGTCCGCAAAGATCCCCAGAACGATATGGCTATTTCCGATGTCAACGGCTAGGAGCATCGTGCGCAAACTCTCAGTTCGGTAGCCACTCCAGTGTACCTCCGATGATTCGTTCGGTCCGACCACCGGTGTCCACGAGCAAGGCGCCGTCACGATCTATACCGGCGGTCACACCAGAGCAGGGCCCAGCGAGCGTATCCCAGCGCACGACCACGTCTCGACTCGAGGGCGACAGGACGCGCCAGCGAGCCAGAACGGGTTCCACACCGTCCTTCGCCCAGACAGTGCGCCAGCGAGCGAGCGCTGCCAACGTCTCGACCAGAAGACGGCCCCGGTCGACCGACCGGCCCAGGGCCGACTCGAGCGAGACGGCACGGTCGGCGATGTCTGGCGGATATTCTACGGCTGCCAGATTGATACCGATACCGACGACCACCCCCCGAGACTCGAGAGCGGTCGACGCCTGGAGCTGGCCATACGCTTCGCACAGTACGCCCGCCACCTTTGGTCGACGTCCTGAACGACCGCGGGGAGAACCGTTCAGCACGACGTCGTTTGGCCACTCCAGCTCGAGGCCAAGACCGGTGACCGCCTGGACGCCCTCCACGACGGCGACGCCGGCCAGCAGCGTGAGGGCCGGCGATACGGCGTCTCGAAGAAGGATAGAGGCATACAGCCCATGACCGACCGGTGAAAACCACCGCCGGCCGTGTCGCCCCCGTCCGGTCGTTTGCCCCGACGCCAGCACCGTCGTGCCATCCGGCGCCCCTTGCTTGGCCAGCGTCAAGCAGAGATCGCTGGTCGAGGTCAACGTTGCCTGATAGATCAATTGACCCGCCAGACCGTCGAGCCGTGCGCGGACGCCCGGTTGTGCAAGCGCGGCCGTTACGTCGGAAGGGAGCGGCGAGCTCATCCCGCGCGCAGGTCAAAGCTGAAATCGACCGCCGGCGCAGAATGCGTGAGCGCGCCCACGGAGACATACTCCGGACGCATCGCCGCGATGCCGTCGATGCGGTCGAGAGTGACCCCGCCCGACACCTCAACCTTTGCGCGACCTCGGGCCACCGCCACGGCCTGACCGACCTCTTCGACGTCGAGATTATCGACAAGGACAATGTCGACGTCATTGTCGACGGCCTCAGAGACCTCGTCGAGGCTCTGCGCTTCGACCACGAGTGGCATCTCGTGACCGGCCCGCCGAACAAGTTCGACCGCCCGCCGAATCGACCCGGTAAAGCGAATATGGTTGTCTTTGATCAAGATACCATCGTCAAGCGACATCCGGTGGTTGACGCCTCCCCCGGCGCGGACGGCATACTTTTCCAGCACCCGCAACGTCGGGGTAGTTTTTCGCGTGTCCAAGATCACAGTCCGGCCGTCAGCGGCGTCGACAAAACGACGCGTCAGGGTCGCGGTGCCGGACATTCGCTGAAGAAAATTGAGCGCGGTCCGCTCCGCGGTCAACAACGCACGGGCGAATCCCGCCACCCTGACCACGACATCCCCGGTCGCGCAGATGTCACCGTCCGACCGATGACGCGTCACATCAACCCGGGGGTCAAGCTGCGAGAACGCTTCAATGGCCACATCGAGACCCGCGAGCGTGCATGGCTCGCCGGCGACGATCTCACCGGCGGCGTGGTCGTCCTTCTCGACCGTGGCGTCCGTCGTGATATCCCCCGATCGTAGATCCTCGGCCAGGGCGCGGCGCACGATTTCTCGATACAGCGACGGGTCCAACGGCCCCAAGGGTTCGACGCTCACGCCCCAAGCTCCTCAAGCATCTGCTCGAGCTTTTGTTGGCGTTGACCAATCTCGACTTCCCGTTCACGCGCATCCGTCACCACCGCGGGGTCGGCCCGTTCCACGAATGCTGGATTGCCAAGCTGCGTCTGAAGCCCACGCCGCTGCTTGACAAGTTTCTCGAGCTGCTTCGTAACCCGACGGGTTTCCTCTTCGCGGTCGACGATACCCGCGAGCGGGATGTGCACCTGGAACGTACGCACCACGCGGCGCACGGTATCCGGGTCGCGGGGCACGTGCTCGGCAAACTCCAGCCCTTCGAGCCCGGCCAAACGCTCGACCTGCGACGCGTTGTCCGCGAGCGCCGCGTGCTCTTCTCGCGGGATGCCCTCGATGACGGCCTGGACCCGCCGGGACTGGGGAACCCCCCATTCTGAGCGGACCGTCCGAATCGTGGTGACGACTTCTTGCAGAAGCGTCACCCCCGCGGCCGCTTCGTCGTCTCGCCATGACGACTCGGTCGTGGGGAACGCGGCAAGCGTGATCGTCCGCGCCGCGGAGTCCGCGCCGGACACCTGCCCGTCCAGGGGGCGCTGTGGCAACGCCTGCCAGATCTCTTCTGTCACAAACGGCATGAACGGATGCAACAACCTCAGCATCCGGTCGTGCAGCTCCAGCAGCACCGCGATCGCACTGGCGCGCCGGTCGTCCTCAGCTTGCATGTGAGGTTTGACCAGCTCGATATACCAGTCCGCGTATTCGTGCCAGAAGACGTGATACAAACGATCCGCCGCCACATCGAACCGGAACTCCCCCAGCGCCGCTTCGACCTCCTCCGTCAGCAGATTCATCCGATGCAGCATCCATCGATGCACCACGTCCAAGCGGTCCCGAGTCGGCACCTCCGGCCGTGTCTCTAGGTCCTCCGGCAGATTCATCAGCACAAAGCGGGACACGTTCCAGATCTTGTTGACAAATTGCCGATACCCGCGCAGTCGCCCTTCCGACAACGAGATGTCCATCCCTGGAGAAGCCAGAGCGGCCAGCGTAAAACGGAAGGCATCGGCCCCGATCTCCTCGATGAGCTCGAGTGGGTCCACGACATTCCCTTTGGACTTGCTCATCTTCTGGCCGTGCTCGTCCCTGACCAGTGAGGTGATGTAGACCTGCTGGAACGGGACATCGCCCGCAAATTTCACTCCGAGCATCATCATGCGCGCGACCCAAAAGAAGATGATGTCGTGGGCGGTAATGAGGAGGGTCGTTGGGTAATACCGAGCCAGATCATCCGTCTTATCAGGCCACCCCAGCGTGCTAAACGGCCACAGTCCAGAGCTAAACCAGGTATCCAGCACGTCGGTGTCTTGCCGCAGCGTGCCACCACAGCTGCACGCGGCCGGATCCTCCTCGGCGACAATCACCTGACCGCAGTCGTCGCAATACCAGGCCGGAATACGATGACCCCACCAGAGCTGACGCGAGATACACCAGTCGTGGATGTTGGTCATCCACTCGTTGTAGATCCGCGTCCAGTTGTCCGGAAAAAACCGGGTCCGCCCGTCCTCGACGACAGCGAGTGCCGCTTTGGCCAAGGGCTCAATCTTGACGAACCATTGGGTGGACAGGAGCGGTTCCACGACGGTGCCACATCGTTGGCAGTGCCCGACAGCATGCACGTGCTCGTCGACACCCTCGAGGACGCCGTCCTCATCGAGCTGCGCCACCAAAGCATCACGGGCGGCAAAGCGGTCCAGGCCGGCAAAGGGACCGGCCGCCTCCGTCATCTTGCCGTCTTCGTCGATCACGGAGATCTGTTCCAGTCCGTGACGTCGCCCCATCTCAAAGTCGTTAGGGTCGTGAGCCGGAGTCACCTTGACCGCGCCGGTCCCAAACTGAGGATCGACGAACGCATCCTCCACAATGGGTAGCGCGCGACCGAGAATCGGGAGTTGCACAGCCCGACCCCGAACCTGGTGATATCGTTCATCATCCGGGTGCACCGCGATCGCGGTATCGCCAAGCATCGTCTCGGGTCGGGTCGTAGCCACGGTGATCCAGTCACCTTCTCGGTCGCTTACGCCCGCTATGTTCTGGCCATCATCGACATACGGATACCGAATGCGATAGAGCTTTCCGTTTGTCTCCTTGTGATCAACTTCCAGGTCGGAGAGCGCCGTTCGGCATCGCGGGCACCAGCTGACCAAATAGGTGCCGCGATAAATGAGACCCTCTCGATGGAGGGTAACAAACACGCGACGGACGGCGCGAGACAAGCTCTCGTCCAGCGTGAACCGCTCTCGCGACCAGTCCACCGACGAACCCAGCTTCCGCATCTGACTGGTGATCGTCGCGTGACTCTGCTCGACCCACGACCACACACGCGCCTCGAATGCTTCGCGTCCGAGGTCATGGCGGGTCGTCTGCTCGTCCCGAAGCTGACGCTCGACCACGTTTTGGGTCGCGATCCCCGCGTGGTCCGTTCCCGGGAGCCAGAGCACATCATGACCGTGCATCCGCTTCCAGCGTGCGACAACATCGGGAAGTGTCTGGTTGAGGGCATGCCCGATGTGAAGCCAACCGGTCACATTAGGAGGGGGGAGCACCATGCTGAACGCGGGGCGACCCGACGATGGGTCCGCCCGAAACGCTCCTAGCTCTTCCCAATAGGCGTACCACTTCGGGTCAACCGTACCGTGCTCGAATACTTTTGCCAGCTCACGCATGGGTAGAAGGGGTGTCTGTCTCGGTGGAGGTTGCGCCGCGAACGTGTCCGCGGATGAACTCAATGATGGCGCTCATCGGTGTTCCGGGCTGAAACACGCCCTCGATACCCAAGGCGCGTAGCGCGGGAAGATCGGCGTCCGGGATGATCCCGCCGATGACGACGAGCACGTCATCGAGCCCCTGGGCCTTTAACAACTCGACCAGGCGCGGACAAATATGATTGTGGGCCCCGGACAAAATAGAGACCCCGATGACGTCGGCGTCTTCCTGCAGAGCCGCCTCCACGATCCGCTCTGGGGTTTGGCGAAGCCCGGTGTAGATGACTTCCATGCCGGCGTCGCGCAAGGCCCGGGCAATCACCTTGGCACCTCGGTCGTGACCGTCGAGACCTGGCTTAGCGATAATGACTCGAATCGTCTTCATAACCTCTTCCAGATGTCCGCGTTCGGGATCTCGAGCATCCTTCCCACTCAGAGGCCCGGGTAGGACCACCGTCCCGTTCCCAGTCCTCGATTCATCCCGCCAGACCGTGGGACACGTCCTCATCGCCGTTTTCCAGTCGGGGCGACCGCGCCCTCGTCGGGTCACGCCCCGTCACTCTGCAGAACCCGGAGACAATTATAGAAGGAGGCCGCCACTCTCGCCCGGCGAGGGCGGTCTCCGGTGATGAGATCGGGGACTCCCGCCAGAGTTCAAGCGGGTTGACGGGATGTAGCGCCGAGTTTGGCGACACCGGCTACCTTCGCCGCGGGCGTTGAGAGACGACGGAACCGGTTGCGCACACGTCGCCCGGTCGTCGCGCACACGTTGATGCCCTCAACACCGGTGAATGCTGGTGTTAGGACCCCAGGCGGAAGGCGACAAGCTCTGTACGGTCGTCGCGTGAGGTCGCAGCCGTCAGCTCGATCACATACTCGCCGGGGGCGAGCGACGCGAGTTGAACGTCGATTTGATTTGGATGACCGTCAGCCGCCGGCTGGACCGAGAACGGATACATACGGTCACCGCGACGGTTGAGAAGCCACGCTTCGAGCTCGGGCGCGACCGTCCCGGGCGCATACATATCGAATCGAACCAGCAGCCGTTCGGTCCGGCGGAAATCCCGCGCTGGGGTCGGCGCGGCATCCCATTTGTCGACAAGCTCTTGCCACTCGAGATTGTTGCGCGCCCGCACGAATGCCGGTGTGCTGAACACCAAGTCTGGACCGGTGAAGTCCGGTATCTCGATTTCGTCCCGGTCGCGGTCGAGTACCTCACCCCCACTCCCCTCGACCGCGAGAGTGAAATGCATGAGGCCAGGGTCAGCGTCGAACGTGGCGAACTCGACCACACGCGTCGTGAGCCCCGGAGAACCGCGTCGTCCCACGCCTCGCCCCGCCGCCGCGGCGCGCTCAGGCACGCGCCCCCGATAGAACGCGCCACCGGCGTCGCCCATCGCCGTCACCAGCACCCGCTCTGCCCCTTGCTGACGGGACGACCGCCCAGCCGTCGGCTCCCACGCGAATGTCACCTGAGTCTTACCGTTCTCTCCGCGCGAGGTGCCGATCCAGGTCGACACCAGTCGCCCCCGACGCGGTGCGGCGAGAGAACCCAACGCGACGTCGACCGCTTTGGGAGGGACATCGGCCTCGGGTCCTCTGAGCACCCGCTCGACGTCACGTTCGCTGGCCGCCCAATACCCGCGCCGGTGCCGCACATTCATATCGTCGCGGGTGACACGCACGTCGATTTCATGAAATTCGCCGTCGGTGGGTGACCCGCTCGACGTATATCCGATGAGGTAATACGCACTAGAGTCCTGCAGCATCTGACCAAGACCCTCGTCGATGTTGTTTATGTTGACGAGGGCGCGTCCGTCCGTCTGTTCGGCAAGGGTCCGAAGAGTGTCCTGCGTACTACGCAACGCCCGGAGGCTGGTGCGGGTCGAAACATTCGGTTGGCTGACATCGAACTCTCCGGTGGCCAACCCGCGGGGGTCGAGCGGATAGATGGAAGTATTGAACCGGTTCGCGGTCTGAAACAGTCGGCGAAGGTCCATTTGCAATCCTGCGTTGCTAAAGAATTCGTGTCTCTCTTCCATCCGATTCTCGGCCGCAAACGGGTCACCTACCGAGGGATTCTCATACGAGTCGGGGTTGTTCAACGCGTTCGAGCTTCGGAGTTGAGGCGGCAAATAGTTCGAAAACCCCTCACCCACGAGAAGAACACTCTTCCGCGCCTCTCGGATCCCCCCGAGATAGATCATCAGCCCTCGGAGCGCCGACATCGAGATGTCGTTCCGGAGGAGCTCGACCGTCTCCGTAGGGAAATTCGCGTATCTCTCTTCAAACAAGTTGCGCGGCGTGTACTCGTATTTGCGGCCATACCAGCTGTTGATCTGCTCGAGGATGAGATCGTGGTCGCGGGTGAGGTTCAGGTCGACCAGCGGCGTCAGGGGAAACATCAACCCGACGAGGTCGGTCGGCAGCAAGTTTTGGCTCAGAAACTCCGTCAGTTTGATTGCGACGCGCCGTCCATTCCCAAACCGCACGTGATAGTCGTCAAAGAAGATCACAAACACGCGGACGTCCGGCCGGGAGGCCTCGCGCTCGACATCATTGCGGTTCCTCACGGTCCGCTCGAGCCTCGCGTTCGGGTCCTCGAGCGGGTCGATCGTGATCACCTCGAATGTTTCGATCTCCTGGAGCTCGTCATCCTCATAAATCTCGAAGTCCGACGGCTGAAGATCCATCACGTGGTTGCCGTCATCGTCGGTCACGGTCGTATCGACCCGGATAAAGTTGATCCCCGACCGAAACACCGGGAGCGGGACCTCGGCGGGTTGCTCGCCGTCGGTCGCGGACGCGTCAGCCGCGGTGCCGTCGGTCGTGGTCTGGTCATCGGTCGACGACGCCGACGGGTCGGCGGTCTGGGATGCGGCGCGGGGGAACGACAGTGTGCCGGTCGCAAGCACGGCGACCAACACGAGGGACCAGACGACTCCTCGAAACATAGGCTGTATAGACATGGTGTATCCGCTCAACTTGACAACACTTTGGACGCGATAATCAACCGTTGGACTTCAGACGTACCTTGGTAGATTTCGGTTGCTCTGGCGTCACGGAAGAGACGCTCGACCGTCGACCCACGGCGATATCCCGCCGACGCCAGGATCTGCATCGCGGTGTCGGCGGCTCGATGTGCCGCCTCTGATGCCGCGAGTTTTGCCATCGATGCTTCGAGAGTACACCGCTCCTGGTGATCTCTGGCCGCAGCGGCCTTGCCAACCAACATTCTTGCCGCATCAAGCTCCGTCGCCATGTCAGCGAGCATCCACTGAATCGCTTGATATTCCGCAATCGGTCGACCAAATGTCGTGCGCGCCCGCGCGTGGCTGAGCGCCGCGTCAAGTGCGGCCCGGCCGATCCCCAACGCCTGCGCTCCGATAGCGATGCGACCGCCGTCGAGGGCGCGCATTGCGATATCAAAGCCGCGACCGACTGTGCCAATCAAGGCTTCCGGCCCGACGCGGACGTCATCAAGCAAGACGTCGGTCACCCCAAGTCCCCGCACTCCCAACGCGTCGTTGAGATCGGTGAGCGTGAGCCCCCGAGCTGTCGACGGCACCAAGAATGCGCTGACTCCGCGCCCGCCTACCCCGGGCGTCGTCGCGGCAAAGACGACAAAGACGTCCGCGGCCACGGCATTGGCAACCCACACCTTCCGACCACACAGACGATACCCACTGCCCTCCTGATGTGCGATGGTCTGCTGATTGGCCGCGTCGGTTCCCGCGTCCTGCTCCGACAGCGCGAAGGCCCCAACCGACTGACCGGATGCCAGTGGTCGCAGCCAGTGATCCCGCTGCGCGGGTGATCCGAACGCCGCGACGAGCTCGACGACAAGAGAGTTGTTGACAGCAAGGATCGCCCCGACTGTTGCGCTCCCGGCCGACACCTCCTCGATCGCGAGGGCATAGCGCACATAGTCGACACCCCCACCACCCTCGGCGGTCGGAATCGTAGCCCCCATCAGACCTTGGCGACCGGCGGCATCCACGATGTCGCGAGGAAACGCGTTTGATCGATCGACCTCGGCGGCGCGGGGCCCGACCACCGTTTGGACAAACTCGCGGACGGTTTCTTGATACGCGGTTTCGTCCGCCGTCGGCGAAAACCTCATGGCCCTATCGTGTCAACCTGTGAGGACGCCAGCTGCGCAAAGATCGGGCGCAAACGTTCGGCGGTCTGCCCCAATCCCTCTGGCACTACTCGGGTATCTGCGGTAACGGTCATGAAGTTGGTATCGCCGTTCCACCGCGGCACCACGTGGATGTGGAGATGCCCGGGAACCCCTGCCCCCGCGGGACGGCCAAGATTGATCCCGACGTTGAGCCCGTCTGGAGCGTAAGCCTGTCCGAGGGCAATCTCGGCCCGCTGCGTCAACGACATGAGCTCGTGGAGCTCGTCTGGAGCGGCTTCGGCGAGCGACGCGATATGGCGACGCGGTACCACCATCAAATGACCATTGCTGTAGGGGTACTTGTTGAGAATCACAAAACATCGGGAACCCTCGAACAGTACCAGCGACGGCGCCGACTCGAGGTCGGGAGAATCAAGCGCGGCGCAAAAGATACAGCGGCCGCTCGGAGATCCAGATTCGGCGCTGGACGACGACGTCACGTAGGCCAACCTCCACGGAGCCCACAGCTGGCGCACTCCGCAAGGATACAGAACTCAGAGACCGGGCGGGGAGTCTGGAGCCTCGCATCCGCCGCGCCGGACGAGAAAAACTCGGAACGCTGGCCTAGTGAGGAAAGCCGGGTCGGGGAAGCGCCAGCTCCGAGGTCGTGCTCACAGGAGTGGGCTCGACGGATTCGGCGTCGCGATTGATCAGCTCTTTGAGTTCTTTCCCGGGTTTGAAATACGGGACGCGTTTCGACGGTACGTCAACCCTGTCGCCGGTCTTTGGATTCCGCCCCTTGCGGGGCTCCCGTCGCCGCAAACGAAAGCTGCCGAACCCCCGAAGCTCTATCTTTTCGCCGCGATGAAGCGCATCAATGATGCTGCGAAAGACGGTGTCGACGATGATCTCGGCGTGCTTTTTCGTGAGGTCGGCGACACGAGCCACTTCTTCGACGAGGGCCGCCTTCGTCATGCTCTCGCCGGCGGTCTCGACCGTGTCCTCGTCGATGATCATCACCCGACCCTAGTGTTTTGAGTCCTAAATTCATGAAGTAAATGTTTAAGCATTCGCAAGCTGCTTCGTGTTGTCAGCGAAACGCGCAGTCTTGGCCAGAATCTCATCGGCGGTCTTGACCCACACGAAGGACTTGGGCGACTCGTTCTCGACCGCGATGTACTCGCGAATCGCCTGCTCCAGTTGTGGAACGCTCCGATGGACTCCTCGCTGGAGCTGGCGCTGAGTCAGTAAGCCGAACCACCGCTCCACTTGATTCAGCCACGAGCCTTTGGTCGGCGTGAAATGGAGCACGAAACGCGGGTGCTGAAGAAGCCAGCGCTGCACGGACGGCGTCTTCTGTGTGGCATAGTTGTCGAGGACGACGTGCACGGCGAGGCTCGGTGGCACGGCCGCGTCTAGATCGCCTAGGAACTTCTTGAATTCCTTCGCTCGGTGGCGGCGAAAGCACCGGCCAATCACCTTGCCGGTCGCAATGTCCAACGCGGCGAACAGCGAGCTGGTCCCGTGCCGCGTGTAGTCGTGCGACCGCCCTTGGGGTTGGCCGGGGCGCAGCGGCAGCACGGGCTGCTAGACGGGCTCATGAGTCTGACGTTTGGCTGTGTTTGAAATGGTCGCCGAGTGTCACCTCGGGAGAATCCCGCGAGGAGTAGCTTTGCCAGTCGGTCTCGAAGTCTTCGGTCTTCAACGCCCGAATACTCAGACCGATTTTTCGTTCGTCCGGGCTGAGCTTGATGATACGGATCTTGATCGTCTCGTCGACTTTGATCTCTTCCTTCTGACCGCCGTGCTCTTCGAACTCGGAGACATGAATCAGACCTTCGATGCCTTCGGACAACTCCACAAACGCGCCAAAGTTTGTCGCCCGGACAACCTTGCCCTCGACAATGTCACCGACCTTGTTGTTGGCAAAGAAGTCATCCCAAATGTCGGTCGCCAGCTGCTTCAAGCCGAGCGACAACCGCTGGTTGTCGGCGTCGAGGTTCAAGACCATCGCTTCGACCTCGTCGCCCTTGTTTACGACCTCGGACGGGTGTTGCAGACGTTTGCTCCACGACATGTCGGAGATATGAATGAGGCCGTCTATGCCTTCTTCGACCTCGACAAACGCCCCAAACTCGGTCAGATTCCGAACCTTTCCGGTCAGACGGGACCCCACTGGATGCTTCGAGGCCAGCTCCTGCCACGGATTTGCCTCGATCTGCTTCAAACCGAGCGAGATTCGTCGCGCGTCGGGGTCGACACCCAGCACCATCGATTCGACCGTGTCCCCGACCGTGAGCAACTTTGACGGGTGCTTCACCCGCTTGCTCCATGACATCTCTGAGACGTGGATCAGCCCTTCTACCCCCGGCTCGAGCTCGATGAACGCACCGTAGTCGGTGAGACTCACGACCTTCCCGGTCAACCGTTGCCCCACCGGATACCTCTCCGCCACCGATGTCCACGGGTCGGCGTGAAGCTGTTTGTAGCCCAGAGAGACGCGTTCTGTCTCCGGGTCGAACTTCAGCACGATGACTTCCGCTTCGTCGTTGACCTTGAAGAGCTCCGACGGGTGCTGCGCACGACCCCATGACATGTCGGTCACGTGAAGGAGACCGTCGATGCCGCCGAGATCGATGAACGCGCCGTAATCGGTAATATTCTTGACGACCCCAAGGAGCACTTTGCCCTCGGCGAGGTTCGCCAGGGTGTCCTTCTTCTTCTCGGCGTTCTCTTCTTCGACCAGCACCTTTCGGGACAACACGATGTTGCCGCGCTTCTTGTTCACCTTGATGACCCGCATCCGAAGCTCTTGGCCGCGTAGCGAGTCGAGGTTTCTGACCGGTCGCACGTCGATTTGGGAACCCGGGAGGAATGCCCTCACGCCGATGTCAACCGCCAAACCGCCCTTTATCCGCTCGATGACGTGACCGATGACGACCTTCTTCTCGGCGTAGGCCTTCTCGACCTCGTCCCAGATCTTCATCTTCTCCGCTTTTTCGCGGGACAAGACGATGTGACCATCGCGGTCCTCGGTTCGGTCGAGCAACACATCCACGCTGTCGCCGGGCCGCACGAGGACATCGCCGGTTTCATCGAGAAACTCGGAGATCGCGATGATTCCCTCGGACTTGTATCCGACGTCGATGATCACCTCGCCAGACGACACCTGGAGCACCGTGCCTTTGATGACCTCCCCTTCGGAAATATTCCGAAAGCTGCTCTCATACATCGCCGCAAGTTGAGCCTGTTCCGCCGCGTCCATGTCGGTCGCGTCGTCATTCATCAATATCATCTTCGACTTCGGCGTCGCCTTTGTCGCTGCAGCAGGGCTCCCTGAGTTTTCCGCGTCGCCGGTGACCGGCGGTACCGCCCCAGACTGCGCCGTGGCACCTGCGGAAGGTGCGGTCGTCGCCGGGTCAGCCAGATCGTCTGTGTTCGTCATGCGGTCAGGGTCCTCGCTGGTGTGGAGTTCTGCGCCATCTCTTTGAGATCTCGAAGACATGTCGGGAGCAAGAGACACGCCCCCTTATTTCTAGATAAGCAAGGGAGTGTACGACACCCGTTCAATATCGTCAAACCCTACGGTGTCATTCCTGTCAAAAAAGGGAGTTCGCTTTCAAAAATGTCACTGAGCGACACATCGGTCATACGGTTTTCGGTGTGGACTGCAATCGGTCCCTCACAAGCTTCAGCACCCTGTGGACCACCGCGTCGATCGGCACTCCGGTCGTGTCCACGAAGACGGCATCACGGGCCCGCGCCAGCGGTGACGTCACCCGGGTACGGTCGAGACGATCTCGAGTCGCCATCGCATCCGCGACCACGCCAATCCCGCCCATCTTTGACGAGCCATGAGAGCCATCCCCAGCGCGTCGTCGAGCCCGCTCCTCGGGTGTCGCGTCCAGATACACCTTGACTCGCGCGTCCGGGAACACCACCGTCCCAATATCGCGGCCCTCCATCACGACCGGACCGGCCGCCGCGTATTCGCGCTGCCGAGCCACCAGCACGGCGCGGACTCGTGGCATCCGCGCCACACCGGTGGCGGCCTTGTCCATCTCGGGGGTCCGAATGAGCGATGTCACGTCATGTTGGTCGATAAGGATGCGGTGGGAGTCGATGACAAATGTCGAGCGTGCCGCCACCCGCGCCACGTTGACCTCGTCATCGTTACCGAGCGTAAACCCTTGTTGGGCCGCTGACCACGCCACCGCCCGATACATCGCACCCGTGTCGACATGCCGCCACCCGAGCGTCGCAGCCACCGCCCGAGCCACCGTGCCCTTCCCCGCCCCCGACGGCCCATCGATGGCCACCACTTCGCTGCCGGCGGTCATAGACCCTCTACGACCGGCCCCGGGGCCGCCGACCGGCGCTGGGTCGACGGGGTCGACCGGCGGCGGGTCGAACGTGTGGTCGTGGCTGCGAGCGCACCGCCGGTCCAGCGTCGGAGAGCCCCGCCGCGCGTCGAAGTGCCGAGAGCTCGCGCTCTGACAGCTCGCGAGTCTGCCCGGCCTGAAGCCCGTGAATATTGAGCGGCCCCAGGGTAGTTCGCCGGAGACGAATTACTGGATGCCCGACCATCTCGAACATTCGACGTATCTGACGATTGCGTCCTTCGACCAACGTCACGCGGATACGCGCTTGGTCTTCGCGGCGCATCCGGTGGCCGCCAAGAAGCTCTACCTCAGCCGGGGCGGTCCGGCGCCCGTCCAGCATGATTCCCGCCCCCATCCTCTCGAGGGTCTTTGCACTCGGCACGCCTCTCACAACCGCCTCGTATCTTCGCTGCAGCGTGTGACGCGGATGGGTGAGCCGGGCCGCGAGCTCTCCGTCATTCGTCAGGAGCAGGAGCCCCTCTGAGTCGTAGTCGAGTCGCCCGACTGGATAGATATACTCCCGCAGCTTGGGAGCGGTCGCCGATACGAGGTCCAGCACCGTGCGGCGACCCTCCGGATCACTGCGCGTGCTCACCACGCCACGGGGCTTGTTCGCGAGGAGGTAGCGACGCCGTCCCGGCGCCGCGATACGGCGCCCATCGAGTTTGATCTCGTCTCGCTCTGGATCCGCTCGTGTCCCAAGTGTGGTCACGACGGTCCCGTTGACCGATACTCGACCGGCGGCAATGAGCGCCTCCGACGCGCGGCGTGAGGCCACGCCAGCACCCGAGAGCACCTTCTGAAGACGTTCGGCGCAGGGCACGACCGGTTAGTGAACCTGCTCTGGGGGGGGTTCGGGCGACGTGTCCGTCTCAAACGGAAGCGCCTCATCCATCGGGGGCGGGTCGGTCAGGGCCTCGGGAACGTCCATACCCAGCGCCTCCGCCATATCCTCGACCTTTGGCAAGTCCTTGAGGTCTCTCAGACCAAAACGGTCTAGAAACTCGCGGGTTGTTGCATACAGGAACGGACGGCCGATGACCGATTTCCGGCCAGTCACCTTGACCAGATGCCGCTCGAGCAACGTACTCAGGACACCAGAGGTATTGACCCCGCGAATCTCAGTGATTTCCGGGGCCGTCACCGGTTGTCGATACGCGATCACCGCCAGAGTTTCCAGGGCTTGGACGGAGAGCCGCTGAGCGGATCGTTCGTGAAACAGGCGCCGCACCCACTCGCTCAGCTCGGGCCGCGTGACAATCTGGTAGCCCTCGGCCACTTCCACGAGCTGGAGCCCTCGCCCTTCTTCCCAGTCTGTCACCAACGACGCCAGCGCTTCTTCCAGGTGTTCGGGCGGTTCGTCATCGAGCAGTTTGGTGAGGGTCTTGAGCGAGACCGGTTCTGGTGACGCAAAAATCAACGCTTCGACAATCGCTTTTACGTTGTCATCAGCCACGGGGTTCTCCCATCAGGTCGGGCGCATCCGCTGGCCGCTCGCGCCGATAGACACGAATCGGCCCACACATCTCTGATTGAAGGACACGGACGATCTTCATGCGAATCATTTCGAGAAGGGCGAGAAACGTGGTGATGAGGTCCCCTCTCGAGCTGGCATCCGCAAACAATTCCTCAAAGCCACAGGCCTCAGTCTCGGACAGCCGCGCCACGAGCTGCTGGATCCGAGTCTCAATCGGGACGGTCTCGGTGGGAAGCATCACCCGTGGACCCGGCTGCGATCGAGCCAACACCGACTGAAACGCTTTGAGCAAGCTAAAGAGATCGACTTCAAGCTCGCGCTCAAACGGTTCGTCGACGAGATCCTCGACCCGGGCGTCGGGACGCGTCCACTGGGCGCTTCGGATGGTTTCTCGCTCGTGTAACAACTCGGCGGCCGCTTTGAACTTCTGGTGCTCGAGCAGACGTCTGACCAGCGTATCCCGAGGATCCTCGTCATCCTCGGGAGAGGCGGGGTCGGAATCGTTCCGCGGCACCAGCATTCGCGACTTGATCTGGATCAGTGTGGCGGCCATCACCAAGAACTCGCCCGCGACATCAAGGTCGAGCTCGCCCATCAGGTCGAGGTATTCGAGATACTGGGCGGTGACCAATGCAATCGGAATGTCATAGATATCGACTTCGTGCCGCTTGATGAGATGGATCAGAAGATCCAGTGGGCCTTCGTAGTCGGCGACTTTGACCGGGTAGTCCGGAAGAATCGACTCGAACTCTTGTTCCATGTGTCTTACGAAATCAACCGCACCGCTGACGAGGTCAGCATAGCATTCCCGCGCGGGTAGGCCCTCACGTCGTCCACCCCGAGACACGCGATGATCGGCAGATCAGGCGTGGCTACCCCCGTGAAAATGCTGGATCACCGCGCGGGCGGCTTTAGCACCCACCACCGGCGCGAGCTCCTCGAGCGACGCGCGGCTCACGTTTGTCACGCTGCCAAATCGTTGAAGCAGCGCGCGGCGCCGACCGGGACCGATACCGTCGATCGTATCCAAATCAGAACGTAGATCGCGCATGGTTCGGGCACGCCGATGAAAGGTCACGGCGACGCGATGCGCCTCGTCACGCATGCGCTGCACGAGCAACAGACCCGGGCTCTGACGGGGCAACGCAATCGGCTCGCGGGAATCACGAGTCACGAGCAGTTCCTCTTTCTTCGCGATTCCGACCACCAGCAAATTCGACAATCCGAGCTGTCCGAGCGCAGTGTAGGCTGACGAGACCTGCCCGACGCCGCCATCGACAATCACCACATCCGGAAACGGGCCACCGTGTTCGAGCAGGCGTCGATACCGCCGCAGGACAACCTCCTCCATCGCGGCAAAATCGTCAGGGCGTGCCGTCTCCGTCCGCGCCGCTCCACGGATGCGAAACTTTCGATATTCGCGCCGCTGCATTTGGCCGCCCTCGCTCACGACCATGGACGCCACCGTCTCGCTCCCCTGGATCGTGGAGATATCGAAACACTCCAGTCGATACGGCTTACCGGGCAACCCAAGCGCAATGCGTAACTCCTCGAGCGCCCTGTCACCGGCCTGGGCCTTGGCTCCGTGTCGGGTGTTGTAGGCAACGAGGGCGTTGCGGCTGACGAGCTCCACCAACGCTCGTCCGTCTCCTCGCTGTGGCACCCGGATGCGAACCGCGTGTCCAGACCGCCCGCCCAGCCACGCCTCGATCTCCTCCTGGTCGTCGAGTTCGACGGGTAAATGAATATCGGCGGGGGCGTCCCGCGCCTCATAGAACTGTTGGACGGCCGCCCGCACAAACTCCGCGGGGGTATGGCCTGTGTCTGCGGTCTCATCGGCCACTAGCTCGACGCGTTCGACGACCCGTCCTCCGCGTGTCTGAAAGACCTGGATGACCGCGCCGGCCGGCCCCACCTCGAGCCCAAACGTGTCGCGCTGGCCGAGCCGAGCGCTCGCCATCTTTTGTTTCCGGTCGCGGAGCGTTTCAACCGTCCCGATCGTGTCGCGCAGGTGCGCGGCGTGCTCATACTTGAGCTCGTCGGCTGCGGTTCCCATCTGCTTACGCAGATCGGTCAATAGCTGGTCGTTTCGTCCCTCGAGAAACAAACGGGTCTGCTCGACCGCAACCGCATAGTCGTCCTGCGTGCAAATGTCATCAACGCATGGCGCGACACACCGCTTGATGTCATATTCAAGACACGGCCGGCCTCGCTTGCCCGTAATGACCTCATTGCATGAGCGGATACCAAACAATCGATGCGTGAGCGCCATCGTCTTCCGGGCGAACGTGGCCGGCAGAAACGGGCCGGCATAGAACGTTCCGTCACGGGCGACCTGCCGCGCCACAAGCACTCGGGGAAAGGCCTCGGTCGTCGTAACCTGTAAATACGGGTAGTTTTTGTCGTCACGGAGGAGAATGTTGTAGCGAGGGGCGCGCTGCTTGATCAGATTGTTCTCCAGCGCAAGCGCTTCCACCAGCGAATCCGTGACCACGACTTCCAGTCGGGTGACTTCGTCAAGCAGCGCGTCCGTGCGGGGACTCGACCCATACGCGCCCAGATAGCTGCGCACCCGCTCACGCAGCACCCGCGCTCGGCCGACATACAGTGTGTCACCGGCGTCGTTGTAATACAGATAGACGCCGGGCTGAATCGGGAGCTGCGCGATCTGATTCTTGAGATCCCGAATAGGCATGGGCTACACTGCCGCGGGGCCGCACATCGGTGCACAATGTCCTGACACCAGTGAACAGACGTCCCCAGGTCCCGTGGCCCCTTCCCGTAGATTGTATCGTTCGGGGTGCCGACCCCCGACATGCTGATCCCGCAGACCCGACCTTGACAAACCCGCACGTAGTCTCATGACGTTCAGCGGAGCGATCGGCGCCGTCTGTCTGTATCCGCTGTCCACAATCATCACCGCGTGTGTTCGGCTGCATGTGCACCCCAACGTCCTCACGTTCATCGGCGTGGTGATCAACGCGATCTCGGCCTGGATGCTCGCTCAGGGCGAGTTCCGCACCGCCGGCGCCATCATGGTGGTGGCGAATATTTTCGACTTCATTGACGGAAAAGTCGCGGAGCGAACCGACCTCGCCTCTGACTTTGGCGGATTCTGGGACTCGGTCATGGACCGATTCTCGGACATCCTCCTCTTTATCGGCCTCGTCTATCTCTACACGTCTCTCCAGCGACCGGACTACGTGCTGATCTCCGCGCTGGCGCTGATGTTCTCGGTCATGACCAGCTATACCAGAGCTCGCGCCGAGTCGATCATCACAAAGTGCAAAGTCGGTTTCATGGAACGACCCGAACGCATCGTGCTCTTCATGATCGGGGCGTTTACCAACCGCATGGCAGCGGTGCTCTGGGTCATCCTGGTCTTGTCGGTCCTCACCGTGATCGACCGTATCTACTTGACGTGGCGCGAGTTACGGACCGGGCCCAGCGAACTACACCCCGGAGTGCAAATGACGTTCAAGCGTCTCCTCGCGCTGCCAGCACTGGCCATCTGGCACGCGCTTTTCTGGACGTTTGAACGAGCCACGTGGCAATACGACTTGATGGTAGTCGCAATCCTGACCTTCGTCTGGGTCACCCCGCCCACCTGGCTTGCCGACCCCACCGCACCCGGCCCGGGCCTTGTAGGCCTCCTATTCCGTTAGCGGCGCCCTCCGTGACACGCGGAGCCACAGAGGACTCCGTCCCGTAGAGCGCAGCTGCCCGCGCGCGAAGAGCGAGCACACTGATAGTTGTGTGACCGATCAGTCCCTCCCCGATTCGCCCAGGAGCCACGGAGTCAGACGGTTTCGCGGTCGTCCGAGCCCAAGTCGAACGACTTTCCCGTCAAATCGATGTCGCGATTGGCGATCTTGTCGCGAAGCAGACGCCGCACCTCACCGTAATGCTCCCTGGGCACTGACAGCGGACGTGCCAGACGTCTGGCCTTTGAGTTGATCACCAACGTGAGCGCGGGTGTTTCCCGCCAGCTGAACGCGCCGACCGACCGATACGGCATGAACCCGGCCTCGGCCCAAATTCCGTGCTCATACAGACCGCGACCGATGCGAAAGCTCATCGGCCACAAGTACCCGTAATACAGCAGCATCATGCCTTCGCCAAACACATCGATCGGCGGCCGCCGCTGAATAACAACCTTGACGAATACCAGCACCGCGAACACGGCACCCAGACCGAGCAACAGGCCATAGTGGGCCGGTTTGCGGCCTGGCCAGGTTACCAACGCGCGTGACCGGTACCGGAAGAAGCGGACAAACTCTCCCACCAGCTGAAGATTCGCAACCAGGAAGCCACCGCCAAGAACCGTCAAGGCGAGACCCGGGGCATTCGCGAACGTCAATTCGTCCACGGCGGACTGGCGCTCCTCTCTAACCTCTACGCGCGGGCCTGATACTCGCCAGTTTCCGTGCTCACACGAACCTTGTCACCGATCGAAATAAATGGCGGCACCTGCACGACAAGGCCCGTCTCGAGCGTCGCTGGCTTGAGTTGCGCACTCGCCGTGGCGCCCTTGATTGACGGAGCCGTGTCTTGCACCGTCAAGTCCACCGTCCCGGGAAGGTCGATACCTACCGGTTCGTCCTCAAACATCTGAATCGTGATCACCGAATCGGGAAGCAAGTAGTTGACCGCGTCGCCCAACGTATCTTTGGTCAGATGGGTCTGCTCGTAGGTTTCGGTGTCCATAAAGTGATACGCGTCGCCATCCACATAAAGAAACTGCATCTTTCGGGAGTCGAGCGTCGCGCGGTCTGCGTTATCGTCTGATCGGAACTTGTGGTCGTTGAGCGTCCCGCTGCGCAAATTCCTCAACCGCGTTTGCACATAGCCGTGCCCCTTGCCAGGGGTGAGGTGGTTCACATCAATAATGCGAAGCAGGTGGCCGCGCATTTTGATGAGCATGCCTTTGCGGAGTCGGGTGGCCTGAATCGTTGCCATATCGGTCAGCGATCGTACCATAGGCGTCTGGGGCACGACTCGCGTGGACCCACAGGGTCGGTGACCGAAGAGCTTGACGCGCGCGGCTGAGCGCACCAGAGTCGGAGCGAGGAAAAGGAGTCGATGATGCGGGTAGGGGTCGTCGTCAGTTGTGTGCTGTTCTTATCGGGGGTGACCGTCGGGGTCGTCCTCACCGGGCGGCTCCACACCAAGTCGGTGAGCGATGCGGCACCAGTCACGGGTCAACAAGCAACCCCAGCGACCGCCGCGCGCACGGCGCGTGTCAGTCCGATACCGTCTCTCGCGGGTGCATATCCAGACTTCACCCTGGTCGCCGAAGCCACCGTACCAGCGGTGGCAAATATCTCGTCGAGACAGGTGGCCAGACGTCGCACTCCCTTTGGGGACGACCCTTTTTTCGGACGCTTTTTTGGAAATTCTCCGTTTGTAGAGCGTAATCGCGAGCGGCCAAGCCTGGGCTCCGGCGTTATCGTGTCGACGGACGGCCTCATCCTGACCAACGCGCACGTAGTGGGGCAAACGAGCGGTATCACCGTGTCGCTCGCGGACAACCGGGAGTTTGAGGCCGAGCTCATCGGCCGCGATGAGTCGACCGATATCGCGCTCCTGCGGGTCGACGCGGATGACCTTCCAACCGTGCCCTGGGGGGACTCATCTTCGCTCAGAGTCGCCGAGTGGGTGCTTGCCGTCGGCAATCCGTTTCAGCTCAACCAGACGGTCACCCTTGGTATCGTCAGCGCCGTCGGGCGGGACAACTTGGGCGTGGCCCAATACGAAGACTTCATCCAAACCGATGCCGCGATCAACCCCGGGAATTCTGGAGGCGCGCTGGTCAACGGCCGCGGCGAGCTCATCGGGATCAACACCGCCATCTTGAGCGGGAACGGCGGGTATCAAGGGGTCGGTTTTGCCGTGCCCAGCAACCTGGCCAGCCGGGTCATGGAGGACCTGCTCGACGATGGTGAGGTCCAGCGAGGGTCCTTCGGTTATGTAGATGTTCGCAACATCACGCCCAGGATCGCCCGTCAGCTTGGTCTCGTGGACACCCGCGGGGTCGTCGTCACCCGAATACATCAGGCCTCCGCGGCCGCCCGAGCGGGCATCGAACCCGGTGACGTCATCATTTCTTTCGACGGTACTACCGTCGAACACGCCTCTGACTTTGCGCGCCTTCTCTCTGACGCACCGATCGGCAGCGTGGTCACCTTGGGCGCGGTCCGAGCCGGTCGTGGGCGATCGTTTGCCGTCACCGTCTCGGCGTCTGCACCGCGCTAGTTGCCCGCAACGGACGAATGGTGGATTTGGGGTGCGGGCGTGGCCCGCAGCCCGCTCACATAGGGGCTGCCCGCAAGCGCGCATCGCCAACGACGACCGGTTGCCACACGAATTCCGATACGCGGGCTCCAGCCGACCACGGCCAGCGTCGGGTCACACGTTCCGGGATCCTTCCCGCGGGTCGCGGGCGAATCACCCAGGTAAAAGTCGCTCTCGTCAAGCGCGGATCGATTCTGGGCCAACGTAATCCCCATCGCTTTTGTCAGGTTGCCGGGCCCCCGACATAGTTCCATCCGTTCGAGTGCTCGCCCCGAGCCCCGCCGATCGCGGCGGCGCCGCATCAGGTCGAGCCCTTCGAGCGGCTCGGCGGCACGCAAAAGGATCGCGGCCGGCACGCCCTCGGGCTCGGTGACCACATTGACGAGCTGGTGGATACCGTAGTTGAGGTAGACGTACGCCCGACCCGGTGCTCCGTAGAGCGGCGCGTTGCGAGGCGTCCAGCCTGGGGCCGCGTGACACGCAGGGTCGGTTTCTCCGATATACGCTTCGACTTCAACAATCCGTCCGACTGTCGTCCCCTCGCGAGTAGTGTGGACCAGTACCCGGCCGATGAGGTCTTCGGCAACCTTCAGCGTCGGCCGTCGGTAAAAGCCTGGAGGCAAGCGACGGGGCATTGACATCACGACGGATTGAACACCGGGGCGCAACCCGACGATTGCCGAGGTCCGATAATCCGATCGGCACTACGAGTCGGCGTAGGCATGGACTCGCCCGCCTGCCAGCACCGGTTGGAGATAGCGACCGGTATGAGAGCGTGGGTCAGCCGCTACGGTTTCCGGCGGACCGGCGACGACTAGCTGCCCGCCTTCGTCACCGCCCTCCGGGCCCAGATCAATCACCCAATCGGCCGTCTTAATGACATCGAGATTGTGCTCGATCACGAGAAGTGTATGCCCTGCCTCTAACAACTTCTGGAAGGCCGTCAGCAACGTGGCGATGTCGTCAAAGTGCAACCCCGTGGTTGGCTCGTCCAAGATATACAGGGTGCGGTCGACATGCGACGTCAAATGCGACGCAATCTTGATCCGTTGCGCCTCGCCGCCAGACAGCGTGGTCGCGGGTTGTCCCAGCCTGAGGTATCCGAGGCCGATCTCGTCGAGCACCGTAAGACGCCGCACCACCTTCCGCTGTGCTCCGAAAAACGTGAGCGCCTCACGGACCGTCATATCGAGCACTTCGTCAATACCGCGGCCACGATAGGTGACCTCGAGGACTTGAGGCTTAAAACGACGTCCATCACAGTGTTCACAGGGCACAAACACGTCCGCGAGAAACTGCATCTCCACCCGAACCTGCCCCTCGCCCTCGCACGCGTCGCATCGGCCACCAGGCACGTTAAATGAGAAGTGGCTCGCCTTGAACCCGTGCGTCTTGGCCTCCTTTGTGGACGCGAATAGCTCACGGATCGGGTCAAACGCCTTGAGATAGGTGACCGGATTTGACCGCGGGGTCCGGCCGATAGGGGCCTGGTCAACCAGCACCACCCCACTGACCAGCTCCACGCCTTCCAGGCCGGCGTGCGTGCCAACCCGCTTCTCCCAGTGGCCTTTTGCCCGCTTCAACGCGGCGTAGAGCACGTCATGCACGAGCGTCGACTTTCCAGACCCGCTGACACCCGTGACACACGTCAGCATATTGAGCGGAAACTCGACATCTATGCCTTTCAGGTTGTGCTCCGCCGCTCCGGACACACGGAGATACTGCGTGCTCGGCAGACGCTTCCGGCGGGCAGCAGGAACCGGAATTGCGAGCTCTCCCCTCATATACTTCGCCGTGAGCGAAGTCTGCTCGCGCTCGAGTCCTTCATACGGTCCCGCATAGACGACCTTGCCGCCATGGTCTCCGGCGCCGAGACCCACGTCCACCAGATAGTCGGCCGCGCGAATCATATCGGCATCGTGCTCGACTACCAGCACCGTATTGCCCTGGTCGCGCAGCTTCTTCAGGATGCGCATCAGCCGCTCATTGTCACGAGGGTGCAGGCCAATCGACGGCTCATCGAGCACATACAGCGTCCCGACCAGCGCCGAGCCCAATGATGTCGCCAGATTGATCCGCTGGGCTTCGCCGCCAGACAGCGTGGAGGACAGCCGGTCAAGGGTCAGATAGTCAAGACCGACATCGCTCAGGAACGAGAGGCGGCGCCGAATCTCGCGGACCAATCGGTCGGCAATTTCCGACTCCTTCTCGGTCAGCTCCAGCGCCGCAAAAAGACCTCCAGCGCGGGCCACCGTGAGCCGGCACACCTCATCAACCGACTGGCCGTTGAGGCGAACATCCCTGGCCTCCTGACGCAGGCGTGTCCCGTGACAATCTGGACAGGTCTGATATCCACGATATCGGCTGAGAAATACGCGGACGTGCACCTTGTATTTCTTTCGCTCCAAGCCATGGAAAAATTCCTTGATTCCCAGAAACCCTTCGCCGTCACCTTCGATGACAAAGGCCCGCTCGTCGTCCGTCAGGTCAGACCACGGGACAGTCATCCGAAGACGCCGAGCCCGGCCGGCCTTCTTGAGAGCCGCCAGCTGCGACCGATAGTGAGGCTTACTCCACGGTTCGACCGCATCCTGTTGGAGCGATTTTCTGGGGTCGGGCACCACCAAATTCAGGTCCAGCTCGATCACATTGCCAAACCCGTGACAGGTCGGACACGCGCCAAAAGGATTGTTAAAGGAAAACAGTCGAGGCTGCGGCGCCTCGTATTGGATGTCGCAGTCGTTACACGCAAAACGCTCGGAAAAACCGTGGAGTGCACCGACCGCGCCGGTGGCGTCGACTTCGAGGGCGAACGCCGTGCCACCCCCTTCTGTGTATGCCGTCTCGATCGATTCGGTGACCCGGCTGAGAACATCGGGGCCGATCTTCACGCGGTCCACCACAACCTGGAGGCTCGATGCGCCCTCGATCGCACCCACGTCGAGGTCGTCAAACGACACGGCGCGCCCTGCCACCACCACACGCCGGAACCCCTTTCGGCGGAGCGTCTCGATTGCGGCCGGGATCCCCGAGACCGAATCGGACAGCAGATTCGCGTCGCTTTCATCTCCGCCCACGGCCGGGACATCTGGCACCAGCGGAACCTCGAATCCCACGAGCAGCCTGGTGCCGACCGGCAACGCCGTCAGCGTCCGGCCAGCCACCTCAGCGCTGTCCCTAAGGACCTCCTTTCCGCACCCCCGACAGATCGTCCGGCCCACCCGCGCAAAAAGCAGACGCAGATAGTCATGGATCTCTGTCGTGGTCCCGACCGTCGAGCGCGGGTTACGAATGCTGTTCTTCTGCCGAATCGCGATTGCCGGACAGATCCCGTCAATCCGGTCAACATCCGGCTTTTCCATCCGCTCGAGAAACTGTCGCGCGTAGGCCGACAGCGACTCGACATAACGACGCTGACCCTCGGCGTAGAGCGTGTCAAACGCCAGTGACGACTTCCCGGAACCACTCACCCCCGTGACGATAATGAGTTGACGGGGCGGCAGTGTTAGGTCGATGTTCTTCAGATTGTGAGTGCGAGCCCCACGAATGACGATCGAACGGTCGGACGCAGCGTTGGTCTCCGGCATGGTGTGTAGCGGGCAACGCCGTCAGGAATCTTGTCGCGATGCCAAACCTGCAATGTTACACCCGCATCTCGGAGGCGACGAAACGTCGACAACCCGCGACGCGTCCGTCCGTAACTACCCTGGGGCACGGCAAAATATTCCTCTGCGCCCTATGCTAAATTGATAGGTTCGTCT
>Ga0310123_10000103_pt1 | contig 70640 bp, 48 predicted proteins | sample CB6_AW_1057_MG_FD_203505 | JGI IMG/M metagenome (GOLD analysis project Ga0310123, IMG submission 203505) | Marine microbial communities from Western Arctic Ocean, Canada - CB6_AW_1057 | ecosystem: Environmental > Aquatic > Marine > Oceanic | place: Canada: Western Arctic Ocean | collected...
CCACATAATTTTTTCCTGAGGTACAAGCGTTCATATTCCAATTTTGAATTGAGACTGGAGTTCAAACTGGTCGGCGAGTCAACGAATGCAGGTATCCAACTACGAAGCAAACGCATTCCTGACCATCATGAAATGATCGGTTACCAGGCAGATCTCGGGCAGACGTACTGGGGATGCCTGTACGACGAAAGCCGGCGTCGCAAAGTGCTGGCCGGACCTGACCAGAAAAAGTTGGCCAATGTCCTGAAGCGGAATGACTGGAACGATTATCGGATTGTCTGCAACGGTCCGCGAATCAGGTTTTGGATCAACGACATGTTAACGATAGACTATACGGAAGCTGATTCTGATATTCCGCTTGATGGTGATATAGCGCTGCAAATCCACAGTGGGGCGCCTGGCGAGGCGTGGTACCGCAACATTCGAATTCGAAAAACGTGAGGATGCCGGCCAACTGGAACAGCACCCGGCTGACGCGAGGGTGGCAAAAAGGTGTCACCGCATTCTATTTTGCCCTTGGACTGACCGAAGCCGATTTCGACAAGCCACAAATCGGTATTGGTGTGCCGTTGCTGGAAGGCAATACGTGCAACGTTCACGCCTACGAACTGGCCGGAGAAATTCAGGCGGGGTGCCAGGCCGCTGGAATGCTGGCATTTCCGTTCGGAACACCAGCCGTCAGCGACAACCTTTCTCAGGGCCACGAAGGTGGTAATGCCAGTCTGCCATCCCGGAATCTGATTGCCAACAGTGCTGAATGTGTGCTGACCGCACACTGCTACGATGGCCTCATCGGACTGCATTGTTGTGATAAAAATGGTCCAGGTTTTGCCATGGCGCTGGCTCGAACCAATTATCCGGGCCTGATCGTGAGTGGTGGCAGCATTCTGCCAGGATGTCGAAACGGTAAAGATATTTCCATTCTGGATGTCTATGACTCTCAGTCAGCCGTTGCCGTTGGAGCTATGGACGAAACGGAGGCCGACGAGATCCTGAGGCTGGCCTGTCCGGGACCTGGTGGCTGCGGTATTGCGGCCTCTTTCAACACCTGGGGCATCGCGATGGAGGCCATCGGACTGATGCTTCCATCCAGCAGTTCGATACCCGCAGTTGACGACAGCAAACGCAGAGAATGCCGTGACGCTGGTGTGGTGATGATGAATCTGCTCGAACACAATATTCGGCCACGTGATATCCTCACCAAAGCAGCGTTTCGAAACGCTGCAGTATCGATTGCTGCGGCAGGAGGATCTACGAATGGTGTGCTGCATCTGCTGGCACTGGCGCGAGAAGCCGGCGTGGATTTCACTCTGCGTGATTTGCAGTCGATGCTGAGAGACACACCGGTCCTCTGCAGTTTCGCACCTCGCAGCAGTGGTACGATGTACGATTTGCACCAGATCGGTGGAACTCCTGTGCTGCTCAGACATCTTCTCGATTGTGACCTTTTGGATGGATCATGCCTCACCGTATCCGGCAGAACGCTGGCGGAAAATCTGGCTGACGTCTCTCCACCGGGTGAGGACCAGAACCTGATTGTGTCGCGGCAGAACTGTTTCAAGTCCTATGCCGATATGCAGGTTTGCTTCGGCAACCTGGCACCCCATGGCATGGTCTTCAAAGTGAACAATATGGACGAACCTGTCTTCGAAGGCACGGCGCTATGTTTCGAAGATCCGCGGGAGATTGTGACTGCTGTGGAACGTGGCGAGATCGCGCCAGGTACGATTGTCGTTCTGCGTTACTGGGGACCAGTGGCCTGTGGGATGCCTGAAGTACTCGTGGCCAGCAATGCATTGACGGTTCCGGAGCTCGACGGCAAAGTAGCCATCATTACCGATACCCGCGTCTCGGGTGTGTCGCATGGTGCAATCGGAATTCATTGTTCTCCGGAAGCGGCTGTCGGTGGTCCCATTGCCTGTGTAAAAAATGGCGACATAATCCGATACGACCTGCTGAACGGCACGGTCGATGTACTGATCGATGACAGGGTCCTCGAGTCACGCCGCTCTGTCCTGCCTGCCTGGAAACCGCGTGAACCATTCCGAGGATACCTAGCAGACTTCTCGGCTACGGTGTCTCAGGCTCACGACGGCTGTGTCAGCAACAGTGTACTTGGGCGTGCAGAGTAGATTCGAAACCTACCTGCACGTTTTTCATCTGATGTGCGCCGTGATAATTGGCTGTCTGTGACCACATTCTGCAGCTGACGTTATCCGGCATGCCGGATAATTACTGGACTGACTTCTGAGTTAAGCAGTGCTGGTTGCCGTGGACGAAACCCTCAACGTTCAGTGGAAACCGCGCTGCTCTCTACTTGACTGGATTCTGTCGGCCCGTGTTCTAAATGAATCGCCCGGCGATCAACTGCCAGAGACGCTTCCTTGTGTAACAGGAGACTCTTGAGGGCATCACAATCAGCGGCTTGGTCCATTTGCGCAGGACATGACGGCGGAACATCTGGAAATACCGGACCAGCGTTGACAGTACGACAATCATCATATTGTCTTCGGCGGCCAGCGTCAGAAAACGTTCCAGGCGTGCGCTGGACTGTTTCGGCCTCTAGCCTTCGAACCCAGGCCGGAGCATCACGAACCCACTCAGGTGATTCCATTTATCTTCTTGTCTTCGGCACTGGAAATACACTGATCAATCATAACCTGAGCCGCGTTGACAAATTCACCAAACTGAGCTTCCCAGATCACCAGTCTCCCCGGACAGGTCCAGGCGGTAACGGTACTCAAAGCCAACAACCCCGCTTCTGACAGAGGACTATTGTAGACTGTCACCTGTTCCGGGCGTGCCGCGAGATTCTCAAGGCCTATCCAGGCCCTGCCATTGTCCGAATCCTAAATTGCCCAGCACGGTTAGAAGACGCCATGTTGACCTGCTGTGAATTCATCCCTGCATGCGGGACACCTGGAGGGGTCGTCAATCACACAGATTCCCGCTTCGTCCGGAAACATCACCGGATACCAGCGATGGTCCTGGGAGAACCAAAGATCACAGGACTCTAGTCGAACCTGCAGGACGTGTGAGCTATCGCCGTCTGGATTGCCAAGCCTCGGGGAATCAGAATACGATTGAGGTTTTAGCACCACTGTAGTGGTGCCCGATTGATTCGGAATCTCTCCGTTTACAGATAATCTCAACATGTCGAATTCTGCACGCATTGGAATCGTAACAGTGTCGGATCGAGCCAGCCGCGGGGAGTATCAGGACCGTGGTGGACCGGCGATCCATGATTACCTGGCCGAGGTGCTCTCGAGCGTCTGGGAACCGGTATCTCGCGTCGTCCCAGACGAAAAGCCATTAATCGAGACAACTCTGCGCGAACTGGCTCGCGATGGATGTTGCCTTATCGTAACGACCGGTGGTACCGGCCCGGCTGCGCGTGATGTAACACCGGACGCCACAGAGGTAGTTTGCGAGAAAATGATGCCGGGATTCGGAGAACTCATGAGAAAAGTGTCACTGGAGAAAGTGGCGACAGCCATTCTGTCTCGTCAGACTTCCGGCATTCTTGGTGGTTCACTCATCATCAATCTGCCCGGGCAGCCGAAAGCGATCGCAGAATGTCTGGACGCTGTGTTCCCGGCGATCCCGTACTGCATTGATCTGATTGGTGGTCCCCGCCTTGAGACCAATCCGGACCGTATCGTGGCATTTCGTCCGACGAAGAAATAATCGTCAACGGGTCATTCTGAGGCGCATCGGCCACACCGTGGTGGTACGGCTTCTAAGTGTATGACTCAGACCGGTCCCTTCCAGTGAACGGCTGCTCTCCTCTCTGTACCATCCCCTGTTGCAGCGAAAATTTGGTATCATGAGAATAACAGGTGATGTGGTTAAATTGATCGCCGTGAGAGAACTGAATGGTTCATTTGGGCGGCATCTGCTCAATTATCTTCGCAAAACATTTCGCGAACCCGTTCGTCGTGCTCGGGAGATCTGACCATGGAGAATGAAGCCAGCTACATATGCGATGCCTGCGGTGAAGATATCGTGATTCCGATTGACCTGGCGGCCGGGTCCAGTCAGGAGTACGTGGAAGACTGCCCGGTGTGCTGTCACCCCTGTGTGATTTTGGTGCGCATTGCCGGGGATGGTTCTGCGGAAGTCTCAGTCGAACCCGAACAGGACCGGTTTTGATCACGGTCGGCCGGAAATGCTTAAGAGAATCGGCAGGTCAGTCCTGCTGAAACATCTTGGCATCGACAGTCAGTTCGCCCAGATCAAGAACATCCCCCGTCACCTCGAGATTCCAGTTGCCGGATTTGAGTTTCCGTTCTTTGCCATTGTGCATGACGGATTTCACATAACCGGGACGCTCATGCCAGAATCGAAATGTCCGTATTCCCCTCGGAACGTAAGCGATCTCAAAGCCTCCGTTCTTGTCAGTCACCGCGGCGTAGGGATGATCCGTAATAATCAGGTAAGCTCGCATCCATGCATGGATGGAACAGTCAACCCTGATGGGACGAGATTCCGGCTGAGCAAAGACCCTCTCAATCGCCGTTCCCTGCGGAATAATTTGACTGAATGGGTCATTCCGCTGTGCAAAAACTGCCACGTTGTGGGGAATCGTGTCTGTGCTGGTGGCCTTCCAGGTCTGGCCTGTGCGAATCGTCTGCATGCGAGGCGTAAACCGGCACTTCTCGTTGTCCAGAGTCACAGGTTTCATCACCGCTTCAGCATAAGACGGGTGGACAGAAACGGACTTTTTGTTCCTGAGGAAGATGGCCACGTTCCTGAGTCCGCGGTTTTTCGGATTCACGACCACAGTTTCGTTCGTCAGGCCGAACGGTCCGCAGTAGTCCTCGTCACGAGTGACGTCCAACAATGACCTCTGCGGAGCGTCTTCGGAGTAGACGATGCGCCCACGAATCGTGGTCCAATTCTCAGCCCGACAGTTCGACGCCCTACCCAGCCCGCATAACCCGGCCAGCATCAAGAGACATACAATTCGACGCACAATGACTTCCTTTACAACCAACATCTGGAAACACATTACGGTCATCGGGTACCGACAGAAATTTCGGTACACGTCATATGACCAACCTAACGGTTCATATTTCCACAGGGATGACCGATTAGACGAAAGAGCATCCCTGCGTGCAACAGCTGGCTCAGACTCCGCACCCAGAATCAGACCATCCGACCGCCTCAATTGTCCCCCGAGTCGTGTCTGCAGAACCCGTCAATCTGAAAATCATGGAACCTCCGCTGACAGTAGCTGACACACTCGTGCGAGAACAGCGAGATATGCGCCGGCTGTTTGTCGGCCTGATCTGCGTACTCAGCGGGGTTGGAATTCAGATGGTCCACAGCGCAAGCCTGACGTCCATGCCCAGTCAGGCTGAAACGATATTCCTGTCGAAGCATCTGGCCTACCTGACACTGGCGGGGTGCTGCGGACTAATGGCTTCATATGTCACTCTGTCAATGCTGCAGCGACTTGCCCGGCCAGCCCTGATCGGCCTCGTGCTGCTCCTTGTTCTGGTACTGGTTCCCGATATCGGCACGCGTGTCAATGGTGCACAACGCTGGCTGCGATTCGGAGAATTGTCCCTGCAGCCTTCCGAATTGGGACGTCTGGTCCTGCCGATTGTGGCTGTGAAAACTCTGACGGATCTGCGTTCCAGAGGGTTTACACTCTGCACAGTCCCCCGCACGATTCTGCCACTGGTGATTGTTCTGCCACTTGTCGCTCGTGAACCGGACCTGGGAGCCACCGTATTTCTGGCCGCGGGATACATCATTGCGTTGTTCATTGGTGGGTGGCCGTTGAAATACTTTGTGCTGTCAGTTGCAGTCGTCGTTCCGGCAGCAGCATCACTGCTGATTCTCAAACCTTATCAAATGCATCGTATCACGGGCTTCATTGCCGCATGGAAAGATTTGTCTCAGGCCCCGTGGCAGGTTCGCCAGTCGCTCCTGTCAATGGGAGCCGGCGGTTTACATGGGTCCGGGGTAGGAAGTGGATGGCAAAAGCTCAGTTACCTGCCGGAAGCAAATACCGACTTTGTATTCGCAGTGATTGGGGAAGAGCTGGGACTGGCCGGCACATTAACGCTGACCATCGTGTGGATCGGTGTGCTGTTAACCGGTCAAGCCGCGCTGCAGCATTTGCGCAGAGACTCCTTCGCCTGGATTCTCGGAAGCACCCTGGTGATTCAGGTTGTCCTGCAGGCACTGGCGAACGTCGCGGTTGTGACTGCCATGATCCCACCCAAAGGTGTCCCACACCCATTCATCAGTTATGGTGGAACAAATCTTTTGGTGAATCTTGTGGCCGTTGGAATTGTGGTGGCAATGGCACGTACGTCAGAGGATTCAGTAGATATCCAAGATCCACCTCCGGCAGCAGATCTGCATGCGGAATACGAACCACCCAGCTGAATTTATGGCTGCACCGGCTGGACCCAGGCTCGTTCCATTTCTCCCGCCACACCGGGATTGGGATGCGGTCTGGAAGATGTGATCAAGGCACGTACAAAGATCTCATCTCCCTGGAATGCGTATGTGCCCGTTGTACCGGAGACTGATTTGAACACCTTTCCTACATCATCGCTGTATTTTTGCGTGATCCTGTCAGCCTGTTCAGCCTCGTCAGTCGCAGGCGTTGTGGCCTCGTCAAAACCATAACGGGTGCCGATAAAGTCGATCATATATGTGACGCCGGGGACGCAGTTGACGGTAACGGAAAATTCTTCATCATCCTTCGTCACCGACTTCAAAGTCACTCCCGAAGAAGAATAAAAATGCCCGGCCTCAAGTGAACTGATGAGAGCCTCTGGCGTCAATGTTTCACTGAGTATCATGACCCAGCCTCGACCTGGCTGTGATCCCTGTGCTGGCTCTTCCTTGTGGTAGTTATGGCCATCATCCGTCGCCAGACCATACATGGTCGGCAGATCGAGACGCGACAGACGCCACGTATTAATAATGTCCCACTTGCGATCGGTCGAAGCATGCAGGTTGTCACCCATATTGTCGACTGACGGATGCCCGTTGTACACCTCAAAGAAATTCTCACCAACCACCTGCATCAGCTGTTCAGCAGTGATGGCGTAATAGAAATTGGGATGATTCAGATGGATCAACGCAGCTTCTCCAGTCCGTGCTCTGTGGGAAAGGGCCGCATCCACATTCCGCTGCATGACCTGGACCACTGAATCGCCACCAAGCGGCGTCAGTAATACCGACGTGTTGGTCACGCACAGGTGAACCGGTAATCGGCCAAATCGATCTGAGACCTCTTCGCCCTGGATCAGCAGAAACTCCTGAGCCACCGTCAGCAGATCAAAAACCTCGTCGAACGTCTTGAGTCGGATTTCGGGGGCATCACTGCTGCCCTCACGCGTTTCGATCCAGTTTTTCGGAAACCCCGCAGACCGCAATTTTTCAAGTGCCTTTGTACCACCCTTGTTGGAAACGGTATCGATCCAGCGTTCCTTATTCAACAGCGTGTTGTGGTCTGTGAAGACCAGAAACTGGTAGCCGTGATCAAGATACCATTTGGCGATCATTTCCGGGTAATCATCACCGTCGCTCCACAGCGAGTGTGCATGCATGTTGCCCTTGTACCAGCGTACTGAACCATCCGCCTCCAATTTCAAAGAGTCGCCTGTCTCTGTAGCGCCAGCCCGAAGGGCAGACATGACGAACACCAGCGTGAGGAGTTGAAATATTTTCACGGAACGGCAACTCACTCAGGAACAGATGAGGCAGTTTCACGCCGGAGGAACCGAACATTATGTGACAGCAGCTGACAGAAGGCCAGGCAGTTCGCCAAAAATCGATCCAGGGTTCATCAATAGGTATTCCGGGACACACTGAATCAGGGTTGTTCTATCGTGATCCACCCTGTGTTCCCTTTAGAATGCGGCTTAAATGTTCTGTTGTATTTTCCGGCCGGGCAATCAAATTCACTCCCACGAATTTTGTCGCACGGGCGTTCTGGCGATTCAAACCGGAACGACTGCAAAAGTCACAAGGGTCCACAGCTGGTGCAGCGCGTCGGGGCGCGGAACATCATGCGCAAACTGACTACTATCTGCGATTGTGGATCGGACGGTTCTTCAACGAAGAACACCTGGCATTTTTGGAGGCGGATGAAGAACCGGATGCTGAGACGGACACTGGGTTTAATCAGAAGAGTAAAGCGTGAAGAGTGAAACGGAATTCGTTGAACAACTGAAACATCAGTTTCCGGTGCGCCCTCCCGTTGCAACGGGGATCGGTGATGACGGCGCCGTGCTGATGAATTCCGATGGCAGTCAAACGGTGATTGTAACGGATATGCTACTGGACGGCGTTCACTTTGACGTTGCTAACACCACTCCGGAATTAGTTGGGCGCAAGGCAGTCGCCGTAAATCTGAGCGATCTCGCTGCCATGGGCTGTGGACCTGCGGCGGCGTTCATATCGATGGCTGTTCCCGGGCTGTCGGAGTCGGGTCAGGTACTGCAGGGAATCTACCGAGGAATCCACGATCTGTCCGAACAATTCGAATTTACGGTTGCTGGCGGTGACACAAATTCTTGGGACGGTCCATTGGCAGTCAATGTCTGCATGACAGGGCAGCCATTCGGTGATTGTGCGATTCTAAGATCTGCCGCACGCCCCGGGGATTCTTTGCTCGTCACCGGGGCACTCGGGGGAAGTTTGAAATCTGATCGGCACCTGACCTTTCATCCGCGGCTGGATGTGTCACAACTTCTGTCCACCAACTTCGATGTGCATGCTATGATGGATATTAGTGACGGTCTGGGGATTGACCTAAACCGTATGATGGATGCAAGTGGCGCCGGTTGTTTACTTACAGCAGACAACATACCGATTCACGATGATGTGCCGACTGAATGGTCACGACAGGAACGACTCAACGCGGCCCTGTCCGACGGTGAAGATTTCGAATTGCTGATCGCCGTGCCACCAGAACTGGCCGAAAGCGTTCGTCGGCTGGTTCAGTCCCGCGGTGGTCCGGCCCTCACAGTCATTGGTACCGTCACGAAGGAACCAAGGTGTCGAATGATTGATGTTTTGGGTGACGAGAGTAATCTGCCTCCATCTGGGTGGCAGCACAATTGAGTCATCAGCACCCACGTCATGCGCGTCTGGCTGTGACGGGAGAAGTCGGATACTCTGCCTGCCTGAATGTCCAGTCAGTCCTGTGACGGAATGTGGAGAAGATGAAAGTCCTGATCACGGAAATGGAAATCCAGGAACGTGTACGAGAATTGGGTGAGCGTATCAGTGAGCAGTATTCAAGCAGGTCACTCACGGTCCTGGGGGTGCTGACGGGAAGTATCGTGCTGCTCGCAGATCTCATTCGGGCCACCAGTATTCCGTTGCGCGTCGCACTGATTCAGGCGGCCAGTTATGGCGGTACTCGCACGGACCCCGGCGAACTGACGATCAACAGTGCACTGATACCGGACCTTAAGGGTCGAGATGTCGTGATATTGGACGATATTTTCGATACCGGCAACACAATGGTTGGCTTGTACACCGCTATCGAATCATTTCAACCAGCCAGTATTCGGTCTGCAGTGTTGCTTTGGAAAACGGACCGCACTGTCGTGAATCTGCAGCCCGATTATTTTTGTTTTCAGATTCCGGATGAATTTGTCGTAGGTTACGGCCTGGACTACAACGATGACTTCCGTAATCTGCCGTTTATCGGAATCCCCTGTGACGACGATCTGCTGCACACTGCCACTCGGGCAGAATAGGAGCTTGCCGGCATCGCTGAATCGTTTACCCGATGCTGCACGGTGAACAAGTACGAAATGTCAGCAGCGGCTGAACATTTGGATCCGGATGAAGATGCGCGTGAGTCAGCTCAATGGCGACCGTTGATCCTTGCAGTCCTGTTGCTCGCACTCGTGTTGAGACTTATCTCGGCCGTGGTCGTAGAGCGACACGTTCATGAGGCGGGACGCACGTTTTTCGTCGAAGGTGATGCGAACGGTTACTGGCATCTGGGCAAAGCCATCGCGGCCGGTGAAGACTATGCCATTCATCAACCTCCGCGACGCGTCCTGCGCGTCCCAGGGTTTCCGCTTTTACTGGCCGGTTGTATCCAATCGTTCGGTGATAATGTTTTTCCGGCCCGATGTGTACTGGCAGTTGTGGGAGTCGGTTGCTGTTGGCTGACATGGCTGCTGGGCAGCCGGCTGGTGATGCGGCGCGTCGGGTTCTGGGCGGCGCTCTTCATGGCAGTTCACCCGCTGCAGGTCGGCAACAGTGTATTGATCCTTTCGGAAAACTGGTTCACGTTTTGGATGCTGGCAAGTTTGTTGGCTCTGGTAAACCTGATAGACGCTCCCGGAAGAATTATGGACCAGAGTCTGCGGTTTGATGCCGTCATGCTGGGACGTTCTGTTCTGACAGGTGCACTGATTGCGGCGGGGGTTTTGGTGAGGCCCGGATTCATTCCGTGGCTGGTCGTGACGTTTATCGCTGTCCTGCTGCTGTTGAAGCAAAGCCTGCGTGCTCGATTCACGCTGGCTGCAATCATGGTCCTTGCATTTGGAACAGTGATGCTGCCATGGGCAGCGCGCAATCACAGTTTGACGGGGCACTGGGTGCTGACTTCGTTATGGAGCGGACCATCACTGTATGACGGATTGAATCCTGATGCTGACGGCAGCAGTGATATGCAGTTTTTTGAACGACACAACGTGATGGCAACCATGACCGAATACGAAATGAATGCCCACTACCAGTCCCTGGCGTTGCAGTTCATTCAGGAACATCCCGGCCGGACACTGTCCCTGGCAGGCCACAAACTGGTTCGGTTTCTACAACCTATTCCCAACTCCATTTCAGCAGGCTGGGTGGTTTGCGTTGTGTGCGGAGCAGTGGGTGCAGCATTTTTGGCCTTGTGTCTGGTTGGAATGCGGAGTGGACTATTGGACCCAGTCGGGTTGATGTTGGTCCTGGGACCGTTTTTGCTGTTCATGGTGGTTCATATGGTCTTTGTCGGTTCCCTGCGATATCGTTTGCCTGCTGAATTTCCTCTGGCAATTCTGGCGGCAACCGGGTTGCGTCAAATGTTACCTGGCAGGAAACGGGGGTGAGTTCTCGCCAAGCTGAACACCTTGGGTGTCAGCCGGGCAGGACGACTTTGGTCAGTCTGGTTCAATCACGACACAACTTCCGCATGGATGCATGAAGTTCAAATCAGTGATCAGATGGATGTTGCTGATCGGTCTGGGAGTGACGGTTGTCGCTGGCGGAGCGGGCATTCATTATTGGAATCAGCGCCACGACCTGGTCGAGTCACAGCTGCGTCGAAGATTCGATGAACTCGCACCCGAATTGCGACTGGTTCTTGGTCAGGTGTGGTTCGACGGTCTGCATCGACTGACGTTAAGCGATGTCGAAGTCCGTGATCGTGCAACAGATCAGCCGCTGCTGCGAGCAAAACGTGTTTGCGTGAAGATCGATTCTCAGATGTTGCTGGATCATCAGCGCGTGATGGTGAGATCGGTACAGATCGACGGGGCCGATGTACTGGTCGTGCGTCAGGAAGATGGCCGCTGGAACTGGCAAAACTACGAATTCAGGACACGCTCTATGGCCGGCGGCGCACTGCCGCAAATTGACATCCGTAATCTGCGTACCAAGCTGCATCTAAAGTACACCAAAGACATTCCGGTGGCTCAGCTGCTGCTGTCGAGTCCTCAAATCCAGCTGGTTCCGGCATCGGCTCACATTCTGGACCTGGATGGTGCTGTGGAAATTGCGGGAGCCGGTGTGCTGAGTCTTACCGGGAAATACGATCTGGCCACCGGTGCATGGTCGCTGGGAGGCCGGCTGCAGGACATGACGATCGACCGGAAACTTTTGGAGCTGGCACAGAGTACAAGTCCACTCGTGCGAAACGAACTGAAGCGGCTGAATCAGACGCTACAGGAAATCCTGACGCAGCAGCAGACCACATCGGTCGATCCGGGCTCCGCTCTGCTCATCGGGTACGACATTTCAACCTCCCTCCGGTTTCAGGGGCAGCTTGACGTTAACTTCGATATCAGACACCAGCCCGATCAACATGCTCCTGATTTTCGTCTGCTGGCGGATATCAAAGACGGACAGTTGTCGATCCCTGGCTTGCCAATTCACCTGTTAGACGTGAATGCCGAATTCTTTGCCTGCAACGATCAGGTCACTCTGAAAGTTCATCAGGCTCAGTATGAGGATTCACAACTCACCGGTCAGTTTACTATGAATACTTTGCCGGGATCGGCACCTCCGGCTGCCTCATTCAAATTTCTGAATTTCCACATTGGACCACACCTGAAACCGTTTTGTCCGGCGACTGTACTGCGGCTGTTCGACCATTTTCAGCCTGACCTTCGAGTGTCGGCAAGCGGTCAGCTTGGCCGACGTCCTGACGGAAGATGGATTTTGAGCCACCTGAAAGCAAGAGTCACTGAGGGCCGGTTGCTGCATCATCGTTTTCGGTATCCGCTCACCGGTATTCAGGCAACTCTTTCTCAACGACCGCTGCGGCAGACGAAGGGTGAAGTCGTCATCGATGTGCAGCACGCGAGCGGCCTTGCGGAGAAACGACCGTGGAAAGCAGCTGGCTGGTGGAAAAATCCAGGCCCGGCTGTTGAGTCGCAGTTCGTGCTGGATGTGGCTGATTTCCCGTTGAACGGTCGTTTTCGTGAAGCACTGGAACCGGCCGCGCGAGAGGTGGTCGAATCTCTGGATCTCACAGGGCTCGCCGCAGCCCGACTTTGGTTTGATAGGCCGGCAGGAATTGGGAACAGAACCTATGTGCGAATCGACGGGCGCATTTCTGATGCGAGTCTGCGGTTTGCGTCGTTTCCGTATCAGATTGATCAACTCAGCGGACGTGTCACATTCGACTCGCAGACAGCTCAGTGGGAATTCAGTGAACTCCATGGCCACCACGATGACACGGAGATTTCTGGGGCAGGACAGTTCGTGGGGCTGCCACGTCCAGGAGTCCTTGACTTGACGGTTCAGGCCTGCCGTCTTGACCTGGCCTCTGATCTGTATAACGCCTTGACGGAATCACAACAATGGCTGTGGCAACTGATGGATCCCTCGGGCTTCTGTGATCTGACAGCCAAAATTCACTGGACAGCAGCTCCGGGCCAAAGAGCGGTGGTCCATTTCCCCGCGGGAACTCCAGTCCGCTTCTATGACGCAAAAATCCGGCCACGACCATTTCCCTATGAGATGGACGTCGAAGAAGCAACTGTAAGCTTTGATCCCAATGATCCCAGGTTCAGCGGAGTCCAGTACTGCGATATCCATTCGTTCAAAGCCAGTCACAAGAATGCTCCGATTGTCGCCACAGGATGGGCGAAGGCTCATCCGGACGGACAGTGGCAGGTTCACCTGAATCACCTCACGGCCACAAAGTTATCACCGGACGATGAGTTGCGAGCGGCACTGCCGGATTCCTGGCGAGAAATCCTCACGCACCTGCATCGACAGGGCCGAGTTTCTGTCGCTGACTCGGAAATGGACTTTCGAGGCACACAGGACAACGGCACTGATGTAACCGCGGCATGGAACATGAATCTGTATCTGCATGACTGTGCTTTGAGTGCCGGTCTGGACCTAGAAAATGTCACCGGACATCTGACGGCATCGGGAACATGGGACGGAACGCATCTTGAGAACGACGGCGCGATTCAGATGGAAACAACGAGAGTTCTTGACATGCCGTTGACGCACATACAGGGGCCCTATTCCATCGACGACGCCAAGCTGGTACTTGGTACTCAGGAAGTGCTTGAATCCGTCCAGCTGTCGAAACTCGATCGAAGTCAGTGTTTGACGGCTCAGGCATACGATGGCATACTGTTTCTCGACGCTGTGGTAGACAGTCGGCCTGGGAACGGTTATCTGCTGTTTGCGGAGCTGCAAGACGCATCGCTGCAGTCTTTCGCTCGTGAAAATCTGGACCGTGCAGGACAATTGCGAGGCAAACTCACGGCTTGGCTGGCATTGAAAGGTGAAGGAGATTCGCCGGAAGATATTGAGGGCAGCGGACAGCTCGAAATCAGTCCAGCGGCACTCTATGAGCTCCCGGTTATCCTGGAAGTGCTGAAAGCATTGACAAGCCTTAATCCTGGTAATCGGACTGCGTTTGACTATGCGATGCTTGCATTTGACGTACGGACCGGGCGTTTCGATTTCAAGCAAGTGGACCTAGTGGGTGAGTCGATGGCGTTGCGTGGTCGTGGCAGCGTTGGGTTCGGAGGGGACGTTGTGCTCGATTTCTATTCGCGTCCCGCCAGGTCGAGTCCCCGAATTGGGAATCTCATCAGCAACCTGTTGCTTAATAGTGCCACTCAGTGGGCCAAGGTCGAAGTGCGGGGAACAACCGAACGGCCGCAGGCCAGATTGCTTCCCACGGCCCAGCTGGACGATTCCGTGCGCCAATTTCTGAATGCCGTCAATGCGGCTCCGGGAAACGTCCCGAAACTGAACGTACCTCGTGTCTTTCCATTTGCCGGATCGCCGCTGACATTCGGTCCGTTTCCTTTCCAGCGCTGAATGTCACCTGCCACCCGCAGCAGATGTGGCCGCAATACATAATTACGTCATGATAAGAACGATCGCTTGAACCATGACCTGATTCCAAAACGCCGTGAATATGTCAGTTGGGATATCAGTACGCTTATCCTGATCATCAGCCGACTGCTTGAACCTTCCCGTGAATTGTTCACTGCAGAACACTGGTGTCCTAAAACCGCTTTACCGAACCTGCTCGGAGTAACTGAGTCGCTGGTTGATGGCCATCGCCTGTACCGTAGGTTTGATCGATTGCTTACGCTCAAGAAAGGTCCCGAGTCTCATCTGAAGAATCGACTTGGCCAACTGTTCGATCTCGAATGCGAGCTGCTGATCTACGACATCATCAGTACGTACTTCGAAGACAAAGCCGACTTTTGACCGGAACAGTGAGGCTACTGGTGTGGCAAGCACAGTGACTGCAAACAGGTATGCATCTTCATGGTCGTTTCACGTTGTGGCATGCCACTTGGTTACGAAGTCTTTGCTGACAACACATCGGACTTAACCACGGTGGAACACATTGTTGAACCGATGGAAAACGCTATGGAAAGAGGGACGACTCTTGTCAATACAACGCCACAATTCCATGACGGGTTCGCACGATTCGAGGCACTGGTATTCCAGGACCTGGAACTATCCTGCACTGACCTGTCAATTCCTGTTAGTCCGCAACGATCGCGAACCTGTCTGCTACGAACTTGGTGCCAAACATAACAAAACAAATGATCCACTCACCGGTCACTCGTCGCCTCTATGGATCGCACAACGCCACTCAGCAGCTGCTGACAGATTCAGCCTGGCGTGAACATCATTCACTCGAACTCAGGCAGGAATTCGCGCACCATCTCGAATGCATGAACGGCTTGGTCCTTGGTCATAGGGGTCTTGGGTGGCGCTACCCATTTTTCCATGATTCCAAGTTCACTGAGCACGGCCTTACCGGTCGCTTGCAAAAACTGGTGCAGTGGTACAAAGGCATCAAAAAGTGCGTTGGCCCTTCGCTGTGCTGCAAAACCAGTCCGGTAGTCACCGGCCAGCCATGCCTCGTGGATACGAACTGCTAACTGCGGAGCGATATTGGCCAACAGACCTGTTGTGGCGCAGATACCAGCGTCAAGCAAATGCAGAAAAAAACCATCACCTCCAACCACAACACGAAAATCTGACTCAGGTCCCAGAGCAGCAAGGTAAGCAAGGGTGTTGGCTGGTATCCCGGAACTGTCCTTGACTCCCTGCACGCCGACGTCCCTCAGTCGCGGAATCGTGACCGCTTCCACGGCCACACTGGTCAACGTTGGAATGTTGTAGAGCATGACGGGAAGTGGTGAGACGTTGACCAGTTCAGAGAAGAAACGCACGATCTCCTCCTGACTCATCGCGAAATAAAATGGCGGGTTGACCAGCAGACCATCCGCGCCCAAGTCACTGGCAGCCCGGGCCTGGTCATGCGTGCGCCGGACATTGGCTTGGCCGCAGCCAACGATGACAGGAACCTGACCGGCCACCTCCTCGACCACGGACCGGATTGCGGTCTCGCGCTGATCATCGTCGATACCAGCGAACTCTCCGGACGTACCGAGGACAACAACGCCCCGACAACCGTTGTCGATCAGACGTCGCGTAATCCGGCGCAGAGCCACTGGATCCACAGCCAAGTTGCTGTCCAGTGCCGTCAGGACGGCAGGCACGTTGCCACAGATGCGTTCCTGAAAAGGGGTCATAATATATCATCGTCTTCTTCAAAGACATCCCCAAGTTGACGACCACGGTTCAGAACGTGGCGGACGTATCTGCACTGCGGTACGGCAGCGGCACGTGGTGTGCCTGGATGATACCGAATGATCACGTATCAAAAAAGCAGCATGTCCCTGCGCCACACATTCGGGTTCTCCTGGATTGTGGGAGACCCTGTCTTGTCGACGAATAATTCGTCACCGTAGATACTGGACGTCCAACTCAAGGCTCGGCGCTGCTGCACCAGGCTCGCCGAGTATCAAAACCCACTCATGTGTCCGTGGTACCTGTCACACAAGGATACTGGTAAACGGATGCCGTGGATTGACCGATGACCGTGTATCTTCACGCTCTAGAAAGTGCCTGACAATCTCCGACAGATCAATGTGATTCTGTTTTCGGCTTTGCCTGCGCCAGGCAATCTCCATAAAAGTCAGGTGAACTATTTATGGGTGGCAATGTAGTGATCAAACCAACAACTCGCAACTAGTCCCAGGCTGTGTGCGTTTCCAAATGCGCGCACCGGCATCGTGTACAACATCGCAGGGACTCACGTGGGAATCCTCGATGTCTTGCTGGCAAAACTCAATGCTGCCAGCGAAACTTATACACGGCAGATACCGGCCCGGACCCAATGCAGTCAGGTTCAGAACCGGCGGTCCCCAATCCCGCCGGAGTTCGACAAATTGCAGAGCTAATCCAGCCCTAACGATGTCCACAGGACGGGCATCGCCATTCCACATTGAACTGAAATAAAAACCAAAATGTTCCTGCCAATTTTGTTCGCGGTCGGCGCCAGTGACTCTTTTTGAATCAGATACTGTCAACTGCACGGTTGCCCAATTGCACCACGGATCTGGCCGGTTTTGCTGTAGCGGCATCCATGCTGCAAAGAGGGGAATTCATGAAGTAAAAGGATCTGCTCTGATTTCACGGAGAACCGTTCATGATTAAGCTCCTCGAAACCGGCCTGGTCTATCGAAATCCTCGTCCACAACGACGATCGGTACACGCGTGGCATCCGACCTTGGTTATTCTCGCCGATGGCTGGTTGCTGTCGGCTTGTGATCTCACTCAGGCGGCGGAAAGCGTTGACTATCGCACCTGGTGCTCACACTCGTCGGACAACCGGCATACGTGGACTGCTCCCGTTCGAATTTTTCCGACAGTGACGACAGCGTTCAGCGTCACAGCGTTCGGCTGAGCCGAATGCGTGACGGAACGATCGTTGCGATGGGGGCGCGCCGTTATCTGCAAAATGAAGTCGAGGATGTCTTTGACCGATCGACATTCGGTGCTGTCCGCGGTGAGTTGATTCTGTTGCGCAGTCATGACGAGGGGCACACATGGCTCGGTCCCACCGTCGTCGAACCTCCGCTGAGCAATCCGCTGGAAACGTGCCACGCCGTGGTGGAGCTGGCGGACGGTCGCTGGTTGATGCCCACGTCGATTCTCCGGAATCGGGACGGATCAGCTCCGGACGGTGTCAGGGCGGTGGCTTTGGTCTCGGAAGACCGAGGACAGACCTGGAATAGACTCCTTGATTTGCTCGACAGCTATGAGCAGGGGCTGACCCGGTTTGAAGTGAGCCTGATTCAGTTGCCGGACCAATGCCTGCTGGCGGCCAGCTGGGCATTCGAATTCAAGTCGGGCGGGAGCCATGTCCTGAGGTACTCCATTTCGAAGGACGGTCAGAGTTTTGGGCTGGCCCGCTCGACGGAACTCAACGCCGAAACCAGCAAATTGTTGAGTCTGGGTGAGGACCGCGTCCTGGTTGTCTCGCGCCGCTTCGACAAACCAGGACTGCGGGCCACGCTGGTCCGTATTGACGGCAACACATGGGTGAATATGGAAGAGATACCACTGTGGCAGGGGCCGGATCAAAATGTACGGCCAGCGTGCATCAGCGGACGAACTGAGTGCGCTGCAGTTCGGTTTTCCCCAGCCACACCTGCTTCCTGACGGATATGTGATGGTAGTGTTCTGGTCCCGCGAAAACTGCGTTCACAATATCCGCTGGCAGCGGACCGCGGTCAATTAACTTGGTCTGTGCGCTCAGGTCATCATCCAAACCGCTGTGGGATGATCCCGCCACCGGGGCTGGGCGGAAGATACAGCCAGCGTGCGTCGTACAGCGCACTTTCGGCGTCGAAGACACGGCCGTCGGGCAGCATGTACTGATTGGGGGTGGACGGTTTCCGGCCCGATGCAAATTCGTTGACACGCTCGCGGTCTCTCGCCAGCTGCGTGTGAACATTCTCCCACGAGAATTCTTCCATGGCGCCGCGTTTCAGTGTCTGGAGCGTCTCCGCCAGCTCTCCGCTGTCGGCAAGATTTGTGGATTCACCGGGGTCGCTGATCATGTCGAAGAGAAGCGGCGCCTCGCCTTCAATGGCGACGTATTTCCACGCGCGACCGCGCCACACCCGGATCGCACCGGCCGATTCATGCTCCGGCAGCGGCACGCCTGCGCTCGGTCGAATGCCGTAGGCGATGTATGTACTCGGGGCGTACTCCCGCGACGGCGGACCGTGATCGGGATCTGTGAGAACTGATGTCTGATCGACGCCGTCGAGTCCATCAGGAATTGGCAATCCGGCCAGCGTGCAAGTGGTCGGAAACAAATCCATGAGGGAAATTGGGTGGTCGACACGGTGGCACCCCTCACGAATTTGCGGACCGGTCAGCAGCAGTGGAACACCAATCGAAGGCTCATAGGGTACGGTCTTGCCCCACATACCCAGTTCGCCAGCCATCTCCCCGTGATCCGATGTGTAGATCACAATCGTATTTTCCAGCAGACCATCTGCTTCCAGCCCGTCGAGCAGCTCACCAATACAATCGTCGACGAAATCGACGCAGGCGTAATACGCCTCTCTGGCTCGCACCATCTGCTCCGCTGTCATCGCGCCGCTGGCCGATTCCAGTTCCCAGATTTTGCGGCTGTAAGGATCCATGCGCTCGAGAAAATCGTCCGACAGTTCGATGGCCGGCACTTTGTCTCGGTAGCGGCGGATGTAACGACCGGGTGTGGTAAACGGCGAGTGCGGGCGGGAATAGCTGGCACAGCAAAACCAGGGCGTCTCGCGTTCGGCATCGGCGTGTTCTCGGAGAAAAGAGAGAGTCTCGCGTGTAACGACAACATCCTGCAGGAGACTTTCGGGGATCTCAGTTACGCCCGCACCCTCAGCACCAGCATAGGAGGGAAACAGATGAATCGGATCCGGCTGATGTCCGAGGCCATGACGCAGGTCTCCGTACGGACGGAGCTGGAAGCCCTGCATCTGGTCACGCCCGCCGAAGTGCATCTTGCCAATGAGCGCGGTACGATAACCATGCTGCGCAAAGTACCTCGGCCATGTCATATGCTCCGGGAAGATCACCCAATGGTTGGCCCAGGCGGAGCAGTGATGCACGTCCTTGCCGGTGAGCATCGTCATTCGCGAAGGGGTGCAGCAGGGGGAAGCACAGCACGCAGCATCGAACTGCACCGATCGCAACGCCAGCTGATCGAGCGCCTGGGTCTGTACAACATCATCACCTGCGAACCCCGCAATTCTCCGCGCATGCTGGTCGGTGAGGATGAACAGGATGTTGGGACGTTTTGGCATGCCTCCACCGTCGCTCGTGTTACTCGTTCTTCTGAGTCGCAGTAGCTGGTTTCAGCAGTTTCTTGTACCGCTTGTTGAACTTGGTCATTTTGGGAACGATTACGAACCGGCAGTAGCCCTGATTCGGATTCCGTTCGTAGTAGTTCTTGTGGTAGTCTTCTGCGGGGTAGAATTTTTTCAGCTGTTCAAGTGTTGTAACGATCGGATCACGGAAATCTCCGGAGTCATCCAGCTGGCGGATGATTTCTATGGCCTTGTCTTTCTGCTTTTTGCTGTTCCAGAAAACGGCAGAACGGTATTGGGTGCCAGCGTCCGGTCCCTGGCGGTTGAGTGTTGTAGGATCATGAGTGTGGAAAAACACATCCAGAATCTGATCGAATGAAATGACATCCGGGTCAAATTCGACACGAACGACTTCGGCATGACCGGTACGACCGGTGCAGATTTGTTCGTACGTAGGATTGGGGACAAATCCGCCGGTGTAGCCTGACGCCACTTTGCTCACACCACGCAGCCGTCGGAAAACAGCTTCTGTACACCAGAAACAGCCACCGCCGAGTGTGGCAACTTCTTTCTTAAGTTTTTCTTCTGCTGTCATAGGGACGTCCTTAAGTGATTGTTCGTGCCCCGTTCAGCGGGGACAGTGAAAAGTTGCTGCGGCGGGACATTGTCGCTGGACCGGCAGGATTGCTTCCGCGCCTGTCTAATTCGCACCAGCATACACGACGATCGGTGCGGCGTTAAGACACGCTCCGGTCCCAATATTGGCCGCTTCCTCGGCCGTCAGAGAGTTACCTGTGTGTGGTCGATTCACTCTGAAAACTCCTGCCCCCAAACTGGCAGAGTTCTTCCTTGTTTCATCTCTTCCGCAGCTGTCACCGCGATTTAACATCGCTCCGACTCAGCTGATTATCTGCATCCGTGCGGCCACTGGCAGAGATGCTGGACGTGAGGCAGTTGCGATGAAATGGGGCCTCATCCCGTTTTGGGCGAAGGATACATCGACCGGCAGTCGCATGATTAACGCACGATCTGAAACCGTGTCAGAAAAGAGAGCCTTCCGTAAAGCGTTTGAGATTCGACGGTGCATCATTCCAGCAGACGGGTTCTATGAATGGCAAAAGAAGACTACGCGAGTTCGGCAACCATGGTTCATTCATATGGCCGACGACACCGTTTTCGGGTTTGCCGGCTTGTGGGAGTCGTGGAAACCTCCAGGAAGGGACAAGAGAATCGAATCCTGCACTATTCTGACAACGACAGCCAACGGCGATCTGGAGGACTTGCATGAACGCATGCCGGTCATTTTACCCATTGAAAAACAGGCCACATGGCTGAGTGATTCTGCGAGTGCTGGTCAACTGCAGCATCTGATGCAGCCGCTGTCGGATGGAGTTTTGGTGCGACATCCGGTAGCCTCGCTGGTCAACAAAGTCACAAATGACCAACCGGAGTGTATGGAGCCGATAACCATTCCCGAGTTACCGGATCAGTGGACAAAGCAACAAACGCAAAAAAATCTGTTCGACTGATCTGACTTATGCCTGAACGTGGGTCGCAACTTCGTTACTCAATCCGCAGCGATTCAATATCCAGCCCGGGCCCTGTTTCGCCATCTCGCCAGGCAACCACCTGTTTCAGCCACCGATCAGATGGCCATGCAAACGGGCGGAATTTTTCGACAGCTCCGGTCTGATCCCGGTACAACAACGCCCGGTCCGGTCCCAGACTCGCAGCGACTGGCGAATCCACGAGGCTGGCCGAGTCCGTTTGGTTCATTCGCAGAACAATCCGGTTCTCAAATTCTCTCAGCAGCGAATTCGAAAGCCACCGCACCGCGTTGTTGAGCGTATCGACCCACACGACCACGTGAATTCCGACCAGTGGCCCGCGTCGAATTAATTCACCAAACATCGATGCCGGTGTATCCGTTTTCGTTTCCCCAAAACTGCCCAAGCTGAATTCGTCATCTTCACGGCGCAATTCACGGAACTGGCCTATGTCGCGGATGACCAATAAGACCTCCGCCGCATCCGCATAGTCGGACTGCTCTTCACGACGTCGCATCTCCTCGGACGTTTTCTGAATGACGTCCACACATGATTCAACCCCGCACAGTAAGGCACCTGGAGCGGCACCGGAAGCCGTCAGTCGACGAAACCGCTGAATTGCTTCCTCATTCCCACCACTGTACAGCATTGTGACAGATGTGTCGGTGTCTGCTCCTGCACATGCACTGAGCACGACGAGTCCCAGCATACTGTCCATGAGCGATTCGTCCTGACCCACCAGCAGAACGTTCTGACCACCTGCCCTGCACAGTTCCACGTGTGTCGGGCCGGCAATTGCCACCGGTTCACCCAGCCAGAGCGGGCGAGCGTCGAAACGACGGCGTGTCGCATCCGAGGTCGTGCGAAAGGCCACCTGCATTGGACCACACTGCTCGACTCTGGGGGCAATGTTGCCTTCAAAGACAACCATCGACCACTCGGGTACCGGGATATCGGACCGGGTTTTAAGCTGCCTGATCATTTCCTCGCGAACCTCTTCTTCCAGCCAAGCAATCTGAAACGAATGGTTGCCTTCTTTAAGTCCGTTGGCATCGTTGTAGATCGCTTCGCCCGGTCTAGTAAGCAGCCGAGCCGCCGGGTTGTCTTCACTGAGAATCAAATGAGCATCGCTCTCACTGCACTGTAAGGCAATTCGTACTGCCATCTGGCCCATCGTACTGCGAGCCAGTGAATAGGCTCCACCCAGTGTCTGTGAGCCCAGTATCACGTGAATCCCGAACGCACGGCCCTGACGCACCAGCCGGTCCAGTAACAGAGACGTGCGCGAGGCAACACGGTCTTCCGCAACAAAAAATTCCTGGAACTCATCGATTAACAGCAACAGACGCGGCATTGGTTCACCGGGAAACTGTTTTCGAAACGACGGCACGTCCTGGACACCACGTGACCGAAACAATTCCCCTCGCTCCTGCAGAACGGCATCCAGGCGTTCGAGAACGCTGAGCCCAAATTCCCGGTCGCTTTCGATCGCAACCACACGGACGTGAGGCAATCGATTGGTCGCGTAGGTACGGAACTCAACACCCTTTTTGAAGTCAATCAAATAGAACTGAACCTCCGACGGACTGTAATACAGTGCCAGGTTAGTGATCACGATGTGCAGGAACGTCGATTTTCCTGATCCCGTTTTTCCGGCCACCAGCACGTGCTGGGACGTACCTCGCCCCAGTCGCATAAACTGCAGTCTGGCAGCTCCTGCTCGTCCAATCGGCAGGTCGATACCCTCAACGGCAGACTGACTCCAGACTGCATCATCTCGAGGTGCCACGCGGCGGAAGCTCACTTCGACACGGCGGGCATCTTTGGATTTCTCGCCCACCGCCTTTACGACGTTGACGTATTCTGCTGCGGCGGGTTCCGGAGTGGCTTCGAAAAGCAGCACCTCCGGAAGGTCCATCGCCGGTATGACCGTCTGATTTCGTACACGAAACGATACACAGTTTGTTTTGAGTTCGCCGACGTCGAATCCAGGTGGACACGCCATTGCCGGGTTCCACGTGATCAGTACGTGCACACCGCAACTCGGACCACTCGTCAGGATGGACGACAGATGACGTGCGGCTTCTTCTGAGAATGCCTGCGGAAACCCGGCGACCACGACAAAGTGATACGGTTCGGCGACCTCACCGGCCGACTCGTTGTATTCTTCAATTGTTGAGAACTCACTCCGCAGATACGTCTGGAACACATTTTCCATGTGTTCTGTAATCTTTCGCAGTTGGTTTCTGAGTTGTGACTCGTCGGTCCAGATACGACTGTGAATCAGCAGTTCATCGTAGTCAGCCAGGTGCATCAAGGCTGAAAAACTCTGACCCAGACCAATCGGATCGATCAATGTCAGTCGAATGCGGCCGGGCGGGATGAGTGTGAGCAGTCGTAAAACCTGCGTGCGCAAAAAACTGAGCGCTGTTGTCCGTTCAGAGACATCGTGTTCTACGAGAATCGAGGTATCCTGGGGAAATGACAGCACTGCCGGCATTTCGATGCAGAGATTCGTTGTCGGTGCCTGGACTGCGGAATCGGGTACTTTCGGAAGCGTGACCAACAGGTCTCCCGGTGACATCACTGTAGGCATTTCTTGGGGCGCGGCCCACTCGGTGCCTAGCACCGCCGGCCAGTAGTGCCCGAGTGAACCGGCCTGAACCGAATCCTGTCTCAGACGACGGACAGCCTCCAGCTGCCGATTCCAATCTTCAATCAGCTGATCCGCCACAGCACGTAATGTCTGCGATTTTCTGTCAAATTCACTGACGCATGTGGCCTGCTGTCTCCTGATACGATCAACAGTCACCTGTTCGATTCGCTGGCTGTTATTTCGCTGAGATTGATTGATCTGTTGCTTCTCTGTCGTCTCGTACTGCTGCTGCCGTGCCGCATGAGATGCAATACCGTCCTGGGTTTCCTGCTGTACCAGTACAATTTTCTGTTTCAGTACTGCCTTTTGACGGCCGAATCGTTCCTGAATCTGTGCGGTGTTTCGTTCGCGCCGCCTCGTCACTTTCTTCCGCCATTTTTTAGTCGCTCGTTCCATTTTGTCCAGCCGCTGTGTCGACCGTTCCTGCCACAGGTCGGCCAGATACTGAACATTACTGGCTGCCTGCAGCATAAACCGAAAACCACTGCGCAAACGGCTCTGCACAATTGTCACAATGATTGCGGCGATACAAACTGCAGCAGCAAAACCACACAACGCCGATACCATCACCCACCGCCAGTTTGGAGGCACTATGTCGGGGTTGAGCAGCATGGCCGGGCGTATTTTGATCAGCAACACCGGGAAAAAGACAAGCAAAGCTGACACTAGTGACAGGACCCATAGCTGTGAACCACGAATCCACTGAGGCAAAGATTGAGCTTCCAATTCTCCGGCTTGCGCCAGCAGTTGGTCCCCTGATTCACGGATGAGATCTGTGAGATCCCGATCGTCATCGCTGTAGATTTCCGGAGGCAGTGCTGGTGTCTCCGCGGAGGCATGGCATTCATCAAGGAATTGCTGCGTCCGCCTGATCTGCTGCTCCAGGACTACCGTACGCTGTTCGATAGTAGATCTCTGATTCCGAAACTTCTCTTTTTCCCGTTCCAGCTCGTCTGTCGGACTATCGGCCGCGCTCTCGTCCAGAACTGACTCCAGGACCCACAGCTCACTCGTTTCCTTTTCCGTGAGCCGCAGGACCTCGTCACTAATGTCGCTGATTTTCTGCTCTTGTGCCCGTTCCATTTGCGTGAGAAACGACTCAGCCTGACTTTGCAGATCCCGTTGCAGTGTTTCGTGTTCCTGATCGGCTCGAACCTGCAGTTGTTGAAGCTCCTGTTGCAGCTGAGCTGCCTGCTGCTGCTGAATCTCATTCAGTCGCTGATCCCTCAGTTCTGCGTAATCTGCCAGTTCAGTCTGGATATTTGCGAGATCATTGCGTGCTGCTTCGCAGGAAGTGACAGCCTGCGCCAAAATCTGCAGTTGATGCTGCAACGCGTTTTCGCTGAACTTCATGGTTGTATCCACAGTCAAGATCACAAAATTCAACCGTGGCGGACCGGAATAAACACCTTACTGTCCCGGACTGACTCAACACCATTAACGACTATTGAGTCGTCAAATCCGCACGACCTGTTTCACAATGCCGGACCGGATTCCCGTTTATGTGAACACGCCCGTTCTGCCCGCCCCATCACCTCTGAGATCTTGTTCACGGCATCCAGCATCAGGGCGACACGATTATGCAGGGGAACCAGATAATCCTCTTCAATGGTCCGGCTGACAGGGTCCGACCAGTGCTCTTTTGTTTGTTGCCATGCATGTTCGAGTCGATTCATGGCGTCTTCCAGCCGGGCGGCTGGTGATACAAAGTCGGCGTGTTTCATGATGGTTCTTCGGCTGCGTAGTCGGTTCCAGGTGGGAGGTTATTGGCCACTGATCCGGAGTCATCATCTGTGTCCACGACTGCTGGATTGTCATCGGGCGTGGAAGGCTCGGAGTATTTCGACGCATCACCGAAGTCGAGTTTCGATGCTGACCAGCTGGGCAGTTGCACCTTACTGTAGCCATCCAGATTTTCGATCACACGGTTCAGCAGTGCGATGAGTTGGGGAACGTCACGTTCGAGCATCTGAACTAACTGGACCGCTCGACCGTAGTACTCGTCGGATTCCTGCTGAGCCGTGATTGTCCAGTGTTTCACGACACCCAGCTGCTGTTGCGCAAATTTCAACTGCTGTTTGCAGTGTTCCACCCCCTTTTGTTCTTCGAAGCAGGTCGGTCGGAAATCTCCAACACGACGCATCCGGCAGGTATGCAGCATGACACGGGCTTCGGCTAGTTTGCGGTCGCATGTTTCCGATTCGCGTTTCCAGAATCCCGGTCGATCACGTTCCAGCCAGCCAATGATTCTTCGTGATTCAATCTCCAGCCGCGTGACGCAGAGTTTCGCTTCTTCACGAAACTGAAGCACCGCCGCCGCAAAATAGCGGACTGCGTCGAGTGATTTAACGTTAGCTGAATCAGACATACGTCTCGGGTGACCGGCAGGGTGCTGCAGAAGGGTGGGATTGTCATCGAGTGCTACTGTTGCTGCAGATACTCTTCGATGAGCTGCGCTTTACGCATGAGATATGGAATATAAGCTTCGTTCATTTCCACAAAACGGCCGACGGCTTTCATACTTTGGCGGAAGTCTTCAGTGAATTTCAGATGTTCCTGATCTCGCCAGGTCTGTGAAAGGGTATTCAGCTGAACTCCAATGGCTGCCGATTTGTCGTTGAGATCTTCATTGAATCGTCGTAGTGCCTGAGCGAACCGTCGCAGTTCCGCAGGGTCCACAATTGCCTGAGTCATCAGGGAATCCTTGTCTTGATATGAGTATCTCGCGTCGACTCATGAATAGAAACGATTTCCCGGGTCATTCCTAAGTGAAAATCATGCAAAATGCCATTGTCATGTGGGTATCAGACCGGAGGTAACGACATAACCTGCACTTAAAATTATTTGTGGCGACGCTGAGTGCGATTCTGCTGTGAGTGCAACATGAATTACTGCCGGCAGACGCGTTGAGTGCAATTCATCTGCTATGGAAGTTGCCGGAACAGTTGCAGTACTGCTTGACTGACTCTTGCTGTTGCCCTAAGAATTCTGTGGCCACAGGATGAACAGCAAACGCTGAAAAGATTTATGGAAGCTGGACACCTGAGATTGCGGGCCGCTGTTTTTGCATCGTTGAAGAGGCGTCACTATGCGACCTTGCGACACACGTCCGTCGCGGGTTCGGTCCCCGTGGATGGCTGGTATGTGGACGGCCGGTCTGTTGTTCGGACTGATTCTGCTGACTTATACGCCAGTATTGAGAGCGGGGTTCATTTGGGATGACGACCACTACGTTACGGACAACGCGCACCTGAAAACGGCAGACGGTCTGCGGCAGATTTGGTTCGAGCCGACGGCGACTCCTCAGTATTACCCGCTTGTGTTCTCCACCTTCTGGATGGAGTATCACCTTTGGGGATTAAACCCGGTCGGATATCACTGTGTTAATATCGTGCTCCATGCGCTGAACACAGCACTGCTGCTTTCAGTGCTGAACACACTGCGAGTGCGGGGAGCTTTGTTTGCTGCGGCACTATTTGCCGTGACTCCAATGCATGTGGAGTCAGTCGCATGGGTCACCGAGCGGAAAAATGTATTGTCGGGCCTGTTCTATTTCCTGTCATTTATTTCGTACTGGCGATTTGTTTCTCTGGAGCACGATAGAGCTGCATCAGGCTCCGCCGGTCGATGGCGGTGCTACATTCTGGCATTGGGGCTGTTTGGTTGTGCCCTGCTGAGCAAATCGGTGACGTGTACGCTGCCTGCCGCCATCCTGCTGGTGTTGTGGTGGAAGAAGATCAGTCTGGCATCTCGCAACGCTGTTCTGGTCCTGCCGATGTTCGCTATCGGAATTGCAGCGGGTGTGCACACAATCCTCCTGGAAAAGCACCACGTCGGTGCCCATGGACTAGATTGGGACTGGACGCTGCAGGAACGCTTCCTTATCGCCGGACGTGCCCTGTGTTTTTATGCCGGAAAACTCGTCTGGCCGCAGCCACTTATTTTTGTTTATCCCAAGTGGCAGCTTGATTCCTCTGTTTGGTGGCACTACGCCTTCGGAATATCGGGAGTGGGCCTGGTGATCCTGTTATGGCTTGCTCGCAGGCGAATCGGACGGGGCCCCCTGGTGGGAGTGTTGTATTTCTGCGGCACGCTGTTCCCGGCCCTTGGATTTATCGACGTGTACCCAATGCGGTTTTCGTTTGTTGCTGACCACTTCGCATACCTGGCAAGTATCGGAATCATATCACTCGTGGCAGCCGGGACTGCTGCCGCCGCATCCAGGCTGCACTTTCCTGCGCCGTGGTCGCTGCTGTCAGCAACAGTGGTTCTGCTGGCCCTCACATATATCTCTTTCATGCGCTGCTTTGACTATAAGGATGAAGAGACGCTGTGGGTTGCGACGCTGGCGGAGAACCCAAATTGCTGGATGGCGAATTTCAATTTGGCTGCAATACGTCTTGACCAGCAGCGTCCAGACGAGGCAGTCGTACTTTTCCGAAACGCCCTGCGACCTGAAAGAAAAAATGAGCTGAGCCACGACGAGCAGGCACGTCTGCACCATTATCTTGGCGACAGTCTGATGGCGACAGGGCAACGCTCAGAGGGTGTCGAGCATTATCGCCAGGCGACGAAATACTATCGACGTCTTGCAGCACTCGAATCGCCACTGAGCACGGAACCACACAACAACCTCGGAATCCTGTACGGAAAGCTGCAACAGCACCAAGAAGCAATTCAATACTTTCGGCGTGCGCTCGAAATTGATCCGTCTGACGTCGATGTAAACCTGAATCTGGGCGAACTGTATTATCGTCATCAGCGATTCGAAGAGAGTGCGGATTGCTTTCGAAAAGTGCTGGAGATTGAACCTCAAAGCGTCAGGGCGCATTACAATCTGGGCACCGTCGCATTGACTGCCGGTCAGCGTGATAAGGCCATTCAGCATCTGCGTCAGGCCTTAGTGATTGAACCACACTTTCAACAGGCGAATGTTGTCCTTCGCCAAGCGCTTGGAGAAACGGGGTCATTGTCCGAGCCACTGCAAACTGATATGCTTGAAGAGTGATCGCTTTGTTGCGCACGGTTGGTAACAGTTGCAGACATTTGGCGCTGGCTCGTCCATGACTTGTGGACTGTCCTTCCGTACTGCCTGCTGCAGTGTTTTTTTTCGTACGTGTGTGTTCGCGCGCGGTTTCCCGGAAGCAGGCAGTTTTGCCTCTGGAACCAGTCCAACGCGGGGACAGGAAAGTGACAGTCGCTCCGGAACGGGATGATGCAACACCATCGCAGGATGAAGGCTCGTGCGTTCTTTCTGTCAATCCTCGCCATCATCATTCCGGCGGTGACTTATCAGATCCGGCCGAAGTCACCTAGCCCGGAACCGGCTCCGGAGACTGTGATTCGCTTTCCTCGTTCCGCTTTGCCGCTTCTGCGACAGACGCTGGGTCCTGAAGCTGAGTTTCCGCCCCGTATTACGAACGTCCAGATTGCTGATCTTGATGAAGACGGCATCGAGGACGTTTTGGCATGCGATGCTCTGCATAATCAGATTTTGTGGTATCGGCAGTCACCGCGTGGCAACTGGACGGAGAGTGTCCTTGCCAAAGATCTGCTTGCTCCGGCACACGCCACAATCGTCGACCTGGATGCCGATGCCGATCTGGACGTTGTAGTTTCTGTACTTGGTAACATCTTTCCTGATGATGGCCATGTTGGACGTGTCATCTGGCTTGAACACGTCGGCGATGATTTTATTCCTCACGTGCTGCTGGACGATGTGCGACGTGTCGCGGATGTTCAGGCGGGAGACCTGGACGATGATGGTGACCTGGATCTGGTGGTCGCTGTCTTTGGCTACGCTCGTGGACAAATCCTGTGGCTGCAAAACATGGGCAAGGGACGTTTTCTGGACCACAGGATTCATTACGCACCTGGAGCAATCCATGTGCCTCTGGCCGACTTCGATGGGGACGGTGATCTAGACATCGCCACCGTGTTTTCGCAGAACGAGGAGGAGGTCTGGGGATACGAGAATCTCGGTGACGGTCAATTTCATGCACGGCTGCTGCACTTTACCGTTAACCACGACATCGGCAGCGCCGGTCTCGTCGAAACTGATCTGGACAATGACGGAGATCCGGATCTGCTCTGGCCGCTGGGGGATAACCTCGAATATCAGTACACGTCTGCTCAGCCATACCACGGTTGCATTTGGCTGGAGAATCAGGGGAATTGGAAATTCACTGCACGGCGGATCGCACACTTCGGGGGCTGCTATGCGGCAACTGACGCGGACCTCGATGGGGACGGTGACCGTGACGTGGTGCTGGTCAGTATGTTCAATGACTGGCGCAAATCCGGAAAAGCCAGCATTGTCTGGCTTGAAAACGACGGTCAACAGAACTTTCGGACCTGGAAGATCGATGACCAGCCCACCCATTTGGTCACTGCCGCCTGTGGTGATATCAATGATGACGGACGCGCTGATATCGTCGCTGGGGCATTGCACATTACCCGCTCAGATGACAACACTGGTCGTATTGGAATGTGGATAAGTAGCGGAGGTGATCATCCGTGAACGGAATTATCCGGATGCTCTGTATTTTGGTTACCTGTGAGATGGTCGTGGCGACGGCGGTAATCACCCGGTGGTCACTGTCTCCGCACTCCGGACCAGGACTACAGCCACCACGGCCAGACCTGGCGTTCCTCGACTCGGTCACCGCCCAGGAAATTCGCGATCGGCAAAAGCAAGTAACCTCGGATCGAGCTGACGACTGGCGAAGCCTGGCCGAAATTTATGTCCTTTACGGCTTCTTTAACGAAGCCAGCATCTGTTGCCGGCGTGCTGCTGCCCTGGATCCGGAAGCATTTTGGACGTATCTATGGTGGGGCACCGCGCTGTCGCGATTGGGGATAACAAGTGAGTCAACTGAGAAGTTCCTCGCAGGAATCCCTTATGCAGAGGACTCACTTGCCGACGTCAGCTGGTACTGCATTGGATTGAACCTGCTCCGCGAGGAAAATCCACATGATGCAGAGAACGCCTTCCGCACATCACCAGGCTACGCTCCGGCCGATTACGAACTGGCAAAACTTCTCGTCCGTTCCGACCGCGTTTTTGAAGCTGTTCCGATTCTGAACAGACTGATTGAAGACCACCCGGAAACGGAGAAGTATTATCAGCTGCGTGCTCGATCGGCTCGGCTGCTCGGCAATTGGGATTTGTCCGCCGACTTTGAGGACCAGGCCGATCGCGCCACGCAGGTGCTCTCGTCCGACGAACTGACCGGTTTCCTCGAAGAACAGATCGGTCGACACGGGCTGGATGTATTGATTCACGACAGCAGGGAATTGCTGCGTTCACGTTCGGTCGCTGCAGCGGCAGCGCGGCTGGGAAACGTGCTGAGTGTTGAATGGCGGCACGATGCCGCCGATCTTCTGGTGCATGCCGAGCTCGAACTTGATCATCCCGATCAGGCTCTTCGTATTTTGAATAAAACGCTTGTGCGATCCGGCCCCACTCCTCAAAGGCTTGTCGCGCTGGGTGAAGTTCATCACCGCCAGGGTAATCACGACCGGGCAAGGGATTTGTGGATTCGCGCCTCACATCTCCGACTGCACCAACCGGCGCATGAACGATTGTCTGAATATTACGAACGGAACGGTAACGAACAGGAGGCCTCACGGCATCAGGCATTTGCGTTGCTGGCGGCGGGGATCGCGGCCGAACGGACTGATCATCTCCATTCAGCCGCGGAGATGCTTGAACAGGCTGTCGCGATCAACCCCCTGCTCTCTCATGGGTGGTTTCATTTGGGGGAGTGCCACCGCCTTCTCAATGAATCCGGACCTGCGGAGCAGGCGTACCGCCGATGCCTCATGATCGAACCCTACCACGGTCGTGCCAGGAGGTCGCTGGACCGTGTGATTGCCTCGCACTGACAGAAATCGTGCGATTCATCCGGATTCCCTAGTCTGTATTCGATGTCGCCAGAAGCCCAGTGACACCCGGTGCATTCTTCGCAACAATGATATGGTTCTCCGGGTTTCTGCGACCAAACAACCTACTGTGCCTATTACCACCTGGCCTGCCGATAACATTGCTGCTTCAGCCTTGGTTGAAAGACACTCCTTTGAAGGCGAATTATTCCTGAACATAACGGACTTGGAGTGGCCCGGCTCTGCGTCATGATTTCGATCCTTGTTCCGGTCTATAATGAGCAAGCACCGTTGCCGTTACTCCAGGCACGTTTGTGAGCGATGGAATATTGGCGATTTTGGCGATGGTGTTGCATCGACTAATAAGGACGAAAACAACACATTATCAGTACCGAAAAATGCTGCCGATCCACCGTGACGGTCTTGGGTATCAGACCATTCCGATCTGGTGCATGCTCGCAGGACTATCACCCGCATTTATCCCGGCCAGTTTGAACATCGGTCTTCGACAGGTGCTGCATCTATCCGGCGATGTTCGTCTTAGCCGATACAAGTGGGCGCTGGTTTTTTTCAGTATCACCAATGGTCCGAATCCTTCCGAGCCTGCTCCTCACATGGTTTGTTGTGAAGTCTGCCTAAGCCTGTCCCCATTATCTTTGCTGCTTCAGTCAATTGATTCCGTGTCAGCGGGTGAACTGGCCTGAAGGTCCTCAGGAATCAGGTCGCTCAAACGTCTATCTGACCTGATTCGGACAGAGCGACCACGGCTGTCACGGCATCCATGCGTTTGAGGTTCCCGTCCGTATGTGGACGACCTCGTTTCTGAAAGAGCTTCGAGGACCGGTGTTCTGCATCTGTACGCCACCTCATGAACATATATAGGGCCAGTGGACATCTGAGTATGAGCAGCAAAAAAAAAGTGGTGTCATCGGCCATCAAACACCAAGTTCAGAATCTCGACCCCGGCTTGCCGGAACCACCGGCTGGTTTTTCAGCGACAGTTTTTCCTTCTCGCGATTCGTAGCGTACATGCGCGCGACCCGAACGATTCCCGCGGTTATTCGACTCAGATCCTCGATTTGACCGACCAGGACGTCGCGGAAGCCATTCACGGTTCCGCCGGTCGAACTCGATGCAGGATAGCCTGTGTTTGATCGCGGTCACTGACGAGACTGAACCGCGGTCGTCAGGTTGTGGCGCGCCTCGCCAAATGCCGGAGCGATCTCCACGGCCTGAGTAAAGTGGCGAATCGCTTCATCGAGGTGCCCCTGTTGCTGCAAAACGAGACCGATGTTGTTGTGCGCGATGGCGTACCGAGGATTGATCTTCAGCGCATGATTCATATGGTCAACTGCGAGAGTCAGTTTTTCCTGCTGCCGGTAGATGTTGCCGAGATTGTTATGAGCCTGAGCGTTCTGAGGCTCGATGTGCAGAGCCTTTTTCAGATGGTCGGCCGCGAGATCGAGTTTCTCCTGTTGCCAGAAAATTTTACTGACAGACAGGTGGGGTGCGATCTTCCGAGGATCGCAGCGAATTGCGTGCGTGAAGCATTCCACTGCATCGTCCAGTTGGCCCTGGTTTGCGAGAAGACTGCCCAGATTCGTCGAAGCCAGAGCACTCCCCGGATTAACCCGAAGCTCCTGTTGGAACTCATGAGCCGCTTTAGCCGGATCGTTCTTTTTGAGACAGGCCACACCCAGATTGTTATGCACATCGATGGCTTGAGGATTAAGCTCGATCGTCCGCAGCAGGTGTTCAATCGCCTCATCCACATCGCCGTTTTCCAAAAGGAACTCACCCAGCTTACCACGTAGCTCAGCCTCGTTTGCTATGGCGCCGGCACCGTGAATCCGCAACAGGAGTCGCATTTGCTCAATGCCTTGTCCGTGATTCCGGTTCTGTATGAGTGACGGAATCTCATCCTGTTCACGAATCGATATGCCAGGGATCGACCCATCCCTCGACACTGAAAAGTAGAATCCTGCTGCAATGGCAATCAGGAGAAACGTGAGGCTGAGGTCGAACATGGCACGGTATGCCCACGGTATCTGCACAACCGGAACTGCTTCCGCCGTGATTTCCCGCTTGCTCCGTTTGCCAGTCATACCGCTGCCTGCGTACCAGAGTCCACAACCCGACGATTGCTGTCCGCCTTTTTCAGGCGCCAGATGTAACCGTCTACGATGAAGTGATGAATGTTAATGGTCGCAACCACCAACATTACGCTTTCCACTCTGCCGAATCCTGCGAACCGGTAGGCCAGCGGCAGAACATTGAACAGACTGTATCCCAGCATCAGGCACGCTCCATAAAACCAGAGGATGTGGTAAAACGCACCATGCGTATTGCCGTCCCGGACCATGTGATCCTTCACATGAAAGATTATGACGATTGCCAGATACTGGATTCCATGAAAGATAGTCGCCCAGGCGAATGCATCGAGCGATGACAGTACGAGCCACCAGATTCCGTTGCTGAACAGAACCAGCAGACTGATGATCGGGAGAGGCCGGCCGTGACTGCGCCAGACTCGGATGAACAACAGCAATGGAGTCAGAAACGCCAGGACGGCGAGGACATGGGAAGAAATTCTGCGAATATCGTCGGTTAGGGGCTGGTTCAGAACGTTCTGTGGCAGCACCCAGTCGATCCCCACTCCGCTTCCCGTCAAGAATGCGTACAGAAACGGTATCATGCTGATCGACCAAAGTGTGTTCTTCTCCCTGCCACTAAGCTGGCAACCGGACCGATAGCAATACATCACCGCGAGGCCATACGCCTGAGCGGCATAGTGATACGGAGACCAGGTGAGATAGAGGGCCTGCAGACTTGGTCCCAGTCGCGCAGCCCGAAAAATGCATACGCTCATCAGCAGCAACGTCACCAACGGGAGGCCCATCGTGACGAATGGGCGGGAAGTCCGTGCATCCGGTTTGGTATACAGCCGCACGGTCGACGCAGCAAAATGAGCGCTGTTGCTGAACAGAATGAAGTATGGCAGCGTCACGGAATCAAGCAGTCCCGCTGTCCGGGGAACCATGATCACTGTCGCCGTGACCAACAGACTTAATCCACCACCAACTAACAGGTAGTCGAACGTCGGGTGCACAAATGCGCGTCCAACCAGCGGGCCTGAACGCTCGGACAGTGCAGCCATTCGATTCACTCCCGTTCACCGACTTCTCCGGACTTCAACGATTCCGGTGTCGTTGCAGAGAAGTATCGACGCCACCATCCGGAATCTGGATACCCCGAATGCCGATGCGCAATCATCACTCGCGCTTTTCGTTCTCGTCGACGCATCTGCAAAGCTTACCGGCACAGCACCACCTCATCGTCATAACTGCGACGCTGCCAGCCCGTCACTTTTCCGGTCGTATCCATCTGCGGGAATACATGCACGGGAGTCAATTGAGCTGTCCAGGTACCATCTGTTTCCTGAGAAATGTTGACTTCCAGATGTCCGTAGTGTTTGCCACCACTCAACAGCAATTTTCCGTCCCAGGTCTCAGGTGCATTCAGGTGGGCAAGGAATACCTGGTGAGAATTCGACTTTGGTAACTGACTCGAACCATCATCACCGCTGGAAGGCTTTCGCAGGCCATCACCACCGATTCCGATATCGTAAAAGTGGATGCCACGGACGATGGAGTGTTCATACATTTCATCATGTCCACAGAAAACGGCATCCACTCCGTACTTCTCAAACAGCGGCAGCAAAACACGAACCGGCTGACCCGACTGAGTGTCTAGTCCATCGCCTTGACCGGCTGGGAACCCATGCGGACCGACAGAATACGGCACGTGGTGAAACTGTACGAACGTGAATTGACTTTTTGACTCCGCCTCGGCCAGTTGCTGTTCCAGCCATCGGTACTGAGTTGACCCAGGTTGAAAATCGGGGGCTTCTCCACCGTCGTGCTCCCCCAGGAGGTAAAAGTTGGTATCGGATTCGGACTTGTCGGGCGATCCGTCACTGGTGTCGATTGTAATCCAGGTGAGCGGGCCGTAATCGAGCCGATAAAACCGGTCCTCAAACGCTGGATTCCCGCTGCCGTTGTCGGGCGTCTCGAAATACGTCTGGTATTTGTCCAGTCCACGTCTGGCGCCCTCAACACTGTAACCACCGTCGGAGCCGGCATAGTTTTCGTGGTTACCCACCGCGGGCAGGATCGGAATCATACCGGCAATGTCGCTGAACTCCCCGGCGTTGTGTCTCCAAAATTCTTCCCAGTCCCGTTGCTCGCCGCCTGTCTCGACAAGGTCTCCTGCAATGGCGATGAAATCCGGCTGACGTTCTCTCATGACTCGGAGATTCTGTCGATATCCCTCGGTCTGGTCCGCAACATACCGGCGTCTGTCCGGTCTGAACGGCGCAGGCCAGGCGGCATACTTTCCTGTTGATTCGGGTTCGGTTTCACAATCCGCGTAGACGATGAAACGTACCGCGGCGGCAGCACCAGGAGCGGTGTGGAACTCTCGAGAAAATGTCTCACCGCCTTGCTGAACACTGTAACAGTACAAAGTTCCGGACTGTAATCCTTCAAGCCGAATGCGATGCAGGTGCGGCGGGTCAGGCACTTCACCACCAGGCAGATGAACAGCTTCCTGAGACCGATATGTAAGTTCGTTTTTGCGCACCGGGGTGGATTTCAGAATCTGTAGCTGCCTACCGTCTGTCTGGCTGACTGTCAGCAGGCCCGATGCATCAGACTGAGTAACCCAGAAAATCGTCATGGCGTCCTGCGCCGGGTTCTGCACATACGGACCAACGATCAAGTCCGCCGGTGCTGCCGGCGCAAAGAAACAGCAGGTCAATGTCGCCGTTGCCATCAGTTCAATTGGAATTGCTCGCATGTAGAGCCCCCTCATTATCGCGTTGCCCGGAAGCTGGAACCCTGAGTCTGTCGATCAATTCCTACTCGTCGAGATACCGATTGTACGGTGGAGTAAAGCAGTGTGGCAGAAACGGCAGGAGACTCGCAGCCCCCTTGCGGGTGACCTTCGTATTTCCCACATGGAGAATCCTCAGGGAACTTAATTGTCTCAGGTGAACGAGACTATCGTCGTCAATCTGAGTCCCCCAAAGGTCCAGTTCGTGCAGATCCGTCAGGCTTCCCAATTCAACAAAATGTGCGAGGTGAGCCAGACCTTCGCTGCCGACGCGCGTGCCGCGGAGCCACAATTGATGTATTTTCGGCGTGCCTTCGAGGTGCCCTAAACCAGCATCTCCGACCTGCGAGTCAACCAGGTCCAGTTCCCTCAGTTCCGACATACCTTTCACGTAAGCCAAACCGTCATCTCCGATGTCGGTGTTGCTCAAATTCAGGCTCTCCAGACTGGACAATCCCTGAAGATGCTCCATTCCGGCATTAGTGACATTTGTTCCTCGGAGATTCAGTATCTTCAATCTGGACAATCCGTCTATATGCGCGAGTCCGTCGTCGCCGACCTGGGTATTTTCCAGCCACAATTCCTCGATATCGGTCATTCCCTCGAGTGCCTGCATCCCGGCGTTACCGACCTCCGTTCCACTCAGGTTCAGCACTTTCAATTTTTTCAGGCCGACCAGTTGCGACATCCCTGCATCGGTCACCCTGGTCTCCTTGAGGTTCAGAGAGGTGAGTGCCTTCAATCCCGCCACATGAACCATTCCGGCATCCGTGATGGAGGTGCCCAGCAGCTGCAACTCCTGAAGCTCGCTCAATCCTGCCACAACCGCGAGATCCCCATCATCGGCGTCCGTGCGACTAAGGCGCACTACAGTAATCGGATTGTCCTCACTGCTGCCGTCACCCACGGTGGCCCCGCCAAGTTTCTTGATCGCAGCGACGGTGGGAGGCAAGTTAGGGCTGAGTTTCGAATCACTGCTGCATCCGACTACGCCAAACAGCATTGACAGACCACCAATCGCGATGACACGGGTGCGAACAGCAGTAACCAGTAAACGGCCCGTGTCTCGTTTGATTTTCATGACTTCTCCTAAGCCCGATCGCCCCGGCGTGGCGTATAGCCGTCAGCACATGCAGTGAATAAAGTTGTGCAGCTTTCAAGCAGCCAACGGCACGCAACTGGCGACAACTGTTTCATTGCCAGCGCGAATGTCACTTTCCGGTTTCTGCCTCGCGCCTATTGGGCAGCAATTCGTTTACCTCCGGCGCGGTCGCGCTCGACTCAGTTGAAAATCACTGTTGTCTCAGCGTCCGGCACAGCGGACAAGAATAGAAAACACCGGCTTGGGCTGCGAGTACCGAAAATCCCAAACTCTGAAGCCAGACGACACCATTCCAGCAAACGCCGGTGCACCCCGCACCTGGAGGATGTCAGCTGATCAGGGCACCGCACTGTCTCGAAATCACTGAGACGTCAGTTTGAAGTCAAACGTATTGTTCCCCTCAACGACCGTCTCCTCCAGGGTAGTGTCCCTGCCGTAATATCTCACAGGGATTGTTTCAAACTCCCCTTCACCCGGTTCACCGTCCGGCCAAAATGTCATGATTGAGACCTTATTTGGCCCCAACTTGGTACCTTCTATGCCTTCCAAATAAGTGAGTACATATTTCCCTTCGCTGTCGGTTTTGCCGACAGCAACTCGGCCTTGACCTTTTCCCTTGGAAAAGGGATGGAAGTTGACGGTAACACCATCCAGCGGTTTACCGTCCATCGTGACAGCTCCCGACACGTACCCCAATTCCGGGACCTTGCGTCCATCACAACCAAGCATGACGAGCGAGAGAACACACACCACAAACCTCCGTCCCCATACCATTTTGTTTTCAGCAATCATGATATTCCTCAGTGATTCACGGAATACGACTGATTTCAACAGCTGACCGACATCAGAACCTGCTTAGTGGCAGGGCTCTGCCGTCCGCAATACCGGAACGTATCCCGACGGTGCGACTGACCGCATTCGGCGAAACCACCCATGACCCGGAGCGACACCCATTCAGTACTCGTCTGGGGAGAGCATTTCTATCCGGAAATTCTTCCACCACTGATCCAGCAGAACTGTGTCCGGCTGCGTTTACCCTGACTGAACTGTCACCCAATGAGACCCACACCAGATGATGGCCCTGCCAGCGTCCGAACAGCAGAGCGCTAATCCTCAAGTGTAAGGCCGAAACACTCTCGATCAGTCAATTTAAACCGCGACCCAAATGAAACAAGGGGTGTATCACGACAAACCAGCGCCGCGATACACCCACAAATCACACTCAGCTACGCAACATCGACCCCTCATTCCTTACTCGAAGGTCGTGGTACCGAGCAGCTTGCCGTCGTTGCGAGCACCCAGCCGGTCATACACGCTGTTGGTAACGCTGTCGGGATAACCTGGGGCTCCGGTCGACACAAAACTGAAGTCAATATTTTCACTGATCCAGTTCACTGACCCATCACAGAAGAGGAAAAATAGTCCGCCAGTGTGGGCACTGCTGAACGCACGCGGTGTATGCGAGGGATTAACGTAGGCATCATTCGGGCCATGGTACGTCAGTGACAGAACGTTGGTCCCTGCCGCTTTGACATTCCAGCTGCTGCTGGCAGACAAGCCACCTGGCTGACTCTGGAGAACGTCTGCACTGATGGCAGTAATGGTACCCGCGCCCGAAAAAACGTCTCGGCCAAACTCGTACGCTCGCTCACCAACATGAAAGGTGTTCGAGGTTCCATCCGTGATGTCGCGAATTCGAACGCTGGAATTCTGCCACGCGACGCCCAGTGGAGGCCCATACTGTGATGGGAACACTGCCGGCGTCGTGCTGTCGCCTACGCCCATACACATAACGTAATTTGAAGTGGCAATCTCATACACAGTGGACCCGTCCCAGATTTGACGACAATAGTGCCCGGCCCCTGCTGTATAACCTGAGTGTTGGTCGTTGAAGTCGTTGAGCGTCGGACCGGTGTCACTTGGACAACGCCAAGTTGGAATCGGCGTCTGGAGTGCTTCAATGATTCTAGGATCACCGAGGCGCTGATCCAGTGGCACGGCATTTCCTGAATCAAGTCTCTCAGCAATATTGTTTTGATCCATAAATGGCAGAATGGCCGTTCCCCACGTAAACATACTTCGCTCAGACGAAGTTTTGTTGTTCGGAATCTTGGCCGTATAGCCTGGAGGGAACGTGTTGTAGTTATCGTGGTAGTTGTGCAGCGCAATGCCAATCTGTTTCAGATTGTTCCTGCACTGAGTCCGCCTCGCAGCCTCCCGCGCCTGTTGTACCGCGGGCAAAAGCAAAGAAATCAGAATCGCGATGATCGCGATGACTACCAAAAGTTCGATCAGCGTGAAGCCAACTCGTCTGCGCTGTCTCATTGTTCTATGTCCTTCCAGATATAGGGAGTTGAACACTACTATCACAAGACGACAACCAACAGCCCAAAGTGACCTGCAATCATCAATCCCCGTTGACCAGTTTCACCGGAGTGAGCACAGATTCACGTCACGGCCAAAAAACCCGTCACAACACTGCATTAGTCTCTGTCGAAACGAGTCAACCAAAAAAACCACAACTGCACTTCGTCCGCAGACTGCATTGTCAGGAATTAACTGCCGGTTTGTCAAATCACCTGTCATTTAATCCTCCCTCGAATTTGCCTTCAGTCTCCGAAGTCTGATTGAGAATTATGGGGAATTTGTCTGGCCATTATGTAAAGGGCTGTGTTGTGTCCGGTATTCGTCGTGACGTGAATCCGTCACAGCAGGACGCGGATTATTCTCGACCACCCTTTACACAGGAGAGCCCCGGTGGCTGCATGGATGCTGCCGAAACGAATCCGGGAATGGACGTCCCGAATGTCCGAACCTGTTGATCGTCGTTCCCCAAAAAATACCGGCTTCCGATACTGATCGAAGGGCCGTTGGCGCAGGGCCATCGAGTCCATACATCATCAAAATCCGGACACCCATCAAACGACTGACGAACCTCGCTGCGTAACTAACCTGATGTCAGAAACTGCAGACCTTGACAGGAACCTAAGAAATGCAATTCCATTGACACCGACCCCAGATTGTCCGGACACTCGATCTGGTGCCATCCTGTGGCCGAGTGAGTCATTGATTTGCCACTTGCCTGGCCAGGAGCAGAGCGCCCGCAGCAGGACAAGGCACCTCCACAGTACAATCCGGACTCACTCCAATTCGACTGATGACGTCCGACCGAAATCCTGCCTGGTTCATCAGCGTCCCCCCGGCAAGTGCAAGTACAGATGCGGTCAATTGCAGATTTAACTTCTGTGACAGTATTGTCACCATCTCGGCAAGATCGGTGCTCGCCTGGTCGAGGATCATTTGAGCGACCAGATCATTTTGTGCGGTTTCAAAAACTACTTTCGCGCAGGCGGCAATTCGTTCTGGTGACCCTGCAGCAGTGTACGTCCATTCAATCAATTCGAATGGCGTCGACGCACCGAGCTGCTCCATCATCGCATTCAGAAGCTGTGTTTGCTCGCCACGACCGTCTGCGGCGCGGGCCGCAGCACGCAGCCCCGCTGTTGCAATCGAGTATCCGCTGCCGTCGTCACCAAACACACGTCCCCAACCGCCAACACGTCCCGCTCGACCGTCGGGGGTGCGTGCCCATGCCAGTGAACCGGTGCCACTGATCAGAACAATCCCTACGTTGTCGGGCGAGGCAGCCGCAAGAATTGGTTCCGCGTCTCCGGTGACTGTTACTGTGCGGGCAATACGGTGAGACAGCGCCCACTGACGCAATCGTTGCTGGTCATTCGGGCGCCCTGCGCCAGCAACACACAGACAAAGAACGTCCACCGGTAAAATGGCTACCCCCGCATCCACCAATGCTTCCCTGATCGCAGCGGAAATCTCTCGGAACGATCCTTCGAATCCCACATCCCCCGGATTCGCGGCACCTGCATGCCCCATCCCAACTGGCGGACCCGTGGACCCGCCGCCAGCTTCGCCGATCCACGCGGTCGTCTTTGTACCGCCTGCATCGACCCCAATCACCAGATCCTGATGGACGCCGGTCATGACGACGCACCATCCACCGCTTGTTTCAGTGCTCGCTGGAGTTGATGATCGCAATCCTTCAGGATGTCTCGGGCAGTGTCTGCACTGACACCCCGCTGGACCATCACCACGGCGGTTTTGAGTTCACCATCGCACCTGAGGAGTGCTGCCTCGGCCTGGGCTTCCGACAGTCCCGTTAAAGACCGCATCAACCGACGGCTACGGTCTAAGAGCTTCGTATTGGTGGCTCGCAGGTCGACCATCAGATTGCCATAGGTCTTTCCCAGCTGCACCATCGTTCCGGTGGTGAGCATGTTCAGAATCATTTTGGTTGCCGTACCCGCCTTGAGTCGCGTGGATCCACCGATAATCTCCGGACCTACGACAGGCGTGATCATCAGATCGGCTGTTTGTGACAGCACCGCCCCCTTGTTACAGGCCAGTCCGATCGTGAACGCTCCAACCTGGTGCGCGTACCGGAGTGCCCCGATCACGTAGGGAGTACGGCCACTCGTGGCGATACCGACCACGACGTCGCTGGCTGTCAGCACTGTTTTGCGCAGATCTTCAGCGCCAGTCTCAGGGTGATCCTCAACCGTCTCGGCGGATTTTCGCAGTGCCGAATCACCGCCGGCAATCAATGCAACGACCATCTCGGGCGAAGTGCTGAATGTAGGAGGACACTCCGACGCGTCGAGCACACCCAATCTCCCCGACGTGCCTGCGCCGACGTAAATTAATCGCCCCTGGTGACGAAGACGATCTGTGATGACTTCAATCGCCCTGGCTATTGACTCGGTCTCTGCTGCAACGGCGGCGGGAATTGTAGCATCCTCCGCATTCATCAGCCGCACAATGTCATGCGATGAAAGTGTATCAATCTGAGCAGAAGCGGGATTGACCGCCTCTGTCGTCAGAATACTCGTGGTGCGAGCAGCCATATGAGATGTCACGTCAATTCAATATCAACGAAGGTCTAATCTTCCGACCGCTGGCAGATAAATTGTCCGAGCGGCCAGGTTACTGCTTCGGAACCAGCCGGTTGAGCACTGCAGCCCACATCCTGCGAAGCAGTGCTGCAAGATTCATCCGTTTGTCCAGTGCAGTTCTCACTGTTGCTGCTCCATTCTGCCAATGACCGGTCACATGCTGCAAAACAGGACATCTTATAGTTTCCGCGTGGCGACCAAGTTATTACAACTGGAAGCAACGAATTTTTGTTACGGGAGCGTTCATCTGGCCTGAGGCAGCTGAGAGTGAGTGCAGACCCTGGCATTATCGATGTTGTTGTTCTGTCTTCGCTGCTGCTGGCCGCAATCGTCGTCGGTATCTGGTCCGGTCGCAAAAACCCGGATGTGGAATCCTATTTTCTTGGCGATCGGTCGTTACCGTGGTGGGCAATTCTGGGTTCAATCGTTGCCACCGAGACCAGCACCGCTACCGTTCTTAGCATTCCCGGTGCCGGCTACGGCGAAGTCGGAATGCGATGGCTGCAGATCGCATTGGGTTTCGTTCTGGGGAGAGCCGTCGTAGTTCGTGTCTTCCTCCCGCTTTACTTCCAGGGCAAACTGTTCACCGCCTATCAGGTTCTGGATCAGCGGTTCGGTGGTGCCACGAAATCGATGGCGTCACTATTGTTTCTGGTCACCAGAAACTTTGGCGACGGGTTGCGACTGTTTCTCGCAGGGTTGGTTGTACACACACTGCTGGGCTGGCCGTTCGCAGCAAGCGTCATCGCCATGGGCGTCGTGACCATCGTCTACACGGTCTTTGGCGGACTGCGTTCCGTCGTCTGGAATGACTGTGTTCAGTTCGTAATTTACATACTTGGTGGAGCCGCTGCAGTCCTGATCATTGCCAGCAACATACCGGGCGGCTGGAGTCAGCTGTGGGTTTTCGCCGAATCATCCGGTAAGTCACAGCTGTTTGAAGTCGGTTTTTCGATTTCTGATCCCTACAACATCTGGGCGGGAATCATCGGCGGAGCCGTATTAACGATCGGTACACACGGGACCGACCACATGATGGTGCAACGGTATCTGAGTGCTCGGAGCAGGCGCGACGCCGGGCGAGCCATCTTCCTGAGTTCCTTTGTTGTCCTGTTTCAATTCGCATTGTTCCTGTTCATCGGTGTCGAACTGGCCTGCTTCTATTCTCTGGAAGGCAACGTTCCTCCAGCAGAAGCAGACCAGGTCTTCGCTCACTTTATCGTGCACAGTTTTCCGCAAAACACCGGACTGATCGGTCTGATGCTGGCGGCAATCCTTTCAGCCGCCATGTCAACACTGTCAAGTTCACTGAATGCTTCTGCCTCAGTCCTGCTGAACGACTTTTATCTGCCGCGGTGCCGTACTCCACCAGTCCCGGAATCTCAGTTGAGATTGTCACGATGGCTGACAGTGGTGTTTGGTGTTGTGCAGATCAGCATTGGGATCTGGGCCATCACACTGGAAGAAACAGTCATACATAATGCACTAACCATCGCCGGATTCTCGGCAGGGATCCTGCTGGGTGTTTTCTCTCTGGGTGTGCTTTCGCGTCGAGCCGGTCAGACTGCCGCACTAACGGGGGCCATTGCCGGTCTGGCAATCCTGCTGTTTGTACAGTTCAAGGCACCAGACCTGGGCTGGAAGGTCGCTTGGCCCTGGCTCGCGGTGATCGGTTCAGTGACCACTTGTGTCGTCGGCGAAACAGTTGCTGTTATCTGGCCTCGAACTCAGGAGCCGGCCTGACAGAAACCGAACACTGACGGAAATCAGACGAATTGCTGCCCTAACGAGCCCGGTGCCGGAACAAAACAACATCCGTTGTCATCGTTTTCCAACGAGGATTAATTTATGAGTTCATCGAACAGACACACGCTCATTATTGGTGGCGGCGTGATCGGCGCCTTTTGTGCGTGGTTCCTGCGCAAGGCCGGACGTCGAGTCACCATCATCGATCGCAACGAATTCGGTGCCGGGTGTTCGCACGGTAACTGTGGTTATGTTTCACCGAGTCACGTGTTGCCGCTGACATCACCAGCACAGTTACGCCGTGGGCTGAAGGGTATGATCAGTCGGAATTCAGCGCTGCGAATTCGACCTCGGCTCTCTCCATCGATGTGGGCATGGCTCTTCAAATTTGCCATGCGGTGCAATCACCGTGACATGATCGACGCGGGTCGGGGACGGCATGCAATCCTGGAATCATCACGGCGGCTGTACCAGGAATTCATCAAAGATGAAAATGTCGAAGTCGAATGGAAAACTGATGGGTTGATGTTTGTCTTTCGAGATCAAAAGGGGTTCGATCGCTACGCAGAAACAGACCGTCTGTTGACGAACGAGTTTGGTGTTTCGGCGGAACCGATTCAGGGCGATGAACTTGTGAAACTTGAACCGGCCTTGCGGGCTGGAATGGCAGGGGCGTGGCACTATCGCATTGACGCGCACCTGCGGCCGGACAAGCTCATGTCCGAATTGAGTCGAAAGCTCGTTGATACGGGTGTAGAAATCCTTGGACAGACGGAAATGCAGGAGTTTGTGGGCTCCCGGCAGAATATCACTCACGTCCGAACTCCTGATCGCGAAATTGCAGCCGATGAATTCGTAGTGGCCACCGGACCGTTAACTCCGCTGCTGAACCGCGTGCTGGGCTGCCGGATACCGATCCAGCCTGGTAAGGGCTACTCCATCACCATGGCCCGTCCGGAGGTTTGTCCAAGATATCCACTGCTGCTGCAGGAGGTTCACGTGGGGATCACGCCCTTCGACACCGGATATCGCATCGGCAGCACGATGGAGTTTGCAGGCTACAACACTGAGCTCAGTCCCGAGCGACTGCAGTATCTTCGCAAAGGAGCGGCCAAGTATCTTGTGGAACCAACGGCGGAACCCGTGAACGAGGAATGGTACGGCTGGCGGCCAATGACCTGGGACGGACTGCCGTACATCGATCGCACGCCGGTTTTCCAAAACGTGTGGGTGGCAGCCGGCCACAATATGCTCGGTCTGAGCATGGGGGCGGCAACCGGCAAACTGATCAGCGAGATGGTCACTGGGCAGTCATTACATATCAGTCCGGATCCTTACCGAATTGGCCGCCGTTAAATGTCCCACACGAATGGGCCGACCCGAGTGGACCGTGAATGGCTTAGCACTGCCCGAATTTTGCGTCCTTCCATTCGGCGCTTGATTAGGTTCGACATCGTGTGTGTCCTGTCGGTGGATTCGCAATTCGCACCTTTCAGCGAACTGGTACCATCACCACACTTTCCCGATGCCTAACCCACATTCCGCATGGCGGTTAGAGGAAATCGGACTGGCTCCGAGGAAAAGTGCTAACCTGGCAGGAGCTTGCGGCGAAAATCTGATCGGTGGCTGTTCCATTTCCGGATAACACCGTGCGACACCGTCAAATGGTGACAGCCACATTGGCTCGATATGATATGCCATGGTGGACAGCATTCCAGACAATGAGCCAGTCCCCGTTTGACTCGATGGTGAGAAATACAACCGAAGAGCCAAACACCGGACTTCAGGGACATCAACGGCTGATTCAGCCCTGTCTATCATGTACTAGGCACCAGGGACATCTGCATGAAGTCGCCGCGAAGACGACTAAATTTACCTCTCGATGAAATCCCCGATTGTGGTTGGTACTCAGAATCGACAGACTGCAGCCTCGCAATCGGACCACAGCTGCAATCCATGACTGTTTAACAGTGGGATACGGCATTTCATCCGGCGCTGGTGGATGTATTCTGGATCTTACTTCGCACGGGACTCCGGCGCGATTAGTGGTTTCCATCTGGACCACCGGCAAACAGGGGAAAAAAGATGGTCAAAAGAACATCTGACTGGATGCGAAGTACCTGTCTGGCCGTCTGCCTCCTGACCGCAAAGTCGGCCTTCTCAGGACCCGTGATCGATATCAACACTCCAATGGCCCCCCCCGACTGGGCGTTCGCCCAGTGGGCGCTGCTTGATTCCAATGTCGAAGCCGCGTTCGTAGCCGCAGACAAATACGTCGACGGCCGAGGCTGGTGTCGGGTTACACCGAACTGGGGTGCGATGGATGGTGCCGACGACATCACGGAGACATACCGCGACCTGCCGATCATATATGTCCTCGGCGGTCCACCGGAGATCCTGGCGCTGCACAACAAAATCTGGGAAGGACACCTCGACCAGTACACCGAAGCGCGCGAGCCTCTCGTTGCGGCCGCACGGGACGGCATGATGTACCAGGAGTTTTGCCCGCAGCTCGACTGGGAACACACGGGCGAAGCGATGGTTCCCTGGTATTGGCATGGGCTCGCCTTTCCGGACGATCCGCAATATCTGATTCGCGCCCGTCGGTTTGCCGGCTTCTACATGAATGCCTCTCCCGAAGCTCCGAACTACGACTCGGAGAAAAAACTCATCCGCAGTCTCTTTAACGGAAGTCGCGGACCATTGTTGACTCGGGCGAAGGAGTATGAGTGGGGCGGTAACCCCCGTCCGCGTCACGACCCGCGTCCCGGCCAGCCTCCACGCACGGAACGGTGGACGCGAATGGGATACACGGTCAGTTTGCGGGGAGACCATCCGCAAAATCTGTTGACGACAAATCTCGCCCTGACAGCTCACATGCTGACAGGGGAGAAAAAATACCGTGACTGGATTCTAGAATACGTCGATGCGTGGGTCGAGCGCGCCGCGCGTAACGGCGGCAACCTCCCCAGCAACATCGGCCTCGACGGCTCGATCGGTGGGGAGTGGGATGGTAAGTGGTGGGGCGGCGTGTACGGTTGGAACTTCCGGCCGAAGTCGGAAGACGGCACGGACAACCCAGGCAACAACTATGTGATGCGAGGTGCGCGTGTCGGTTTCGGGATTGCGTTCCTCCTGACGGGCGACCACAAGTACATCAACACGCTGCGGACGCAGATCGACAATATGTATGACGCAAAAAAGGTCATTGACGGCAAGGTAATGGTCCCGCACAAGTACGGCGACGATGGCTGGTACGGATATGTCGACAACACAATTCGCGCCGGTGGCAACGTCAATTTCTGGTCCCTCCCGGAACTGACGGACATCTACACGTGGACACTAAAAGACTCCGATGTGCCACGCGTCGCTGATGAACCCTGGGTGCGGTATTCCCGCGGAGAAGCCCCCGGGTTTCCCATGGAAGCGATCACCAACGACTTCTCCGTGATTCGACGACAAGTCAACAGGGTACGCACCGACTCCAACACAGCGGATATGCGCGGCTCGTCGGACATGCCGGTGGTCACGTCGGTGACTAGTCTCATCAACCTCATGCTCGGGGCGAACGATCCGGGCAGCGGTGGCAACGTCCTGCACGCGCAGGTGCGTTACTTCGACCTGGAGGCCAGGCGGCCAGGCTTGCCCCGCGGCGTCGGGGCTTTGGTGGAGCGGGTCGAACCGGAGGGAATCACGTTGGTGCTGATCAACACGAATCCCGTGACCAGCCGCAAACTAATCGTCCAAACCGGCGCCTATGCTGAACACGATACCGTAAGCGTTACGGTCGACGGCGAGCGGGTCACAGTGGGAGATTCGCAGTTTGCCGTGCGTTTGAACGCCGGAGCAGGAGCCCGTCTGTCAATTCGGATGAACCGCTACGTGAATCAGCCGACGTTATCGTTTCCCTGGAATCGGTGAGAGGACTCCTGCAATAGTTGTAAGTCGCTCGTAACAGGAACAGTAACGCAATGAACTTCGAGCCTGTAGAGCATACGTTGGCAACGCGGCATCAACACCCGCAGCAGACAATGCTGTCCGCTGGGTTGACGGCAGTCTCCGGACTGCTGATCTCGATCTGCGGGTCACCTGATGCGGATTGTGCCAATGTACCGCGAGACGGACTGATCCTGTGGCTGGATGCAGCCAGCTGTGACAGCAGGTTCGACGCAGCGCAACAATCTGATGAACCATCACGGTGGATATCTGTCTGGTCAGACCTCAGCGGGCTGAAGAATGACCTGACTCAGAACGACCCCTCGCGGCGGCCGCAGTGGGTTGGTTCCGGGGTTGGAGGCCGACCATCCGTTCGGTTTCGCGGATCCGCACTGCTGGATTGTGATGGTGTTGCCGGATTGTCGATCGGCGACCAAACGTTTCACATCGCAATTGTGTTTCAGGCTCCACGCGGTGGACCTGCATCTCAGCGGCTGATTGATCTGAATTCACAGATAACAGCAACTGCACAGCCCGAGAAACGGCGCGGATTCTGGGTTGGATTTCAGCAGAGTCGTTACATACCACGCCTGGGCATTCATCACGGTGACGAAGGTGAAGCGCTCAGCACCACCTGGGACGATCAGCCACATTTACTTGAACTGGTCTACAACGGTGAGCAACTGTTTGAGATTCATGTGGATGGCCGGGCTGAACAGCAGGCAGCATTCAACGGCACTCATTTTCTGGGCTTCCGCAAACACATCACGCTCGCGATTGGACAGCATTTCGGACTGCAGGACAATCCCGAGATCTGGTTCAACGGAGACATCGCAGAGGTTCTCATTTACCGCCGGCCGCTGACGACTCAGGAACGGTTAAAACTGGGCAGACACCTCAGCACCAAGTATTCACTGAAGATGACCTTCGATGCACTGCCGCTTTTCGAACGGGATATTCAGCCGATTCTTGCCACGTACTGTTTCGATTGTCACGGGGCCGACACCCGTGAAGCAGGACTTGACCTGCGAAGTGTTTCTTCGATGCTGCGGGGAGGTAACGCGGGCCCGGTCATCGTTCGCGGTCATCCGGAACATAGTGAATTATTCTCGATGGTGGACGCGGGAACGATGCCACCGGACGATTCGCCACAGTTGTCGTCCACAGAAACAGACCTGATTCGGCGCTGGATTGTGGCGGACGCCGCGTCCGAAGAAAAAGTCGTTGTCGCGAGACCCACACGCAGAGTCACAGCCGAAGATCGCCGGCACTGGGCGTGGCTAATGCCCACTGAGCAGAAGCCACCCGAGGTTATGGATGCCGACGCTGTGCGAAACGAGATTGACAGCTTCATTCTCGCGAGACTCGAGGACGAAGGACTCGTCTTTTCTCCTGACGCTGCACCTGAGCAGTGGGTTCGTCGTATCTACTTCGATTTGAATGGACTACCGCCATCTCCGTCAGAAATCAACGCTTTTCTGCACGACACGGAACCAGGACGCTGGGAACGACTTGTCGACCAGTTGCTGCAATCGAGACACTTCGGCGAGCGCTGGGGGCGATACTGGCTGGACGTCGCTGGATTCGTCGACGTAAACGGCAGCGACCCCGATGCCTCAAGCATCAGTCAGTTGCCAGGCAAATGGCGATACCGAGACTACGTAATCCGAGCATTCAACGAGGACAAACCGTTCGATCGTTTCCTGGTCGAACAACTCGCCGGTGACGAACTGTTTGACTGGCGCGAATCTGACACCTTCACTCAGCCGGTGCTCGATTCGCTGACGGCCACAACATTTCTACTGAGCGCGAATGACGACACGGACCAGAACGTCCTGAATACGCCCGACATCCGACACCACGTTTTGCAGCGAGTCTCTGAAAACGTGGCCAGCACACTGTTTGCCGTTACGCTGGAGTGTGCGAAATGCCACGATCACAAGTACGAAGCTCTTTCACAGCTTGATTACTACCGATTCGAATCTGTGTTTGCTCCGGTGTTCAACGTGCGCAACTGGGTCACATCGGACGCTCGGACCCGGCCGGATGTGTCGGATGCTGAGCGGAAAACGATTGACCATCGCAACGGCGAGCTGGATGCCGAAATTAAAACACTGGAACAGCGGCGCGAACAGATTCGGAAGAAGCACCGTACGAGACTGCTGGAAGTCCGGCTTGCCACCATTCCGGAATCCAGCCGCGGGGCGGCACGTGTAGCCGTCACGACAATCGCAGCAAAACGCGACGAACAGCAGAAGCAGCTTGTAGACAAGTATCAGTCCCAACTCACGATCAGTGAGGAAGAGATTGACGCGGCGCTCTCCACCCACGAGCAGCAGGAACAGGAAAAATTCGCCGAAAAAATCAACCAGCTTGAGTCAGGTCGCCCGTCCTATGAGCAGATTGCAATTGCGACCGAGTCGATGGCCCCGACGACCACGCACGTGCTGCGACGCGGAAACTACCTGCGACCGGGACTTGAAGTGAATCCGGAGCTGCCAGAGATTCTGGCACCCGATTCCGAATTTGTCGCACTCACGACCCATTCACCTGCTGGTCTCAGCGGCCGACGCCTTGCTCTGGCACGATCCGTGACCGATCCTGGTTCGCTGGCCGGAAACCACGTGGCACGCGTGTTCGTTAATCGTGTCTGGCAACAGTTGTTTGGTCAAGGTATCGTGGAAACGAGTAACAACTTTGGTGTTTCCGGAGCCATACCATCGCATCCGAAATTGCTGGACTGGCTGACACTTCGGTTCATCGAATCTGGCTGGCGTCTCAAACCTCTGATTCGGCTGATGGTATTGTCGACCACATACCGACAGAGTTCGCACGGTGAAGCATCCGGTGTCGATCCGGAAAACCGCCTGCTTTGGCGAATGAACCTCAGACAGCTCGATTCCGAGCAGCTGCGCGACGCGATCCTGACTGTCAGCGGCAAACTCGATCGTCAACTCGGCGGGCCGCCAATCCCGCTGCAAGCACGACCAGACGGCATGGTCGTCCTGAAGTCTGACGCCCTGCCGGCCGGTACGACGCCTTGGCGCCGCAGTGTCTACATCCTCGCTCGTCGAAATTATCACCTTACGTTTATGCGTGTATTTGACCAGCCAATCGTCGCTCGAAATTGCGCCATCAGAGAGCCGACTGCTGTTGTGACACAATCATTGGCCCTGCTGAACGACGACTTCATGCTGGAACAGTCGGAGGTTCTTGCAAGCCGCGTCACCAGCGAAGCTGCCGGAGAAACCGCGAATGATCGAGTGCGGAAAGTCTGGCACATCGTGCTTGGGCGACTTCCGGACGAAGAGGAAACCAGACTGTGCCTGGAGTTACTGGAACGTCATACACGGAACTATTCGAAAATCGAACAGCAGCCTGAGCATCAGGCACTTGTTCAGCTGTGCCACATGCTGCTCAATACCAGTGAGTTTTTGTATGTCCAATGACCTGAATCGCCGTCAAATGCTGGAAACCAGCGCTCTTGGGTTCGGTGCACTGGCCCTGGCCGTGTTGAATGAGAGCAGTCACGCAGAAGGCTCAGAAAACACGGGCAACGCGCACCGACTGTTTCCGGCACGAGCGAAATCTGTGGTTTTCATGATGCAGAACGGCGGTCCGGGGCAGATGGACCTGTTCGATCCGAAACCGGACCTCACGAGATTCAGCGGGAAGATCCACAGCGAAAAAGTCGAGATGTTCCAGCCCGGCAGTGAAGGCAACCGACTTCTGGGCAGCCCCTTGAGATTTCAGCGGTACGGTGAATGTGGAATGGAGATGGCCGAAATTCTGCCGCACATCGGCTCGGTCGCTGACGATGTCTGTCTGATTCGATCAGCATGGAACTACCACAACAATCACACCGAATCGCTCCTGTCGATAAATACGGGGAAGATCTTCCAGGGTCGGCCGGCACTTGGTTCGTGGGTCAGCTACGCACTGGGAACCGAGAATCAAAATCTACCGGCGTACATCGTTCTGCGCGATCCGGACGGCTACAACACCAGCGGCACGCTGCTTTGGCAAAACGGGTTCATGCCAGCTGTTTATCGCGGCACAGAAGTCAGCACACGCGGGACTCCTGTGCTGAATCTGAACCCATCACGACCGGTCCCAACAGAGATCCAAACAGACAATCTGGAACTGCTGGCAAAGCTGAACCACCGACATCAGCGACAGTTTTCTTACGAGTCGGCGCTGGAGGCGCGCATTCAAAACTACGAACTGGCGGCACGGATGCAGCTTGCAGCTTCAGAAACACTGGACATATCAAGCGAGACTGTTGCCACCCGAAAAATGTACGGTCTGGACAACGAACTGACTGCCGGATATGGAACGCGCTGCCTGATGGCTCGACGGCTCATTGAGTCGGGTGTCCGCTTCGTCCAGATCTTTCCGCCCGTCAAACCAGGCAGTCAGCCCTGGGATTCGCACAGTGATGTGAAGACTCAAAACGAAAAGATCTGCGCCCGCTGCGATCAGGGTTCCGCGGCCCTGATCCACGACCTCAAACAGCGAGGTCTGCTGGATTCGACAATCGTAATCTGGACAGGCGAATTCGGTCGGCTTCCCGTGTCACAGAACGGCAAAGGCCGCGATCACAACCGTAACGCTTTCAGCCTCATCGTGTCCGGTGGCGGCTTCAAATCCGGACATGTCCATGGTGCGACGGACGAAATTGGTTACCGATCCATCGAAGATCGAGTCAGTGTTGCCGACCTCCACGCCACCGTGCTGCACCAGCTGGGTATTGACCACAATCGGCTGACCTACCTGCACAACAGTCGTCCGGAAACATTGACCGACTCTGTAATCACGAATGCCCGGGTCATGAAAGGACTTGTCGACAATCCGGTGCGAACTGCACGCCAAACAATCTGAGGTGTGATCAAACGCGGCAAAATCACCACCGGTATACCGGAAAACACCACAGCGACTTTCACAACAAACGGCAGGACGACGAACGTGTCTGTCTTCATCCCCACGCTGACCGGCACAGGACCGAACTCGATGCGATTCAGCATGCCATTTCAACTTAAATCCGTACTGGGCGGCAGCGTGATCTTCTGGTCCACACTGTTGCTGGCAGGGAAACAAATAACGAAATCGGATGGCAGCTGCGTCAGCATTCCGCAAATCACAGTCAGGACCACGCAGGATTTTGAGCTGACCGGCGATGGAAGTGCCGAAGCCTGGAATCCGGCGGAATGGATTGAACTGAAAAAAAGAGCAAATGCCGGACATACGTACACCACTCGCTTCAAGACGCTGTATTCTGAAACCGGCATCTATTTCGTGTTCGACGGGACGGATTCTCAGCTGACCGCAACGCTGACAAATGACTTTGATAATCTTTGGACCGAAGATGTGTTTGAAGTGTTTCTTTGGACTGATGAGTCATATCCGGTCTATTTCGAGTACGAGATTTCACCGTTTAATAAAGAGTTACCGATTTTGATCCCCAACTTCGGCGGCAAGTTTATGGGATGGCGACCCTGGCGTTACGAAGGCAGCCGCAGAACCAGGACGAAGGTCTGTATCAGGGGCGGACCAGCAAAGTCCGGCGCACGGATTAAGGGCTGGACGGCGGAAGTCTTCATTCCATACGCGCTGCTGGACCCTTTGAACAACGTGCCTCCGAAATCCGGCACGAAGTGGCGTGCCAATGTGTATCGCATCGATTACGACGAGGCAGCCGTGACACAGTGGGACTGGGCCCGAGTGGGGCCCAGTTTTCATGAATTCGAAGAATTCGGCACACTTGTCTTTGAATAAGCTCACATTATTTTCGTCGGTGACTGTGTCTGCCAGGTAAAACATTCAGCGGACACCGTAACGGACTCTTTGAGGAATCTCGAAGTCCGTCACAGCTGGTGGCCCCGGTGATCGAACCGGAACACTCTGAAAAAACAGACGATCGGTACCTGAACCGGCAGACCACCGGAGTCATCTCATCAATTGTCCCGATCGCTGAAGGGTCGAGTATCTGGACCTTACACACCTCACCACGACGATTTCGCGGGCAAGAGGCGATGTAGAGTTCAGTATGTGCCGGAGATCGTTCTGCTGCGGTTTTCCAGACGTAACCAATGTCCCACGTCCAAAATAACCTGGAACAGACCTCGGCGGTTCACCCGACTCGACCAGTCGGACAAACGCAGATAACCGGCAGGAACCATAGTCAACTTCATGCCTTGCGATTATCGCCGCCTGTATCGGAGATGGCTCCGACGGTCAGTCGAACCGATGCCTCTTGCGGGACAGGTCAACAAGCCTTCGTTGGCTGGATGTGGCTCAGCACAGATGATGCAACTACGGAACTGCTGAAACTGAGATTCAGCGACGACACATGACCCACATCCGAACTGTGCTAACCTTTGATTTCGTTTGACACAGTCCAACCACGCCACCGGCGATATTCCCACACGGTCCAATATCGACTTCGGCTCCGCGGAAACCCGTCCTGGGTTCCCGTCGCGACACAACTGATGTTCTGTCCAGTCGGACAGCTTCGAGAAAATTTGCGGGATCTGACTTTGTTATGATTCCATTCATGACTTCTCCGGTTTGTCGTGGCGCGACAGACGCTACTGACAAATCTGCTCCCCGGTTGTCATTCCTGAGCGACATGACACTGCACACACGTGTTTGTTAATGCCTGCGAGTCCATTCGGTGATTCTCCTCACTGTATGGAGCCAGTTCCGCATGGCATTGAAGGCAGTCCAGTCCCCGCTCCAGTGCCACTCGATGAGCCTGTTCAAAGTGCCAAAATCCGTCGCGAGGATTATCGGTCAGCAGTTCAACGTCATGGCAGCTCGTGCAGCGCTCTGCATTCCCGATGGGCAGTTTTTTTTTGGACGGCGACCGCCCAAGGATTGACCACGCCGCCGCGCGTCCGGTGACGATACAGGGACCAAGGAAGGTGCCCTCCAAAGCTGCCTTGCCGTTAATACCCGCCAAGCCGGTCAATTCGCCAACGGCATACAGACCGGTAATCGGCTGACCGTGCTTGTCGGTCACTCGGCATTGACGATCAATGGCCACTCCGCCCATGCTTTTTCGAGTGAGCGGCCATGACTGCATGGCATAAAAGGGAGGAGTTTCAATTTTGGGTGATGCGGTAATGTTGTATTCCGTCGTGTCAGGTCCGAATCGATGGAAGTCTACGTCCAATCCCTGTTCAACAAGGTGATTGTATCGCTGGATCGTGGCAGCGAGATTTCGCGGTGGCAGCCCGGCAATTCGAGCCAGCTCCGAAATAGAATCAGCCTGACTGACCAAATCAGGATTGCAGATAATGAGACGATCGACCTTCTTGAAATCAGTCCAGTCCGAACCGGATACGGTGAATTCCGGCTTGCTTGATTCGTCAAAAATCCACCACACCGTCGCTCGTTCCTGCTCAAGCATCGGAGGCATGACGTCTTTGGCCCAGTTGTGAAGATTGGCAAATCTGTTGCCATCCGGGTTTACGATGATTCCGTGCATATTGGCCGCGCTCAGTCCGTGGTTGCTGTCCGGATGCCGCGGGTCCGGGATGCCGGTAAAGTAATTCCACTGGTGATCCATGTTTACAAGACGGCCACCTGCCTGCTGAGCAAGATTGTGTCCATTACCGACCGAATTCCGTCCGGACCCGGCAAGGATTCGCTCGGGGAAGGTCATACTCTGTGGCCAGTACTGGCGGACCATTTCCAGATTACTCTGAAATCCACCCGTCGCCAGAATCACGTATTCAGAGCGGACATTTTTCGTAACGTCGTCACGGATCCGGCGCAATTGGACTCCAACAACCCGGCTGTGCTCGACTAGCAACTTCGTTGCCTGATGATTCCAGACAAAGTGAATGTTCCTGTGTTTCAGGCACTCGCGATAAATCGGCGTCACCAGACCGATACCTCGACCGACGGGTTGATGAAACCGATCGACGGTATTGCCTGGCGCCGGCAGCACGCCCTCAAAGCGAACGCCGAGCTGAACCAGCCACTCGTAGATGTCCTGATATGAATGGTCGACGTAGTATCGAACCCACTCGGCATTCGCATCCTCACCCCAGTTCATGAAGTCCCGATAGGCGAGGTCGGGTGAGTCCTGCAGACCAGCCTGCTGGTGCACCGACGTATCGACAATGCAAAGACCACCCTGTGACATAACGGCATGCCCGCCAAATACGGACGACATGTCGTAAACGGTCACTTCGGTGCCGGCGCGTCCAAGTTCGAGTGCGGAACAAAGCCCCGAAATTCCCGCCCCCACGATGATCACTGACTGCGGGTCATCGTTGACCAGTCGCCGTTCGGGATGGACTGACGTGTCTGTTTCAGCCGACATACGGCTGACTGTTGGTCTGATTAACCAGACCAGTGGGAACACGAAAACAACAACAGTGACAATCGCGAAACGCCAGAGAAACCGGTGCATTTGATCGGCTCATGGGGTAGAAGTGGCGTTCCTGCAATCGACCTTCAAGGCTGCGTCGTGCACGGCTTCTTCGAAACACAAAACGCCACGTTTGCTTGGTTAACCTGCACCACCCTGGGCTGCAATCAAAGCAGTCGCCACGCTCCGCGTGACGAGTGGCGCAGAATACGGAAACAATAAGAAGATATCGTCATCCGAACGAGAGACGAACTCACAACTGGCTTCCAGTCTTTGGGCTCCAACAAAGCTGCGGGACTGGGTCACGGACTGCCCGCCTGCTCATCACTCGGAGCGTGATATCTGAATTCGGGCGACCGCTTGGGAAAACAACAAATCCCAAAACGGTAATACGAGAACAGATTCGCTTGCGCCATTCCATCACGGCGCCGAGAAAATTTGACAGAATTCTCTTACAGATGGACACAGGGATACAAAGGATTGATACTGTTTCGTCCGTTGAAATTTCTCAGCTGAGTTTCGCCTGTAAGGCAAGACTGCCGTTGAGCCGTGGCCTGTGGAATCGGCTCACACGCGGAGGTTCGCCCTGTCGTCAAATCCGACTTGCAGCGCCAGACTCGGTATTACGTTTCTTTCAGAGGAAGCACTGCAGAATGAATCGCCGGATCTTTTCGCAACTGCTGGCGTTTGGTGCCGGCCTGTTTTCCGCAGCACCGGTTGCCGTTGTGGATGAAAACGATCGTGCTGACAGCGCAAACACCACCCGGCCCGCCGGTTCTGCACCATCGTCCGACCATCCGGTAACAGTAAATGATTTTGTTAGCCAGGCAGAAGCCAAGCTTCCGCGAGCAAGCTTTGAATACGTCACGACTGGTTCGGAAGACGAAGTGACTCTGCGGGATAATGTGGAAGCCTTTCGCCGCATCCGGGTTCTGCCTCCCCTGCTGCATGGAGTGAACACGACTGATCTGTCGACCACGGTCCTTGGCAGGAAGATTTCAATGCCCATTCTGCTGGCGCCCGTAGCCGCTCTCCGAATGCTCCACCCACACGGCGTTCTTGGTTCGGCGCGAGCCGCCGAGCAGGCAGGGACAATCTGCACCGCCAGTTCGAGCGCATTAAACAGCGTTGAAGAAATCGCCCAGGCATCAAACGGACCAAAATGGTTTCAGCTCTACGTCCCGCGCGAACCTGATGTCGCGAGAAAACTCGTCGCGCGGGCTGAAGCCGCCCGGTTCGAAGCGATCGTGGTGACCGTTGATCTGGGTGAACGAAAGGATGCCGATCTGAGAAATCGATTTACGGTGCCAAAGAACATGCTGCTGAAGCATCTGCGTGATATCGGGTTCAATCACCTGACAGATCACAACAGCCATGAGGAATTGATTGAGTTCAGTAACAGCGCATGGGAACTTTCCCTGAATGTGGACTTCTTCAGGTGGTTACGTGGCGTGACCGACCTGCCAATTCTTCTGAAGGGAGTCCTGTCTCCTGAATCCGCGCGACAGGCCGTCGATCTGGGGTTGAACGGCATTGTCGTATCCAATCACGGTGGCCGGCGACTTGACGGCATGCCCGCATCGATTGATGTTCTCAGCGACGTGGCACAGGCGGTCGACAACAGAATCGAGATTCTGCTGGACGGTGGCGTTCGTCGTGGTGGCGACGTCATGAAGGCCCTGGCCCTCGGCGCAAAAGCCGTGCTGATCGGACGTCCGCAGGCATGGGCTCTCGCTGCGGGAGGTGAAGCTGGGGTCAAACGTGTTCTTGACATCCTGCGTGACGAGCTGACAAACGCCATGATTGCCTCGGGTTGCGCTACGGTCGAGGATGTCAACTCATCGTTGCTGCGGTAGTTTTGATGCCATCGCTGTTTCCGGCCCGCGTTCCCCGGAAGCCACAGAAAATTGCCGTTATTCCGGGCGTGCTCGCTTAAAATTCCGGATGAGACCAGCTTTCAACCCCATGGTCCGCAGTTCGTTCAGCATCTGCTCCGTTTCGTGGTCAGTGATTCACTCAAACATTTTTGCGACAAATCTGGTACGAACGAGTTGCACAGGCGCGTGCGAAGGGTAGCTGAAATCTTGGGACCTCTCTCGGCGTTTCTGCGCGACTATGTTTTTTCGCACTGAGAATCCTCCCGCAGTGGCGCAGAGTTTACGCACGTTCTGGGTTCCAGGCACGACGGAACCAGTGATTACGCACGGTAGCTGGAATAATTGGCACTACCCAAACTCACCGACTGACGACACAGAGACGATGATTGGATTGCTGCGTGGATTCTGTGCTCTCAGTTGCCCTCCTGTGCTTCCATTGTCAGATTCAGCTATTCAACGACCCGTTTTTGCTAACTTGCCGGATCGGTCGGTTACAAACCCACCCCACCAGTCCGCTGGTACCGGACGGGCTATTCACCGCACTATCAAATTTCAAATGGTGGCAGCAGTGTGACACCGGACCACCAACGACGACCCGTGCTGCTCAGGCTGCTGAAATATTGCTCGCTGAAGTTGTCCTGCCGATTTGCAGCAGCCACGAAATTTGTACGTGCTGCGTTTCCAAGCCGATCGATGACCCACAACCCCCTTCGGAAATCTCCGTCTGAGACTACCCTCCAAATGATTAAAAGTCGGCAAATGTGTTGGATATTTCCTCTGTGTGACCCTGAAAATTGCTGTGGGCGCAACGAAAATGGGGAAAGACGAGCTGGCGCATTATTCTTCAGCTAGTTGATAGATGAAGGGGCGGCGGAACATGCCGCCGAAATGGTGTTCGCAGTTGCATCGCAGTGCGATTGTGTTCCTGCCGGGTTTTAACTTTTCCGCCAGATCCACGTCCCATTCGAAACGATAGTCATTCAACCACCACAATTTGCCTTGTTTGCGTCGGGCCACTTCCTGGCCGTTAATGTACAGCCAGCACTCGTTGAACAAACCAGGAAAACGGATGTGCGGTGAACCTGCTGTCTGGCTGGCGGTGAGTTCGATATCTGTGCGGTACCAGAGCCCCCCGGTGTAACTTTGCCGATCCGGATCGCGGATGCCCTGTGCCTGCGCGTAAAGATCGACGCGAAGCATCTCCCACTGGTTGGGATAATCCTTGCGGCTGTCGAGGGTGAACTGGTTCCTGTTGGCCTTCCAGTATTTGAAGTCCATCAGTTCCGAGGCAAAGCCTTGATCGGCACCATGGTTCTGCCTGTCACGGCGGAATGCCCATTCGACGGGCAGTTTGGCGATCAGCCTGCCCTTCCTGCCGTCAATGAAAGGCAGCAATTCACGATACTGCCTGACTTCCCCGGGCCACCAGGCGTAGCCGTTTTGTTCTACTTTGTAGTTGCGATACGTGGTGAAAATGCCGTTGATATCGGTCAGCTGTTCACGGACAGCCAGGGCCTTTTTACCGTGTGACACGGCAGTTTCGTAGTCACACTCCGTCGCCGCCGCCCGGACCATTGCCAAGTATCCCTGGATTATGGCGTGGCTCATCTCAGTAAAGCGAATCCGCTCCACAAATTGCTTCTCATTTCGTGACAGCTCCTGCCCCTGCAGCTCAGCGGCAATCTGCCCGGCTGCGGCCATCTTCTCCTGCAAAACCATCAGTACTTCGGGCGTGTAAATTGCCGGCGCCACAAAGTATTCATGCTCGGTGACGATCGTCTCTTCCCAGGCTTTGAAGATTGCGTTCCAGTATTCACCCATTGGCGCAGCGGCGGGTCCGTAAAACCTCTGGTAGAAATCGGCCAGCAGTTCGTCGACGTTTTCGTCCGGATTCCACAACAACCGAGCTCGCAGATAAAGGTTCAAAAACGTTGTGGCGATGGCGTTGCAGCTTTCTGTGTTTACGCCCAGGATGCCGGCTTCGCGGTAATGCTGCACGTCCTGGCGAAATGCCTGGTGTGACGGATTCGGCAGATCGCGCCATACGAGCATCCCCTGGTCGTAGTCATAGATCGCCAGCCGGCCCTGCATGACTCTGGCCCATTTGTGCAGCATGTCACGGTATTCCTGCCGCGGCGGCGACTGCGGATCGTCCATGCCATGAATCGGGTCAATGTCGATCGGAGCCAGTTCGCAGAACAGCGACCGCTCGGCCGTCATCTGCCGCACAGGCGGGACCGTCATGTTGGCATAAGCCAGAAAACCGATCTTACCTCGGCTCTTGGAGTGTTTCTTTTGCAGAATACGAGCCACGTTGTTATACAGTTCGAGCATCGGATCAGTGACCGACCAGCGCATAAAGTACTTGTCCCACTGCAGCTTCATCAGCTTCTGATCGGCGGCGTAGTCCGAATCGTACGAGCCGTCTTCCATGCCCAGCGAAAACGACTGGTTCTCGGCGTACATCGTCTCAACCTTGTTTGCGACGTGCTGCGCGGTACCCGCTGCGGTGATTGGAAAGTGAAACATGCCTTTGCCAAGTCCTTTAGTGTATTTGCCCAATGCATGACCGGTAGGCGACATTTCGCTGTGGCTGATCATCATGTTCCGCAACCGAAAATCCGATGCACCTGTCGCGTCGCCGACCCACGAAATCCAGTACTTGCGGATTTCAAACGGAGACGAATACACATGATTCAATTCACCAATGTTCAGGTCCCGCTCGATTGGTATACACTCGCCAAACTCGGTCGGGATATACCAGCGGCAACCCCAGCGGCGTAAGAGATCCGTCATCGCAAAGTAATGGCTGCGGTCATTGTTCCCTGCCAGATAGACACGACTGCCTTCGCGGCGGACCACGATACCGTCAGTTCGCAGATACGGCTGTTTCTTCAGCACTGCAGTGAGTGCGCCATGCAACTTTGGTTGAGCTTTCAATGCCTCCTGCCCCACAACCAAGAGCGGCTGCCCTCCATGCAGCGCCGCCTGAATCGTCGGCTGTGTATTGGCGATACCCGGACGTGACCCACACATCAGCTCGATGTATTTTGCCAGATCGTCCGCCGCCTGCTTTTCGTGATTGCCCGCAGCAGGCGAAACAACAATCAGCGCCACACATTTTCCTGATGCGGCCACGACCCGTTCGTCGACGACCGCCCTGCCCGCGGTGACCGCCATGCAGTCCAGAGTGGCTGTCGAGAGATGCCAGACAACAGCGACCATCAACAGTAAATGCTTCATCCTGTGCTCCTCATGGCTTCTCGGAAGACAAATTGTGCGGACTTAAATCGGGTCTTCAACGACTGGTGTTGTACTCCCGACCACTGATATCAGTGAATTGTGACGCTACCCGTCGCCGGATATGTTGAGATGACGTTTACAGGAGAGTCAACTATTGCGACCGGGCGGTGAGAACAGGGACGGGTGATGTTGGAGGATCAGAGAAGTTCCCACAGGACATGCTCAAACGTCGTGAAAAATCTGCCTGGGACCGGTTCACAACCTGCCAAATCCCGGCAGCAGATGTCCGGCATTGCTCTCCCTTTGGGAAGCCGAATCGGCTTGATACCACCCGTCATCTCCGGAGTTGGAATCATTCTTGGCAATGCGAAGGACCCTCTTAATTGATATATCCCCACTTTATTCTGTCTATACCTTTCACCGACATGCATATTGCACGGAAAGTAATTGGCACCCTTATTTAAGTACTTGACACCCTGGTTTTACCAGGTTACCTTTTTTGACTGTAAGGCACGGTCAGGATGGCCGACGTGACCCTTTAGTTGCGGAGAGAATTTGGACGGAGTGTTCGAATTCTTTGCCCCGTGAAATATGAGAATTACGTTAATGTCCGACCAAAATTCTGGTGATCCGACAAATAAGAATGTGCAGCAGGTTGATTGCAGTCAGCGTGCCGAACGACGGCGGATTATTAAAACTGCGATCGCCACGCTGCCTGTCCTGATTACCTTTACCGCAGGATCAGCGTCAGCCCAGGCACAGGGCGGGGGCGGATCAGGCCCATCCGGCCCGTCCTGAAACGATCATTCAACCTGAACCAGTGCAGGCGTCGACCTAAATGGATCGACGCCTGTTTTTCAGTTGACGACGCCATGCCAGATTTGCAGTGGAGACTTCGCAACCAGGATGAACTGGTCACATGGCGCAGTAACGACGAAACAGTTGTGTACGACGCTGGATCGGGCGACACGCATCTGTTTGATCTGGTGGCCGCTGAGGGGCTTAACAGCCTGCTCGAATCGCAACTGACTGAACAGGAATTCGTGGAACGGCTTGCGAACCGCCTTGATATCAAGCCCGATGAACAACTGCACCGATATGTCGGCAGGTTGATCGAACAGCTTGAAGCTGCTGGCCTGCTTGAGACGGCAGATTCTTGAACGTCGGCAAACTGAACAGAACGGAATTAATCAACCGTCTCAGGACGAACGGTTTGCCAGTGCGCATCGGGCCGTTCACAATGAATTTCAAAACGAATGTGAACGGCCTGGCGGAAGCCATTCATTACCTCTACGCCGACTTTTCAATCATCAACGAGTGTGACTTTATTGACTATCGCGTGTCGCTTATGCGTGCCGGAGGTTTGCGCCGCTGGATCGCGCCCTACATGACGGTCGTCGCCGAGGGCACATCAATGTTCAGCAAATTTCCGGTGAACGCGGCCATCCCGTATTGGGAGTGGGGGCTGAACAGGTGTATCGCCAGGTTCGCCCAACATTATCTGATTCTGCACGCGGCTGTCATTGAAAAACATGGCAATGCCCTGATGATCGTGGGAAGCAGTGGCAGCGGCAAGAGTACATTGTGTGCGGGACTGACGTTCAATGGCTGGCGGTTGCTTTCGGACGAACTGGCACTGGTGTCGACCGAAGATCATTGTATCACAGCGCTGGCCCGCCCCATCACACTGAAAAACGAATCGCTCAAAATCATCCAGCAGCTCGGTTCACATGTAAAAACCGGCCCGGTGAGCCACGGAACGGTTAAAGGCACGGTCGCGCACGTCAGACCGCCCACCGACAGCGTTGATCGAGTCAACGAACGAGCAACGCCTGGGTGGTTCGTACTCCTAAGTTACCAGCCGGACGCGGAAATCCAGCTTGAGCCGGTCACGAAAGCTCAGGCGGTGATGCAGATTGCTCACAACGCATTCAACTATGGCACACTCGGGGTGGATGGTTTCAAATCACTTACTCAGGTCGTGGATACGTGCGACTGCTACAACCTGACCTACAGCAATCTCGATGAAGCGATTGCGCTGTTCAACGGTGATCAATTCGCGATAAAGAACAACGTCGAACTTCACGAGGCCATCTGAGTGGAATTCTCCGACCACATTCTGCTTCAGGTTCTTCGCGATCCGGAGAAGATGGCGACGTTGAGCCTGTCGGAATGGGACGCACTGAAACCGCTGGCGCGATCGACTCTGGTGATTTCAAAAATTGCCGCGCTGGCACACAAACTGGATCTGCTGGATCTGCTTCCCGAGCAAATCGTTCCACACCTCACTTCTGCACACGTGTTCGCTGCACGACACGATCGTGCGGTACGTTGGGAAGTCAATCGCGTTCAGCGTGCATTGCGTGACGTGAACACGCCAATCATCCTGCTGAAAGGCGCTGCATATGCGATCTCGAATATGGCTTGCGCCACCGGGAGGGTATACGGCGATACAGACATACTGGTGCTGAAAGACAGGCTTGGCGAGGTAGAAAATTCTCTCACTCGACATGGTTGGGATACTGATGAGGACAACGAGTACGACGAACGATACTACCGCACATGGCTGCATGAACTTCCGCCCATGCGTCATCGTGAACGCGGTACCGTGCTCGACGTACACCACAACATTCTGCCGCGGATCGATAAGCTGCAGATTAACATACAACTACTTTTTGAATCGGCGATACCCATCAACGGAACGAAAGTATGCGTGCTGTCACCACCAGACATGGTCCTGCACAGCGCGGCACACCTCTTTCGCATCGGCAACTTCGACCACGGGCTGCGCGACCTGGCGGACCTGGACGAATTGATCCGCCAATTCAATAACCTGGATGGCTTCTGGGACAGCGTGCTCGATCGGGCACAACAGTTGAAGCTGACCTTGCCGTGGTACTCAGCGACACGATATGTCGAATACTTGTTTCACACACCGATTCCGGACAGGGTCAAACGGACTGTGGCTAAATGGGCGCCATTATGGCCTGAAGTCCCCATCATTGACAGACTTGTCAAGCGCGCTGTGCTGCCTCGGAAAATTGATGATAGGGACGTTCGTCGTCAAATGGCAATAAGTCTGCTCGGCCACTGGCCTCTTCCTAGATTGAAAGTAACCATGACCGGGCTGTTCTGGATAAAACGAATGCCGTGGTTCGCAAAACAGGAGAAGACCTGACTCGGCCGATATCTCAGATAATCGTTCGGTCTTTTGGAGTCAGCCGAAGGGCCCGGCCGCTTCAACGCCGGCTTCCTGTTGGCCCGCCGACAAGGGTTGGCGGTGTAGAAAATTTGTTCCTGCTTCGCGCACATCGTGAACCACGAATCCGTGGCAAGTTCACCTTCCAGATGATCGCATGACTGTCCGTCACAACCAACAAAAAACAGCATCGAAACTTCGGTGTGTTCGACAGACCACTTAACACTGTGCCTGTCGGATGAGTACGACATTCCGGCGAAGGGCGGAATCAGTCTGTTGAGGCACTGTACCTGCCCCGAGGACTTTCTCTTTGTGAATTCTCAGCAACATTCCCTCTCAAAAGAAAGCAGCTACACTTTCACTGACATGCAGCTGAAATATCCAACGTGTCGATTACATCTCAAATGCGGCAACCGCAAAACGAACAGGAAGAATTGTCCCTTCCCGGATGGCGACAAAGGAAGAAAGGAAGCGACCATTCTGTACAGCCTGATGACTGGTGCAGAGGCGAATCAAGTGCTGCGGTTCACGTACGTCCGGGAGCTGGTAATCGGAGGCTCCGGTCATTCTTTGGAAATGCTGCCGGATGACTGACTCAGGACATCTCCCGAATCTCGATGCCGCTGTTCGCCATGACTGCTGCAGCCCGTACGGAAGCCGGGTATAATTAATGCCGCGCAAACGGATGCACGACTTCCTCACGTGAAGGAGTCCCGAATTATGGATCACCTGATTTCGGGAGCAGGCGCTGACGTCGACTGACGCACTTTTGCCCTGTCTCGCTGTGAGGCAGCAAAGATTGTTACATAAGAGCGCAAGTGCTGACCGCATCCGACGGAGTTCCACAATGTGACGAATCATCAAAGAAAGGTTATGATGGCATCAAAAACCATCCTGTGTCTGCTCCTCTCATTGATTGGTGTTGCGGCTGCTGACGATCGCCTGCCAAAACAATACCTCCCGGCGACGGCGTATGTCGTCCCCAAGGAAACGGCACCTGATGGTGAAGGCTATTTCTCTATCATCGAGGGACACAATCGCCGGTTGTACGTCGGGACGCACGCCAATGGGTTGAATTCATGGCTCGTCGAATTCGATCCGCCCACCGGAAAGATGAGGGTGGTCGTCGATGCCCAGCGGGCGATCGGCACTGATTTGAAGGGATTCGGATCGCAGGCCAAAATTCACACTCGGAACAACACCGGAAAACTGAGCGGCCGTATTTACTTCGGTACAAAACAGGGATACCCGTCCCGGGACGAGACTAGGGAAGACTACCCCGGCGGTTACCCGATGATCTACGACCCAAAGACCGGACAGACGAAGGTCTATCCCATTCCGGTCCTCCATCAAGGGATCAACAGCATCGCGCCGGACGAATCGCGCAGAGTGGCCTACGTTTCCACCTGTTCCGATCACCGCCCCGGCCCCGGAGAGAACGCCGTCTTCCTGAGACTTGACCTGGAGACAGGTGAATACCGCGAGCTGATTGATACCGAACATGTTTACGGCTTCATCGTGATCGACTCCCTGGGACGTGCTTACCATCCGGTCCTCGGCGGTGACATTGCCCGGTTTAATCCGCAGACCGATCAGCTCGAACGGCTAACACAAATGATCGACGGTCGGCCGCCGACAGCTGAATCCCGACTGGCGCTGACTCCGAGACCCGATCCCATCAACTGGGACATTTCTCCTGATGGAACAACGCTGTTCGCACAGGCAATGTCAGGAAATGCGCTGTTCACTTATGACCTGACTTCCGAGGGAAATGTGCTGACTGGCAGAAAACTCGGCACGCTGATACCGGGTGCAACCGACACCGACTGTCGCGCCCTTTGTGTCGGCCCGTTCGGCACAGCGTGGTGCGCCCTAACCGAAAACGTCAATGGAATCCACATGCTGCATATCGTGCGTTATGGTCCGGGCGATGCGGCACCGGTCGATCTGGGTGTCGTTGAAGTCGTCAATCCCGATTTCACTGAGTTCAATGACGCGGACGGAAAAGCGTTGCCATTTCACGGTGGCTTTACGAAGCTCCCGAACGGGAAAACGGTCACACGCAATGTCATCCTGGGCGTTTGTGAATCACACAACGGCAACGTCTATGTTCTGGCACTGAGCCCCTTCAGTGTCCTTGAGATTCAGGCCAAGAATGTTCTGGCACACGTGCGAGGGACATGATTCTGTTCGACAGGATTCGGACATCCGGAGCTGCGGAAGGAATGATGAGACACGCAGTCGAAACAACAGCTCATTGAGGTCGACTCCATGAAGACAGTCAACTGCGGAGTGATTGGACTTGGCTGGTTTGGGGAAAAACACTGTGAGGTCCTGCAGGATCTGCCCCATGCCAAACTGCGGGCATTGTGTACTCGGCGACCGGATCGCCTCGCCGAGGTGGCAGAACGATTTGGTGTGACGTCCACATATAGCGACTACCAAGACCTGGTGGCGGATTCCGAAATTGACGTGGTCAGCATCGTGACCATGTGGGATCAGCACACCGAACCGGCAATCGCCGCACTCAAAGCGGGAAAACACGTATTTCTCGAGAAACCCATGGCGTCCAGTCTGGATGACTGTGATCGCATTCTTGAGGCCGCAGCGAATTCACGTGGAAAACTCATGGTCGGTCACATCTGCCGCTTCAATCCTCGGTATGTTACAGCAAGGTCAGAAATTGCGGCCGGCAATATCGGCGAAATCGTGTCAATCTACTCGCGACGCAATCTCCCCATGTGGGTGACCGAAGGCGTGCTGGACAAGATCGGACCAATCATCGGTGATGCTGTCCACGACACTGATCTGATGCTCTGGTACACCGCTGCCAAGGTCAGGACGGTGTATGCCCAGACTCACTGGGTTCGGGACCTGAAGTATCCTGATATCGGCTGGACGATGTATCGGTTTGACAGCGGAGCCATTGGAGTCTGCGAGACTGTCTGGTGTCTGCCGGACAAGAGCCCGTTCCAGATCGATGAGCGGATGGAAATTGTGGGAACGACCGGATCTATTCAGATTCAGGACACGACACCCAATCTGCAGCTTGTCGCAGACGACAGAGTGAGATTTCCTGATACGACATACTGGCCGGACCTGTATGGTTATCGCAGCGGTGCTTTACGAGATGAGTGGGCCTATTTCCTGCAATGTGTCGCTGAGGACCGCGCGCCGGAGATTGTTCCCCCGTCAGATTCGCGTGCCGCAGTCGCCGCCTGTCTGGCCGCCGAGCAATCGGCAGAGAGTGGCAAAGTCGTTGTGCTGTAAACCTGTTTCAGGATTTACCGCCCACCGGTCTTTCTGGCCGGACGGGTCCTGTAATCCAAAAAATTACAAACTATTCGCGATTGATCACAAAAGCCGACGGGCGGCCGTATTCTTCCTGGATTTTCTGCTGACTGACGACCCAGCGTTTCAGGATTAAATAGCCCGGGTCCGTCACCTGGTAGCGGCGACCGCCCTGGTGGCCGTCTTCCCGGCCGGTCTGAACATTCAGCGGTTTTCGAAGCAGCTTGCTTTGTTCCATGGCGTTCACATTGACACGCTGCTGCAGGACTCGGTAATTCGCCAGCAGCTGGTCCACCGGCAGATAGCCTACCTGATCCGGCGCATGCAATTCCATCGATGGTACACGGCCCGGTTCGCCATGACAGATCATGCAGCTGCGTTCGTCGCCTCGAAGCACTTTCGTCATTTCCGGAACCACGTAGTCTCGGAAATACGTAATATCGTCAATGAAGTTCTGCGGTGGATGCGGGTTGCCGTCTTTAACGGCAAAACTATGTCCGGGCTGTTTCTTCAAGGCGGTAACCAGGTCCTTAAGGAACGTATCACGGCTCTGGGACAGCACTTTATTCGCATTTTTGACCACGTCTTTGTCTTTTTCGAACTTCATGATCTCAGCCAGCGCTGTGAGTACTTCCGGATTGCGGCGCATCGCGGTTTTGTTCGCCAGGTTTACGGCCTCTCTGAGGTTTCGGGGATCCGCCTCTTCGCTCAGTTGAGTGAGAAACAGCTGCAGGGCTCGTGTCCTCAACTCTTCATAAGGATCGACCGGTGGCAGCTTTTTGGGATCAACCTGCACAACGGGCAAGTCACGTTTGAACTCCAGAATCCACGGAACATTCCGCATCCAGAATCGAGCCTGAGCGTGGTTCTCGAATTCTTCCGGAAATACTTCGGCGACATGCTCGAAGTGCAGGTCCGGATTCGTTGTGACTGCCGCCCCGAGTCCGTCAGCAAGGTACCAGGCCGCTTCGGAATCCCGTTCCGCCTGACCGCGAACAGCAACGTCGCCCATTTCTTTCAGCTGCTCAACAGTTCGATACGCCACCAGTTTGGGTATCAGGAACTGCAGGATCTCTTCACGTTGTTCGTCGCTTGTCGGCAAAATCCAGTGCACGCTGCCGTACATCTTCAAAATCGGATCGGACAGATCTTTGCGCCGAGGAGATTCGTCGGCTCCACGTAACAGCTGCCGGTACATCGGTTCCAGCTGCTCCGGAACGGCAACCAGCGACACAAGCCGTGGATCAGAAATGCTGCTGGCCGCCAGGCTGCGGAAGCGTTCCGGGCCATTGATCGAATAGTCAACCAGTTTTTCCTGGAGCTTTTCATGCGGGATGTTCGCGGCCCCTTCCAGTGCGCCTCGTAACAGCAAATTGCGACGATCACCTTCCGGCAAAGATTCCACATCAGCAATACGGGCGAGCGAAATTTCACCGAACAGCGATCCTGAGCCGGGCGTACTGTATCCCAGCTGTCCTGGTCCACCGTCACCTCCGCGCTGGCTGTAAAATGTCGAAGCAACCCCTGACAGTCGCCGGCTCAACAGATCTTGCAGGTGTCTGTCACTTTCACCTGCATTTTTCCATAAAGTGTGCAGATCGCCGAACAGCTTTTCGAGCTCCCGGTACTGGTGCTGTTTTGATCCGTTGGCGATGTGACCGTTGGCGATGAACAAAGCATGTGTCTGATAGCGAATCGCGTTTTCCGTCAAAACATTCTTTTCATCGCGAGACAGCAGCTTCTTCCAGGCCGTGTTGATGCCATCCCGGACCGACGGATTCCAGACCCACCACTGCCAAGCAGCCCGAGTCGCCCAGGCGCGGACACCCGGATGCGGGTCTTCGTTCAGACTGTGATCGAATGCGGTAATCAATCGGTCGTAATCTACGACACTTCCCGGCAACTCCGTGTCGACCTTCATAATCAGCGCCCGCATCGCCGCTTCACGGGTGTAATCATCGTCGGCACTGAGTGCAGTGAATGTCGAATCCCAG
>Ga0310123_10000105_pt1 | contig 70534 bp, 58 predicted proteins | sample CB6_AW_1057_MG_FD_203505 | JGI IMG/M metagenome (GOLD analysis project Ga0310123, IMG submission 203505) | Marine microbial communities from Western Arctic Ocean, Canada - CB6_AW_1057 | ecosystem: Environmental > Aquatic > Marine > Oceanic | place: Canada: Western Arctic Ocean | collected...
AAAGCCGCTCTGCAGCCACAGATTGAAGCGTGGATTCAGGAAATGTCGTCTCTGATCGCTGCGAAGTCCTCAACTCCGGTACAGTTGCATCGTCTGCGTCTGGTGGATGCCAAAACCACCAGCAAGGCAAAGCTGGAACTTCAGAAAGACGGTTCTCTGCTGGCTTCCGGAACGGTGCCCGACAAAGACACATACACTTTGGTGGTGGAACTTCCGGCAGAACCAGTTACCGGTGTCCGTATTGAAGTACTGTCGCATGATTCGCTCGCCGAAAGAGGACCGGGGCGCGCGTCCAATGGAAATTTCGTGCTGACTCAAATTCTCGGTCACGTTAGCGAGCATAAAGATTTCAGGAACCATACCGCGGTACAGTTTGGAACTGCGGAGTCTGATTTTTCGCAGGAGCTGTTTTCAGCCGACGGTGTACTTTCTTCAATTGAGAATTCCGGATGGGCGATTGCTCCGAAGGTTGGCAGGAATCATCAGCTCACGGCCTATACCACACAGCCGCTGATCGGGGACAACACGAAATATCTTCAGATCGTTCTGGATCAACAGCATGGTGGCCAGCACGTCATCGGATGTCTGAGGATCAGCTCGGTGTCGGGATTTGATCCGGTACGAGCTCTTCCAATAGGCGTCGCCGATGCCGTCAGAACAGATTCAGCGGAGAGAACAGATCAACAGCGGGCGGTTATTGCGGAACATGTTGCGTCGGTCATGCCTGAAACAGCGACGATTGCGGCGTCTCTGGATGAACTGCAGAAGAATGCGCCAGTGGCTCCATTACTACCGGTGCGCGTTATTGGGCCCGCCGAACGCACAACAAGGGTGCTGCATCGCGGTGACTTTCTTCAACCGGCCGAGGAAGTTTCCGGCGAGGTTTTGTCCGTCGTCAATCGCCATCATCCTCTTCAGTCCCGGGAAGTGGATCAACCGGCCGACCGCCTGGACCTGGCGCTCTGGCTGGTTCATCCTGAGCACCCACTGACCGCCCGTGTCACCGTTAACCAGGTCTGGGCACATCTGTTTGGTCGCGGCATCGTGGTGACGCAAAATGATTTCGGCGTTCGTGGTGCATTGCCGACACACCCTCAACTGCTCGACTGGCTGGCGTGGCAGTTCTCACACGATATCAAGTGGAGCCGTAAAACACTGATTAAGATGATTGTGATGAGTGCTACATGGCGGCAGTCATCTCATCACCGACCGGAATTACAGGAGATCGATCCCGCAAATCGTCTGCTCGCCCGGCAAAGGCGAGTACGAGTCGAAGCCGAAGTCGTCCGCGATCTGCATCTGGCTGCCAGTGGATTGTTGAGCCGCAGGATCGGTGGTCCGAGTGTCTTCCCGCCGCTGCCGCCTGGAGTCGCGGAGCTGAGCTACGCCAACAACTTTAAGTGGACGACCAGCGACGGGGAAAACGTCTATCGACGTGGGATGTATACTTTTTTCAAACGCACGTCACCACATCCAACGCTGATCAACTTTGACTGTCCGGATTCCAACACCACTCGGTTGCAGCGAGACACCAGTAACACACCGCTCCAGGCGCTGGTGACGCTCAACAACGAAGTGTATGCCGAAGCGGCGCAGGCGCTGACTCGCCGAACGCTCACCGAGGGAGGCAATGACGATCGACAGCGTCTGACATGGGCGTTGCGCGTCTGTATCGCGCGGATACCAGCTGAATCCGAGGTTGATGAATTCGAATCTCTATTGATGAAATCGCGTGAGTTTTACCAGTCGCATCCCGATGATGCCAGGAAACTAATCGAGCGACATCCGGCGGAACGAGTGACCGCGGAAGAAAATGCCGCCTGGGTGGCGACCGTACGCATGATTTTGAACCTGGACGAATTCATTGTGAGAGACTGACCTGTCGGACAGAAAACATGTCGGCAGAATATTAGTGTGCCATTTCGCTGTACCAGTAGCCGGGTCGCAGTCGCTCGTGGAATTCAAATTGAGAAAACAAACCATGAATTTACAACGGCAATACAGCGTTAATGAGTATGTCACAAGTGCCCGGCGTGAATTCCTCAACACAACGGCAAGTGGGTTGGGGATGGCGGCTTTGGGTTCCATGTTGTCACAGGACGGCATCATGCCAGCCGCCGCAGCTGCAGAGGGCAGTAATCCACTTGCTCCGCAAGAGCCACATTTTGATCCCCGTGCCAAAGCCTGCATCTTTATCTTCATGGCCGGAGCTCCCTCGCATATCGACCTGTTTGACGAAAAGCCGGTGCTCAGAGCGCGCCATGGTCAGCCGTTGCCGGAGTCGATGCTGGAAGAGGTGCGATTTGCCTTCATCAAAAAAAAGAACGCACTGCTGCAGGGTTCGCCTTACCGGTTTCATCAGTACGGCGAATGCGGAATGCCGCTGGGCGAGCTGTTGCCTCATCTGGGTACAGTCGCGGACGACCTGCTGCTGATCCGTTCGCTGCACACGGAACAGTTCAATCATCACCCTGGTCAGCTGATGATGCAGTGTGGGCGAGGCACCTTTGGTTTGCCTGCGATGGGATCCTGGCTGAACTACGGACTTGGCAGCGAATCGCAGAACCTGCCCGGATATGTCGTATTGAACAGTGGTCGTGGATCGTCGGGTGGCGCCACCTTGTGGCAATCAGGTTTTTTGTCGTCGACATATGCCGGAGTACTGTTCCGGAATCAGGGCGAACCGGTCCTCAACCTGACCAGTCCTGCGGGGATACCGCCTCAACTTCAAAGACAGGGCTTGGCTACCCTGCGAGCTGCCAATCAACGGCGTTATGAGGAAGTTCGGGATCCAGAGATTGCCGCACGGATAGCGTCCTATGAACTGGCTTACCGAATGCAGACGGCTGCACCGGAACTCATTGATTTGGCTGGTGAATCCAGATCGACAATCGATGCATACGGCTTGGAACGTCCGGAACAGAAGGATTTCAAAGGTCGTGGCAAACACGGAGAAACTTACCGCAGTTTTGCAAGTAATTGTCTGCTGGCACGACGGATGGTGGAACGCGGTGTTCGCTTCATCAACATCATCTATGCATCGTGGGACCACCACAGCAACATTCCCAAAGAACTTCCATATAATGCCGGCTGCGTCGATCAGCCGATCGCAGCACTAATCCGTGACCTCAAGCAACGTGGTCTGCTGGATTCCACGATGGTGATCTGGGGATCAGAATTCGGCCGGACTCCACTGGGCGAAAACCGCGGTGGTAAACGTGAGGTTGGAACGGGCCGCGATCATCACCCTTACTCATTCAGCATACTGATGGCCGGCGGCGGGCTCAAAGGCGGTCAGGTGTATGGTGCAACAGACGACATCGGCTGGCACGCAACGGAAGACCGAGTACACATCAATGATTTACATGCCACCATGCTGCATCAGTTTGGCATGGATCATCTAAAGCTGACGCACCGTTTCCAGGGTCGCGACTACCGCCTCACCGACGTTGGCGGACAAGTGATTCATGACTGGATCGCCTGATGCTTCAGGTGTAAACAGGAACTGCGTACTGATGCAGAAATGCGTCGACTTCCGGTAATGGATTTCTGCCTTTCATCGTCTGACGAAACTGTTTGTTCGACGTGATGGTTATTCAGCAGGCACGGTCACGGAGCGCAAAAGATCCGGATTAAACCCTTTTCAGCAGAAATCAAAATGAATCGACAATCGATTCTCGTGACCGGCGGCTACGGTTGTATCGGAGCGGAAACCGTAAAATGGCTGTTAAGGAACTCAGATGCGGTGGTTGTGATCTGCAGCCGAAGCGTGAGTCGGGAACGTACCCAACGCGTCTTCCACGACATAGATTGCGAGCGCCTCGCAGTTATCAGAGCCGATGTGACAGATCAGAATGCGCTTCAGGAGGTGCTGACCAGGTATCAGGTGACGCGTGTGGTCCACCTGGCAGCTCTCCAGACACCCGACTGTAATTTGCACCGCAACCTCGGTCTTCAGATCAATCTGGCCGGGACGCAGAATCTGATTGAAGCCATGAAAGCCAGCCAGCTGGAGCTGGAAAGATTTGTCTTCGCCAGTTCGGTCGCCGTCTACGGACCACGACAGGCATACCCGGCAGGACAGGTGCCCATGCGTGCTGAGCCGAGTCCCGTGAACGTCTACGGAGCGTGGAAGCTGGCAGGAGAACAGATTTCGCGATTCTTTTGTGATGATACGGGTGTTCCGACGCTGAGTCTGCGGCCCGGAGTGCTCTATGGCCCAGGACGTGACGCGGGACTCACCGCGAGCCCGACAACGGCGATGAAGCATCTGGTGCTTGGACTGCCATACGAGATTCCATTTCGTTCACGGCAGGACTACCTTTTTGCCCCGGATGTAGGCGGGGCTGTCGGAAACGCAGTGCTCGAATCGTTTGACGGCTACGGTTATTTTACTCTTCCAAGTCTCACGCTCACAACGGAACAGATTGTGAAAACACTGCGCCTCGTATCGTCTGACATGGGACTTGCCAAACAATTCAGAATTACCTTCGGCAGTCAGGACGTTCCGTTTATCTGCGACCTTGAATACGAGCCCTTCACCATAGCATTCCCTGACGTGCCACACACCCCGCTCGATCGGGCCCTGCGTACGTCGCTTGAAGTATTTCTCGAACACGCGCGGCGCGGCTGGATTGTCCAGTGACCGTGTGGCACAGTGTCGCTACATTAGATGTTTATTCCAGGTCTGAAATTTCGAGGCTGCAGTTGCAGCTTTCTGTGACCTGGCATCGGAAGTCCGACGAGTGATACGCTACAGTTCCGGCATGTGCTGTAAGGGGGTGTTTGACGTCGTGCATTTCCTGCCCGTCAGTTGCCGATGTGATCTGGACAGTAGAAAATAAACAGGCTGAAGATGCCCCTGTATCTTCAGAGATCCGATCTGAAACAGGTTGTGCGATGCAACTCTCTTGGCTCATGCCTGAAGCAGCCTCCGGTTTCTATGGGAACGTCGAGTAATCGCCGTAATGACGATGCTTTTGGATTTGACGGCAAAATGAACTTCAACAGTCACCTCGAAGCCGTTCGCCGATATGAGTCAACTGTAAAAGCACTCGTCGGCTGGAATGAAGAACTGTCTCGCCTCCGTGCTGCTGCGGCCGGCGAAGGGCCTTTGGCCGGCTGGGCACTCGGTGTCAAAGACATCATCCATGTTGCAGGAATGCCCACACTCGGAGGTGTCGACTTTCTTTCAACTGATCCGAGAGAAAAGAGTGCAGAGATCGTCGAGAGACTGGAAGCCCAGGGGGCCTACGTCTTTTCGAAGACGGTAACGACGTCTCTGGCTTATTTCGATCCGGGGCCGACCACGAACCCATGGAATGCTGAATACACACCCGGCGGTTCGAGCAGTGGATCAGCGGCGGCAGTCGCCGCCGGTATGGTGAGATTCTCATTGGGGTCACAGACTATCGGATCGATCGGCCGGCCAGCCGCTTATTGTGGTGTTGTTGGATTTAAACCAACGTATGAACGAATGGTTTTGTCAGGGATGATTCCTTTTTCTCCTTCAGTCGACACAGCCGGATTCTTCACGACCAACGTGGCGGATCTGCAGACGGTGTGCTCGGCCTTTTTTAACGAATCGGTGGCTTCAACACCCAAAGCATTGAGAGTTGGTGTGGTCGAAGACCTGCTTTGTCCGATCGCAGATGCCGAGATGATCAACGCCGTGCGCGCGACAGCAGACAAAATGAAGGCCGTTGAAGGAGCTGTGGTGCAGTCAGCCCAACTTCCCGAAGAACTGCGAAACGCTTACGACAACCACGTGGCGCATGTGGCCGGGGAGCTTGCAGTTGCCCAGGCGGACCTCTTTGAGAAATATGGATCACAGTACCCGCCGAAACTTCGCAGTCTCTATTTGCAGGGCCAGGAAATTACCGACTCGGATCGCCGAAAATATCTGGATCGACGCATCGAATTTCATGCTGTTCTTGATTCAATGTTTGACAAATTTGATGTTCTTCTGACGCCTTCAGCGCCTGGAGCGGCGCTTAAAGGATTAGCTGTCACAGGAGATCCTCGGATGAATCTGATCGCGACTCATACGCGAGTGCCGGCGCTGACACTGCCGGCGCAGCTGAATGCCAACGGACTCCCCCTTGGAATCCAGTTGCTTAGTCGAACGGGACGGGATATGTCGCTTCTCGCCGCCGGCGCTGTCGCCGAATCAGCAATTGGCTTCAGCAGTCGACCTGTACAGTAGGTTCCGATTACGCAAGGCTGGTCCTGGGACGATTTATCTCGCCCTGTACGGCGCCTTCAGTTACAAAAATCAGAAACGAATAGACCTTCAAGGAGATCTGTATGGCAGTCATTCGCCATCTCGCAATCCGCTGCAGCGATATGGAAGCAACACGCAAGTTCTATGAGGAACTTATTGGCTGGGACTTTGTTGGCTATCGCCCCGGTGGAAGAGCGGTCGATCTGAGTGACGGGACCAGTAATATCACTCTGATCCAGCAACCCGCTGACTGCGAACGTCCACCACAGGAAGAAGGCAGCGAATACCTCCATTTTGGAGTGATCGTTGATGATCTCGAAGCCTGCCAGCAACGTCTGGAGCACGCCGGTGCGACGTTTTCACGTGACAACATCAAACTGCGACGCGAGTTCAAACCCGGCACCATCGCCAAACAGTCATTCAAGGTGCTTGATCCGGATGGAAATATTGTCGACGTCACGGCGAACTGTAAAGAATGGCGCGGCAGCAAAATATAGGGATTAATGTCGCTCTGTCTGTCAGTCGCGGATTTCAGGTGTTAGGTGTCTGTCACGAACAGACGTCGCCAAAAAAGAAGCCACTACGGCATAACCAGTAACTCAATCCGCGAAGGCATATCGCCGGAGCGGTACACGCGCTGTGTTGCTTTCTGAAAATCCTTTTTTTTGGCAGTGTAGATGTCGACATACGTCTGTGGATTACGATCGACCAGTGGAAACCAGCTGCTTTGTACCTGCACCATGACACGGTGACCGGCGCGGAACGTGTGACACGTGTCGGGCATTGTGAATCGGACCCGAGCAGGCCGGTTCGGAGTAAAGGGTTCCGGATTCTCAAAACTGTTGCGGAACCGGCCGCGCAGCGGTTCGCCACGAACGAGTTGCTGATATCCGCCCATGCGCACTTCTTTGGGGTTCTTTTCAGGATTGGGATAATCATTCGGATAGACGTCGATCAGTTTCACCACCCAGTCACTGGCCGTACCGGATGTCGAAACGGTCAGGTCCACCTTAATCGGGCCGGCAATCGACAGGTCGTTTTCCAGAATGTCTGTTTGGTAGACAAGCACATCGGGCCGCATCGACGCGAATCGCTGATCGGCAATCATGTATTCCGCCGTCATGCCGGTCGAAATGATGTTCATGTAAGGCACCGGCCGACCCGGGTCGCTGAGGTATTCATCAAACTGCGGCTGGATGCCCGGGTCGGGTGTGTTCGACGCCAGTCGGCCATTGGCATCGAAATACAGTGATTGCGGTCGAGCCTGTTCCGGAGGCCACTGGTCATACTGACGCCATTCGTTCAGACCGGTGATAAAAACCCATGCTTCCGGGTGTGTGAGTTCCCCTTTGCCTTTGAGAAAATACTGAAAGAACGGGAACTCAATTTTCTCACGGTAAAACACGGCGGTTTTTGAATTGAACGGAATGTCGCCGAGCGATTCGCCGTCGGTACTAGCCCAGTGACCATGTCGCCACGGACCCATTACCAGTGCATTGAATGGCTGATTTGGGCTGTTGGCTTCCATGTGCTTGTAGCACTCCAGCGCGCCGAACACATTTTCGGCATCGAACCAGCCGCCGACGGTCATCACCGCCGGCCGGATATTTCTGAGGTTCGCACTAATGTTACGGGACGTCCAGAATTCGTCGTACGTCCCGTGTCGCATCACCGTATTCCAGAAGGCAACGTTGCCTTTGAAGTGTGTGTCGTCGATGTTCGACAAGGGTCCGAGCTTCAAAAAGAACTGGTAAGCGTCGGGGGTTTCGTAGTCGAATGTGTGGTCAAATGTTTTTGTGGGTTCCGGACGCGGATGACCAAATCGAGACATGAAATTGAAACAGTGTGCAAGAAAAAATGCACCGTTGTGGTGCCAGTCGTCGCCGAGGAACCAGTTGGTCACCGGAGCCTGAGGTGAGGCGGCGACAATAGCAGGATGTGCGTCGATGATTCCGGCTGCCGTGTAGAACCCGGGATAGGAAATGCCCCAAATACCGACTTTACCGTTGTTGGTGCGAATGTTCTTCAAAAGCCAGTCGACGGTATCCCAGGTGTCAGTACTTTCATCGATGTCCTGCAGCCCTTTCTTTACCGATCGATGAGGGCGTACATTGACGTATTCACCTTCCGACATCCAGCGCCCGCGGACGTCCTGATACGCAACGATATAACCGTCTTTCATGAACAGTTCGGACGGTCCCAACTTTGAACGGTACTGATCAACTCCATACGGTTTCAGAGAGTACGGCGTCCGTGACAGCAGGATGGGGTACTGTTTCGACTGATCTTTTGGCACGTAAACAGCCGTGTAGAGCCGCCTGCCGTCACGCATCGGGATGCGGTATTCGAACTTTGTGTAGTTGGCTTTGACGTATTCGACACCCTGTTCGGTGTCGCTGTTTTGGGCGGCGCTGCTGGAAGGCATGCCCACGCTGCCGACAACAGTAAGAAACGACGTTGCGGTGGTTAAGAGAAGAAAATATTTCATCCTGGTTATCCTGTCTCGCGTCAAAAGGTGTCAGGAACCGTTGATCAACAAGTTGGTCGTGGCACGAGGCTGTTTTGGATTACGGGACGACCAACACGTGTCTCGACCTCTGGACTGATCTGGCATGTCTTGTTAAGCCACCTGCAGGGGGTCACTCCACCGCCAGTCTTCGGCTCGCTCGACCTGCCCGGATTGGAACACGTACCGGACCTGTGCTTCTCGTTTTGTTAGTTTGTTCCGTGCAGTCATTATGTTGAGCGGTAGCGCGACACGCATTTCGCCGGACGTGGTGGCAGCGAAATGACCGTCGTCATCGGACGGGATATCGCTGCGACGGTGCTCCTGGCGGTGACTTTGTTCACTGTTATGCCACTGTCGTATGGTAACCCATCGTAGGCGTGCAGTTAATTGAGCCCATGAAGTGAGGTTATCTTTGACCCAACAAGGTGTCTCGGAACGGGTGGGAATGGTTTGTCATGGCCTGTATTGGTTTCGAAAGCCGTTACAGACGGAACATTGAGTAAATCAGCAGCCAGCCTTGCCGTGTTCTTCCGTAATCGGCCCGTAGAACTCGGGCCGTCTGTTCCGGGCGAAATTAAACAGGTCCTTGTACGGTTTTGTTTCATCAAGATCGCAGTCGTGAATTACCAGCTCGTCACCGAGTGTTTTGCTTTGAGCCACGACTTGCCCGGACGGTGCGATAATCGATGTGAGTCCAATCTGACTTATACCTTCCTCGACACCCGCCTTGCCGACCGCCACCACCCATGTGCCATTCTGATAGGCACCGGCCTGCATGCATAACTGATGATGGAAGTCACTGAGATGATCGAACTCCGGATGATCCGGGTGATGGTCGGGTGTGTTGTAGCCCAGCAGGATTAACTCCACACCACCCAGACCGAGTACCCGATATGTCTCCGGCCAGCGACGATCGTTGCAAATGCACATCCCGATGATTCCATCGAAAGCATTGCATGTCTGGAATCCCAGGTTGCCGACATTGAAATACCGCTTTTCAAGATTCTGAAACGGATTGTGCGGGCGATGCTCTTCGTGGCCAGGCAAATGTATCTTTCGATGTTTTCTTAAAATATGTCCATCCGTTCCAACCAGGATGCTGGAATTGAATCGTTTTTTTCGACCATCGACAGAAGCCAGTTCTGCGTAGCCTAAATGGAATCCCATTTGCAGACGCGCAGCCTCATCGAATAGCGGCTGCGTGTCAGGACCGGGCATTTGTTGTTCAAACCATGCGTCAAGTTCCCGTTCGTCGTCGATCCACCAATGAGGAAAGAACGCAGTCAATGCACATTCGGTGAAGACGATGAGCTGACAACCCTGCTGATATGCCTGTCGCATCTGAGTAATCAGACGTTCAACAACATCGGTTCGGTCATTGCTTCGTGCAACCGGGCCAGACTGGGCGGCCGCGATCGTCATGATTCTTGACATTTTGTTACCTCGTTCATCTGCCTTTGGTCGTGGATTCGGTCCGTTTTTGACGGTCTTTTGGAGCGACCATCCGGAACGCGGTTACCCGCTGCCGCTGATCACTCCAAACATGTCTGTGCAGGCTCTGCTCACCTGACGTATGTAGAGCCGATTTCAGCGTCCCGGGTGTGCCGACAGAATTTAGTCCCGGAATGTTCCGTGCTGCTCAGTTCAGTGGCTGCACTGGTTTGAGCCGGCGTGGATGTGAGACATTATTTTAACTCAGCAATGATGCGTACGTTGACAACTTCGCCCGATGAATTTCGACATTGTTTTGCCGTAACCAATGAACGTTCTTTGGACTTTTCGGCTATCGTCGACTTCGAAACTCTGGTTACGGTCATTCCTTCGGTTGGCCAGTGCTCGTCGACCAGCCGACCGTTCGGATCGACGGCCAGCGACAGGCCTGGGAACCAGTCGTTGCCGCTATGGCCGGCCTGATTGGCATAGAACACATACATGCCTGTATCGACTGCATGTCTTCGCATCAACTTCTCATGTAGTGACTTGTGGTATTCCGCCTGTCTCGTCTGATCACCGTCGGAGGTGACGAGGTTTGCTGCGCCGCTGCCACCAACCGGCAACAGAAATAACTCAGCGCCGTGCGAGGCTGTGGTATGGAAATACTCACCATGATTGAGATCAGCACAAATGCCGACACTCAGCTTCCAGCCCTGTGACTCAACAACTAGCAAGGTAGTTCCGGCAATGAAATATTTTTCCTCAGTCGCATTTGGCAGCCACAATTTGTGAAACGTTGTCAGATATCCGCTCGGTCCGACAACCAGCGCACTGTTCCGGAATCTGTCACCCTCACATTCGATCGTTCCGACGACCAGCGTCATGTCCAGACGCCGAGCTATTGCCTGCAGACGGGGTATTGCCAGCTTGGATGCCTTGTCAGCTATCCGCCTGGCTTTGTCGAGCGGAATGTCCGACTTGTTCAACGATCCGGTAATACATTCTTCCGGAAATACTGCAAATCTTGCGTGGGCCTTGTGAGCCTTGATGCACCATTCCTCGATACGGTCAAGATTCACGGCGGGCCGACCCATCTCGCTGTGCATCGCAACGGCAGCCACGTCCGCAGTCAGTTCGGTACTGGAGTCCTCAGCAAGGATCCCTGAAACTGTCAGAACGAAAATGGCTACTGTCCGGCACATTGCTGCAGTGCCATGAGTGTTGGTCGTTTGTCTGGTGTTCTTCTGTGAACCGAAGTGCATAATATTCTTCACACACCTAATGTCGTTCTTCATGTGGTGGAAACACATCATATAAACGGTGGCAGTTCAGGACAGCTATGCATTCGAAAACATCATTGTCACCAGGGAGACTTCTCATGCGGATAATGATCCGATTCTGCCTGATTACGGCCAGTTTGTTGACGACCGGTGTCCTATCCTCCTCAGCAGAAAATGCCGATACCATCCGCCTCACGCCGATGGCACAAGCCAGCGCAGAGCAACTCAGGCTGCCGGGCCGCAAACCGTCACCCTATGAGATTGACTGGTCGATACTGGTCGAGTGGGAAAAATCCCAGGTGGGCTCTTTCAATTTTCCGTTCCCGAATTCATTACAAGTTTAAAGCGTCGTCATGTGGATTTTGTTTGTGGCCAGCGATGGGTGGAAAATGGTAGCGATGGCTGGAAAACAGAGGTCCCGTTTCAATTGGTCCGGCGGCCGAGTCCAAAAGACGGCATCGTGCCTTACATTCCCTATCGTGCAACGTTGTCTGCATGGGTCAAAGCATCGTCAGATCGTGTCGATATCCATCTCCGGTTTGTCAATCGATCGGGTAGGCAACTCGACTCACAGGTCTTCTGGATATGCCTGCTGAGTGGTACCGGAGGGCCGGACTCTGACCAGCTGACAGTTCCTGGATTCTCCCGCGAGACTTTTTTCTCGCGCCAGGGCAGGTTTCAGCCCTGGTATCCGCAGGAAAACAGTTTTGTCTTCATGCCTGCCAAAGGTTCCGCACTGACTCAACTGGGGTGGGAGCATCATGAATTTTACCGGAAGCGAGACGGGACGGCGATTGCTGTCCAGCAGCATCTCGCGGTGGATGGTGTGCGAGCAGCAATCATCGAGACGCAAAGCGGACGATGTGCCGTGGGGCTCACGTCAGAAAGTGCGGCTATTCTGGGCGGGAAAATCATGAATCCCTGTACCGATCTGGGTCTTGGTTTTGGTCCGCTTTCCGACGGAGATGTTGCGGATCTCTGCGCCACCGCCGGGTTTGTTGAAGGAGGGCTTCCGCAGTTGAAAAAGAACATCAGCCTGGTTGATTGATTTGGCACCCTGCCGTGCCAGCAATTCGGGCGCAGCACCACTTACCGCTGTTGATGTCACACTCCAAAGTGGTGTAGTACGTTTTGGAGCAAATGGGACCAGGCTTCGTCCTGAGCAAGAGGCCAAGCGGCGGCAATGCTCGGAGCAGCAAAAACTCGGCCGCCTTCCGTCCGTTCCCAGTAAATCATTTCGCACGCCAGGTCATGAGACCTGCTTAAGTCCGCCGGCAGAGACCGATGGTAATAGTCGAACAATCGCCCTCGGTGACCCAGTTGGTTCCAGTCAAAGAATCCTTCGGCGATTACGCTGATCCCGGGCGGATCCGTTAAACCGTTCGGGGCATCCTTCGGGATCGGTTCGGTCGCAAGTCGCATCAAAGTCGACACGCGAACGTCCGATTCATTACCGAGCGCCTGGCGGACAGAGTTGTTCCGGTCAAATCCAAAGCGTTCTCCGTTCTTTAATCCGATGCGATTCGGTGTCTGAAACAGAAAATGGTCTGCCTGAGTTACACGAAACGAACACGCTCCCGGAGCGGCCATCGGGTTGAACGACAGAAATTCGACGCCGAGAAGTTTCCACGCCGGAATTCCGCAGTCACGAGGAACCCCACCACGTCGGCGATCGTGACTGTGCCAACACTCCCCACGATACTCGGGTCGGAGCTGCGCCCCCCAGCCGTCAGCCTTGCGACACTCCATGATCGAATAGTCTTCGTTGAAACTCACACGCCAGTACAGCGTATTGCCCGAAAGACAAATGACATTTCCTCCAGTCTCAAGGTACTGACGCACATGTTCGTACTGCCTGAAAGACCAGTATTCGCTGTGACCAGCGATCATCACAACCTTGTATCCATCGAGCAGGTGGGGGTCCTGATCGACGTCGAGTTCGCTGTAAGCGTCATACATGTAACCTTCCCGCGCGAGCCAGGATTCCGTAAAACGGTCTGCACGGCAAAGATGGCTGAAGTCGGTCTCTGGACTTCCGTCAAGCGTATAAGGCCCGGCAGCGGGCCACGGCAGGCGCATTCCCATCTGGTAAGCGGGCTGTCCTCCACGGTGGTGCCGATAACAGCAGTACGGCGCCCGGGGATCGTTGGCGTCAACACCATATCCTTTGTTACCAATTGAGACCTTAATACCCGGCCAGGTGGAGCAGAAAGGAGTCGCAGAGTAGGCTTTCCATGTGTTCGTCGAAAAGAGAAACGCAATGGGAGCCTGAACAGCTGAAGCGGATTTCTTTATGACGAAAAGACAATGGTTCAGTCGTGCCTCACCATGCAGTTCAAACCGGATACGTCCGACATAGACTCCCGATCTGGCATCAAGGGGAATCCGGTACCGGAATGTGGGTTGCCAGCGGCAGTCATACAGATCGTCTGAGGCCAGTCGCAGGCCATGACCGCGTGTCGCATCGGTGTCGGGATCATAGGGACCGAACTGAGACACCGCAGCGTTGAATCTCGGACCGCCAATCATCCAGGTACCGTGGTTGACGATCCGTCCATGTCGTTTGTGTGCACTTATATCGGCGACATGTTCACCTTTTTCTTCCGTTAGCGGCCAACAGCCCAGCAAGCCGTTCTGCGACGGTGGTCGCATCGCCTTCGCTTTAAAGTGTTCTGTGATCTCGTCTGCGTGCAGAGCACATGAGTAAATCGCGGGCATGGCAATGTCGGCGTCAAGGAAACCGTCAGCAAGACCATCTCGACCCGTAGCACCGATCCGCAGCGGAACTTTTTGTGGTCTCACCCGGCCTGCGAACGCCCACTGGCCCCTGCACCGGCCATCAACAAAGACGCGGATGTGACTGCCGTCGAAAGTCGCGGCAAGATGGTGCCATGCCTGGGCAGGCGGTATTGTGTAATTGTCGTCCTTATCCTTTTCTCCCGGGCACGTAATCATTCCGGAGGGCGTGGCATGTATTTGCTTCGTGTCTCCGACACCGCCAAGGTAAAACTCCACGGAGTGGTCTTCTCGCACATACAATCCATAACCGTCCGGTCCTGTTTCATCACGCTGCGTGATCACGCCCTGTTTTCCAACCACGTTCCATAACCGGATCCAGCACTCCAGCGTCATCGCCTGCAATTCCTGATTTTCAGGCAGGTGCGTCTCCACATGCATGTAAGAACCTGGATGGATCGGCTGCATTATGGGTTCGACGATCTCCCATGAATGGAGTATTTCATCCTGGTCTGGGCCTTCAACGTCCGGTCCAAGACGACACACCTGAAACTCATACGGGTGAGTGCTGCTGACGTGGAAATCAATGGTTTCACCTGCCGCCACACTCACTTGATCGGTGTAGGCATGCACGCCGTCCAGAGGAAGCGGTCGGTGTGGGGGCATATCCGGTTCAAGTGGCTGGTTCGGCAGTGCCGCGGTCAGCTTGGCATCGGATCCCAATACCGTACCCGCTGCGACTGTAACGCCTGACGTTCTCAAAAATTCTCGACGGTTCGGATCCGCCATGCTGCCACTCCTGACAGTTCAGACCTCCATCGGTTTGAACTGGCAGCCCTCCACGAACATGTCAAAGAAGTCAGGCATCGTCTCCAGTTCAATGTGCTCCACCTTCTCGATGAGTCGAGCAATTGATTCACGCTTGTGGCGCGATTGCAACATCTGTCGTGCACCGGATGAAGCGGCATTACCCACTTTTCTTAACCGTTCAATCGGCACCGGCGCTAAAAACCCGATATCAACCGCACTGGCAGCATCCACGTAATTCGCAAAACCTCCCGCCAGATAGAGGCAGTTGATCTGGTCGGGTGTAACACCGAATCGGCGCATCAACAGCATTTGACCGCAATAGTTCGCTGCCTTGGCCTGTGCAAGTTCGCTGGCATCCGCGCGTGAAAATGTGATCCGCGGATCGGCCACTATTTCCAGCTCTCGTGCCTTGTTGGCAAACACTCCTTTGGGAGTCATCATCTCGTGCCGCCGCAATTCTGCCAACAGCTCGATCAGGCCGGAACCGCACAGGCCTCGAGGGGACTTCTGGTCGATTGTTCTGTATCGGAATTGACCATCCTCGATACGGATGGATTCAATGGCGCCCGCGCAGCCTGGCATCCCAAAGGTAACCAGCCCTCCTTCAAATGCCGGTCCGGCCGGACATGAGGCTGCCATCAGCCGGTTCCTGTTTCCAATCACAACCTCAGTGTTCGTACCGGCGTCGACCAGCATTACGGTTTCGTGCTGCGAGGGCATGTCGATTGCTAGCAGGTCAGCTACGACGTCGCCTCCGACATGACTGGCAATCAACGGAGCCCCAAACACGCGGGCGTTCCTGCTGGCACGGATGCGCAGCTTACGAGCCAGCTGGACCAGCGCCGTCGTCTTTCGTTTTCCTTCGCGATATTCATTCTCAACGATAGACTTGTACGGTTTCTGTCCGATCGACTGGACATCCAGATTGAAAAACAACTCGCGCATGGTTGAATTACCGACCACCACGAGTTCATAAATCACATGACGATCAATACCCAGCTGATCGCACATCTGGTGGATCTCGGTGTTCAGCGTGTTGATGATCGCCCGGTGCAGCTCGCCCTGATATGTCCCCGCGTCGTAGCTGATACGATGCATGATATCGCTTCCACCGAATCGTTGCGGGTTCTCAAACGACGAAGTGTAGATCAACTGTCCCGACTCCAGGTTCACCAGCTCAGCCACGACGGTTGTCGTTCCCAGGTCGATCGACATTCCGAGGATTTTTCCGCGATATGTGTCGATCTTCTCGCCGTCGTAATACACGGAATTGCCTTTCCTGGTGACCAGCGGATCGAGCTGTCCCATCTCCTCGTCCTGGGCGGTGAGGATCTGTGGCGAACGCTGTAACAGCCCAAATTCAATCACCGCCTCCGGATGCTCGATTGTGGCCTGACATGCCAATCGGTAACCATCGGTAAGAAAGGCCTCCGGGTCACCGGGCGACGACAACGCATCGCTGCCTCGTTTCACCTGGATAATGCATTCGTGACAAATTCCGGATCGGCCACACGAGGAGGGAACGGGAATGTTCAGTACATCGGCAGAATCAAACAGGGTCGTTCCAACGCGGGCCGGACAGCTGTCACCCTCACTGCTGACTGATCCGGTGGCTTCTTTCGAGCCGGCTGTCGACATGTTATGCGGGTCGACGTCCCATGCGCTGCGATAGTCCAGTTGGTCGTCGCTCGTACAGATGAGCAATTCCCCCTCAACCTCGGGTTTGCGTTGGTAGCGGCATCCGAATGCCGCGGTGCATCTGTCGAAGCGGTTCTTGTACGGGCACCGCAGCAGGGATTGCTTCTCGGCCTGCTCGGAGATCTCCCCAAAGATCTCGCTGATCCGGTCAAGTCGTTTTTGGAATTCGTCAGGGTTGATCTTGTCCATGGGCAAAGTAGAACGAAAATTGATCCGTTTGTCATGTGCCTGTAACAGGACGAATCGCGTACCTGGTGCCAAAACAATCTTCGTTTGATGGATTCGCCTGGGAAGGAGTGCCCTTCCGCGCCGTCAGACGGAGTTTGTACGAGTGCTCCTGCTCTGTTAGTCGCCAGATGAAGGGAAGGGGCACCGTTCCTGGACTGAGTCAAGTGATTGATGGGCCGGGCGCTGGAACTGCATCCTGCAATCCCGGCCATACCTCAATCCACGGCTGATACACTACCAGGAATCCTAGGAATCCTTCGCGCACAAACGCCGTGCCACCTCCACGCATTCCATGGCCGTGGCACCGTAGGCATCGGCGCCCATGTCATCCGCAAATTCAGGTGTAACCGGAGCTCCGCCTACCATGAATTTAACATCATCTCGCAAATCGGCATCGATGAAAGATTCGATCGTCCGGCCCATGTTGGGCATGGTGGTCGTCAACAAAGCGGACATTCCCACCACGTTGGCGTTATGCTCCTCGACCGCGTTGATGAAGTCATCCGGCGACGTGTCAACACCCAGGTCGACAACTTCAAACCCGGCGCCATTGAGCATCATGATGCACAGATTCTTGCCGATGTCGTGTAAGTCTCCCTTGACGGTCCCCATGATCACCTTGCCTATCGGCTGGATACCGGATGCCGAGAGAATCGGCTCAATGTGCTTCATACCGGCTTTCATTGCCCGAGCACATGCCAGCACTTCCGGAACGAAGATGAAGTTTTCCCGGAATTTGATTCCCACCAGACCCATACCCGCAATCAGCCCATCGTCCATAATCTTCAGGGCGTCAAGACCGTCGGCAAGGGCTGCCATCGTTAACTGGTCTGTTTGTTCATGAGCCCCATCGATGATGGAGGCCGCAAGTTCCTGCATCTGCGGGGTCGATGCCGCATACAGCTCGATCATCTCCTGACGTTCATCGTCTCGCTCGACAAACTCAACAAGTTCCTGCCGGATAAATTCGTTTTGAATATCGCCAAGTTGGGACATGTCTCTTCGCGGTTGATGGATGTAATAGAAAAATGAGGTCTGTGTGATCAGTCTGGTTTCAGACGATCAGTCCGATTTTCTTCGGCAATCTCCACAACGGAGCGTGATCGTAACTTCGAATTGCGACAGCTGTTAATTCGTCAGTACTTAACCGTGCCGCAATTTCCGCACAAAGGCCCGAACGTGATCGGGACCGGTCCCGCAACAGCCACCGATAACGTTGGCTCCGGCCTCAACGAGACGAGGCATGAATTCCGCCATTTGGTCGGGTGTATCAGGATAGATAATCTCGCCGCCCTCAATCTTTGGAATGCCGGCATTCACATGTGTCAGGATAGGTTTGCCGGTCGCGTGGCGCATCTGGGCGATAATTTCCACCATTTGCGGGATTGCAATCCCGCAATTGGACCCAACGACATCGGCACCAGCCTCAGACAACTGTTCAGCTGCGACCGCCGGCGTAATTCCCATCATTGTAAAGTAGCCACGTGGTCCTTTGTCGAATGTCATGGTGGCAACTACAGGCAAATCCGATACATCCTTCGCCGCGCGGATACCCAATATGATCTCGCCCATGTCGCTCATTGTCTCAATACAGAAAGCATCCACGCCGCCGTCAGCGAGTCCTTTTGCCTGGGATGCAAATGCCTCATACATTTCTTCTTCCGTGGCTGTACCGTTCGGCTCAAGGAACTCACCGGTGGGGCCGATCGAACCCAGCACGAACCGACCTTCAGGTGCTGCGGCACGCACGTATTCTGCACCCAGCCTGTTGAACTCCTCGACTCGATCGCCAAAACCATACTTCGCCAGCATATATCGGCTGCCGCCGAATGAGTTCGTCTCAACCATATCTGAACCGGCATTGAAGTAATTTTCCGCCATCCGGCGAATCACCTCAGGTCGCGCCAGATTAAACTCCTCAGGACAACCACCGGGCTCCAGACCGTTGGCCTGCAGGTACGTACCAGTAGCGCCGTCCGAGATGAGGACCTCTCCTGATTCCAAACGTTGTAAGAATTGACTCATTCGGGCTGGACCGTTTGACAGATGAGTTCCGAAGTTTGAAACAAGCACCGATTTTGTCTTTGATTGACCAGCAGCAGCCAGCCTCAGTGAGGTCGGCTCAAGGCGAAACACGTCAACCGAAGAATGACGACGTTCCAGAGCAAGATCACTGACGAGGCCTTCACTGATCCCCGTGTTCGGAATGCCAGTCCCGTACGGCCAGCGGTATCTCTTTCAGGTTCTCGATGGCGGTCTGCAACGGGATGGCACATTCCGGCCCCACGAGTTGCACACCCGCGTCCAGGTTGCTGTACACTTCTTCACGAACCGATTCGGGCCCTTTCGCATACAGCGTTTCTGGATTGTTGATATTGCCTACGAGCGAAATACGATTGTTCACCAGATCCATCGACTCGGCAGCGCCATTTTTTGAATCATAGTGAAATGCAGACATGCCCGTCTGGGCAATGTATTCCATACGGTCGACCGTGCGACCGCAAATATGAAGAATGAGAGGAATCGGAATCAAATCGACGAACTCAGTGTGCAGTTCACGGAGAAACCGATTGTAATATTCGCCGCTGACCAGATCGCCGGTGGCGTGGTCGGGCAGGGTTAACGCGTCTGCTCCGGCGTCAATCTGGGCCCGTCCGAAACGGATGGTCGCTTCTTTCATTTTTTCCAGACACAGCATGGTTTTCCCGGGATCATCCAGCGACATCAGGAGGAATTTTTCCACACCAAAGCAGTGGTATCCCAGTGACCAGGGCCCCATGGTCTTGCCAATGATGGCTACTTCGTCGCCAAACTCTTTCCGCAGCAGGCGAATCGCATCCAGTACGCACTTTGTGTCCGGATGTGTCAACAGATTGTCTGGAATCCTGATGTCCTCGGGTCCGGACCAGATCGGCTGGTTCATTTTGACCGTGGGCCAGTTGTCCTTTTGTTCCCACTGCATTTGGCAACCAAGCGCCGAGGACTCCTGAATAATTGAAAACACGGGCATGATCGAATCGAAACCCAGTTCGGTGTAACTGGTAGCCGCGAGACGCGCCATCTTTTCCGCGTGACGATTGGCGTCGGGGAAATGCGCATCCACCAGATCCATCAACTCGACAGTGGCGACGGAAGTAGGATTGCACACGGGAGTGCGATCGACCGGGTCGCGCTGCAGCGCCGCCAGTACACGCTGGCGGCTGGTCATTGAAGGTCTGGGCTCACTGATTGTCACCATGTCGCAGCTCCTATTACTATTGCTGGCTCGGGGGCGCAAGGACGCCTCGTCCGGCTGCAGCATCTTCTTCCTGCATTGAGCTGCGAACGTTCTGGGCGCGAAACAGCAACATGCCAATCAGGGCGTCGTGAGTGGATTGACAGCCAAAGTCAAAACGCAGTGGATCCGCTTCGTCAGCCTCCAATTCACACAGTTTCACAAATCCCCGTGCGAGCGCTCTGGCCCGCTTGCTGCCCGTATCCGTGTCATCGACCGCTTCGGTTCGATAGAGACCGTCTCCCAAGCTCACCACACGCAGATTACCTTCAGCTTTTTTGTCGAATGCTTCTAACGGCTTTGGCTCCGGCACCTTTCCCGTCTGGAGCTTGCACACGTCAAGAAATGAGCGTTTGAGAGCACGCTGATGAATCTTCCTGCAGGGAAACTGCAACCATCCCGGTCGGTCTGCAGGCTCAAGACCGATCATGCTGATCAGAGATTGGCGTATAAACCCGACTCGCTGCGATGATCCCTCAGCGTGACTGTACGTGTGGACCAAAAACTGGGGACACTCCACATCCTGACAGTACAACCCCAGTGAAATGTCTTGGCAATGCGTGTCCATCGAGTGGACCTCAATGCGCCGACCCAGCTCCAAAGTCTTTCCCATCGGGCGGTAATTCCTTAGCGGACTGAAACCTCATGCAGGCCTGGTTGAACAGTAGCATTTTTGCAAAAGGCAGCAAACACAAGCACAACGCACAAACCAGGTTGTTTCCACCCAAAAAACATACACTCGTCTCAGTTTGGAGTTCATATTCGCGACAATGTGCTGCGGTGCCACCACAATGCATTGTGGTGGCCGTCTGGTCTCTGGTCAAGGCGACGGGGTGGATCAGTGTCGGTGGCCCAGCTGATTGTGTGTCGTGACCAGTTGGAAGAATGTGCGAGTCACTACGGCATACAGTCAAGGCGTACGTGCATTTTTTTGAAGTCGCTTGTTGAGAATCTCAGCGACATACAAATTTCCGGCCGTGTCTGCCGCCAGCATGTGTGGTGCGTGAAATTGACCAGGGGCAGTTCCCTGCCCGCCCCACGACTGTACAATCGCACCCGAACGGGTCAAGTCGGAGAACTTTGTGCGCTCGGCCGTCTGCAACCCACAGGACATCGTCCTGACCAATCTCGCGACCGAACGGGGTCAGCCCCTCCCAGATTTCTAAATGGTCACCGACTGCATCAAAAACCTGTATGCGGTTGTTCAGGCGATCGCCAACGATGACCCGCCCGTCCGACGCCGTAACGATGGTATGTGGCAAATTGAATTCATCCGGATCCGCCACCCGGAGTGCCCCAGGAGGTGAGGAACTTACCGTTCGCGTTAAACTTCATCACCCGGCTGTTGCCATATCCGTCAGCAACGTAGATTGCCCCCTCTGTGCCGAAGGCAACATCCGCCTGGTCGTTTCCCAGCCCGGCGCTGTCCGGTCTGCCAATCGACCGGAGGAGTTTGCCGGTTGAGGTGAATTTGAGCACGAGGTGCCTTTTAATGTCTGTCACCCACACGTTGTCATCACTGTCAATCCGCAGGGCATGTGCACTGCCGAGCAACTCGTCGCCCCATGACCGTATGTAATGCCCGGTTGCATCGAAGCAAATTATAGGGCGCTGACCACGATGCGCAAGGTAGACGTACCCCTTGCTGTTCACCGTGACTCCGCTGCAGTAGTTGAGCGTGATGTTCTCTGGCACCTGCGGGAATCCGACGACAGGCTGGAAATCATACTCGTCACTCGCCCTGATCACGCCATTGACGGCTGGAATTACAACGACTAAGAACGACATGCCGGAGACCGGCTTTGGTATTTTCAAAACCATGACCTCTTCCGGAATCAAGATGTCGGTTCGGGTCTCCAGTTAAGTTTGTAAACTGCTGTGAACCTCAAATCAATCTCAACAGAAAGCATTGTCGGTTTCCACCGATCCGCAATTCATCTGCGATGCCTTTGGCCGGCAGGGACCGGTCCTGCTCGATAGAATTAATTTCGGTCAGGTTTGCCAGGTTTGAAGGATGAATGATGGCTCAGCATCAACAGCACAGTGGTTTGTCTCGACGTGAACTGCTTACGGCTGTCTGCGTGACAGGGCTGACAGAAGGTTCATGCGATTCTGCGTTGGCAGACCTGGGCCGCCATCTGCAGCATCAGGGCCTGCGGGTTTCAGGGCTTGAAGTCTTCCCCGTGCGTCTCCCACGGGGCAGGAAATGGCTGTTTCTGCGGCTGCAGACGAACCAGGGAGTCAGCGGTATCGCTGAAGCAACACTGGGAGGGGCTGACAAGCTGTCCGAGCTAAAAACCATTTTTGGACTCATCAAAGGCGAGTCCCCGTTCAATATCCGCCAGTTCAGAGAGCGTGGCTGGAATCATATTGCAACCGGTGGCCTGAAAATGGCAGTGGCGTTCAGTGCTATCGAGCAGGCACTATGGGACCTGACCGGCAAAGCGCTTCAGGTACCGGTGTATGGTCTATTCGGTGGGAATGTCCGGGACGCAATCACCGTCTATGCCAACATCAACAACGCCACCACCACCCGTTCACCCGCTGCATTCGCTGAAAACGCACAAATGGCGGTTGCAGATGGGTTCCAGGCGTTGAAGGCGGCTCCGTTCGACGGCTTCCCACGACTCGACGCACCCGGTGCACAAATTGAACAGGCGACGGGCACGGGCATCGATTGTATTCGCGCGATTCGCGAGAGTGTTGGTGACGATGTCAAACTCAAGGTCGACTTCCACAGCTACTTCGATGTCCAGCTGGCCGTGGATATCGCGCACCGCGTTGAGCCGTTCAACCTGTCTTGGATCGAGGAACCGATTGATCCCAAGGACGTAGTCGGCTCGAAGGCAATTCGCACTGCAATTCGTCAGCGACTTGCGGGCGGTGAATTCCTGTTTGCTCTGAAAGAGTTCGGTCCTTTGTGTCAGACACAGTCTGTGGAAGTACTGATGCCGGATGTCCAGGCTTGTGGTGGGCTCCTGGAAGGACAACGGATTTCGACGGCAGCCGAACTGCATGGTCTTTCTGTTGCGCCACACAATGCACACGGTCCGGTCGCGACGGCCGCCTCGGTCCAATTGTCTGCTTTTCTGCCGAATTTTGAGATCCTCGAATACCAATGGGGCGAAGTGCCATGGCGAGCGGAACTGATCGATCCGCCTGAGTCCATTCACGAGGGGAAGATTCACTTGAGTGATCGCTCTGGTTTTGGCGTCGACCTGAACGATCAAGTCGTTGCCGAGCATCTATGACCGCCTGTTACTCCACGTTCGCCGGAAGCGATGGAACTGCAGCGGTTCGTGAACTCCCGTATGAGAGATCCACACTTTGTTCGCGGTGAGTCTGATCGTGGCAAAAGGCAGAAAGATGAAACAGAGTATCGATGTGATTAGCTTCTTCGTTCGCACTCGCGGTTTCTCTATTGCCATGGACTCGTGTCTAACCCAAGCTTCTCGGCGCTGGCGCAGATGTGCGACCAAGTGGTATCGTCGATTTCGATTCCATTGCGAGTTCGCTCTTCAGACGTTCGAAACTCCGGCTCGCCCGGCACGAGGATCTCACCAATGTCCGGATTCACTCGACTTGTGCGTACGTGACGGATGAGCGTCTCGATCTCGTCGTAATAGGTGTCGAGGTCTGTAAAGTGCTCAATGTCGTAAACAGTAAAGAGAACTCCATTGCTGGTCATATCAACTTCTCCGGAAGCGACGCCCTCACCGCTCAAAGTTCCGCCGAGCACTTCTACGATATAACTTAGACAGTAGCCCTTGTGACTCGCGACACCCCCGAGTGGCAGTATGGCACCGCCAGACTCTAAATAATCGTCCGGTTCTACAGTCGGCTGGCCGCCATTGTCAGTGATCCAGCCGGGCGGAAGTTTTTCACCTCGGTTACGAGCGACGCGGATCTTACCTTCGGCAGTGACCGATGTCGCCATATCGACCATGATTGGGTTGTGGTCTTTACGTGGAGCACTGAATGCAATTGGATTCGTGCTGAGTTTACCATCGAGTCCGCCATGCGGTGCAATCTGACGTCCCAGGCGACCCGCATTGACGAAGGCGATCGCAATCATTTTCTTCCGTGCCGCCATCAGAGGGTAGGCACCGCAGCGACCGACGTGGCCACAGTTTCGCAACGTCACCGTTCCTGTGCCATATTTGCGAGCCTTCTGCATGGCGATTCGCATGGCGAAAGCGCCCGAGATTTGTCCCATCGCCGAGTCTCCATCGACGATCGCCGTACATGGCCGTTCGGAGACGATTTTGGGTACGCCACGAGGGTTCCAAACGCCCTTCTCGAAAAAACTGAGATACTCGTAGAGGCGAATGATTCCGTGCGAATCGTGCCCGTAGAGGCTCGAGTCAACTAAGTGGTCGATCACGATGCGGGCGTCTTCAGGTGAACAACCGGCAGTCTCAAACAGTTGGTAGCCGATCTGTCGCAGACGGTGAGGGGAAAAGGTGGGCATTGATCTGGTGGGTTTAGTTTCAGGTTGAAGGAGGAGAACCATTGCGGCCAGGTGCAAGATGACAGCACTTCACTGAGGCTGGTTTCTATTGCGCGCCAGCTTCCTCGAAGTGGCCGGCGCCTGCCTGGGGAACTTCCATTACAGCGGAAAAGTCACCACTCTATGCAACCATGCAAGCGTCTTCAACGTGCAAAGTCCCGAGAATTTTAAGGCGGCACCTGGTTGACCCCACCCTGTACTCTGAGGTTCAACTGCCGCATCCACTCCTGGTATCATGCTGAAGTCGGGTATCCCGCTGTACCGTCGACTCGGGTGGTTCCGCTGAATCGATGGAAAACACGTTGTCGCCACCAATTGTATTGCGTTGTCGACACCATGGGAATCACCAGGCCGACAGCCCGTATTCAAGTCCACGTACGCGTGCGGTCTTGCTGGCACGCTAATTCGAGAGGGTCATACTTTGATGCATGAAAGTTCCACCTTGAAAGCTGTGGAGACCAGACCGAGCTTCGGAGGCCAGTCTGGGGATGGACGGACGAGTCCATGGCAAACGGCACAAAAGTGTCGTCTCCAGAAAGAAAGGAAACAGTATGGGAATTCTGGACAGGTTCTCTTTGAAAGATCGAATCGCCCTTGTCACCGCTGGTGCCGGCCCACAGTTCGGCAGCAGTGTCTCAGAAGCGCTGGCCGAGGCAGGTGCAACGGTTATCACTGCGTCCCGCTCGTTGGAGACTAACGAAGCGTTCGCGGAAAAGCTTCGAAGCAACGGCTACGAAGCCCACGGCATGCAGTGCAATATCAGCGACCCCGAGTCCATTCAGGAGTTGCACGCTCAGGTGATTGAGAGGTTTGGACGCCTGGACGTGTTGGTGAATAGCGCGCTAGCGCGCGACGGGCATACGGGTCCTTTCGAAGACCAGACTCCGGATCTGTGGATGCGCTCCGCTGCAGGGGACTACATAGGGTTATTTCAGATGTGCCAGTCTTTTATCCCCGAAATGGTGCGTCTGGGACGCGGGTCGATCATCAATATCTCAAGCATTTACGGTGTGGTGTCCAACGACCCGAACCTTTATGTGGGTACCGGCATGAAACAGACGCCGACCTATAACTTTGTCAAGGCGGGAATGATTAATTTTACTCGCGTTCTCGCCTGCTATTACGGTAAACAGGGCGTTCGAGCAAATTGTATCAGTCCTGGCGGATATTTATTTGGTCAACCTGAGTCATTCCTGGAGCGCTATAACGAGCGCGTACCTGTGGGTCGCATGCTGGAGAACGATGATATCAAAGGTGCCGTTGTGTATCTCGCCTCGGACGCTTCGAGCTATGTGACGGGCGAGAATCTGATGGTTGACGGTGGGTGGACCTGTCACTAGAAGCATCTGCACTGTGGGCTTATGGCACCGTTACAGGCAGCCGGTGGATCAACGGGTGTCCTTGGCCGTCTTCAATGCGCGGCAGGAACCGGCCGAAACCGGAGGGGTGACCTTCGTCCCATATGGAAAACGGCAATTCACAACTCAGTACGGTGGCGTGCCAAAGCTGAATGGCCGAATCCGATGCCTCGGCGAGTTCGGAGGATTTGTTATGAATGTCTTCCAGGTTAAACCAGGTACGCCTCTCGTCGACAAAACATTGGGCGGGTCGCCGCCGCGGAGTCCGTCTGTCGTTGGATTCACCGAAGCAGTATCTGCATCGGCTCGATGGACGTGAAAAGCAGGTGGCGATGAACGTCCCGTCCGGGCGCAGCAGCGCGTTCATTAAGTGCGACGCAATTCGGTGAGGGGGATCTTTTCGAGGATCGGCCTATCGAAGTTCCAGGTTCGGTCTAGATCACGGGACCGGGGGGCCATCGTGGTGCCGCTGATCACATGCTTGGCTTCTGCCACCACGAAAAGTCAGGGTGGTTGCCCAAAGACCGTGATATGAGTCCAGGAAAGTCCACGTGGCGGCTGCGAACAAAACTCGTGAGTGGCAGTAAAGAAACAAACTTAGCCCCACGTCGTTTAATCCTGTATAGAGTGTTCCCCTCAAGGGCCGCCCTCCACATGACCAAACTGCGCGGTCGGTTTCCAACTGTCCAGCGTTTCAGTGGCGAGATGAGAGATCGTGAAGTTGGGGTCATCCTTGCACCTGACCAGCAACTCGGTGGCCTCCGGTCCGATTCTGGTCAGAACATAGGTGGCCCCGACGCGGACAAACGCGTCATCGTCGTCGAGCAGTTCGCGCAGCTTGGGCATCGCCGGCGCTGCCCCCGGGCCCAGATTGGCCAGGGCCCGAAAGGCGACAATGCGCACCTCCAGGACATCGATCAGCTCGATCAGCAGCGGACACGCCGACTGGTCCTGGGCAGCATCGCGCCGGGCCAGGGCGGCAGCGGCCTGGCGCTTCTGTTTGATCGTGCCGGTTCTCAGGGCCGATTCCAGGGGGAATGACTCGGTCCGCCGAACCTCCGTGGGCTCGCTGTTTTTCTCGCCTTCGGCCGGGGGCAGCCGCACGATGAACGCAACGGCCTTCACACGGATCGCATCGTAGTCGTCCGGGGTCAGACCGGGGTGGGGATCCACCCAGTCTTCGGTGAATGAATAGGCCGGGAGAAATCCGGGCCGGAAACTTTCCTTGCGCAGGCGATCGAGCCAGCGTTGCGCGGCCCTGGCCACGGGATCGTCCTGCGCCGCGGCCCTCGAGCAGTTGCAATGTTCGATAGTCGTCCACCCCCTCTCGGCGTCCTTCAAAGCCGACGCCGGGCACCGGGCCCTTGCTGGGAAGCCACACGTAGTTGTAGGACGTGTTGGCCGCCAGTCCCAGTGACCAGGTGTAGAGGCCGGAATAGTAGCGGCCCGTTTCGGCGTTGGTGGTCCGCAGCGAGAAGTTGTAGGTCGAAAGTCTCGCCCCCAATTGCGCGGCCTCGCGCTGAAGTTCCGGCGTGACGTAGCCCGCGTGCACGATCCACAGGTCGTGCACATGACCGACAGCAAACGCCGTGAGGATGCTCATCGCGCATGTGGTCTTGATGCCTTCTCGCTTCCATTGGCTGACGTGATCGATGACCCTGGCGAAGACGGTGGGGCCAGGCTCGTCCCGCATGTACAGGACCATGTCCGGCCAACCCTTCTCGGCGCTGAGCCTTTTGATGGCCGAGGCCACGTTGGCCTTGTTTTCGGCAATGTAGCCGCTCGGCTGCGTGATCAACCACTGATCGCGTTGGATGAGTCCGGCCTGACGGCCCATGGCGAGCTGGGCATCGATGAATTTGATGGCGTTGTATTCGCCTTCGGTCTCGTAGTCACCGGGCTCCATATAGTTGTCGCAGTAGAGTCGTGACGATGTGGAGTACCAGACCTCTTGGTGCGGCGTGGTCGACGTCTCGTCGTAGCCGGCTTCCGACAGGACCTCGTAGTCCACCGTGGTGAACATCGTGTTCATGCCGTAAGCCACGAGGTCCTCCAGGTAGAGCTTTTGAAAAGCCCGTCCCTGGAATCTCGGATCCAGCCGGTATGGGAGAAAGTAGAGGCCGTAGGTGATATCCGATCTGGGCAGTGAGAAGGCGTGGACCTTGATCAGAAACGGCACGGACCGCAGGAGCTTGTCGGCGGCGTAGACCTCGTTCTTTCCGCGGTGGACGCCGGGAGCAATCGTTTCGTCCGTCTTGAAGGTGATCCAGAAGACACCGTTTCGCGCGGGCTCGATCGTGTCGATTTGATTCCTCGGTATGACGACATGGGGAAGCACGTTGCGTTTGCCCTCCCATGGCTTGCCACGATCCGTATCCAGGTCTGATACCCATTCCAGCGTTTCCCTGGGCTGGTAATAGAGATGGCCGATCTTGCTTGGAATGTCTGCGTGGACTTCGACGCGGACATCCTGCAACGGATTGGCACCGCCGGGCACGTAGAGAGCGAGCTGCATCGGCTCATATTCATTGCGGGCCATTCTCAGCACGAATGGTGCCAGTACTTCTTCAACATCCGGCACGTAATCGGCGAAACAGGGGGCCGTCGTACTGCGGTTATAGATGACGACCGAGGAATTCCGGTCCTGCTCCGCCAGATCGCGCTCGTCGTTGACCGGCGGCACAGGACCGGCCCGGCCTGAAGCGGGAACCAGTAGAAGAAATGCCACCAGTGGCAGGCGAAGTGCCTTGGAAGTGGTCATGGGTGGTTTTCCTTGATTGTTCGTCTTCAGTCCAGTTTCGTGAAGAGCTACATTCGTTGTCATTCCTCCGGTGTGATCTGATCGCCCGACGAAGCATAAAGGATACACGTATGGTCACAGTTCATGATCGGACCGAGATTCGTGTTGGATAGCAACTTATTCAGGACTATTTCCCGCGGTCGGTCTGTTTCTCTTCTGCTACGCGATGATTTCGTTCACCACGCGCCCATAAACATCCGTGAGCCAGAAATCCCGGCCGGCATAGCGGTAGCGAGCTGCTGTTGGTTGATTCCGAGCAGATACAGAATCGTGGCATGCAGGTCGTGGATGTGAACCTTGTCCTGTACAGCGGAGAAGCCAAAGTCATCGGTCTGACCGAACGCGATGCCACCACGCACCCCGCCACCAGCGAGCCACATAGTGAATCCCCAGTGGTTGTGATCACGCCCGTTCCCATTCTCTGAGACGAGTGTACGCCCGAACTCACCGCCCCAGACGACCAGCGTGCCGTCGAGCATGCCGCGTTGCTTGAGATAAGTGAGCAGCGCGCTGATCGGACGATCAATATCAGTCGAAAGTTTGCGCGCCTGCTCGTTGTGAATATCGTGCGTGTCCTATGGCTGACCGCCACTCGTAGCAACGTTCGACGAGAACCGGGCGGATCCGCGTTTCAAAAAACGCAAATTCCGCAGGGCCAAGTTGATCATCTGCGCCACGAACCGAGACCGGAAGCATCCCTGTCAGCAGTGCAACAGATAACAGAAGCGCAGAATTACATCTGTTCGTTCTCGCGGTCCGCAACTGTCGCCTCCGAGACACAATGGATTCACATGTATTTTACTTAACGTGTAAGAGCAGGTGCGAGGGTTCTCTCAAGCTGGGAAACTGCACAAACGACTATTGTGCCACTGAAGACACTCCGGTCAGCGCAAAATTGCCGTGGATTTGTCGTTCTCCATCCGGAAAAACGGAACGGTTGGTGCTGATAATTTATTCACGTATATAAAATACGTTACAGAAAAATGTTCAGTACCGAATGCTGGCGCAAGAATTACATGTCAATGTGCCTGACCTGGAATCGTTTCGTTTCCTGACTGTAGGGTGTACGCTAGGTGTCTGGCTTGTAAATTCAGGAAAATAAGATGGCCTGTGATATCGGTTTAAATTGTTTCAGTGTGCGGGCCCAGTGGACACGAATGAATCGGAAGTTGTGCTGACACTGGTGTTGATTCCATTGTCCTGGAGCCGAACTGGCTGTTCGTGAGACAGCCCTGGCGGTTTGTCGCGGATGATGGCCGGTTCATCGGTGCTGGCTGATGTCAGCGCCTCGTCGCTTGTCAACAGCAGGAGGGGGTTCAGTTGGGTGTCAAACCGGTCGATACGGCCCCCGGTACAACTGCCTCAGTTCCAGCCGGGAGATGCGTATTGTGGAGTTAAGCTGTCGGAGCTCCGTGGCCGGAGCAAAGGCCAGATCTTCATCCTGTATGACATGCGTTTTTGGTCAAATCACATTCAGAAAACTGTAAGAGGCCGGGTTTCCCGGAAGATCGAGTCACTGGTGCTGATATTCAATGGCCCAGCAAAGTTGTGCGATGCATGACACGCTTGAAACGGCCAAAGTCCCAGGGCCGCCCCCGGTGAAGGCAATAGCGATTATCCCACATGACCAGATCATGAGCTTGCCACTCGTGTTGGAAAACAAACTGTGGCTGTGTTGACCATTCCAGTAAGTCCTTTAAGAAATGTCTCCCCTGGTCGACGGGCCAACCGAGGATGTGAGAAGCGTAAGCCCCGACGTGAAACATTTTCTCACCTGTCTCTGGCAGTATGCGAATTAAAGAATGCGTGACAGGCGGAGCCGCTTTCTGAAATTCTTCACTCATCAGATTCGGTGCGATCTGAGAACGTGAGTGGGCCATGCTGTGTTCGACTATCAGGTCGTCCAGTGCCTTTTTTTTTCATTGGGATAGGCTGCAAAAGCAGCCCGAACACTGGCAAATTCGGTTTCGCCGCCACTGGGCGGCACAACTCTGGCCGAAAGAAAGGATGCCTGCAATGGCACGGCCCTGAAGGAACCATCTGAATGCCACAACATGTTGCCGGCCTGGTACAACGATCGAGTGTCATCTGCCGGGATGAGTTGTCCCTGTTCATCGACGTTAGTGATACGATTGACAGGTCCGCCTCCTCCGTAAGGATCACTGGGTAACGTCAAAGCAACCGTGCCAAATTTCTTTGTGAACGCCACCTGTTGCTCATCAGAAATTACCTGGTCATTAAACACGAGTACACAGTGTTCACGAAAGGCATCCCGAAGACGCTGCACAGCTTCCGGATTCAGGGACTGCGCGATTTTCACGCCCTCTACGCATGCTCCAATGTGCTGGCCTAGCTTTCTGATCTTAATGCTCATGATCTTCAGCGATTCAAACTATGCTCGCGTAGGTATATGCAGCAAACCGAACCAAAAACGGTGTTCAAATCCTTTTTCCCTTTCAGTGAGCCAGTACAACTTCATTTCACGTCGATCTGCACCTCTTCCAGTACGGGTGTACTTCCTCCATCGAGTGTTTGCAGCGCCACGCGATACTGAAGCCATCGGCAGTTATCTGCGAGGTTCAATAATACTGCGTCCGACTCGTCGAACCAGTCTCCTCCACCCGTTGCTCCGCACCACGCTGCTTTCTCAAGGTTTTCACGGATTGATGCAGTGCGAATTTGAAACCGCACTGTCGTCCCATGAGTTGTACGGGCTTTCCACTTCAATCGCGTGGGGGTGCGATTCACCGGGCACTGCAGCGGCGCGGATACATATCGTTCCTCCAGACTTCTGTCGTAAATGTTGCCAATGTCCCGACGGGTGCTGAAGTGAGGTCCGAAGGTTTGAAACCAGTGGCGACGGGAGCTGGAATACCCTCCCTGTGATCCCCAAAAGATGCTGGCCCCCACGCCGTGGTCACCATCGAGAATATGGTTGAAAACGACGATGTCCATCCAGCTGTCCTGATTCAGATCGGCAACAGTGAGTGCACTGGACGATTCAGCGGGGAGACTGCTGCGGCGTGACTTGCTGTACTGACCATCCGAGCTTCCCCAGTAGATGAACACAGGAATCGTCCGTGTTGTATATGCGTGGTAATTCGTCATCACAATATCCAGAAACCCGTCACGATTGACATCGGCCACCGCTTGTTCAAGCGAGTCATAGGCCTCCAGACGCAGTACGCGGTCTGGAGAAAAACCGGCCGGGTCTCCCCACACAATCATAGCATGGCGAGTGGGCCTCCCGAACCGCGTCTCATCCCATCCGCCACCGAGAATCAGGTCCAGCCATCCATCGCGGTTCAGGTCAGCGATCTCTACCGTCGCCCCATTGTTCAGACGCAGATTCGTCCGACGATCGTCGCGAAATTCACCAGAGTCGCTGCCCCAGAAAATATCGACGTTCGTCGAGTCGACATCGCCAAAGACAATATCAAGGAAACCGTCTTTATTGAAATCGGCGATGTTCATGGAAATACTGAGATGTGTGTTGAGTTTTAATGTCGTTCGCCGCACCGGGTTGTAGCCGCCTTCGCCACCCCAGAAGATCAATCCCTCACCATGGAGCGGTTCCCCTGTGACGAATACCAGATCCAGGTAGCCATCACGATTCAGGTCGGCGATCGACACTCCAGTTCCTTTGATCTCACCAAGGCTGTAACGACGCTCAATTGAAAAGCCTTCTGCTGAGCCCCAGAAGATCCCGCCATTCGGAAAAACGATGTCGACAAAGTCGTCCTGATTCAGGTCCGCAATTGCTGACGCATCTGAGCGTCCCGGGATTTCTGTCATACTGGCCTGCGAATAGTGGTGGCGAGGGTTTCCCCAATAGACGAACGAATGGGCGTGCTCCAGCGAACCACTATGGCGATTAACTAACGCAAGGTCCGGATGTCCATCGTGGTCCACGTCCGCGGTGGAAGCACTGACGGCACCAAAGCCCTGATATTCGCTGCGAAAGGCCCTATCGAATCCGTCCGGGCCGTTCCAGTAGCAATACGAGTTGACGTCATAGGTGTTCCCGTCATGTTCGTTGGCGAACACAATGTCCGTCCATCCGTCGCTGTTGAAGTCAGCAAGGCAGACGTCGGTGGCATGCAGTGTGGGCAGCTCAGTCCGCCTCTTTTTGGAAAAACCACTGGCGGCTCCCCAATAGACATATGAGACCTGAGCTGTGTCTGTACCGTGATTGGCGAAGACCAGGTCCTGGTGTCCATCCTGATTCAAATCGCTGACGCCGCACTCGGTGGCGGCAAGGGTTGCCAGTTCGATCCATCGTTCCAGACCCTCACCCGTTCCGCGCCAGAGCTCTGCCCGATTATCACCATGCATGACGATCAGGTCGGTGAAGTCGTCTCCGTTGAGTTCGTGCAGGTGGAGTCCCACTGGATCACCGCCTGTCCACACGTCGCAACGATCTTCGGAGAATCCATCTTGGCTGCCCCAGTAGAGAGAGATGCTCTGATGCTGCGTGTTATTGTTGGCAAACAGGAGCTCTGGATACCCATCTGAGTTCAGGTCCGCCGCGGCACAATCAGCCGCACTGGTTGTGGCCAGCGAGCTGCGATTGTTGCGACTGAATCCCGTCGGGCCGTTCCAGTAGACGTATGACTCGAGATGCTTGTCGAAACCAAAGCGTTCGCCTCCTTCAATTCCCTTATTTGCGAAGGCCAGATCGACAAAGCCGTCTTGATTGAAATCCGCCGCCGTCAGGCCACCAGCCATCAGAGTAGGCAACTCCGTCAGGTGGTTCGGTCCATAGCCATTGACACTGCCCCAGTACACTATGGCTTTCATGTATACCGAATAGTTGTGAATGTAGTTGCAGAACACAAAATCCAGATGCCCGTCATTGTTCAGATCGACGAGCAACGACCGCCCGCCTCCATCGCTGGGCAGTCTGGTCACGGCCTGCTGCCGGGACCGAATCTGCCGCAGCAGGCGTGCAAGCGGTTGATGGTCCGCCAAGGGTGGCAGTATCGATTTAGGTCCAGTGGCGCTGCCATGATAAATGAACGCATCTACGTTCTCGACCACGTCATGGTCCTGTCCGACCCACAGGTCGAGGTATCCGTCGTTGTTGAAATCCCAGCGATGGATCAACTGCAGCGTTCCATCGCGGGAAATAAAAAGATTTGTCCCTCCATCCTCAAGCGTCCCCGCGGCGAAGTCCTCGAAGCTCAAGTGTCGTACCCAGGGTTCGTCAGTTTTGGCATCGACACATAACGCCAGCACGAGGATTCCCAGAGCGAGGATCTTTTTTGTTTCGCTGCAAACCCGAATGATCAACATAGGTAACCTCGCTTCTGTGTGCACGAATAGGAACGCAGCCACGGGTGGCATACGTTTCATGTGCCGGTCAGGCAATCGTTGACATTGGTGACTTGAGGCAGTGCCAATGACGTGAATGACGAAATTGGCCTCTGGACGTGTCTGGTTCGTGTTAAGTCCCACAGAATCGAGAATCCAGGCCAGCCCACTCTCCCGTCCTGGTTTGGGATGATCCGGCTGAGATTCATAGAATAGTCTTCAATGAGTATTGTTCATCGTAATCCGGAGACGGAGCGCGTGCCATTCACCGCCATGGCCCGCTGCAGCGACTTCTCGATTAAGTGGGCAGATCCTGTCCGGGTCATTGGGCAGCTTCGAGAGGCACGCAGCGACGAATACGTGCAGTCCGAGGAAACGCAGCGGTCCAAAGCAGATACGTTTGCCTTTAATGATATTCATCGTATCGGTCGCGTCTTTGGTACGGTCGAACCCGGTGGCCATTTTCGTTGAGCGGCCGATCAGTTTCGGTAACATGGAGCCGGGAAAGAAGATCAGTGCCTTTGGTGACTGGTTCAGTCCTTCGCCGCACGGACAATTCGCGAATGTCTTGATGCTGCGGCGGAATCGCCAAACCATACGCGGAGAATTGCGATCATGCACAAATCTATCGGATTCGTAGTGTTGGGCGTGATGGTGGCAGCACCGCTGTCCTCGAAGTCTCCAGGTTTCGACACGAAACCCAGGGAGAGGAGCATCCGTGACGATAACAGCCTTCAACTGAATCTCGCCTGGTGCCCACGAGGAAGTTTTCGGATGGGGAGTCCCCGGGATGAAACCGGACGACAAGGCGATGAGGACCAGGTTGATGTCACCTTGACGCGCGGATTCTGGCTGGGTCAGACCGAGGTCACGCAGGGTCAATGGAAATCCCTGATGGGCACCGAGCCATGGCTGGAGCATGGAGACCCGCACTTGTACCGTAGCGGATCCGACTATCCGGTAGTGTACGTGAGCCACGAGGAAGCGCTGGTCTTTTGCAGGATACTGACGACTCAGGAGCATCGTGCGGGGCGGCTGTGCGCATCTTGGAAATATACGCTGCCCACCGAGGCGCAATGGGAATATGCCTGCCGCGCGGGGTCACAGACACGCTACAGCTTCGGTGACGACGCATTGCTGCTGGCTGAATATGCCTGGTTCGACAGCAATGCCGCCAACGTGGACGAGAACTACGCCCATCGTGTGGGACACAAAACACCGAACGCCTGGGGCTTGTCGGACATGCCTGGCAACGTGTACGAGTGGTGTCGCGACACGTATCGTCGAAAAATGCCTGGCGGTTGCGATCCGCTGACAACCCAGGGCCCGGACCGGGTTTACCGTGCCGGGAGTTGGAGCTATTCAGCCGAGTATTGCCGCTCCGCGAACCGCGGCTGGAATGCACCAGGGAACCGATTCTACTACTTGGGGTTCCGTATCGCTTCCGTTCCCTGTCTTCCACGGGGAATCACTGAAAGTCCTTGAATTGCCTAGGTGTCGGTCCGCATTCGTCAGTAATCCGACGCCCAAATTTCTCTATAGTTACCCGTCTGCCGATTTGAAGACCCAGCTGGCAACCGGTGACATGACCTGCACAGGTGATTTTTGCGCAAGTGCTTTCCGGATTCCACAATATATTACGGTACGGCCGGAGTGACAAAACTTTGTAGACCCTCGGGCTTTGGTGGAATTTGCGATAACTCTTTTAACGCAGCGGTGCAGTACTGTTCATGGATGCCTTCCTGCTCTGACACCTTTATTTCGGGCGCATGTGAAACGACTCAGAACTGCCACCGGGGCAATTCTGAGTCGTCGTGTTCTCGATTGAGGATGTTGCAAATTCAACCACACCAGGCGGCTTTGTTCACGATCTCCCTGTCTCGAGAGGAGTACGGCCTTTCCCGTGACCAGCACGGTTGATGAAAGACCGTTCTCATAGGGATGGTGGCTGCCGGTGGGACAGCCTGCCGACCGTCACGTGGCGACGCCACCTCGCTTAGGACTACAGTATTCGTTCACCGAACCACCTCCTTTCTGAGACAGGGATCCCATTGAAGCACGCTGTAGAATCACGACTCCGCCGGGCTGATGGATGTCGGATGCATAGTTCCGACCCATAATTCAAGTATTCTCACGGAACCCGAATGGATGACAAGGCCAAATGCGGTTGAGTTCGCGTTCGGACGAAGACTGTCCGGAAATCCTTGGCATTCGATCCATAGGACTGAACCGACTTTTGAGCAGTCCCGGGAGGCATTCAGGTCAATAGGACGAATTCAGCGTGCTCAGGACGATTCGGATCTTGCAAAGAAAAGTTTCGAGCCACATACTTCCGACATCGAAAAATCGAACACAAAGGCGGCCGGAACAAGTGATTTGGGAGGCGCAAAGAGCCAGTCCTCCCAGTGCCATCTGTCTGTCTGTTCTTTTGTTGATACACTAGGTGAATAAAGGCTTCAGGAACTGAAACTGGAAATCAGTGAGCGGTAGTCCCGCTTTCGGACTCCTGATAGTTTTTTCATGACACAGCAGGGCGATTAGCTCAGTTGGCTAGAGCACCTCGTTTACACCGAGGGGGCCGGGGGTTCAAGTCCCTCATCGCCCATCCTATTCGGGAGAGAATTGAGGCTTCATGCCTGCGATTGTGAACGACTGACTGGCCATTCTGCCATTCGATTCCCCATTCTCGTCGTTCTTTCCACTTTTCCTTCAGAGGCGAAGATACGAGAACGACCGCAGAAAACATTGGTGTCTTTGCGGTTTTGCTGCTTTATGCAGAAATGTCGCGGATCAGGTTACAGATGCGGCGCATCGCCTATTTCGTTTGTGTGCTCATTACGCCGCTCCATCTACATGCAGATGACGTTGACGACACGGTGCATCAGGCGCTGGACTACCTGGCGTCGCTACAGAATCGTCAGGGCTACTGGATTGCCAACGAAGGTCAGTACCGTGTTGCGATGACTGCACTGGCTGGAACGGCGCTCCTGGCTGAAGGATCCACCGCCACGACGGGCCGTTATGCCCGAGCGATCAGCCATGCAACAGATTACCTGATTTCAATGAGTCGTTCGAATGGGTTGATCGGCTTTCGCGACGACTATCATTATACGTACGGTCACGGCTTTGCGATGCTGTTTTTGAGTCAGGTGTACGGCGAGGAAGAAGATCTTAACCGACGGGAACAGATTCGCGAAATCCTCACACGGGCGGTCCAGTTTTCTGCAGATGCTCAGACGTCGCGCGGCGGCTGGGGCTATGTGTCGGCTAAAGAAGGTGGTGGATTCGACGAGGGATCCACGTGCATCACGCAGGTACAGGGCCTGAGGGCCTGTCGCAATGCCGGTATTCCGGTATCCGTGGAAATCATTGACCGAGCGAAGAAGTATATTGCCGACTGTACGACGTCGAGAGGAGGTGTCCAGTACAGTATCAGAGGCGGTGGGGAGCGTCCTGCGATCACAGCTGCTGCACTGGCAGCGCTGTTCAATGCGGGTGAATACGACACCGAATTGACAAAAAAAATGCGAGCCTATTGCGACGATACGATTTGGCCAAAGAAAAATGTTTCGCAACGCGCTGCTCACTGGCACTATACGCACTTTTATTATTCACAGGTAATTTATCGTCAGGGTGGTAAACGCTGGCAGGATTATCGCCATCAAATGAATGAGGAACTCCTGCGCCGAATCCAGCCGGGGGGATACTGGGCAGATTCCGAAATCGGACACGTGTATGTAACCGCCATCAACAGCATCATTCTGCAGCTGGAACAGGGCTACCTGCCGATCTATCAGCGTTAAGTCCGGATTCAATCCGATACAGGCCCGATCGAATCGTGAGGAACATAAAATACTTTCATCTGAGTCTGATCATTTTTGTCGCGGGAGCTGGTACCGCCTCTGCCGACGACCATGTACGTGTGGCGACGTTCAATATCAGTTTCAATCGTCGGAGCGCAGGGGATCTGACCAAAGATCTCAGCGACATGAATCCTCAGGCGATTAAGGTTGCGACGATTCTTAGGACAGTCCGGCCGGATATCGTTCTGCTGAATGAAGTCGATTTCGATGAAGACGGGACTGCGATACTGCTGTTTCAACAGCAGTATCTGCAGGCGATCAGTCTGCCGGGAGACACAGACCCACTGTATCTATCCCATCTCTGGTCAGGTCCGGTCAATACGGGTATTCCCTCCGGACGGGATTTGGACAACAACGGTCTCATCGGAGGCCCGGCTGACAGCTATGGTTTCGGCTGGTTTCCTGGTCAGTTTGGCATGGTAGTGCTGTCGCGTTTCCCAATTCAGACAGAATCCGTCCGGACGTTTCAAAGGCTGTTGTGGAAAGACATGCCGGACGCTCGACGACCTGTGGATCCTGACACCGGCCGGCACTGGTATTCCGATGAAAACTGGAATGCACTGCGTCTTTCGTCAAAAAGTCACTGGGATGTGCCAATCAATGTAAATGGGAAACGGCTGCACATTCTGGCATCACATCCGACGCCACCTGCATTCGATGGTCCCGAAGATCGTAATGGCTGTCGCAACGCGGATGAGATCCGTTTTTGGGTGGACTATCTGACTCCGGGCCTGTCCAACTGGATTCAGGATGACACGGGTGTTTTCGGCGGGCTTGCAGCAGATGCACACTTCTGCATACTCGGTGATCTCAATGCAGATCCGATTGACGGAGGCAGTGTGACAGGAGCGGTCGGCCGATTGATTGAACATCCGCGAGTTAACAGTCAACTGGTTCCTCAAAGTGAAGGTGCAGTCAGAGCCAGCTCAGAACAGGAAGGAAAGAACAGGCAGCATCACGCTCCGGCGGCGAATGATACTGCTGATTTTTCGGACAAAACAGTTGGTAACCTGCGAGTCGATTTTGTGCTGCCGTCGAGAACACTGCAGGTGATGAGCGGGGGAGTATTTTGGCCGGCGCCCGGCGACGCTGGCACAGAACTGCTGGATTGTTCTGATCATCGTCTGGTATGGATAAATATCGGGTTGCCGGAGAACGCCGCCGATTAAGAAGCCTTAGCAAGCCGAGTGGGGGCGATCAATCACAGACGTTGATACAAATCATCCACACAGTCGGGCTGACAAGGTATCATCGGGCGAGGCCATTGCGTCGAGCCTTCGAACTTGGTGAGCATTCAAATGACCGCCCGTTATCGCTGGCCGGACAGCGGACCATTGAATGTTTCCAGCTCACGCAACAAGTCTGCCAGCTGTTGACGCAGCTCCACATCGATTGACGAGTCGTGCTGCCGGGAATCCACATCCACCTGACCTGTGCCCACGGGATCCGTCACCAACGGCACAGATTTCACCTGATCAGCGCTGCTGTCCCGCTCCCTCGCAACCGTCAGTCCCAGTCCAAATGCCAGACAGATTGTCACCGCTGTCGTCAGACTCGGATGGTGATACCAAAACCCGATCGGTCGACGCGCCGGCTCAACCACCGATTTTTCCGGCGGTGGACTGAGTGGTGGTGCCTGACGAATGTTCTGACCGACGAGTTGCTCTTCAAGAAATGTACATGCAAGTTGCTTCCAGCCATTGGGCTGATACTTGACGAGCTCCATCAACTCGTGTCGCTGATCAATCGACAGCTCTCCGTCTGCCGCACGCTGCATCAACAGTTCCAGTCGTTCGGACACAGTCATGGTGTTTCACCCTTACGTTGGAGCACGGCTTTGAGATATCTGCGGGATCTGAGCAACCGATATTCAATCGTGTCTTCGGAGACACCCAGCATTTCCGCAAGCTGTCGGTAGGTCCAGCCTTCCACGTACTTTAACATGAGTACCTGACGATCCAGTTCATTCAGCTGTTCAACCGCAGAACGGACTGCCTCCTGCTGTTCGGTCGCCAGCACGCTGGCAACCGGATCGACAGACTGAACAGAACGTGCCTGTTTTGCCAGTCGATTTTCAAAGTTTCGACGGCGTCCGGCTGTCCGCCGGTACATCATTACCTGACGAACTGCCACCTGATATAACCACGCGCCCAGCTGGCCGATGTCTCGCAGGACGTCTCGTTGACGGACCAGTGCCAACGCGATGTTCTGCATGATGTCTTCGACGGCATCCGACTCCTGTACGCGACTGCGCACGACAGTGCGCAGCCAACTTTCATTCTCAAGATAAACGGCTTGAGGAGTCACAGTCATTCGGATTCACCGTGTCGACATTTTTTCCGAAGAATGACGCGTCCGTGAGTTCTCAGACACAATCGCCGGGTTCTTTGAGAGACATGGTTGCCGATGGGATCCGCGATCGGGAACCACAAATCGAAAAATCATGGTGAAGTCCGGAAAAATCATGTGCAGATGTGTATGCTGGCGACCTGTTATGCCTCTGTCAAATTCGGCGCTATGATGCCGTGTTTCGTGAAATAGTTGCTGCAGACTTAACGCATCGTCCAGAAAAGTCAGTGGCCGGTCGTCCGGCTTGTTGATTCCGCAGGAACATTCCTGTTCCTGCAGCCCAAGGACTTTCCGAACGATTCGAGAACGGCAACCTGCCACAACGGGAGCAATCGGTGGTAACATCTCAACCCACAGATTCAGCTTCAGTCGATGAGTCAGCAGCGCGTGTCGACGGTCTCACCATTGGGCAGACCCTGCACCAAACCGCCAATAAACATGGTGACCTGGATGCGTACGTCTTTCATGAATCGGGACTGCGATCTTCCTGGCAACAGCTTGATCATGATGCTGATACGGTAGCTCGTGGATTGCTGGCACTTGGGTTTCGTCCCGGTGATCATTTCGGTATCTGGGCCACCAACATTCCGGAATGGGTCGTGCTGCAGTACGCCACCGCCCGCATTGGTGTCGTACTGGTCACTATCAATCCCGCTTATCGCCCGAATGAATTGCGTTACACGCTAAAGCAGGCAGACATCAAAGGCATCGCCGTCATCGATCGGTTCCGGTCGGACGATTATCTGGCAATGCTGAATGAAGTCTGTCCGGAAATAAAAGAGTCTCCTGACGGGGTCGTGTCGAGCGCTGAGTTTCCGAAACTGGAACGGGTGATTCAGCTCCGAGGCGACGTGCGCAGGGGTATGTTGTGCCAAGACGATCTGATCAAAGCGTCAGGTGAGACTACTGTCGGGCATCTACAAGCAGTGGAATCTTCACTGGCCTCACACGATCCCATCAACATTCAGTACACATCGGGAACGACGGGACGACCGAAAGGTGCCATGCTGTCGCACCGGAATCTGCTGCTGAACGGATTCTATTGTGGTACCTGCCAGAATTTGACTTGTGGTGACCGGGTTGGCATTCCGGTCCCGTTGTATCACTGCTTCGGTTGTGTGCTGGGTTCGCTGTGCTGCTTGGTCCATGGCGCTGCGATGGTTTTCCCTTCCGAGAGTTTCAGTCCTCGATCCACGCTGAGTGCCATCGAAGATGAAAGACTGACCTCGATCTACGGCGTACCCACAATGTTTATTGCTCAGCTGGAATGCCCGGAGTTTCCTCACCGGGACCTTTCGACGCTGCGTACGGGCATCATGGCCGGCAGTGCGTGTCCGGTCGAGCTGATGAACCGCGTGATAGACGACATGGGTGCTACCGAGATTACGATCGGCTACGGCCAGACCGAGGCATCGCCACTGATCACACAAACGCGACCTGATGATCCGATTGAACTTCGAGTCGGAACAGTGGGCCGAACCCTTCCCGGATTCGAAGCGAAGATTGTGGACTCCGAGACCGGAGAAGATCTGGGCGACAATCAACAGGGGGAATTCTGCGGACGAGGCCATGGGATCATGCTGGGTTACTACAACATGCCAGAACAGACGGCGGCTGCGATTGACGCAGACGGCTGGCTTCACACCGGTGACCTGGCTGAACGTTTATCGAACGGGTATTTTCGGATCACCGGACGACTGACCGATATGATCATTCGCGGCGGCGAGAACATTTATCCCCGTGAAATTGAAGAACGCCTTTACGGGCATATGGCTGTACAGGAGGTGCAGGTCGTCGGCGTGCCTGATCGAAAACTGGGTGAACAGGTACTGGCGTGGGTGAAGTTGCGATCTGATGCGCACGTCACCGAAGAAGAACTGGTAAAATTCTGCCGCGAAACGCTGGCGCATTTCAAGGTCCCGCGATTCTGGAAATTCGTCGAAGGATTTCCGACGACAGTGACGGGTAAGATTCAAAAGTATCGAATACGGGAAACGGCTATTGTCGAACTGGGGCTCCAGGATCAGTTCGATACGAGTATGTCGTAACCTGCAGTTTCTTCACGTCATATCCGAATGTGTTGCCTTGGAGAAATTCGACTTCATGAAAGCCTTCATAAGCACTTATCCTCGACGTTCCACCCGTAATCCCTGTGTTTTTGGTGGAGCTGCATTCGTGCTGACGGTGCTGATTCTGCTGATACATTATGCCGCCAAGTATGGTCTGAATGCTCCCCCTTCGACGACCGGCGACGAGATCTCATACGATCGCATTGGCTGGAACCTGGCCCATGGCGCCGGCTTCTCAGAAGGTGGTGATGACCCGGAATTCTTCCGCCCTTATGATCAGGTCGGCGCATACAGTCCGGAGCATGTTGCGAGACGGCATTTTTCTCAGGCTGAACCGGTCGCTTATCGTCCGCCAATGTTTCCCCTGGCTCTTGCCGGGTTGAATGTAGTCTGCGGACGACAGTTTTGGGCTGTTCGCATATTGAATGTTCTGGCTACTGCCGGGACCTGTGCTGTGCTGGTCTGGTATTTGACAAAGGCTCACGGACGTGCGGCGGCGTTGACTGCCTTTTGTATGTTTCTGGTTATCGACACACGCACACGACTGTTTGGTCGCGCCATTCTCACAGAAGCCACAGCCACGTTTTTTATGACCATAGCCACAATGCTGCTGATTCAACTCAGTGATATCGTGCGTTTGCGAACGGTGATGCTCCTTGGAATTGTCGCGGGAGTAATGGTCCTCGATCGAACGATATTTGCGCTGTGGCTGCCAGGTATGGCACTCATCGTATACGCGCTGAGTCGCTGTACATCATCTGATGGTGCAGCCAGTGGAGCTTTGCGTTGCATGCGCGGCGGGTTTCCTGTGGCAGCCGTGTTTCTGGTTGTCACCGGAATAGTTGTGCTTCCCTGGGCCGTTCGGAATATCAGTGTTCTGGGGGCTATGATGCCACTGGGGACTCAGGGCATGACGCAGCTTCCGGCTGGATTCAGCGACCATGCCGTTGAAATGGAGGGTGTCTGGGATCCGGAGCCTGCGGCACAACTGGTACGCATGATCGATGCCGGAGCAACGACTCGCCTGGAACGAGATGTGGATCGAGCTCATCTGGGAAAGACGACCGCCCTCTCATGGATACGGCAGAATCCTCAGGCATCGCTCTGGCTTGCAGGGATGAAGGTCTGGCAGGAGTATCGCCCGCGGGCATTTACAGAATGGTTCATCTCGGTGAGTGCGTTGGCAGGACTGCTGCTGTCCGTGGGCCGCCGGGATACTCGCATATTTCTGGCCCTGCATACAGTGAATTGCTTCTCGATTGGATGTACCTGGTCAGTCGAGGGACGATTCGTGGTACCCCTGATGTTTTCAATTCATGTCCTGGCTGCGGTTGCCCTGTCGTATCCTCTTCGTGCAGTGCGACATTTATTGACATGATTTCTGCCGGTAACATTGTCAGACCAGGGAGAAAGAACGTGGCTGCTGACAGGAAACCAAACAAAGAGACATACTGGTTCAGCAGATCGCTCTGTTGCATCGTGGTCATCGGCGGTGATAGTGGCGAACAACACCAGGGTCGGTACGTAGAACATGCCGGCGTTCCAGGAATAGGGCCGGGGACGCGATATGATTTTGGCCCACCCAAAAGCAGTCACCCATGTCTCAATGGTGCATTTTTCCCGCTGAAGACGACGGACAGCTGTGGTTTTACGATTCCTGATGACAGATGCCGAACAGCTGGGTTGCCGCAATTGTTTACGGTCCATGGCATTGACCGTTGATCCGGTGGTGTTGAGTGTTGATCAAGTGTCACCAGGTTATGCCGGACCGAGACCCGCGAAAATTGTTTAACTTCTGCTCGCAACTCTTTCCCCAAATTCCCGGTTTCATTAAATTCTGCAGACTGACACAGTCGGATGTCGGGATGATGCAAAGTTGAGACGAAATTATTTTCCCTGAACCCGGTGTCTCACATGATCAGCGACCTTCGCGATCATACAGTGATTGTGAGTGAACGCGTGTACTGTCACGGAGAAAGGAGTCTGACATGCCGTATCAACCACAGCGATTCATTCACGCGGCCAACGTTCGTCTGGATGTTCCTGTCAGCGTGTACCTTTCGGAACAGCTGACCGACGAGTTGCGTCGCCAACTCGAAGATGCAACGCTGATCTCATTCGATTCTGTGATTCAGAGCTGTATCGAACTGGCAGTCGACTACCTGTTGCTGTCCGGGAATATTTTTGTCGAAGCGGACCGCAGCCTGCGAGCGCGGCTGGCATTGCTGCGGGGTTGCCGGGCGCTGTGCGACAAAGGTATTCCTGTCTTTGTGCTGCCCGGGGACACCGACCCGCCCGAAGCCTGGCGAGCGATCTCTGGCCTGCCCGACAACGTGCGTGTTTGTTACAGCTCCAGTGCGGAACCAGTTGAACTGCAGCACTCGGACCGAACAGTGACTACTGTTGGTGCATCGATGTGGTACGGTGAAACCGATGCATTTGGCATTCGCGTGATCCATTCGAATCCGGATGGTATCGAGCCCTTTCGTATTGGTACGGTGAGTCGTGCCAGATTCGACGAATCACGGCGAACGGCCACCCTGACGAATACTTCCGAAAACAATCTCATCGGGCTCGACGAGCGCACTGGTGATGAGCCGAAGGATGACAGCGTAAAAGAGCCCACGTTGCCCGAAGGACGGGGATCAGGATACGAGGCGAGTTTTCGTGACTACATGCAGAAACTCATGGGTGAAGGACGGCTTAACTATCTGGCATTGAGCGGCGAACTCGAGCGGTCAAAATTCCAGCTGGAAACGGGGATCGTCCATTGTCCAGGAACGACTCAGCCACGTACTCAGCTGGAAGCAGATTCGGGACTCTGCAGTCTGGTGATAGTGGACGGTTCCGGAAATGTCAGCATCCAGGAAATTAACACCAGTGCCGTCGACTGGAAGAACGTCACGCTTCGACTGGCGCCTGGCATGGAGCTGAATCACTTACTTGAACAGATGCGGTGCCTTCTGATGAAGACCTCCTGCAGTCCGTCGAACCGAATTTGGTCAGTGAGCTGGATATTTACTGGTCCACTGCCCGTCCTCCGGAGTTTCGTTGAAAACGACCTCGAACGGGCCGTAACTATGGAACTGGATGAATTGGAAGGTGATAAGCAACCGATTCGATTGTTGCACCAAATTCGTATGCTGCCTGATGCATGGGATCTTCAGGATACCGCTCATCTGGCTCAGCAGTATGCCGACCTGATTCCTCAGAATGCTGAAATCCAGCGCAATGCATTGCTGGCCAATCTGGACGAATCTGAGCTGTCCGAAGGGTGGGTGCAACGCCTGAACGCTTTGGCCGATGGCATCGATCCCCTCCGATTGATTGCTCAGCTGCGGAACGATGGAGCGGATTGGTTCGTCGCAAATCTGGACGAGCTTTTACCACCCGAACCTGAAGAAGGAATCGCGGCGGAAACTGATTCGGATGCGGTGCCGGTCGAATCCACTGGAGCAGACGCAGATGTTGAATCCGGTGACTTGATTTCGGAGTTGACCTCAGAATCGGCAGTAATGATGACAGAAGATCATGGCAAGGAAGACCCGAGTGAGGCCGGCCCAACTTTCTGACGCACCTCGCCATGACGGCAGGAACCACGGATGAGAATTTCAGAGATCGACATCGACAGGTTTCGGATCTGGCGCAGTCTCCTGCTGCGTCTGGAGCCCAGTGGGTTGAATGTCATCTATGGACCAAACGAAGCTGGCAAATCCACGTTGATGCAGTTCGTGCGGTCGATATTGTATGGCTTTGATCCCCTTCAGGACGAACCCGTATGGCATCATGGCGAGTCTGAGGCGCCGTGGTCTGGCGCTTTGCGCTGCGAACACAATGGGCGGTCATGGCGTGTCAGCCGTAAAGCAGCGATGTCAACGCGTGGCAGATGCCAGGTGACTGGTGCTTCGGCAGACTTATCCCGTGACGATGCCATTGCGATGCTGCTGAGCAATACACGCGAAAGTGTGTTTAATGATGTGTTTGCCCTGGGCGTGCGTGAACTACAGCAGCTGTCCACGCTCGGAAGCGAACAGGTTGCAGAGTATATCTATGGGCTGTCACTGGGACGACTGGGGCGGCAACTGCTGAAAGCCATTGGAGATGTTCGCCAGCGGCAGGCGGCCTTACTGACAGACGAAGGCACACTGGGGCGTTTACCGGAATTGTTTGCGGATTACACACAGCTGACTGCCGATATCAGACGCGACGGTGAACCCCGGGAAAAACATGCCCGGCTTACGCGCCAGCGTTCAGAGTTATCGGAAAACATCAGTCAACTGCAGGACCGACAGTGCGAAATTGAAGGTGAGTTGAGAGGTTTGCGTTTCCTCAGCACTTGTTTTCAGCCGTGGAAACGTATTCGGGAGCTGAATGACGTTCTGAGCGACCTTCCAGTCATCCGTTATTCACCAGCAGAGGGACTCAAGCAACTTGCCAGTTGCGAGCGCGACATCGAACAGTATTCAGCGGCTCACGAAAAACTGTCCGATCAGGCAAATTCATTGCGCAGCCAGGCGAAGCGACTCCAGATCGATCTGCCGTTCGAAAAGAATCGTTATGCGATTCAAAGTCTCGTCGATCAGGCTGACTGGCTGCGTCAGATTGATCAACAAATCACTGAGGCTGAGCATCGGTCCATGGATCTCAAACGTGATCTGGATCGTCAGCTCGTGGAATTGGGAGACACTTGGAACATCGAACGATTGAAGGCTGTCGACACGTCAGCATCGGCGCATCATCGACTTCTGACAACAGCGCGCCGCTATCAGGATGCTTCTCAAAGACGGTGCAAACTACGACGCTGGAGTCGGAGTCTGTCGCGCCGCAGCCAGCAGGAGTTGATGGAACTTAGCAACGACATGGAAGGAATACAGGTCGAATCGATTCCGGAAGCTGTGGAGCGCGAGCAAAGTCGTCTGACAGAACTGGAAAACCTTGGTCGTCTTCGACTGCAGCGGGAACAACTCGCCCTTAAAATCCAGACCGTGCGAAAAATTATGAGTCGTGTCGACACAGATGACGCGATTCCACCGTGGGTGGATCGGGCGGTCACGGGGATTACCGCCGTCGCACTAGCCTTGTTCTTCTTCGGAATGGTGACCATGGGGCTGGGGATGTCCGGACCCAGCGCTGCCGGGGGTTCTCTGGCGGCAGCGGCTTTCGCGTTCGCCGGCATGATGTTGTGGGGAATTCGCAATGGCATGCGAAATTATTTTGATCGAAAAACCGGGATTCGACTCGACGATCTCAATGACGAAGCACGCCAGGCTGAAGTGCAATTGACAAACGTTGACGACCGTATCCAGCGGATGCAGTCGCAGGAAATCACCGGACAGCAGCTGATGAAGATGGACGCCGGGAAGTCCTCAACTGCACATCTGGTGGAGTGTATCGGTGAATGTTCACGGCATATCACTGAGCTGGAGCGACTCGCGCGTCGTCACGAGCAGGCCAGCAGACGGCGCCGGCGACTCAAGACGCTACGAGAGCGATTTCGATCTGCTCAGCAGGCATTGAACGAACGGCGTCAGGAATGGTGCCGTATGCTCAGCGGTCTGGGCATGGATGAAACAGTCAAAGTTCAGGAAGCATTTGACTGCTGGCAGACGATTCAGGAGGTTCGAGAGCTTCATACACAGTGGCGCAATTCCGCTCCTGAGGTCGAGGGTCTGCGGCGTATGTTTGATGGTATGGGCACACGAGTACGACACCTCAGTGAACAGGTAGCGCCGACCGGAAAACTGGATTTTAACCGTCCGCTGGAAGTTTTGTGTGCCTGGGAGCAACAGCTGAAGACTCATGAGCGCGATCGTGCGGAACGCGATCGACTCACCAATGAAGCGGATGCCAAAGCCCATGATGCGACGTTGGCTCAGCATCAGGTTGAAGCCGCTGAATTGTGTCGCGGTGCTGTGCTGGCACGTAACAGTGTACTCAGCGGGGAGGAATTAACTCAGCAGCTGGAACGGGTCCGGAAACGCTGTGACGCTGAATCGCAGCTCAAATTGGCCACCGAAGAACTGAACGAGGTGGCGTTTGAAAACCCTGAGCTCGCAATTGTTGAAGACGATCTCAGCCGTTTTGATTCTCAGAACGCTCGGCAGTCAGCTCAGTTGCTTGAGCAGGAACTCGAAGATATCGAAAATGAACTCAATTCTGGCCACGAGGCAGTCGGCAGCCTGAAAGAACAGATTCTACTGCTGGAATCATCCCGTGGCTCGCAGCAGCATTACTTTAAGCGAGCGCAACTGGCGTGGGACATTCATCGTGCAGCCGAAGAATGGTATGTGCTGCAGTATGAGCAAAACGCCGTGCGGCAGATGCGTGAGCGATTTGAAAAAGATAACATCTCCAGCACACTACGCATGGCTTCTTCTTACCTGCATCGCATGACATCCGGTCGCTATCACAGACTCTGGGCCCCCCTTGGCGAGGACTTCCTGTGCATAGACGATGAGTACAATCGGACATTTCGTGTCGAACAGTTAAGCGGCGGCACGCGCGAACAATTGTTCCTCGCTATCCGCTTTGCCTTGGCTCGAGAATTCTCAGATCGAGGTGTCGAGTTGCCAATGGTGATGGATGACCTGTTTGTTAATTTTGACGAAGAACGCACGACAGCTGCGATGGACTGTTTGATGGAACTGGCAAGCAGCGGTCAGCAGATTCTGTTCTTCACCTGTCACCAGCACCTGGCAGAACGTTTTCGCAACCACGATGTCGAAACATTGTGGCTGCCCGGCCATCGCATTGGCCATGATTTGGATCAGCCGGAAGACAAAACGGCAGCCGTCGTGGAAGATAACGAACATACGAAGACCACGAGAATTGACACCGCCGAGTTGCCGCTGAACCAACATCTGCACCACAGACTCCGACAAGAGTCCGATGAAAGTCAGCATTCAGAAAACTGAATTGCGGCTTTGAGATTTCTGTGCGAATAGCATCCATCAGTCAGCTGGTGGCTGCGTTGAGGCACACGCCCGAACAGAAGGGTCCTGGCTCGCTGGACTGAAACCGCCGATAACGCGCAAGTTTCCAGTCGCAGTCACGTCCGCGAGTTGCAGAAAAATGTGAATGTGAGTCGGGAGTGACCTGCGTTGTCTTTGCATGAAGCTTCATGTGTGTCACGTGCAGCGAATTAAGATCTGCCATGCAGGCTGGAAATTATTGGGAGTGAGATTCATGAGTAAGTACGTTACTGAGTTTATCGGTACTTTCTTTCTCGTTCTCACAATTGGCCTGACCGTCACGGCTGAATTGCCGATGGCTCCACTGGCGATTGGTGCTTCACTGATGTCGATGGTCTATATGGGTGGTCATATCTTCGGTGCCCACTATAACCCTGCCGGCTTCACTGGCGGTCCTGATGCGGGGAAAAACGGTTCCGCGCGAAGTCACCCCGTATGTTCTTTCTCAGGTTGTTGGAGCTTGTTCTGCAGCGGTGATTGTCTGGATTATGACTGGTCAAACATTTGCCCCCGCACTTGGAGAGTCAGTAGATACCATTGCTGCTCTGCCCGTCGAAATTCTGTATACGTTTGCGCCGGCCCCTGGTGATACTCAATGTCGCCACAGCGCCAGTCAGTGAAGGTAATTCGTTCTACGGACTTGCAATTGGTTTTACGATAGTCGCCGGTGCGTTTGCCGGAGGTCCAATTTCAGGTGGTGCATTCAATCCGGCCGTTGGAGTGGGGCCGGCGATCGTTCATGCAATCATGGGCGGTGGCTCGTGGCAACATTTGTGGCTCTAGCTGGTCGGGCCCTTCATTGGAGGGGGTCTTGGCTGCTGCAGTTTATTCACTACAGCACCGAAAAAGCGAAGACGATACGGATGATAAATTCTGACTGTATTGGATGACACGGCGCATGGATTGAGTGCCATAGAATGTCGCCAACGCGTGGTCCTGGCTACCCGTTCTGCTGCGAACAATTGATGATGCTGCAGGTGCATCACGAGAGCGTCACATTTGACTGTGTGGTTTGATCAGGACACAGTCGCTGGCCGCACGTCTGACCGCGCACGAATGACTCGAACAGCCAGTTAGTGGCGAATCCGGTGACGAGAAGAAAATCCATAGTACTGCCAACCGGAATCTTCCGCCTGAATGCCGGCAGCAAACCGAGGATTTTGGCGATCGGCGCCAAGCCGGTTCGCGATACAAAATCAACAAGATCTACCGCTCTGCGTTTCCATGGTTCAGTGACCTCGTATTGAAAACGGACACTGTCCGTCGGCTGTGTCGTCACATGAGTATCGACGATATTCCTGGTAAATACGATGACTGAACGACGGTCTTCTGTTAATCCACGGTGGTGACGGAACAGTCCTGTTACCAACGGTGGCAGATCACTGTTTGTGATGCAAGAACTGGCATCATATGTGAATTTGCTTTGAAACTCTCGATACGGCAGAGATTCGCATATCATCGTTCGCGACAGACGCAGGCTCACATTACACTCACAGGTCGTTGACGATTGGCGTGTATTGTATAAACGGAAACTGAAAAAAGTCTGAGCACCGCATCTGTCAAAACTGCCAGTTCGTTTCCATTGTGTTCTTCCTTCGACAACTGGTTCTATGAAACAGCAATTCAAACGATCAGACCTCAAGCCGGGCGAAGTGCTTTGCGAACACTGCACTGCGAAATGCTGTCGTTACTTCGCCCTCCCAATCGACAAACCCACCGACTGGGAAGACTTTGACCACATTCGCTGGTACATGATGCACGGTAATGTATCGGTGTTCGTCGATGATGGCAGCTGGTATCTGATGATCCACGCCGACTGCAAACACCTGTTGTCAAATCACTTCTGCGGGGCTTATGAAACCCGACCTCAAATCTGTCGTGAATACACCACCGACGAATGTGAATTTGACAACAGTGAGACGCATGAGCAGCTGTTTGAGACTCCCGAACAGATATGGGAATACGCTCATGCGGTTATGCCGGCAAGACCTCGCAGGAACGACGCTGACCCGTTAAGTCTGCCGGTGCTGAGCGTCGTCTAAGCTTCATGGTGCAGTGACGGCACACGAAACACCAGTCTCGCCGTGTTTAGCCCTTCAGGGACCGCAGACCTCGTAACTGGCGCTGGGTATTCACTCGAACCAACGCGTCAGGAACCCGGGCCACGAATCGCACGAGTTGTGACGCCGAGCAACCCAGCGCCGCTGCGGCGCGACGAACATCATAGTCTGTGGCATAGAGAGCATTCAGACACTCTGCAAGCAGGATTGGGAAATCAGCGTGCCTCTCACTGCACTGGATGCGCCGGCCACGACACCTCGATTCCCATAAGGCTGATGCATGGACACCTGTTGACGTCACCGTCCGGATGTCGACCGCCAGGCGAACACGCAGGCGATGGAGGGCCACACGCTGATTGTCAACCTGGCTGCGACGTTCTGTTGCCGTGGCTGTCACGCCGCTCGGTTTATGAATCAACTTGATCGCCGTTTCAACTCGGTTCCTGTGTTGTCCGCCGGGTCCACTTTGTCGATAGCGCCGAACAATACATTCCCGCAGCAGAACATCGTTGGGCAGAGACACCGGATGACGCGCCTCGCTACTGTCACCTTCCTGATCCACGTATCACTTCCGTTACGCACGTACTGCAAACCGGCCCCGAACGCCATTCAGCCGATTTATTACCGCTGACTGCGTCGACAACAAGACCATCTCGTGCAGAACACCTGTTTTTGCTGTCGGGCATCTGCTTTTGCGATCATCGCCGTCAGTAATCCAACCTCGCAGCCAAGTCGATCCGTTTGTTCCGGAGTGAGCAAATGATCGCCATATCAAACAGAATTGAAAGCATCCGCGATGCGACCGGGAATCTCCTGAATATCCGGTGTCAACTGATCTCGGAAGTGTCGTTCGGCCGACCTCGCGTTTTCACGCGCTGTGTGACTGGCTGGAAATTTCAGACCTGAGCGTGCACATGCTTTCTGAAATGTTTCGTAGAATCTCACGATATGAGTTGTCGTTCTTCGTTGTGGGCTGATGCGGTCACGCAACCAGCGCAACAGCGACAGCATCCAGCACCATGGTCGAATTCTTAACAGCAGAGCCGGTGGCAGCAGACAGGCAATGGTTCCAAGCATGCCCTGCCAGCTGATCCAGAGGGAGGGATCAGAAAGCAAGCCTCCAACAAATGAACGAATTGTTCCGCTGATCCCTTTTTCCCGAACGACCGTCGTCACACGCTTCCAGGCCGAAATGACCGGTTGAATTGCTGCGCGCTGGCGTTCCGGAGTGACGTTGTTGATGCCGACCTTCCACAAGTTGGTGACGGCCTTTTGAAGACTTCCGAGAACGCTCCGTCCTTGGTCGATTCCCAGAAAATCACGGCGAGTGGCGGGAGTAGGATCTATCGTATGCCAACGGCCATTGAAACGATATCCCACCCACACATGCGCATGTTTCTGAAGAACTTCTGCGAGACCTGAATCAGTGTTATCCTGGGTTCCTTTGAACCCGTTGACAATTCGGGCAGGAATGCCGACAGACTGCAGCATCAGTGCTCCTGCAGACGAAAAATACTGACAATGTCCCGTCCTGGTGTTGAGCAGAAAATCATCAACAGGATCAAGATCAGTGTCAGTCGATAACATGTCCAGTGAGTATTTGTATTTACCCGAATCCTTCAGCAGATAAACAATTCGGTGAACACATTCCGCAACTGACACATACTGACCATTCTCTGTGCAGAGCTGTTGTGACAAATTCCAGGTTTTCGGGACGAGTTGTTCCAGACCTTGTGTCACTTCACGTCTGCGAGCATTGTTCTCAAGAGACTGTTTCCAGCCGTGTGGTCGTGCTTTCGGGTAAAGCCACTGTCTAAGTTCCCCGGAAATTTCATCAGGAGGACCACGTTGCACATGTTTCTCAGGCGGCGGGCAATAAACCTCGAACACGATCACCTCGGAATTGAACGCTGACGCTGTATCACCCTGCCAGGAATTTTCTGAGACGAGGTCAAATACCAGGGATTGGCTATGGCTTCGTTGCAGCAGACGACCCTCCGCGTTAATGAGCCGTGCGGCGATCACTGGTGTAGGCGCAAAGGCAAACGTTCCTATCGGTGGTTCCTGAGTGATTTCAAGTCGAATGCACTCAACTGGCGCGGTGTTTTCGCTCAAGTGTCGATGGTTGACTTCAGAATCATAGCTATTTGCCCTAAGTCCACGATCCCACGTTCCACCGCTGTACCAGCCCATCGAATTCCCTCGGAACAGCAATTCTTCCATTCCAAGTCGCTCCGCGACCCCCGGCATTGTCATCTTATGTCCTGTCATCTGATCGAATGCGGAGACCTGCAGGACGATTTCATCACTCTGCAGAATGGGACCGATTTCACCAAGCTTCACGTGCTCTCGAAACCCGACGCGCTGGATGATACCTGAACGAGTGATCGACAGGTCCCGCGCAAATACGGGTTTGCCCACGAACACACGCGGAAACGCAGCGAACACCACTCCAGACAGCACCAATGACATCAGGCACATGCTCAGAATCATCAGTCTGAATCGTGGACCAAGCCAACGGACTCCGGAGTCTGTCTGCAGTCCGTGTCTTACGACAGTTGTACCGTCTGCAGAACACTGTGTTAAAGTGTCCATTACAGTTTGTGTCACCTCAGGTCTGCTCCTGAGACGCAGCAGTGTAAACAGAGAGAGAGTCCATATGATGAGGAACATCATCGTCACCAGTGTCAGTCCCAGATAAGGCTCCTGTGACAGAACACTCGACACTGCCAACTGCAGAATGCTTAAGGCTATCAGCCACCAGTATTGACGGTCCTGTTTTCGCATGAACAGAACGATCCATGTCAGATAAACACTGACATGTGCGCCTGAGAGAATTCGAGCCTCCACTGTTCCCAACATCAGCTCAGCACCGGCAGCGCAGACTGCTGCAACTCCAAAAAAATTGGCAACGACTGTCGACAAGATCAGCCAACTCTTTCGCTCGTTCAGCTGGAGAGCCGCCAGAGCAAATATGGGTGTGAGTCCAACAGGAAAGAATGTACCTTCCGCCAATGCCAGCACGATTGATGCACCAACGACGGTCAGAGTCACAGCCAGCAGAAAGGCAGATTTGATTTCCCCGATGGAGTTCATCGAAAAATTCCCCTGGAACTGCCACTAAGTCTCTTCGGCAGACTCCGAACGTATCCGGATGCTTCGTTCTCACCATCCAGTTTGAACACTTCACGCAGTGCTTCTGCAGTTGCGGGAACAATGACCATCCGTTTCATCACACCCTGCGAGTCGGGCACCAGGTCAGCACACAGTGGGCTCAGAGTGAGCTTGCAGTATTTCGGCCGGGACGTAATCACGATCCCTTGAGATCTTTGCAGTGCCCCAGCGTCTGTCAGGCGCCGGAGCGCATGATCCAGGGGTGGTGATTTCCCCGGTTGACACTCGGCCAGAACGTCTAACGCCTCGTTTGCGAAACGAGATGCTCTTGTGTCACAGACAAATGCCGCTGTCTGTCCTGTTACAGCCAGCGCTGACTGAACGTCTGAACTGTTGTAAGTTCTTGAGACACACAATGTTGCGGCCGCTGAAACGGCCAACTCAATTTCACTGTCGGAGAAATCGTCATGAGCACACAGGTCCAGAAGAATGAAGCAGCCTGACTCGTAATTCTGATGAAACTCCTGGACCATCAGCTGGCCGCACCGAGCTGTGGAACGCCAGTGAATGGTGCGAGGATTGTCTCCCGAGCGAAACTCTCGGATACGGTGAAACTCGTCATCAAACATGCCGCTGCGCATTGACTGAGTTTGAGTCGCCTCGGCCTGATCCTGTCGACGACGTGCCCAGGATGTTCTCAGTCGGCCGGTTCGGGGACGAATCAAAATCGAATCAGTGTCAGATATGATCTGCCCTCTTTCACCGATTCCCAGAGGAAAGCGAGAGCTGATACGAATTGGTCCGAGCTGATAACGACCACGTTTTTGTAATGTGACACGATAGTGTCCTGTTCACTGTTCTCCGGCTGGCAGTCGAACAATCGTCACGACTGCGGCACTCAGCACCTGAGAACCGGTGGCAGTCGTTCCAGTGATCTCGTCACGAATATCAAGCATGCGCGACGTCAACCATGATTTGTCATTGATTACGGTCAAGTCAACAATGACGGGCATACCTGCCATGACTCGGTCCAGCGCACGCCGTTCGACGCGAACTCCCCGCAAAGCCATAGACACAAACCAGCCGTTAAGAATCCACGGGCCTGCCATCAATCCGAAGACAAACAGCAACATGTTGGAGTGACCAACCAGTCCTGCTACGGCCAGCAGCAGCATCATGCCCAGATGTACCAGGCCTTCTCGTGGAATCACGACCCGTGATCGCATTCCCAGACGGGTCATGAACTGAGAGATTCGTTCCCCCAAAAAGGCATTGGCCATCACGGCAACGGTGGAGATACCTCCCAGGATAAAGAGCAGCACCTGCGTGACACCCCGAAAATCCGGGTGGTAGATCGGAAGAATAATACCACCCAAGATACAGGCAATCGCAACCAGTGATTGGGTAATGATGCTGGCGCTGAGCGGGATGGGGTGATTTGACTGCTGGAAAGCCAACCAAGTCTCCACGGACGCGATCACTGGGATATTGACTGGTGGAATTCTGTCAGATTCAGCATCACGGTTCCACAGCGTCTCCGGACATGTTCAGAGTCCGGGACCACGTATCGACCAACCGCAATCTGACCAAAACGGTGAGTTGACATTAAACACAGGCACAATTGGGTAAGTTTTATCCGGTCGGAGCCCCCGGTCCTCACTCAATTTTTCCAATGCAGTCCGTGACAGGTCATTCTTGCAATCTTTTCGGGACTGCTGTCCATCGCATGACCAAAGACAATTGTGTCGCATCAGAGCTGAACAACCCTGACGGGAAGAGCAATCACGGGTCCCGTCTGTGCCGGGCATACGGGTGTTGCCATGGCATATGGCGAAAACTGCTCCGCTGGCCGGCAGGCTGCAGCAACCGCTCGACGTTTGTTGTCTGAGTGAGGGACGTATAGGCGCAGTGTGAAGCGGATCCGACAAGTTGTCGAACCGCGACTTTACACTCCCTTTCGTGATCAGGTCCTGTCTTCCAGCGACGTACCAAACAACCGCAGGGCGTTTCCCCTCAGGATCTGGTGTTTGTCGTCGTCCGACAGATCAGCATAATCAATGCGGGCTCGCTGCATCGCGGTGTGGTACAGCGGTGTGTCCGTGCCGAACAACACGTGTTCAACGCCGACCTCGTGCACCGCCCACTCGATCAATCCAGGTGTAATCGAACGGGCACTCGATGTATCGGCAAAGACGTTGCCATGGAGACATTGCTGGATCGCTCGTACCTGGTGTGTCATATCACCGTCCCAGCCGCAGCCGATGTGAGCAAGGATCAATCGCACTTCAGGATACTCATTCACCCAGGGAATGAAGTCGGCGGCCTTACTGTTTTTGTGGCTGCTGTGCGTGAGTACGATCGCACTGTGTTCCGCGGCGAATTCGAACAGTGACCGAGCGTGGTCGCGAATCAGGTAACCATGCTCTTCCGGGTGAAGCTTGATACCGACGCATTGAGACTGGGCCAGCATTTCCTCCGCCTGCGCAAACGTCGGTGGCCGTAACGGATCGATCACCACATATTGCTTCAATCCAGGTGTCTCTGTCACCACACGAGCGGCTTCGATATTTCCCACGCCGGCGTCGGCCTGAAAACGCGGTTTCAAGGCGGTCAGCGGAGAAACAATCGTCACCACGACATTAACGTCGCTGGCCCGACGCACTACTTCCTCTGCATCACCGGAACAGAGTTTGTCACCAAAAGGATTACTCCCGTCGCCGACAAACTCACCATAGTGACCGTGAACGTCAATTGCGGGAATCGAGTGAATCGGACTCATGCTGATCCTAAAGCCGAGGGCACCCATTCGGGCAGACGTTGACGGAGCAGTTTCACAAACGCCTCATACTCATCGTCACTTGAACCAACGTACGGCGGCAACAGACGCAGTGGAAACTCGGAGTCATACATTTTCTCAAACAGCTTGTCATACGATCCGTCAATGCGACCAGCCGTGACGGTTTCCCACAACGATCGGCCGACAATGTCCACCTGGCGCTGGATTGAGACCATTGCAGCCACATCACACTGGCGGCCGGCAGCCCACAGGGCTTTGAGTTTCGGCCAGTTCATGATGAACGACGCAAGAATTCCGCATTCACCAAACAGCGAACCGTATACGTACCCCGATTCTGACAGGAAGTGCTGCAACTGCGGCGCGTCTTCGATGAGACTGCGAATGTGCGACTGTGAGTCACCAGTGTTTTTTGTCGCGACGAGATTCGGGTGTGTCTCGGCAAGCCGCCCGTATTCCTGTCCGGTCACCATCCGTTTAGCTCGTGGTAAATTGTAGTGCGTGAACTGACAATCAGGAAACCGGCCACAAACCGCGTCGAAGAAGTTGAATAATTCTCCTTCCCCCAGCACCCCCCAGCAGGGCAGCGAGATCTGAAATTGCCGAACACCGATATCACGGCAACGTTCAATCCGCTCGTGAATTGTTCCCAGCGACAAATTGATTAAACCGACCATCGGTTCGGCCTGTCCTTGACGCATTTCATCGGCAAACGTCGTGACAATCTGATCGAACTGCTGGTCTGTGACGGCGTATCCTTCCCCCGCGGTGCCGAAGACATATATGTGCTTCGTCCCGCGCGACAGAGTTATGTGCACTCCACGGCGGAAAATCGGTTCGACGAATTGTCCTTTGGCGTCCCACGGAATGCAGCAGGTCGCCATGATACAACTGGGATATCGCTTCATTCGTACATTCCCGCGTAACAATTAAAAAGCGGGTGTCTGAGAGCCTTTCGATTACCGCGACGAACCAATGAGCTGTGTCTTTGTTGTGACCGGCGGTCCGGCAACCATAACTATCCGTGTTACAGACTTGAAGCCACAATGCAGTCACTGATTCGTGGCACGTCGTTGCCGGATCGAAAATCCTTTGGTACTGCGGTCCGTTCAGCCACTCGGTCACGAAAAGAGCTCAGTGAGCGGACGACCACCATCGACAATGTCGACAGGCCGGCCGAGTCGGTCGGGGAGACGCAAGCGAGGATTAATCCCCAGTGCAGTGTAGATCGTGGCCGCCAAATCTTCAGGACTGGTCGGCCGATCGACTGGGTACCCCGCGTGTTTGTCAGATGTGCCGTAAGTAATTCCGCCGCGAATGCCTGCACCGGCAAGGATCGCCGGGAAACAGTGGCTCCAGTGGCCGCGGCCCCATTCCTTGTTGCCTTTCGGAGTGCGTCCAATCTCGCCGATAGCGACGACGAGAGTCTCGTCCAGCAGACCACGCTCCGCAAGATCATCGATGAGTGCCGCAAATGCCTGGTCAAATCCAGGGACCAGATAGTCACGGACGTCTTCGCTGTTTCTGTGAGAATCCCAGCTGTAACCATCCGGTGTGTCCCAGAGCACGGTTACAAATCGACTGCCGGCTTCGATCATGCGCCGACCCATCAGCGTCGCCTGCCCAAACAGGTGACGCCCATAACGATCACGGAGTCTCGGCGATTCCCTGCGGAGGTCTAGCGCCGTACGAATCGGCTCTGAAGCGGCGAGTGCGACGGCCTGCTGACGAATACGATCATAGGACTCTAGAGTGCCAGGTTCTTCCAGGTGGCGACGGCAGTCCTCGAACTGATCAAGGAGGCTGACCCGTCGATTGAGCCGGTCAAGTGACATTTCCGTGTTTGACATCAGGCCCTTAACGCGGAAATCCAGCTCATCATCCGTACAGTCGCGGAAATACGGATTATCCGTCGAATTGCGTTTTTGGATGTCGGTCGCCAGTCCGTTGTAGGCGTTTCCAAGCCAACCGGCATACTGTCCCGTGCGATCATATCCTTCAAGATGACCGAGACGGTTCGGCAGATATACATAGTCCGGTAGTGTCCTTGTGGCCGCATTGGCGGCATGCTGTGAGAGATACTCGACAACTGAACCCATCGACGGCCAGTCGGTATCTCGCGCATTGACATCACTGCCGTTCGCGGCCGAACGCGTCCACTTGTGGCCTGTCTGAATGTAATGGCAGGCATTATGATCATTGTGAGAGTGGGTCATCGAACGGACGACACAGAACCTGTCCGAGATTTTTGCCAGACGCGGCATGTGCTCACACATGAGGAGGCCAGGCGTGCGCGACGCAATTGGCTGAAACGGACCGCGTATCCCGCTGGGAGCCTCCGGTTTCATATCGAACGTTTCCAGCTGGCTCGGACCACCAAAGAGGTAAAGGAACATCACTGATTTGGCGCGCGCATTCGGGAGAAACGCAGCCTGCGATTCCTCGGCCTGAAGCAGTTGTGGCAGGCTGAGCCCGAACAGGCCCGCACCAGCGACCTGGAGCATTTCGCGCCGCGTGTATCCCGAACAGACTCGTTTCGGCCTGCCGTTGATTGTCAGCATCGCACTCTCCGTCTCTCAACTTCGTCCCAAGGTAGCCTGGCCGGAGGAATTGAATTTAACCTTCCTCGACATTCCAATACAAAGTGGGAATTAGGTTTCTGAGGATGGATACCGAACGCTCGATACCAATGCTTCACGAAAGACGGAATGCCGTTAACACAGTAACTTGCCATGGTCCCATATGCCAGACATCGACGGTGTGCTACGTTTGCCCGACCACAGCCAATGAGGACAATTCTCAAACGTTCAGGATTCGGCACAGACCTATTCTACTTTGGAATGTGATTCAGCGTGTACCACGCGTACGGATGCAGCAGTGGCTCTCCATCGCGGCTGCGGACTCCGGCCGCAGACAACTCATGAACGAATAATTCCCGCAGGCCGCTGATACTCAGCCGGGCTCGGAGACCATCGTCAGAAATACTGGTACGCTCCACATCAAGATCTTGTTTCTGTATTTCATCGCTGCCATACGTGGAATGGTACAAATAAGTGTGACTTTTTAGTGCATACGAAGCACGATCTGAGGCACTGTCGATGTCGACCGGTTTTGTAAAGACAAGCTCAAAGCCATCCGACATAGCCCTCATTTCCTTGATTTCAAATGGTGTTTTTCCCGTCCACACAAGCCGCTGCAGTCCATAGGAGTCTGTTCCCAGACTGCTCCAGCCACGATTGGTGAGTCCCGCAAAGATACTGCCGTCGCTTCCCTGCGCCAGTCGCAGTACTGCCGATGCAAACCGTGAACGAAATGGAAAGCAGGCACCCTGATACTCGCCGTCCACTTTTTCCAGAAACACGCGAAACATACCCGCCTGAGTGAATTCTCCTACGAACAGCTGTCCACTGAAGGGACCGAATCGTCCGTCGCTTTTGTCCAGCAGAATATCTGTGATGGACTGGCCGGCTTTTTTGTAGGGAAACCAGACCGCCGGAGGACGCAGCTGCGGGATTTGGCGGATCGCCTCCGGATACGGCAGCCCATCCGGGACCGGCCTGACATTAGTGAACGGCGAGCCCTCCAGATTCACGGACGCCAGTGCCTCGACGTGATGAAAGAACACTCCGTCACGCATATGGTGCAGAGAATTTGTGGCAACCCAGTTACCCTGCTGGTCAGTGTAGAACATATCGCCGGAGTGGTTCATTCCGATGCCACAGGGGGATCTCATTCCTGCACACACGGGAATGAGGTCACCTGCAGGAGTCACTTTCATTCCCCAACCGCGCCAGCGGCCCTGTCGGTATCCGAACGGGGCTTCCGGAATCGTTCGCCTGAGCTGTGATTTGGACAGCCCTATGCCGATGTTCAGTGTGATCCACAGGTTCCCGTTGCGGTCCAGGACCGGACCATATGCGTACTCATGATAGCATCCCGTGACACCCCAGCCTTTGGCCACTGTGAAATATTCGTCGGCCTCACCATCCTGATCGGTATCTCGCAGACCGGTCAGTTCACTCCGCTGAGCGGTATAATACACGTCACCGTGTTTGAGTAATCCAAGCGGTTCATGCAGTGCCGAAGCGAAGCGGTGATACGTGACGTTCTTCGGCGGATCGTCATAAACGCCGTCCAAAAACCAAACTTCCCCCTTGCGAATTGCGACTCCGATGCGGCGGTCATCCAGGACCGCGAGTCCGCCGACCTCCAGGGGCAGTCCGTCGGGTGCCGGCTTCCAGTTCTTCGACCGCGATTTTGTTGGTGACTCCGACGTTGTAACGGAAATCAAACGGTAGTAGTCATTCTCCTCACCTGTCAGCGTTGTCAGTGTCACGCAGGTACATACAGCAAGCAGGATCGTACAGCTGGAAATGTTTACCATTGGTACCGCAATTCAATCAACTGCTGCTTGTCAAGCGACAGCGGAATTATCCACTCCATACCGTCCTCCGCGCTGCGAACAGCACCTGCCTGTGCGAGGCATTCGTCAACAGATACTGTCAGACCGTTTTCGCTGGTGCATGATGCGTTACCGGTCAGCTGCAAAATTTTCGCCTGATGAGCTCGCAGCCAGACGTGTTTTGATGACGTCGTCGGGATGCGTTTTATAAGTCGAAATTGGCGAACGAGCTGCTGTCCTTCCGGCTCGATCCGATCTTCGACGTCGATGGTGTCGGTACGGTACAGGAACGTGGGCACTCCTGAAGTGTCCAGTCGATAGCCACGAAATCGATATGGTTTGACTGCTAACGGTGATTTGCCGAGTGTTTGTGCTGGCCAGACGGCATCGGGATCTTCCAGAACAGCAAACGGGACTCCAGGCGGCAGGTTGACTGCATCTTCGCCTAGGGGCTGAGCAGTTGGGGCGAGGCGAACAAACCACGTTCCCTGAGCGTCCAGAAATCGGCCACGCCAGGCGTGGGCCAGTCGAACCTGCTCGGCATCAAACGCGAAGTGAACCTGTTGAGGAAATCCGACGGCAATCGCATGAGTTCCCGCCTGATCCATGAACGTCCGCAGCAACAGAGGTCGATCAACCGGTGTCAGTTCGTAGTTCTGTGCCCGAGCCTGCTCGAGCTTTGCGGGCATCCGTGCATTGCCAATCCTTTTGAGATAGGACCACATGGCAGCAATCTGTCGCTCAGCATTTCCATGAAGGACAGTCTGGTCCTGACTTTTCCCCCGTGGAAAGAACGATGGCATTCGAGTGCGAGGTTTCAGCTTTTCCGGGTTCAGTAAAAAATCACGAAACCACTGTGGTTGCACACGTGCTCCTATGCCGTCCAGGTCAATGCCGACCACTCCGGGCAGCGATTCACCTCGCAGTGGATGACACTGGACGCAGCCAATGTCAAGCAGTTGCCGGCCCGCTTCCATCAGCTCCGCCTGATCCCCGAACACTGCCTGCTCAGACGCAGGCTGGTTGCCGCCATCTGCGTCTGCCAGCAGGGCCGGCAAAGTTTTAACAAATTCACCGGCAAAGACGGGCATACGAATTCGCATGTGGCCGCGAACGTTTCCTTTACCCTGCAGAATTTTTTCGATCCATTCGGATTTCAGTTTTCTGCCGATGCCTGTCAATGGAGGAGGCAACCTGCCTTCATCACCGATATCCACGTTACGGTATGTTTCAAAATACGCTTTGCGATAACGTCCTACGCCGCCATGTTTATTTCGTTCATGACACGCCAGACAGTTCAGACTCAACATTGTCAGTTCTAACCGGCTCCACGCCGGAGAGGATTCCTCATGTGTTTTGAAATGTTCAAGTGCAGTTCGAATTGAACTAAGCTGCTGGCCATCAAGAGAAAACCGGGGCAGAGGGTAACCGCCCGAACGAATACAGTTTTCTTCGCTGTCGAGTTTCAGGTATTTCAACAAAGTCGCCTGGCGCAGCGAATTGATTCCGGCCACACTGTGGCAGTTGGCACAGCCCACTTTCACAAATAAACGCCTCCCTTGGCTCACGATCGAACGATCTGTCGTCTCTGCGAGCGTAATTGTGGCTGCCTCAGCCGATTGTTCCCGTAACAGCCATGCTGCGATATCAGCCGCTTCGATCACTCCCAGCTGAAAATCGGGCATCCGTCCGCCTGGTCGTACACGATGCGGGTCCAGCAGGAAGAATGTTAAAGACTGACGCGTGTATTTCGCTGCAGGGTCGCCTAGCGAGACGGATTCCACGCGACGGGTGGCCGAAAGAAGTCCGGCTTCTCTGAGTTCTTCCGGATCCAGTTGGACCAAAGCGGCGTCCAGCGGCGTGGGATTGGTTGCTACTGTTTCATACGTGTCATCCGGTGCATGACACGCAACACACCCGATCTGGTGATAAAGCTGGCGACCCTGTCCGACCTGGCCAAGTGTCCAAAACTCAGTGGGTACCGGGCGGGACCCCGTTCCTTTGATTTCAGGAAACGGGTCCTTCAGCGACCCCAGAAATGCCACCAGGCTCCGAATGGATTCTGCTTTGGTCTGTGGCGAAAGGTCGTCCAGAACGGCCGGCATGGTGGTACCGGGTTTCATCTGTCCGGGATCGGCGAGAAACTGTGCGACCCAATTGAGGTGAAGTCGGTTTCCGGCACCATCCAGTCGAGGACCTCGTTTGGGATTGAGCGAAACGTCGTCACACGTATGGCAGGCAGTGCAACTTAATTCCCGGATCAACAACCGCCCCGCAATCAGGAGGTCGATATCTCTGTGTCGTGCGAACCGGTCAAAAGCAGCCACAAACGGTGAATTACCATCGGCTGCTGCGGTAGCAGTCACGATACCAAGAAGCAGCATAGGTCCGGCAGCATGTTGCCAAAGTTTTTTCCGGCGGGCCATTATGATGAATCCAGTGCCCCAAGCATGTTTGCCATCAACACTATCTGTCCAGCATCGGTTATTCTGACGGGAGAGTGTAATCCTGTGCGAGGGACTTGCAGGAAAAAATCACAGGCTTCGATTTCTTCTGTGAGATTCTCTGTTGCTTGGAATCCGTGGTGCAACGCTGATCAGAAGAGAGTATTTCAGAGGACAGGAAACTGCGATCGAGGAGAGTGCGCCGTCCTGCACGGTCTAATGATTCGCAGGTGTATCCTGAACACGAACGGTGCCGATGTGCACAGATTCTCGCTCTGATTTGTTGGCACCATGATTGCTCCGACTATCACTGCCGGTAGTGACAATACTACAGAATGAAACTCCGATGATCCGGAGGTGCTGACTGCGACTAAGCTTTGAATCCCAAGTTTGCGGGTCAGGCAATTCAGGCAGAGTTAATCTGCACGGGGCACATCGGTTGAAGTCCGCCTTTTTACCGGGTCGTTTCCAGTATGTCTCTAAGTTTCGGAAATTTTCACATTCTTGGTAGTCCAGCTTCGATGGAACTGAAGTCTGTCCGGAACTCATCCTGGCCAGAATTTGTGAATGTCAATTGTGGAACGTATTGAACGTTCCATTCTGTAATGACTGTCCCAATGAGATTGACTGGGCATTGAGGGCAATTCAATGAACGGATCACTTCCAACTACTGATTCTCTTGGAGCGAATGCCGTATGGTTCATGGGGTCACTTTCGGCCCGGGAAATACGACGACGTGTTTGGCACATGAGCCCCGGATTCGTGCCCATTATTTTACAGGCAGTTCCACATGCGGACCCCGTTTCACCGACACTTCGCTGGATTTTTCTGGCTGTTGCCACCGGTATCGGCCTGCGAATCCTGTGGGGATTCCGGCAAATTCAACGAGCGAACGAATCCGGAGGGATCGCACCCGTTGCCGGATACGCGCTTTCCGTGATTATGCTGCTGCTGCTGTTTCCGCGGCACCTGGACCTTGCGTTCGCTCTATTGGCGATTTTAGCGTTTGGTGATGGATCGGCGACACTGTTTGGTCTGTTGATATCGGGCAAAAAACTGCCATGGAACAACGGGAAGTCGTGGAGTGGTCTGCTGGCGTTCATTACCGTGGGATCACTGATGGCTGCATGGATTTACCGGGGTGAATCGCTGAACCGGGAAGCCATTGATGTTCCGGTGACGTTTACGACGGCTTTGATGCTTGTCACCCCTGCCGTTGTCGCAGCTGCGTTGTGCGAGTCCATCGACAGCCGGATCAATGACAATATCCGTGTCGGCATCATTGGTGGGTTATTTTTGATGATGACTCACCTTTTGCGGCCGATGTAACTGGCAGCCGACAGAACAATGATCATCAGCCTGGTCAGCAAGACCGGAGAGCCCTATGGCTCCACTGCTTGAAGTCAAAGATCTTCGACGCGCCTTCGGATCATTCACCGCCGTCGACGGAGTCTCCTTCACAGTCCAGGCGGCTGAAGTCTTTGGCCTGCTGGGGCCGAATGGTGCCGGGAAATCCACCACGAGGATGATGTTGTGTGGGCTATTGCCAGTGACGTCCGGACACGTGACACTGGAAGGTCATTGTGTGAACGACGGAATGCACAGAGTACGTCAGATTCTTGGGGTTGTGCCGCAGGACCTGGCAGTATATCCGGAACTGACGGCCGAAGAGAATCTGTAGTTCTTCGGTTCACTCTACAATCTTTCCGGTGACCTGCTCAAACAGCGAGTCGACGACGTTCTTACACAGGTAGGGCTGTCCGGCCGTCAAAGTACCATCACCCGAACATTTTCCGGCGGTATGAAACGTCGTCTTAATTTTGCTGCCGCCGTCCTCCATCGGCCTCGTCTCCTGATTCTGGACGAGCCAACCGTCGGTTTAGATCCACAAAGTCGCATTCACCTGCTGGAATGCGTGCGGCACCTGCAGCAACAGGGAACAGCGATCATCTACGCCAGTCACTATATGGAAGAAATCGAAGCGATTTGTTCCCGTGTGGCTGTGATGGATCACGGAAAGATTCTGATCAGCGACACGCTGTCTAATCTGATGGCTCGTGTTCGCCGTGAGATTGAACTCATCGTGCCCGTCGACATGTCGGCGGAGCATCCTGATATTCCACAGGGGGCGCAGACATCCGCCACAGATGCTGGTTTGTCAATTCGACTGACGGCAGGTGTGTCATCTGATCATCAGCTGAACGAGCAGCTGGCCCGTCTGATGACACGTCTTTCCGACCAGCAGATTCCTTTACTTCACATCCGCACCCACGAACCAAGTCTGGAAAGGTTGTTTCTCGAATTGACCGGCACACGGCTGCGCGACTGATGTCGGAGCGCCAGACTGCCGACTGCTATTCCCTGCTCATCAAACGTCATGCATCCCTTAACGATTACATTGAAAGATCTGCGTTTGCTTAGCCGAGACAGGCGTGCACTCATCGTTCTGCTGGCTCTGCCACTGGTGCTCATCTCCGTGATCGGTGCCTCCGCCGGCAAGCTGGCAATACAGAGAGCGACAGACGAAACAACAGTAAAGGAATCTTCAGTATCGCACACGCAACAGACCAATGATGAGGCCAGTCGCTCCAGACGCGTGTACCGCTCGATTGTGCCGGGATACACCGTGCTGTTCGTGTTTTTTCTTGTGAACATTATGGGCCGGTCGTTCATTCAGGAACGTGAGCTGGGAACGTTACAGCGAATGCGGATCGCGCCGGTATCATCTGCCTCTGTCATGGCCGGCAAGACACTGCCATTTATGCTGATATCAATCGTTCAGACCGCAGTGCTGTTGGCTGCCGGAGTCTTCCTGTTCGGAATGGATCTGGGCAGTCGTCCCTGGCTGCTCCTGCCACTGGTGGTCTGTACATCACTCGCGGCGACGACCTTGGGACTGGCTTTCGCGGCATTCGTCAGGGCAGACGCGCAGGTGTCCGCCTGGGGCAATCTGGTTGTGCTATCCACCGCCGCGATCAGCGGCTGTCTGGTACCTCGACATCTCATGCCCGAATCCTTGTAGCAGATCAGTCTGATCACTCCACACGCGTGGTCGCTAATCGCCTACCGGGAAATTCTGGTGGCTGAGCACCCCGGCGTGTTGACTGTCCTGTCTGCGTGCGGTGTGCTGCTGTGCTTCTCGTCAGCATTCAGTATTGCAGGTCTGGTCGGATTTCGTCGGTAAGTCGCGCCTGCTTCCTGCCGGCCGGAGCAAACAGCCAAACGGTTGAACTGCGACGCTTTCGCATTTAGTTACATAAAGCGGAACCATCCCACTATTTGACAGTCCGTGAAGTGTTCCCTCCGGACGCCGGAATGAAGTTTGATGCTCAGTATCTGCGACTACTGTTGGGCTTCGACGAGTGTGGTGTCTGACCAGATGGCCATGTTTCCATCTCCGACTGGAAACGAATTGAACATCGTTCGTGTGATCTGACGGTCGTCGTCGTGCAGCGGCGCTCCCATACCATCTTCATCCGGAAAACTGTGCCGAAGCCCGGCAAGGATCATTGTCCAGACCTGCTTCGGGGGCTTCATCGGCTCCGGAGAGAACCGATCCTGATAGAACTCCTGAGCTCGTGCCTTGTCATAGGAATAGTCCCACAATTCGAACTTCCCCATTAGCATCGAACACAGCAAATCAGACCAACGTTCAGCTGACACGCGCAGCTGGTTGATATAAATCATCTGAGCCGGAGCAAGTGATTTGTGATGCATGCAAATACTTAATGCCTTGGCACGGATCGTCAAATGGCCCCGGAAAACATTATGAATCAGGTTCTGAACACGGTCTTCGCCACGATAATGGTCGGTGCTGATTGCAGCCACTGTCCACACGCGATTTAGAAGATCATTCACCAGAATCTGCTCGGTGATTGACTGAACGGCGGGTCGAACAGGATTGAGGCCAATCAGATGCAGTGGATCCCGGATCTCGACGCCATTCTGCAGATCGTTTAGATCCTTCAGCCAGCGATTAAACCGGTTCCGTGACTGGATAAAGAAATCACCCAGCAATGTGGCGGGCAGCGGATCAGGCTGTTCGATCAGCAGGTGGGAATGAGCAGAAATCAGAGCTGCAACTTCGGTAATGTAAGCGAGTTTCACAAATTTTGTCCGGTGGAATTCTTCGCAGTTGCCGCGTCGGTGAGGAACATTGCTCTGGTGACAGGCTGCAAACGGGATGCCGGTTCAACTCAGAGCACGGCACCCCGTGTATTCTGATCACGTCACATTTTTCTGTCGTTTTCAGGAAACATTTGATGCCGCAAATTCATTGTGTTTCCGGGACATGCCGGCATCCGCATGGCGGTCAAATCCGAATCGCCTGATGTCTGGCGGCAATTTCTGCTGATGCCAAGTCTCACGGTGGCACAATTGTCATAAGCATCAAGTTCCGACCACGGTACTGACGATTGTAAACGATGGGTACCAACCCGTTGTTGGGCAGAATGACACAATCAGAGCCTGACTCGAGGATGAATGGTGGCGAGCAGCAACGACAAAATTATCCAGTCGCGAAGCGACAAGGGATTCGCTGGTGATCACTTGGCCCATTTCTGGTCAGTGTTTTCCGTTTCAAAACGTGTGAAGATTGGTGGCGTGCTGGCACTGATGTTCTGCGGCTACGTTCTGATTGATGATCGGCCGCTTCCAGGAACGTTCGAAAATTCTGTCCCGGGGACACCGAAGGCAGCGTCTCGAATGCCAGAACCCATTGACGATCTGGACTTCGTCGACGCAAGTGAAACACGACGCCTGCCGACGGAACAGATAAAATCCTTTCCACAACGTCAGTCCGACGCCTCCCCCGCACCTGTCGACGAGCTGCCACAGCATCCGGTTGGGCCATCTGACGACACAATCGTGACAGCGTTCAATCAACAACCAATTGCGCAGGTCCAGCGTCACAGCGTACGACAATTGCCGCGAACATCACGGCAGATCTCCGTCATTCGCCCCACACTGCGATTTACCGGGCGCATTGAGCCGTTGCGCTGAATTTTCAGGTTCACTGTGAGGCCATCAGTTCCACCCCCTCTGCCCGGGAACGTGAGAGCTCTGTCCGGGAACCGTGGATTTCGTTTCTCACTTTTCTTTCCATCGGCAGAACAATTGCTATGTACGAAGAGTATTGGCGACTCACCGATAAACCATTTCCGTATCGCGTTTCGGCATCCGACTGTTATTCCACTGAGGCTCAACGGGCCGCATTACTGCGGCTGCAGTATTGCGTGGCCAATCATGCCGGATGCAGTTTGGTCCTGGGTCAGTCGGGGCTGGGTAAGACCACGGTGCTGCGGCAGCTAGAGGCAAGCAGCACGGCTCTGAAGCCATTCGTCTATCTGTCTTTCCCAGGTCTGGGTGCCAGCGAACAACTCAGGCTGCTGTATTCCCAGCTGTCGGGTACACCGTTCGCCGCCGCCGGTCAACCGGATGAACTATTGCAGGACATCGCCGCTAACCTGCACCGATGGTCCGCTTCAAAACGACATCCGGTGATCTGTTTCGACGACGCTCAGTTGATGGATCCGGCCGTTATGACGAACGTTGTACTACCGTTACTGAATCTGCGGGAAATCGATGACGCAGCCAGTCTGACACTGGTGCTGGCAGGTCAGCCCATCCTGGCGACCCATCTGTCCCGACACCCGCAGATCCGTGAGCGCATTGCTGTGACTGCCCGTCTTACAGGAATGTCCACAGAGGAAGTCAGTACCTATGTTCGGGGTCGGATGACTGCCTGTGGCGGATCGGAGACAGTCTTCGCCGAAAGTGCTCTGCAACAGCTTTACCGGGTCAGTCAGGGCAATCCCAGACGGCTCAATCGCCTGTGCGATATGGCGCTGCTGGTTGGTTGTGCCGATGAATTGTCGGTGATTGAGGCGCCGCAGATCGACGCTGTTGCCACGGAATTGATGACTGCAGCCTGAGATACAGGTTGCTCGAAGACCTGGAAGGAGTCTGAGTCGGCAGAACGAACACGGTTGATATGCAGACTCAGAGGGCCAATCGTTGTTGCCACACGACAGGACCTCCAGCTTCTTTTGGATCCGCATTCCGGGGAGAAGGCCAGACCACAGGCAGTGATTTTTTGCCAGACGTTCCGACGCGGTGAAGAAACTGTCGCCCTCATTGAACAGCAAATCTGCAAAACACGGTACGTCGACCAATTAACTTCGCAGCGACTCCGGACCCGGTTTTTCGGGCTTCACGCCCGATTCGTTAAGCAGTCGGTTTGCACTCACGATCCGTTTGGCGACGCTGCCTTCCGGTGTCAGCAAATCATGAATGA
>Ga0310123_10000106_pt1 | contig 70315 bp, 55 predicted proteins | sample CB6_AW_1057_MG_FD_203505 | JGI IMG/M metagenome (GOLD analysis project Ga0310123, IMG submission 203505) | Marine microbial communities from Western Arctic Ocean, Canada - CB6_AW_1057 | ecosystem: Environmental > Aquatic > Marine > Oceanic | place: Canada: Western Arctic Ocean | collected...
AACATCGACCCGGCTGACGTGGCGCGAAAGATCACGCCACACACCCGCGCCATTATTCCCGTCCATCTTTTTGGTTTGCCGGCTGATATGGACCCCATCATGAAACTGGCCAGGCAGTCCGACTTGACGGTGATCGAAGACAGTGCGCAATGTTTTTTGGCAACTTACCACGGAAAAGTGGCTGGTACGATTGGTCATGCGGCCAGTTTCAGTTTTCAGGGATCCAAGCATATGACTTCCGGTGGGGATGGGGGCATGGTGATCACCGACAATGAATTGTTGGGCGGTAACATTCGTAAGGCAGCGGTGCAAGGCTACCGCACATTGGGAGCGGCAGCCGGTCAATCCTCGATCCCACGTGACGAACGGCAGGACTGGAGTTTTAAACGACATGATCGCCTGGGCTACAATTTTCGCATGTCCGCCCTGCAGGCGGCACTTGGCCTGGCCCAGTTGGAACGTTTAGACCGTCTCGTGGCGGCTCGGCGTTACATTGCCTCGCGCTACGAGGACGTGATTTTTGACACGAAATGCGAATGGCTGATCCCGCCATTCACGCCAGCAGGTACGACCCATTCATTTTTCACGTACTCCTGCCTCGTCGACGAGGACGCGATTGGCGTGGATTGGCGCACTTTTCGACAAACCTACATCCAGAACGGTGGTGACGGGTTGTACGGTGCCTGCTCACCGGTCCATTTAGAACCGATCTTTCAGACGATGGAGTTTTTTGGTCCGCCCGAACGGGCGCCTCATCATGATCCCCGGTACCGGGGGAATGTCAAAGGCTACAGCAAGATGGACTGTCCCAATGTGGAATCATTTCGGAAGCGGCTCTGCCAGTTTCGTACCGGTATGCAGACGTTGGAAAAAGTAGAAACCGAGATGGACGCGCTACGTGCTACGATCCGGCACTACTCCTGAACTTCGCTAAACTTCGGACCTTGCTGATGCAACCAGCAGCCAGCACAGCAAAAAGAACATCGCCAGTACGGGACAGAATGAACACGGAAAAATCGCAACCTGCCAGGCAACGGGCTTCACGTTGAGGAACGGATCATGTTGAACAGTCGTTGTCATCACTTTCGCCCGAAGCGAGCCAGTTGTAGGAGCCTAGCCAGGATTCAATGTTCGCGAGTTGTTTCCAGCACTCGGTGCTGCGCGCTATCCAACGGGTCAGCGCTGTGATGCAGGGAGTCGGTCCTTTGCATTCTTTATTCGCAATCACTCGCCGTCCCTAAGCCACGATTCATGTTATACTGACAACGGTACGGGGCGCGTCCCCACGAACTTATCCAAATGGTAGAAAAACGTTGGGAAAACTAGCAAGTAGTTTCTAGTTGATTGTGTTCCAAGCCGCAAACAATTCAGTCGTGATAGAAAATGACAAGCTTGCTGTGTCTTGTCCTCGGGCTGCTTTTACCCTGGTAGAACTGCTGGTAGTTATCCTGATCATTGCCATCCTGACGGCTCTGTTGTTACCGGCCGTGATGGTCGCCCGGGAATCGGCGCGCCGTATCGATTGCGCGAATCGAATGAAGCAATTGGCGCTGGCTGTTCACAACGAGTCCTCAAGAATGAGTAAGGGACGCTTTCCGGAGTTGGTTCGTTTTGGGGCCAACCCCCGACTCGCGATGAGTCTGTTTCATATCATCATGCCCCACATGGAACAGCAGCAATTATTTGACCCGGCTTACATGCATGCCGTGGCAACCAAGAGTCCGTACTTCTGGGAAATAGGCGTGCATTCAGATGTTCCCGGTCACCCTACGCCAGCGGGCAAAAGTTACTGGGACGTCTACGGCCATGTTCCTCAGTACATCTGCCCCTCCGACACGATGCTGTTTGAAAACACCGGCTTAGCCTCGGAGGCCACAAATAAGTACACCAGCTACGGAGCGAATTATCTACTTTTGGGACGTAAACGACCCAAGCCGCTGAAGTGTGCCTGGTTGACGTCTGAGTCGTGGAAAGCCAAATACAAACTGGGCGGCGTTCCCAACGGCACCTCGAATGTGGTCATGTTTGCGGAGATTTCAAAATCCGCTCATGAAGTTAATTATGCGTGGCCGGCGATGGCGCGTTTGAATGTTTACTCCGCTATTTTTGGCTTTCGAATTCCGCCTCACTCAATTGATCAGCCGCACTGGATTAATATTACTGCAGATGCCCTGAAACCGCCCACCAGTCCCCTGCGTCCTGACGGTAATTGGCACCATCGGGCGATGACGATGCACCCCGGATTAATGAATGCAGCGCATGCCGACGGGAGTGTGCACACGGTATCCACGGACATCGATCAGCAGGTCTGGTTGTTGAAGATCGTGCCCGATGAGAGTAACCCTGTCGATGAAGGAGATGGGGGCCCGGCCGATTTATACAGGCCGTGTCCGCCGCCATCGTGATTGCAGAGAGCGTTAAGTGAGGGGCCGACAGGTGCGCAATCCGACGCCGGCTATTGGGAGAACAACGCCAGGCTGTATTCTTTTTCGGCAGGTACCTCGATGGATAGGGGAGTTGTTGAAGCGTTGCGATATATTCGGGGGACCACGGGGCCTGTTGCAGGCTGCCCGCGGATGCTTGTCTCTTGCATTGGCATGATCACCACTTTGTACGTGTCAGGCGGAATAGCTTTCAGGCTCGAGATGCGGCGCATGAAGACTTCTCCCGCCTGATTGGTGTTCCCCATGGCGGTGGCCGTCTCGTCACCTTCACGTTGAAAAAAAATCACTGCATCTGCTAGCGGCTGACCGTCCAAAGTGATCAAACCCCTGGCCTGTTGCTTGGCATGAGATGAGCAACCAATCATAGCGCAAGCCAACATCAAGGCTGTCCAACTTGGCAGAAAGATGTTTGGTGGATTCCAAGCGAGAACGTTGTTCCTCATGTGGTTTCCCAGCTGTAGGTTCGACGTGGATTTCCGAAAATTTAATGAACGAAACCATGCGAACTACCTCTCGCTCGTACCTTCGAGGCCGAGCAGTCAGTGACATGGCTGGTGTCGCTTGGAAAAGTGCTGCCAGGAATGTATCCTTGGTTATTCCTTGCGAATTGCACTTGGCAAACAAGCCAGTCAGTTCTCGTAGGCAAGTGAGGCGACTGAGGTGGTTTGGTGTCGTTGACGACGTTAAAACAGTAAAGACCGTCAGTTCCGCAAAACCGTTTCTCTAATCATGGCAAAAAACATAGTAAAGATTGTGACGAACAGTCGCGAAAATTATAATACCTATCAGTGGGCCGAAGGGTGTCCAAAACCCTGTTGTTCAATGGGGTTCGCGGGATTGCGTGATGGCTTCCAGGCGGAAACCCTGCGAGATTGTTCTGGATTTCATACTGTGGGAGGCCTTTTTTCTGAAAGTGGCGAATTCGGCTTTCACGAAAAAGGTGTTTGAAGTTCGCCCACCTAGACTGTGGTGTAGGGTGTGGCAGAATGGGCGTGGTCCGCTCGACCCGAAATTGGGACAAGCGGCATTTTTCAGGATGTCAGTATGACAGACGAAAATCGACGGAACAGGAGTGTACCCTTCGTTACAAAGCGGCGGGATCATACAGACACAAGAGGATCACTCTGATGGCAGACGAAACCCCCAATTCGACCTATCGCAAGGTTGGCATTGTTGGCGGTGGAACGGCTGGATACCTGACCGCTTTGGCGCTGAAGAAACAGATCCCACATCTGGAAGTCACGGTGGTGGAATCTGAGAGCATCCCCGTGATTGGTGTGGGAGAGGCTACGACGCCGCTCATTGTAATGTTTCTTCATCGGGGTCTGGGACTGGATGCCGGTGAATTTTACAGAGTGGTGCAACCGACGTGGAAACTGGGGATCAAATTTGAATGGGGCCTGCCCGGAGACTATGCTTTCCACTACCCGTTTGATCGTAATGACAGTTGGAATGCAATCCAGCAGACTGGAGATATAAGAAACGGATGTTTGACATCCGTACTGATGAAAAACGACAAGAGTCACATGCTCAGGTCGGCAGGTGGAAGCAAACCGACACCCATCCATAATAAGACGAATTATGCTTATCACCTTGAAAATGAATGCTTCATCAGCTATTTGCGGGGCAAACTGAAGGATGCGGGGGTCGAGAGGCGACTCGGCACGATCGAGGAAGCCAAGCTGAATGAGGATGGTACGGCGATCGACTACCTTGTCAGCCCTGAATTGGGAAACTTGTCTTTCGATCTTTACGTCGATTGCAGCGGTTTTCGGTCTGCTTTGCTAGAAAAAGCGATGGGGTCGAAATACATCAGCTACGCGGACAGTCTTTACACGGACAGTGCTTGGACGATGAACCAAACAAACAACGGACGGCCCAATCCCTACACGACGGCCGTTACCATGGATCACGGATGGATGTGGATCATTCCAATCCGCACGGAAGATCACCTGGGATACGTTTATTCGTCCAGTTTTTGTGATGATGAATCAGCCCTTATTGAAATGAAGAAAAAATATCCTGATGCCACAAATCCAAAACTCATCAAGTTCCGGACAGGCAGGCATGAACAGGCGATTGTGGGCAATGTGATGAGTGTTGGCAACTCCTTTGGTTTTGTCGAGCCTCTGGAGAGTACAGGGATTCACATGATTATCACCACCATCATGGAATTCGTGCGCAACTTTCCCAAGGGTGACAACGACGTGGCTTCAAGACAAATGATCAACAGCACAACCAATGCGACCTGGGACAACATCCGCTGGTTTCTCGGAGTTCATTTTCGCTTCAATAAACGTTTGCAAACAGAATTCTGGAAAACATGTCGCGAAAAAGTTGACATTTCTGGTTTTGAGACGATCCGTCAGCTTTTTTATGAACAGGGGCCGTTTCTGGAACACGGTATTGACGAAAATCCGGACTACCGGAAACTTGCACGCCACACGATCTTTCCGTGGAATGCCTTCGATCTTTTTATGTTGGGCCAAGGTGAACTGCCGCACGAATCCGCGATGAAGATACCCGCGAAGAAGCAAGTCGATTTGGCAAACAAAGCAGTCGTTTGGGACCAGATTCAGTTGAGGGCCCTACCGCAAAATGAGGCCCTGGCCGCCATCGACACCTGGCCCAGCCTTGTCGGCAGTCAAGACTGACCCCAAAAAACTGAACTCCCCATCGCAGGCTGAGATAACTTGCAGCAGGCGTACTTGCTATCTTGCGATGTGGCAGTTGAAATGCCCCGACCGGAGGGTTCCTGCCAGGTGGGGCGTGGTGTCAGTCTTTCTTGTCGGCGTCGAGGGTGATTTGGTGGTCCTCGAACTTGTTTCCGTAGATGTCTTCACCCACCATGTATCGACGTCCGATGGAGTGTTTGTTGCCAACGTCATACTCGGATCTTTCGATAGCATGATAACGCATGGTGCGACGTTCGTTTTCCGCCACTTCAGGTTCTAGTATCTCCGACGCCAGTTTGACTTTGTATTGATCGATGAAATGTCGCGGATAGGGCAACACACAACCGATAGGCGAACCCTTCGGAATGAAGATTTCTTCGTCTTGCCGAGTGACCCGAAGGTTAAAGGTGAAATCGCGGCGAAGATTGTCGGTTTCGATGACTGCTGCCATATGAGCAATGCCATCGATGGCAAAATTTGGTGGAGTGACCACCATCAGATTGATTCCTTTCGGCGTTCTGAAGGTCCATGTGTTTTGAATCGTTACCGTACTCATTCCAAAATGTGACTGGACGAGTTGAGCGTTGAACAGATCACGATCCTCGGGCCGCTTTCGAATGGCGATGTCTTGAGCAGCTTGTCCTCCGTTCCACTTGACCCAGAAATCATAAAGGCTGCGCACAATAAATCCATGTTGATTGGCCATCGTCAGGGGCAAACAGAAGTAAGCGTGTTGAACGAACCAGTCGCGTTCTTTCTGGCCCTTGAGGGGTTCAATGAGGGATGCGTACTCTTCCAGTTCCTCGCGTTGGGAGATCACCAACAACGTGTCGTCGGGCACATCTACCTGGTCAGGGATGTTCTCAGGTGGCACAAAGTGGTTTTCTTGAATGCTTGTCAGTTTCGTAGTTTTGTAGTAGTTGTCCGCTTCGTGTAGTTGTTCACACAAAAATCCGTTGACGGTTCCTTCACGGGCGCTTGCCTGCCATACCATGTCACACTTGTCTTGTTGCCGGCTGTAATGATTCTTGTCGAATTCGGAATCACCGTAACGATAATGCAGCATCGCAATGTTTGAAGATGAAGGTGAGAATTGTCGTCCTCCGTCTCGGTTGAAGATGCTGAAATTTGTGATCACCGGCTCGAGTTTCAGTTGGTGGACTGCCAGCACGAGTGCCCACATGCTGGCAGTTAGGGGTAGTTGCACACCGGAGGCTCGAGGCTCCGGTGCGTGGACCTCGAACAGTTCGATGTTCTGCAGCCATTGTTGGCTCAACGCTTCGCGGCAGGCGGCTGGCACGATGTGGGGTACGCTGCCACTGATCGGAGATTGCAACAGAAGTTCCAGCGGCAGACCCGCCTTGTTGCAAACTTTTTCCAAGACCGCCAAATTGTTTCTTTTGACATTCAAGTACGGAACGGAATCAAGACTGACTTGATTTTCCGTAAGGAAATACTCATCCATAGGCAGAGGGCGGAAGAAAATGGTGTCCGGATCACACAGGACAAGATAATCGGCATCACTGCGCACACACGCCAAAGTTCCAGCAGTGTTCCGGCGCGCATAAACCAATCCCCGGTTGCGACGGAAGTTGCGCGTCAGTTGAACACGCCCTCCCGCGCGTTGAATCAGTTGGAATCCGGGCATCAGCGGCCGGTCGTTGCCATGCACAACAATAATGGGGGTGTGTCCTGCGTACTTCTGGCAGGAGTAGTGAAAGAGCATGGCCTGCCAGGCGTTGTAGATATTGTTTTCGGCAGACGCGAGGATATCGTAGGTGGGTGCCATACCGCTGGGTTACTTGTGCGGAAAACGTTGGTGTACGGATCAATGATCCGAATCGTACTGCCCCCCTTCCCAGAGATCAAGCTTAGTTGCCAGACGGTGCAATAGCAAGGACCGTTGTCGGGTACCAAAACTTTGATTTGCAGAGGAAGTAATCGAATCACTCTTGTGTGTCTGTGTTTCTCAGCAGGGTTTCAGCATCGGCCGCGAATTTTGCCAAGGGGAATCTGTTTTCGGGGCGCCCGTCAGGGCACTGGCCCGTCTGAAGCAGGAGGGTGAATCCGTGTTGGTACGCGTCTCCAAATCTCTTGGATGCATTACCCAATTGTGTTATAAACGAGCTCGCGACGGGCTGGCCTGCGACATCGTCGCAAAGGTTTGAACACCAAGGTGGCCACGTCGCCAACGCAATTGATGCTGATCGTGACCACTCAAATTTCTCCCAAACGAACCCGCCTGTACCGAACGGCAATGCTCGCGGTGTCGGTTGTGTCGGCGGCCGTGCTTCTTGAAGTTGCAATTCGTTGGCTTGTTGATGGTGGCCTACTGAGTGTTCCGGCTCCTCCTCCCGCCCGTTCGACTCTTTGGGATCCGGCACATTCAGAATTTGGGGTGTGGCATCACGCTCACGCCAATAAAGTTCACAAACGTCAGGAATTTTCAGTTGTCTATCGTACGAATTCCATAGGTGCCAGGGATGTCGAGCGCAAACGGAATTCGGACCGTTCCCGTATGGTCGTGTTAGGCGACTCTTTCATCGAGGGCTGGGGAGTTTCCGAAGCTCACCGCCTGACGAATTTGCTGGAAACATCAACGGGCCTGGAGCATTTGAATTTCGGTATGTCACACTTCGGTCCGTATCAATCCCTTCTTGTCTATCGCAAGCTGGCAAAACAGTACTCGCACGAAGGGTTGGTAGTCGGTGTTTTGCCATTGAATGATTTTTGGGACTTGGACTATAAATCCGCGCAAACCGCCTTGCGCTACGAGTATCGTTTTCGTCCTTACTTGCTGGGTAACTATCCGCACTACGAGCGGTTTGACTATCGTGAGTCAATGCTAAGGCAGTTTTTCAGACGGAGACTCTATACGTTCAATGCCTTCAGCACGCTCTATCGCAGCCTGTCCGCAAAGGAGCAGCAAAATGTGGATGAGATTGCGGTTAACTCCGGAAAACGTTTTCCTTCCTACTACTATGATCTTGGCGAGGAACAGTTTAACTTGTTGCGTTATTGTATCGAAAGGATGGTCGAAGAAGCCGATGGCAAAAGGGTGGCCATTGTATTGATTCCGGTTTTTAATGACTTCATGCGTTTTCGTGAAACCAAACAGAGACCATTAACGGAAAAGTTGCTGGAGTTGGCAGCCAGCCAGCCTTCCCTGCGGATCGTCGATCTTTTGCCACCGATGTACCAGCGGGCTGGGAAATGTCAAGTTAAATCGTATTTTCGCAAGCATGATTACCATTGGAATGAATACGGTAACAAAGTTGCATCGCACATCGTCGAGGAGGAGTTAACCGGGTTTCTTTACAAGCCGAAGGGACCAGCATCACGATCATCGAATCAATCTGATGGAGGCGGATGTTCATCCTGTCAGTGAAGGTAAATAGCCAATTTGATTTCTGGAAACACTTGTTTTATGGCCTGTTGGCAGGTTGGGAAAACAAGTTGAATTTTTACACGAGGTAACAAACCGATATGAATATCGACATCGAAATATCCATAGGAGAATTTTTCGACAAGCTGACCATTTTGCAAATCAAACAAGACAAGATCACCGATGCGGCCAAATTGGAAAACATCAACAAAGAGCTGGCGTATTTGAATGCAAAACTAGAAAATGCCAATATTTCCTTGGATGTGGTTGCTGACGAATTTGCGGCGCTGCGAAAATCCAATGAAGCGCTTTGGGAAATTGAAGATGCGATCCGCATCAAAGAGGGGCAGGGAGAATTCGATCAGGCCTTCATCGAATTGGCCCGATCCGTGTATGTCAGCAATGACGAACGGGCCGAAATTAAACGCACCATCAATCAAAAACTGGGATCAAGTTTTGTTGAAGAAAAATCTTATGCGTCCTACGAGCGCGATCCAACTTGAAGGGATTGCCGACGAGATTAAGGAGCGGGTGTCGGCACGGAACCGAACGAGCCCGCATTACGGGTAGCCCGGGTTAACGGAAGCTGATACCCCGCCGTTGCAATTGGACATCCGTCATGCCCGTGAATTCGAGTACGGCTTGATGGGCGCGTTCCTGTGGCGTCCCGGACATGTTCTCGAACAGTTCAGTAAGGTGTTGAGATTCCTCGTCCGTAAGTGGTCGGCGAATGAGGTTGGCAGCGACATGTTGTATGGCGTGGACGAGTGTTTTCTCCGAAGCCATTTGACTTTCCTATTCGACGTTGTACTGATTCGGAAAAAATAACTGGTTTCCAAGATGCTCAAAATGAAAGGTTTGGCACAACATCCTACGGATCCAACACTATTGAGGATGATAGATACCGTCGAGGGTTCTTTGGAGAAGTATGAAGACACTATCAGACGTTATTTCTTTCATGCAGACATTGTCGATACACAGACGGGAACGTTGTCCGGCGTAACATGGTGGGCAACTTGACACGCGCAAATTATGGTTGTTACGGTGTCCGTGGATGAGGGGGGTTGTGGGTCCCCACAAGCTAATGCAGGGCGTCTTCAGGGTGCCCGCCAGGTGAGCCGGACCCGAGTCAACCGAGACGACGCATTTGGCACTGTGAATAATCGAGGCCAAGCCGACAACGTCGAGCATGCGGTCAAATCTTGTCACGTTGGGTAAGCTTTGAAAATGTTCGTCGAAAGCAGTATCCGTGCTGTTCACAATGATATTCAGGTCATCATGTGCCGCAGCCTGTTTTGTCAAATTCAGCCAGTATTCGACCGGCCATGATTTGTTGTCTTTCATCGAATAGGCGTCGGGACAAAACAGAACGAATTGTCCCGATTCGGGTAAATTCAACTGGCGCGCGATTTTTGGGTACTCTTCGGTCAGAAGTGTTTGAACACTTCCGTGGGTGATGAGGGCTTCGGGATTCTCACACCTTCCCGGGATCCCCCAGTTGGCCCAAAGGAATTGCCAAAAGGATCCCATGTAAAGATATGCCGGACGAGCGCCTTCCGGACTGGCTCGCATATGCTGAGTCTGGTATTTGGGATTCCAGTCAGACGGTTTTTCTTTGGATACGATTCGGTCGAAGATGGACAGGGCGGTTAACAAGCGACGAAACCGCTGGAGTTTGCCGTCTGGCATCACGGTAATGAATTCAAAGTCGGCAGCTTTTTGAGAGGCGATCTCGCGCTGCAGAGTAAGGATCGTTTCCAGAACGATGATGAAATCACCCAGACCGCCAGTGACGTCGAAAATGAGAGTTTGGGGTGTGCTAAAGTCGAAAGTTCGCAAGGTAAATCGCTGATACTCTTCTTCTGTCAGATCACTCGATCCTGTTTTGAAGTCCTTATTGATTTCAATTTCCTTTGTGCCACCGTCAGGAAGTGAAACACAGAGTTTGACGAGTCCATCCTCGTTCTCCTGCAGATTAAGATATTTCAGGTGCTGGGCGCGCATGTTTGTTAATATTCGCCAGTGATTAACATTGCATGGGACAGGTCAAAACCCAGTGGTCAGCCTGTGATTGTCTTGTGCCATCGTTAACGAGAACGGGTTTTCCGTGATGTTACTCTTTCTCAGAGCGGCCCGTCGAGTGAGAAACTTCGGATGATGCGATTGTGTATTATTTTGGATCGTTTGGACTTAGTTGCAGCGGAGATCAGTGATGACCCATGGAACCCTGAAGTGTTAGCTCAGACTTGGCAGAGCGGGCCGCATGTGGCCAGCATCTGTCGCGCGTGTTGCGAGCCAAACCGAACGACCGGACAATCATTGACCGGGTGGAAGAATTCCCGCTTGCCAGATCTTTCTGTGGCTTTGCGCCATTGTATCAGGTTTTCCGAAGAAATGACCAGTGATAGTCATTCGTTGAATCAACATGCTAAGATAAAAGGAGTGTCTCTTCCGGGGATCGACAATGTGACACTTGGTGTTCCCGATCGGTCCGCTGACTGCAGATCAAATGGATTTCTCTTCCGATGGTCATCGACGCATCTACGCAGCGAAAGTGGCGGGACGAGGGGACTTGTCGAGATGGCTGCAGGGGTGCTTTCAACCCCCTTCACAATAAACGCTTCGAGTCGAGCTTTAAACATGTCAGTTGCTAAGGGCGCAGAGAAGTTGTTCCCCAGAAATCACCGGTGGTTTCTGGCCCGATGCATGTAGGAATTTGTACGTCCACGTCAGCAGCGAACGTCGTAGACGATGACACAGGAAACAGGCATGCCAGCGGCAAACAAGACGTCTCGCGGAAAGAAAATATTTTTTTCAAGCGTTGTCCTGGTTACTTTTTGTGTCTGCTTGGAGTCGGGAGCAAGGATCATCGAGATCTGGTTGCCGACTGAGAGGATTGACTACGGTCAGGGATTCGATCATGCCAGCCGGATATTTTCAGCAGACAAGAATCGTTCACAGTTGTTTCGTACCAGGCCTGACAAGAGACGTGCTTTTCATGACCAAACGTTTCTTGTTCCTAAGCCACCTGGAACGTTACGTATTGTAACCCTGGGTGGTTCGTCGATAAACAATTTGCAGGTTGAATGGAAGAAATTGAAGCAACAACTGCAGAAGCAGTTTGCCCCCCAGTTCGCGAACGTTGAAATCATCAATGTGGGTGGCCGGTCCTACGGATCACATCGACTGGTCAAGGTAATGCAAGAAATGCTGGCATATGAACCCGACTTGGTCTTGGTCTACAGTGGACACAATGAATTCGAAGAAGTCGAGCAACTTCACCTTTCGGAACTGAACCGTGTGGAACTGAACCGGACACTTTCCAGGTTATCCTTGTTTCGGCTGCTTCGTGATCGTTGGACGGACCGGCAGGTCTCCCGGTTAGCTCGAGAGCATCGGGAGCGGGTACTTGCTGATGCCAATGTCAATGTGGCTCGTGCCTGGCGATATCCGTTCACTGCCTCAGACGTAGCGAAACGGATGAGTGCGTTTCGTGAAAATTTGACCCGTATCATTCAGCTTTGTCAGCGCTCCAATGTACCGGTGATTATTGGTTCCGTTCCGTCGAACCTGGTCAAACCCTACTTGCCTCGGAAGTCCAGAGAGCGATTTAACGAAGTGGTTCAGTTCTATCGGTCCCAACAGTTTGAAGACGGATTGAGTCTGGCGCGGAAAATTTTGCGTGAAACAATCGGTCGACATCAGAGTTCCGATCATGAAAATGAAATTATTCGCCAATTATCAAAACAGTACGATGTTCCGCTCGCTGATGTTGAACGCAACATCATAATGCAGGAGCCGCATGGCTGGCCTGGCGCGACGCTTTTTACCGACCACTGTCATTTCAACCAGCAGGGCAATGAGTTGTGTCACCAAACGTTTGAAAAGGTGGTGTCCGAAACGCTGAAAAAAGTTTTAGAAGAATCGGATAATGTGAATTAAAACCTTTGCGAGATTGGCATGGTTGTTTCTGTGGTGATTCACGTTTGCAGGCGAGAGTCGTCAATTCTTGACAGGTAACAGGTAGGCAGCTAGACTTCCAACAGAGGTTCTGAACAGGGAATTCCTGCCACATCGCGTCACAACCAGTGTACGAAATGCTAGTCGTGTGGCTCAACTCTTCCCCATGATCCAGGTTGGTTAATTGTGAGTAGATGTTAACGCTTTCAGCAGTGATATGCATTTCTCTGAACGGACTGAATGCCGATGGAGCTCAGAAAAGAAGGCTTTGAAATCCCGGTTGTTATTTCCCACCTGCCGAATCACGAGGAAATCAGGGAGGGATTGCTGGAGCTAATCAATGAATTAGACGCGCCAGCCTGGACAGAGCATGGTTTGAATATCGCCCGTTCCAGCTACGACCATGTAAAGTTGAACCAGCGATGGAGAAGGACTTTTTTCGATGCAGCCCGACCGCATTTATCGAAAGTCTATGCGGAACTGAAGACACCCAAATGGGAACTGCAGCGAGCGTGGTTTCAGTCATATGATCCTGGAAACATGCATCACGTTCACACCCATGGAGGCTGTACTTGGGCCAACGTCTATTATTTGGAATTGTCCGATCCGGCCAACGGGACGGTTTTCTATCACCCGTCACGACACTGGGTTGAGTTGCGAGGCTGCCTTGAGTCAGATTCACCTCCCCGACTGCAACCGGCTGTCCAAGAGGGAGATATCGTCACATTTCCTGGCTACCTGGAGCATGAATCCCCGGTCACGACAGGAGAACATTCCCAATCCAAGACGATTATCTCGTTTAATGTGATGCAAGTGACGTGAGCTTGCGGCTGCCGACCTGCCCTCCCTGATCCTGTCCATACGAAAGGGGCCATGGCACTTGGTTTGCGAGCAGAAATCAGACGCTTCAGTTTGCCCGTCCGCGGACAACCTGATTGCTTGACGGCGCATCATCGGCCAGAACGGAACTGGTTTGCTCGATCGTGTGAACCTGATTGCACGGCAGATTGGAGACTTCCTGCCGATCGCCGTTGGGCCAAATGATCTCGATGTCGACAGTAGTCGATTTGCCCAGTCCGATGTGCTGTTGTTTGGGATCCATCGAGAGATAACCCGAACCACCTTGAATTTCTCGCATGACACGTTGTTTTACACCGGGCCGAGAGGCGATAAGCCTTGCTCCAATTGCATCTCGATTCGTGTTCTTTTTCGGATCTCCGATCAGGCGAATTTTCACCCAGTTGTTGTTTAACTCCTGGCTGTTGTTTTTCAATACGGTGGCTGGCGCGTGAAAGTTATTGACCACGATATCCAGATCGCCATCATGATCCATGTCGATGTAGGCGGTACTGCGTGAATTGGCGACGAAATCAGCACCGCTGGCCAGTGACCGATTTTTCAGCTGGCCGCCTTCATTAATAAAGAAGACATTGGATTGGTGAGTGTGATTGAAGAAGTAGTAGCGCCCTTTTTCTCCTACGACGTCGCCTGATTCGACATCAAGCAATTCACTGCCCGGCACAATGTGCCCGAAAATATTGTAATCGTTGTTGCCATTGACACAGTAAAGGTCGTCGTCACCATCGTTGTCGAAATCAAGGAATTCTGCGTCCCAGGCCCAACCTGTGTGGGTGGGTCCGCGTTCGATGGCATCCGAGGGTTGGTAACTTTGTAGCCCGTCCTCGCCAGGTTGCGAGAGGTAGAGCATGTTGGCTTCCTTCCAAAGCATCGCCGCCATGGCGCGGTTGTCGAATTTCATTTGTGTGTTTTCGTTGGGCATCACGTACTTGTTGTCCTTGACATACGTCGTGATGTTAGAAAAGTACACATCGGGATAGCCGTCATCGTTCAAATCGGAGATGCCGACGTTCATGGAGTGATAGAACTTGGTGACTCCCAGTTCTTTGGAGACGTTTTGAAACTTCCCGTCTCCTAAATTTCGCAGCAAAGCGTTACTGCCAAAATCGTTGGCAATGACAATATCCTGTTTGCCATCTCGGTCGAAGTCGGTGTGTGAAACTGCCTGGGACCAGCCTTGGTCATCGGCGCCACTACCTGCGGAGACATCGCGGAAATGAAAATCTCCCTCGTTGCGGAACAGCTTGTTGGGTAGGGCATTATTGCTGTCGTGTCCATTGAGCGGACCCTTTCCGGCAATGTAATCACCGAAATAACAGATGTAGATATCCAGCAGGCCATCGTTGTCATAATCAAACACGGTTGCCGGCCCACCGATCAATCCAGCACCTCCCAGTCGTGCCGTTTTACTCACATCTTGAAAATGGAGACCATCCAAATTGCGATAGATGAGATGGTTGTCCGCCGCACAGGTGATGAGGATATCGGTTCGTCCATCATTGTCGAAATCGGCCAGTATCGGTTTTCGGGCTTCTGCATGTTTTCCATCTGGTCGTAGAAACGTGATGCCTGCGGTTTGGGTGACGTCTCGAAAGTTTCCCTGGTCCGTTCCAAAAAAGAGCCTGTTTCCGGTTCCCCCGACCAGCAGCAGATCCATATGACCGTCAGCGTTGATGTCTTCAGCAGCAATCCCTCCGCCGGAAAAGGTGGGCGGACTATCAGGATGCTGGTGACGAAAATTACTCAACCAATGAGAGGAGCGATGCTTGTAATTGACGCCAGAATCCTCAGTGTTATCCGTGAAATAAGTCTTTTTACGTTCCGTGACCTCCGGCAACTGGGAAGATGACACAATACCCACAGTGGTGGACACTTGGGGCGGGGCTTCACGATGACGTTTGGACAGGTTGCGAATTTTTTCCCTGGCTTGATGGACGTCAATGGGCTGCAAAAACTTGGCGGTCAATTTCTCGTGAGCGTGCTGACCTGCCACACGTAGTAACAGGACGCCATATTGTGAAATAGCCTCAACAACGATTTCCACGGCGAACGAATCGGGAAGTAAGGTCGTGGCGGGGAGTTCGTCGAGCGTCGTCTTGAGAATCATCCAATGCATGCCGAAGTCGCGATAGGAATCACAGTCGTAGGACTCGAGCATGATGTTTTCACCCTGGTTGGACAGGTTGGTGAAAAAGTGAACATCCTCAATATCGTCGACTTCAGGTGCCATCAGTTGATCGACGGCCCATTCCGCATCCTCGGCCCGTACAAACCGATGCCCAATTTGTTGGGCATGTTGATCTGCCTTCGAAAGCAGTTCGAGCGCGAAATCGTTCATGACACGTATGAGTGTATTTCGATAGTTGTCCAGTGCCTGCCGCTGATGCGTGGGGTTGGGTGGCGGATACTTGGCATAAAACCGTTCCGTATTTTTTCGCATCAAGGTTGTCGCCATGCCTTCCGACACGTCGTTGTAAGCGCGGTAAGCTGCCAACTTGCCCTCAATAGTCACCTTGAGCAGGGCCATCGCTTTGCGGCGTATTTCAGCCTTGGAGAGCGACTGTCGAGTTACACTTTCTACAACAGGTTGAATCACACTTTCCCGTATAAGGCTTCGCCATGCCTCGCGCATGTTCACAAGACTCACCTTCCGTTCGTTGGCTTGGCGAGCCCGCTCGTCGGCAACCAACAGAGCACAGACAGTTACCGTGTCGATAGTTTTCTTAAGCGCTTCCAGCCCGTCGCCAGACAGCGTGATAAGATCGGGACCGTTTCCTGTCGATGCATCTAACTGGACACTCTGAATGGCCCGCAGTGAGTAGGCAATCGACGCAAACTGATCAAACCGCACTTGCGAGATTGTGATCGGTTTCTCGCTGCAGAATGTAACGGAGATCTGCCCGTTTTCTGAGTGACTCGTCTGCAAAAATTTCGCAATGCACGGCTGCAACTGATCTTTCGTAAGTTCCTCTCGTCCCTGACCGGCAGCTTCCTGTGATGCCTGCGTCCAGACCGAACGAGCGAGTTCTCTCTGGAATTCCCACCTGGCGTTTCGAGCCGCCTTGTCCAGAGGTGTGCCGTAAAGATAGTCTTCCAAGCGACATGCTGTCGAATGGCACTTGGCGTCTCGGGCCGATTCTAACGTGATGATGGAATTCACGATCGATGCCGCGCCCGAGCCGACTTGCAAGGTGATTTCAGACAGATCGATAGGGCCCTCTGTACTGGTGTCCCCCAGTTCATGATCGTCGCGACCAGAGTCCAGCGAAGACTTGAAGAGGTGACTGGCATAGAACACGACCATCCCGCACAGTATCAAACACCCGAGAACCTTGACCGTTAAGTTGGCAGATCGGGCCTTCCGAAGTCTCGCAGTACTAAAGCACATTGATCTACCTAAATGAAAACAGACCTGATTCGCAGACGGGTCGGACTAGAAGATAGCCAAAACTGTAGTGGGGGGTGAACGATGCGAGGGAGATGTTGCAGAGGAGTCGAACAACAAGCGGTCGGCAAATTTGACTGCCATGGGACAGTTTGAATTTATGTTTACCGTTGGCGCGTGGACAAATCACTTACCTTGCACCCACACTTCCTATTTTAACACGTTTTTTGCTTCTCGTCAACGACCTGCGCCGATCAGAGGTGAGATCTTACCCCTACCAACCTGCACAAAGAAATTGTTTGTTCCGCTGTGGCCGGTGAGTCGTGGTGTTGTTTTCTTCCAACCTCATGGGGCGAACGTTTTTGACGGGTCACCAGGGCAGTGTTCCTGCGTCGAGAACCGGTTTCCTGCTGAAAGTTCTGCATGCTAGAACCGTTTCAAAACGACCAGGCGCTACGAGCAGTACTCGCTGGTTCTTTTCTCTGTCGTGGAAGGTAAAGGTTCAGGCGGGCAACCGGTAGCCGCTGACATCTGTCGTCTGATTTCTCGAAACGCCTTGGCCGTAAGGTAGGCTTTTGTCGGATGGCAGCGGTCATAGGTTCCATGCGGTCCGGGTGCCCGCTGTCGCCTCTCCAAACGCGACGTTTTTGTTCGGATTTGTATGGTAAGCAACTAGAATAGAAAGAGTGTAGTGTCGATGGTTCCGTGGGTGAGTTGTGCAGTTCACATTGCCTTCGTCGATCGCTGCGGTCGTGCTTGATTGTGTTTGTTCATATCAGTGAGCAGCCTTTTGGGAGGTTTTTTCAGCACGCCGCCATCGCATCGTCCTCCCTGGATTCAGGTGGAAATGAAACACCCGCCCACAACGCCACAGCCTGTTCCCGAGTCTGGCAACACGACTTCCGGTCCTTCGATAGACACGGGAAATCGGCGTTTACCTGCCGCGACGACGGGCCGCCAACTCGTCCGATTCACGTTCAACGGTCATGAGGTGGAAGCCTTCCAAGGTGACTCAGTCGCTGTTGCTCTGGTGGCAGTTGACCAGAGAGTTTTGCGCTGGACGGCACGCCGTGGCGAGCCCCGTGCGCTGTTTTGCAACATGGGGATTTGTTTTGACTGCCTCGTCGAGATCGACGGATGCCCGGGTTTACGAGCCTGCTGCACGCGCGTCACCGAAGGGATGTCGGTCCGCAGCCAACGTGGTAATGCTGTGTGGGAGAGAGACGCATGATCCGTCGAGACGTAGTGATCGTGGGGGCGGGTCCAGCCGGTCTATCGGCGGCCCTGACGCTGGCAGAGAGAGGTTTGCGGCCCACCCTCATTGACGAAAATCCGGCGGTGGGAGGTCAAATCTATCGTCAAACCGTTATGACCAGCGGGACTGGTGCAATCGGACCTTCCTCTGCTGACGGTGAACGGGGTCAGCAGTTGCGACGTCGAATGGGTGATGTTCAGGACAAGATTGAACTCTTAACCGATACGATGGTGTGGGGAATTTTTGGACACAAACAGGTAGCCGTCAAATGTTCGGATGGTTGGCAGATGATCCAGGCGACTCACTTGATGCTCGCAACGGGTGCCTATGAGTATGTCTGTCCGTTTCCGGGTTGGACACTTTCCGGGGTGATGACGCCCGGTGGGGCCCAGTCGATGATCAAGTCGATGGGAGTACGTCCCGGAAAGCGCGTGTTAGTAGCTGGTAGCGGACCATTTCTACTGGTCGTGGCCGGACAACTTCAGGAGGCAGGTGTTGAAGTGGTCGGTGTGGTGGAGGCTGTGCGTCGACGCGACATGTTGCCTCATATCGGAGGTTTGCTGGCTTGTCCCGCTATGCTCCGGCAGGGATGGCAGTATATACGGGCGCTGAAGCAGAACCAGGTGCCATTGCTTTGGGGCCACGTGGTGACGAAGGCCCGAGGCGAGGGATTGGTTCGAGAGGTGGAAATTGCACCCTGTGATCAGCAGTGGCGCCCCGTGTCTGTGGGTCGCCGAACGGTGGAGGTCGACACGCTATGTGTCGGTTACGGTTTTGTCCCCCGAAGTGAACTGGCAAGCTTGTCCGGATGCAGGATGCGATACGCCGACGAATTGGGAGGATGGATTCCCGAAGTGGACACCAATCTGCAGACCAGTGTCGATGGTGTATGGGTTGCCGGTGACGGTGCCGGTGTTGCCGGATCCGTCGTGGCCGAAGCGGAAGGAACGCTGGTAGGGCTCCGCATCCTGGCCGAGTTGGATTCAATCAAGACGCCGGACCTGATCCGCACTGAACAGCGGGTGCGTGCACGGTTGGCGACTCTCCGTCGCTTTCGCAGGGCATTGGATCAGATTTATCACGTTCGTGCAGGACTCGACGACCTTGCGACGAAAGAAACGATCGTTTGTCGTTGCGAAGAGTTGACACTGGAAGAAGTCGAAGCGGCCGCGCATTTTGGCGGCACGACTCAGCGGAGCTTGAAGGTCATGACGCGTCTGGGAATGGGCCCCTGTCAGGGGCGAATGTGCTGGCCGGCCATGGCGCGGCGCATTGCCTGCCAAACCGGGAAGCGTCAAGATGCCGTGGGTCCGATCAGTGTGCGCCCGCCTGCAACGCCTCTCGCCATTGGTGATTTGCTTAACGAATCCAACTCGCTGGCCCCTCATGCTGCAGAAGCTCTGCGGGTGGAGGTCTGATCGAGATGACCGATGCGGCAGATGTGGTCATTGTAGGCGGTGGGGTCATCGGTTCCGCCGTAGCGTTCGAACTGGTACAGCGTCAGATGCGCGTTGTGTTGATCGACAAGGGGTTGCCCGGACGGGCCACGTCCGCATCAGCAGGGGGCCTTTGGCCGCTGGGTGAGGCGGTGGGGTTAGGCTGTGGTGTGATCTACCAGAAAAGCCGGTCGAACGAAGAAGGTGCCGAAGAGTCGCATCCGGGCGTCCTGCCTCAGGAGTTTCAGCATTTTCTTGTCCGTAGTAACAGCCTTTTTCCAGAGTTGGCACTGCGGCTGCGAGAATGTTCCGGTGTTGACATTGAATACGAGCCAGGTGCCGGCCTGATTTTTTTGATCTACGAAGAAGCGGAACGTCATTGGGTCAAAGAGCTTCGTGCCTCCGTGCCGATGGCGGACGGTGTGGAACTGCTTACACCGGCAGAAGTCCACCGCATCGAGCCGCACTTGACATCCGATCTTTTAGGGGCAGCTCTTCTGTCGGGAGAGTATCAGGTGAATCCCATGGCCCTTGCCGAAGGCCTGAAGCGTTCAGCGATTCAGGGTGGTGCCGAGTTTCGTCCTGACACGATCGTGCGGCACCTCGAACGGAGAGGCGACCGCATTACCGGTGTGGTACTCGACAACGACAGAATATCCTGCCACACCGTTGTCAACGCGGCGGGTGCCTGGGCGGGTCAACTGGCAGCCTCTGTTGACATCGAGTTGCCGATCATTCCGGTGCGTGGACAGGTCGTACTGACTGTGGGACTACCGTCCACACTACGCGGCTGCCTCAGTACATCGGCATGTTATCTCGCACAAAAAGCTCATGGCGAAGTGCTGATTGGCAGTACCACCGAGAAGGTGGGATTTGACGTTTCGGTAACTTCCCAGGCAATTACCTCGATGTGTCGCGGTGCCGTACGGGCTGTTCCCATGTTACGCAGGGTTGGTGTTAAGAGAGTCTGGGCTGGTTTGCGTCCGGGTACACCAGATGAACTGCCTATCCTGGGAGACGTGCCACAGGTCACAGGCTACTGCAACGCTGCAGGAGGTTTTCGTACCGGGATTGTCGCCTCGCCGTTGACCGGTCGAATCGTGGCACAATCAATTGTGGGAGAAACAAGCGACGTGCCTCTTGACCCGTATCTGTGTAAGCGATTCTCAAATCGGGAAGATTCTGCGGACCTCTGAGCTGTTTTCGATTGGTGCATGCCTACTGAAGCAGGTTGGGTTTTGCGAGTAGCCCGCCTGTTGCAGGACCTGCCCGGGGGCAGCAAGCTGTTTCCGGGATTGCTTCAACTCCACGCAGGCCCGGTAATCCAGGCGACCAGGCTGTAGCGTGTGCCCTTGGTGACAGGTGTGACGCGATGCAAGATAAAGCTGGGAAAAGTGATCACCGTTCCTTGCTGCTGAGGTACCTTGTTGGGAACGCCTGCACCATTTAATTCCAGATTCCCACCCTCGTATTCAGACGGCTCATTGAGTGGCATCGTGATACTGATCTTACGCGTGGTGGAGCGTGGGGCAATGTCCATGTGCCAGCGGTAGAAGCCTTGATTCTTTTCGTCGTAAATGGCCAGCTGAACAGGTCCCTGAAACCGGTCAATCTTGTACCGGTAGGTCTCGTTGGCCTTGACGGCCACATCCCACAACCGGTCAATCACCCATTGATGATGGTCCGACCTGAGCCACAAAATCTTGGAACGACGGATGCTGTCGGCAGGCTTCTTTGCCCGGCCTCTCACAATGGCGTCGCGTGATTCTGTTATGACCAATGACTGAAGTTGCGAAAGTTCCTCTTTGGAAAAGCAAGGTGGATTGATCGCTACAAATTTGGTGGGTCCGTCAGATGGGACGCCCTGTTGTGAAGTCGAATCGCCAGCCTGAGGTGTCGTTGGTTTGTCGCCCATCTTCTTTTCGTTCCTCCCGGCTTTTCCCACTTCCATGTGACACTCGTTCACCGCCCAGGCTGCCGGCGCCCCCGTTGCGACACGCTCCAGCGGATTGCCACCGAGTGTCGCATCGGCAAGCGGTGCCCACCACCATTAAAGTATAGCATCCTCGTATTCTGAGGGTCAACGAAGTGCGTTGTGCTACTTCCTTCACCGGGAATCTTTGAGGCTTCGAATTCCCCGACTTTGCCTTGGTTGTTTGGCAGCCGGTGGCGGGCTCGGGGAAAGACAATGTCATCCGGGCAGATACCGGTAAGGTCGCCTGCGCCGCTCCCTGCCCACATCGGTAATTGGCCTGTCGATTCTGGGCCCCGTGGTTTCCTTTTTCATGCTGTGTGCGAAGTGGTATTCACAGCACTCGACCCAAGCCATGTGTGCCAAGAACGTTGCGCTGCGCCCGGTTTCCGCGGTAAAGCGGGCATGGTCCGGCTAAAACAAAAGACAGTGATTACATAGTTCTTGAAAAGGCTTCCGGGTCGAAGCAGCGTAGAAATTTGACAGTGTTTGTTTTGGGATCTACATTGAAGTACATCGTGGCTCGAAAGGGTCACGTGCGACGTGACAGGTACCGCTGTGGAGCGGACTTGTTACAGACACTAAATGTGACAATTACTTATGTTTTATCAGTTATTCTGATTGGCGTCCGTCATTGCCGATTTCCAATTTTTGAAAGGGGCGAGTCTTATGAAACGCGGGTTTGACATTGGAGATATTGTGATCATTCTCGCCTTCGCAGCCGGGGTGGTTTTTGTTTTCTGGAACTTTAACACTACCAAAGGCGGCGGAGGGGTTGCAGTCATTCGACTCGAGCAGATCGGTCAACGACTGGGAAAAAATGAATCAATCAGCCAGACCGTTTCACAGGCAAAAGCCGAATGGGACGAAGAGCTGAACCAGAATTTGGCGACCATCGCTGAAGAACTTCAGCAGAAAAAGCAGGAATTTGGCGAATCTCCCACGGAGGAACAAGCCACGACGTTGAGTAATTTGCGGAACGGGGTGGAACAAAAAAAACAAGCCAACAGTCAGCGGGTACGGCAGTTCCGCATGGAACTGATGAACGGTTTTCGTGCTGAAGTAGAACTCATTGCCAGCGAAATCGCAAAAGCCAGAGGTGCAACGGCGATCTTGCTTTACAATCCCCAGAATCTTCTCAGCATCGAACCGTCTGCTGACATCACGGAGGCTGTTTTGGCAAAACTGCAACAGGGCAGCCAGGACATGGCCCAGGCACAGGAGTAGGAACCTACATCATCGCAGGCCAGAGTTGCAGCCGGAACGGCCGCCGTTGTCAGGTTGCCGACTTTGAGATGTTGGCGTTCCATTCGTCTCGATTTTGTGCCTGCTGATAGTGGCGTAACGAGGGATACTCAAGAAAATCCTGGTCGGTGGCGGACTCTTCATCGCCCTGAGGATGTGTGTTGACACAAGGTGTCACAAACTGAAATGCCAGCCAGCAGAAAAAGCGGTGAACCTTGCAAAGGTGATCGTGGTTGCCTGCCCTCGAGCGTTGTTCGGTTCGTTGGCAAATAAAATGCCAACTGTTTGAGTTGGGAAGACACTATTTCTCGAAACGTTACAACAGCCGGTTTGCGTTGTATCTCCATTCAATTCCTTGGTATACCACTTGCTTCCGAGGGCCGCGATTCGGTGGGATGGGTTCCGTGCGACTACATGCGGAAAACTCCCACCCGTCAGTTTGGAAACGAACTAAAATCGTGGCCAGGAATTGTCACGGATGCCAGTCAAGCGTAAAATAAACGTTTCTGCGGATTCAAACATGCGTTCAGTGGCGTAATCTTGTGTTGAGTCGTGGAGGACTCCCGGCTGCTGATCTGATTTGCCCTGGACACGGTAGTCTCTGGACTTATGACACCTTGGAGCGGCCCATCAGTAGGCTTTTACGATTAGGTTGCTCCTACCGGAGCGGTGTAGCGCAAGGCATCCAACCGAGGACATCTCAGATGTGCCGTCAAAGACATTTGATGTGCGATATTGCCCGGTTGGTTTACTTTTGGGGTTCATTTGTCGGCCGGCCAGGAGTGGTTTCGTCAAACCAACTTTTATCGCTGGCGATCATATTTTCCTTGTCGTTCACAGGTTGTTCGCGTGAATCGACCAAGGGAACCACGTCGGTTTCTCGTGGACTGGCTGCAACCAGTGGGACAACGAGTCAGCCAACCGAAGGCGCAGGTTCTGCAACAACGTTCGCGAGCTTGTCTTCCTATGACAGTTCTTTCTCGCAACGTCAAAAGGCTGAACACAGCAAGTTGTTGGATCCCCAGGAGGATGGCTGGGATACTGAAGCACTTGCCAGCGACGCGCAGACTCGGTTGAAAAAAATTGGAAAGATTATTGCCGGCGAAAACGGATCGACCGGGGAAAGTGTTGCATCCCAAGTGGCTCATTTCCTGCATAGCGATTTTCGCTGTGGAAGATTGTGCCCCGCCGAGTATCGAACGGTTTATCAGGATCAGGGCATCACAGTTCGGCACGGGGTGGCAGTGGACGACACGGTGTCCGAGGCGGAGCATGATGTTTTCCAGGGATCTGAAGGGTTTGGTACAGCACTGGAGGAACTTCAGGGCGATCTGCAAGAAGCGTCCGACATCCGTGTCGACTTTAAGGTCTTTCGAATTGAAGCAGAAGGAGAGGAAATTCGAACCGAGGCGATATATGACGCCAGTCGAATGACCCCTCAGGGATCCGAACAACAGAACTCGATCTGGCATTGCCGCTGGAAACCGTCTGACGACGGAGAGTCTCTGCTACTTTACGGGCTGCAAGTCAGGCAATACGAAGCAGCCACTTATGTGGCTGGTGCACGTCGCAAGATGTTTTCCGATTGCACGGAGTCGGTGTTTGGTGATGCGGAGTGTTTTCATCGGCAGCTGAGTTACGATTTTGAATACTGGTTGTCGAGGGTTGAAGGAACCCTGGGTGGTGGAAGACTCGGACGCCATGGATTGGCTGTTGGTGACGTGAACGGCGACCATCTGGATGATCTCTATCTTTGCCAACCGGCAGCGCAACCCAACCTCTTACTGATTCAAAATCCTGACGGCACACTCCGCGACATATCGCGCCTTGCTGGTGTGGATATTTTGGACAGGACCACCAGTGGCCTGATCATTGATTTGGACAATGATGGCAACCAGGACCTGGCCTCCGCCACGGATGCCGGGATATTGATCATGTCCAACGATGGCCAGGGGCGATTCACGCGCCGAACGACACTCCTTTCAGGAGATTGCACGTCATTGGTGGCAATCGATTTCGACCGAGATGGTGATCTGGACCTTTTCGGTTGCATGTACGCACGATCGAAGAAATACCACTATGAAAATAGAACGTTGCCCCTGCCGGTTCCCTATCACGATGCGAATAACGGTAGTCGGAATATTTTATATCGCAATGATGGATCGTGGAATTTTACAGATGTCACGACGGAAGTAGGCCTGGATCAAAATAATTCAAAATTTTCGTTTGCCGCCGTTTGGGAAGACTTTGATAACGATGGCGACGATGACCTGTACGTTGCCAACGACTTTGGTCGCAACAACTTTTACCGAAATGATAACGGGCAATTCAGTGACGTGGCGGCACAAGTGGGCGTGGAGGACATGAGCACGGGTATGGCGGTAACGGTGGCCGACTACGATCGAGATGGCTGGATGGACCTGTACATCAGCAACATGTGGTCTTCGGCGGGCAATCGCGTGACGTACCAGGAACGTTTTCGTTCCGACGACCGACGAGGCGTCTCCCAGTACCAGTATCTTTCCAGAGGCAATACGCTTTTTCGAGCTGCAGGGGATGGGACGTTTCGTGATGCCAGTACCTTCGCCAATGTTACGCGGGCCCGCTGGGCCTGGGCGACCCTGTTTGTCGACGTGAACAACGATGGCTGGGAAGACCTGCTTGTTGCCAATGGGCATGTGACTGGTAAACGCCAGACCGACTTGTGAAGTTTTTTCTGGCGTCAGGTTCTGACGCAAACGCCCCTGACAGCTGACGGAGATACCGATGAGTACCGACGGGCGGACAGGCACTTGAACAAACTGATTCGCGCGGGATTATCATTCAGCGGACGGGAGAAGAACTGCGGTTTTCTGAACATGGGGGATGGTCGTTTTGCCAACATCTCGGCCACGAGCGGAATCGACTTCCCAGACGATGGTCGTGGTATGGCTACCGTAGACTGGGACCTGGATGGCGATTTGGACATCTGGATGACGAACCGCAATGCGCCACGGGCACGCTTCCTGCGGAACGACCTGGAAGGTGAAAATCATTTTCTTGCCCTGCGATTGGAAGGTAATGGATCCTCCACGAATCGGGATGCCATTGGAGCTAGAGTGGAGTTGGAAGTTCTCAATTCGCAGTTGCCGGTGCGACGAAATACGGAAACCGGAGACGATGAGCCGGCAACGGTAGTTATCAAGACCTTGCGAGCAGGTGAAGGTTTTTTAAGTCAATCGACGAAATGGTTGAATTTCGGTTTAGGTCAGGCGACTCGCATTAAGCAGTTGACCGTCCATTGGCCGGGAGGGACATCGGAGTCATTTACCGGCCTTTCGGTAGACGGCTGGTATCGGATTGTTCAGGAGACAGGCCAGGCAGAGAGGTGGTCACCTCCGGATCGAAAAAGTCGTCTCCAGCCGTCGAAGTTCGTGCCACCCGTACCGAGTAGCCACCTGAAGACTTACTTTGCAAACCGAATTCCTCTTCCGACATTTCGCTACGAATCATTTGGGGAGGGACCAAAAGAGTTAGCGAACGAAGCGGGAAAACCAACTCTTTTGACGCTCTGGCTCAGCTCGTGTGAAACGTGTGAGGCCGAGTTGCAGGAGTTTGCCAAATACGAAAACGTCTTGCGTCAATCGGGTATCGAAATTGTTGCCCTGGCTGTGGATGGAGTTGGTGGTGAGGAACAGGTTGGCCCATCTTTGGCAGAGGAAAAGATTCGAACATTGAAATTTCCGTTCATCTCCGGGAAAGCGAGTCCGGAGTTGGTGGACAAACTCATGTTGGTGGTCAGCCAGCTTTTCGCCATGGATCTGTCACCGGTTGTGCCAATGAGTTTTCTGCTGGACCGACAAGGTTACCTTGCTGCACTTTATCAGGGGCCTGTCGAAGTCAGCGAGTTACAGGAGGACGTGACGCGTCTGGCCCTGTCGGGCAACTCGCTTCGCGATCTTGCGACCCCTTTTAGTGGGGCATGGATGCTCAACCATCAAGCGAGAATACCCTTGGTGCAGATTTCCCTGGTGATGCAAGAGGCCGGTTATCGGGAAGATTCCGTCGCCTATTTCGAAAAACATGTCGACAGCCAGAAAGGGGAGCCCGAGTATCCTAGCCTGCTTGTTAAAATCGGAGCTAGTCTTCATCAGATGGGGAAATTTTCCGCTGCTGAGAACAGGTTTCGTGAAGCCATCGGTGTCGATCCACAACTGTTCGATGGACATTTGAAACTTGGAATTACGTTGGGTATGCAACAAAAACTAGATCAGTCCGCTGCAGCGCTTCGCCGCGCGATTGAACTATCCCCTGAGGAACCCCGGGCCTATTGCTATTTGGGTACAGCACTGCAAGGTCTCGGAAAACAGCAAGAGGCCTTCCAGAGTTTTCAAAAAGGATTGGACTTGGTGCCACCGGGTGTCGATGTCGACTCAAATGTCGCGACTGCAATCAATCGAGCCAAGTATGTGTTGGGATTGGCACGGTTGCAGGAAGGCGAAGTGGAGTTGGGACTGGAGCTTTTGCGAGCGGCGGCCCAGTGGAACGACCAGTACTTATTTTCGATCAACAATCACGCGTGGTACCTGGCCTGTCACAGTGACAGCGGGAAACGCAATCCGGAACTCGGTGTGTTGCTGGCGAAACTGGCTGCGGAATTAACGGATTTCAAACATCCGGCGGTGCTGGACACACTATCGGTAGCGGAAGCAGCAGTGGGAGATTTTGAAAATGCTATTTCTACTGCAACCAGGGCCATGGAACTGGCCAAAGGGCAAGAAGAGACAGCCGATGCAATCCAGGGAAGGCTGGAGTTGTTCAAGCAATCGAGGCCTTATGTACAGCAACTCCAATGATGTTCGTCGGTAGCTTGAAAGGTACCGCTTCGTTGGACACATTTTCTTGAGCGAGACTTGACTCGATTTCATCATTCCTAACCGACTGCGGTCAGTGACAATGCAAGTTTCTCAAAACGGTACTCGTGATCAACAGGAAAAACGGAAAATTCGGCGAATCGCCGTACTGGGTGGAGGGACCGCAGGACTTCTTACCGCGATTACTCTTCAGCGGAAACTACCCGATATCAGTGTTCAAGTGGTGCGTTCCACCAAAATGGGGGTCATCGGGGTTGGTGAAGGTACAATCGTCACGATTGTTAAATTTCTGCATCGATATCTGGGTCTCAATTCCCGTCGTTTCCATGAGCGGGCCAAACCAAGCCTGAAACTAGGCATCAAATACCTGTGGGGAGAACGCCCTTTTTTTCATTACACGTTTTCCACGCAATTGTCGAGTCCAGACTCCCAGTTGTCCCTGCCGAAGGGATACTATTGCCGTGATTCATTTGATTTTGCGGACCTTTCCTCGGCCTTGATGTTGCACGATAAGGTTTGTCTCAAGCGGATCGATGGCCGTCCGAAACTCGGTGGTGGATTTTCCTACCATCTGGAAAATAGAACGTTTGTTGGATACCTGGAAGAAGTTGCGGACGAATGTGGAATTCCGAAAATTGATGACGTTGTTAAAGGCGTCGAGCAGGACGAGCACGGAATTCAATCGCTGATTTTGTCTTCCGGACAGCGAGTGGAGGCGGACATGTTCGTGGATGCTTCCGGTTTTCGGTCGGAGTTACTGGGTAAGGCCCTTGGTGAAGAGTTCGTTGACTTCAGTCAAGTCTTGTTTTGCGATCGGGCCGTTGTGGGGGGCTGGGAACGGACGGACGAAAGTTATCACCCTTACACCACAGCCGAAACGATGGATGCTGGCTGGTGTTGGCAAATCGAACACGACGAGATCATCAATCGAGGTTATGTCTTCAGTTCTTCTTTTCTTTCAGACGATCAGGCGGAAGCCGAGTATCGGCGGAAAAATCCTCGTGTGGACCGTGCACATGTTGTCAACTTTCCGGCGGGAGCGCGCCGACGGTCGTGGGTTAAGAACGTCGTTGCCATCGGAAATTCTGCAGGCTTTGTTGAACCGCTGGAGGCCACTGCCATCGGCACAATTTGTGATTCTGTAGCCCACATCATTCGGGCACTGAAGGCTTCCGATGGATTCCTGTTGCCCATCCAACGGGATATTTACAACAGAGTCTCGACGGAGAACTGGGAGATTATCCGCGATTTTCTGGCGATTCATTACAAATTCAATGGTCGGCTGAATACCCCGTTTTGGCAGGCTGCTCGTCACGATGTGGACATTGGATCTGCCTCGGACATTGTGGAATATTTTCAAGCTGTCGGTCCCGATTTCAGGTTGCTCGAATATGACATGAAACGGAATTTTTTTACAAACGAAGGATTCTTTGCGATGCTGGTTGGCCAGCGGGTTCCCTATCAAAGGAAAGTTTCCATTTCAGCTACGGAAGAAAAGCACTGGCAGTCCTACAAACAGGAAATAAGCCAAGCTGCGAAGGGGGGGATGGAGATGGCCGAATGTTTGGCAGATCTCCGCGAGCACGGCCTGCCTGCCGGAATGGATGGTGATGCCTTCGGTATGGATGACTCTGATTTTGGCGGGCTACGTTGGCAGTGAACGGGGGAAATGATCGATTTGTACGGATCTGCGTGATGTGATGAAACTGTTGATCATGCGATTATCACACTGAATCAGGCAGGTTTTGTTTGACGAAGACCGATGTTGTAATATACTACCATACAGTGCAGTTCATGCGGCTTTTGCACTCCTTGCCGTATGTCATTCTGACGGATCGGGCGCACATACATCAGCCAGGATCGGCTAGGGTGCCCTTCATGATCACGTTTTGTTTTGGTTCGAATAAATAACTACTGCCTGAAAGGCACATCAAACCTTGATATTGTTTTTCCGTGGTCGACATGCATTGTGTTTTCCCGGGACAGTATTGTGGTCCAATCTTCATCGTCTGTCGTCTTCAATCAGGGTCTAAAACCATGAACAACAAAAAGGTCTTACTCATTGGCTGGGATGCGGCCGATTGGAAAATCATTCAACCATTCATGGATCGCGGCTTGATGCCGCATGTGAAGAAATTGGTTGAAAACGGGGTGATGGCTAATATTTCGACGCTCATTCCCGCCCTTTCGCCGATTCTCTGGACTTCGATTTCCACGGGTAAACGAGCCTATAAACATGGGATCTTGGGGTTCTCGGAACCGATGCCAAATGGGGAAGGCATTCAGCCGATCACCAATTTGTCGCGCAAGACAAAAGCAATTTGGAATATTCTGGGTCAAAATGGCGCTAAATCTAACGTCGTGGGTTGGTGGCCAAGTAATCCGGCCGAACCGATCAATGGCGTCATGGTCTCCGACCACTACTACGACTCGAAAGGTGCGCTCGAAGAGGGCTGGCCGATGATGCGTGGGACGGTCCATCCTCCTCGACTCACCCAGACACTGGCTGATCTGCGAGTACACCCGAACGAACTCAGTCGAGAGCACTTGGATCCCTTCATTCCTCTGGGACATACGATTGACCAGGATAAGGACCAAAGACTTGCTCACTGCACCAGACTCATTGCGGATTGCACGACGATTCAGTCGGCTGCCACTTATCTCATGGAAAATGAACCGTGGGATTTTATGGCGGCATATTTCATCACGATTGATCACTTCAGTCACACGTTCATGCGTTATCATCCGCCCCAATTGGAGTGGGTTAACGATGAAGATTACGAGTTGTACAAGGGATGTGTCTCAGCTGCGTACGTGTACCATGACATGATGCTGGGTCGGCTCGTCGAACTGGCGGGTGAGGATACCACGATCATTTTGATGTCAGATCATGGTTTTCATCCTGACCACATGCGTCGCAAAGAAGTTCCAAACGAGCCAGCGGGACCTCAGGCGGAACACCGCGATCATGGAATTTTTGTGATCAATGGACCGGGAATTCGTAAAGACGAGTTGGTCCACGGTGTCAGTCTGCTAGATGTGACGCCCACGATTCTGACTCTCTTTGGACTGGAAGTCGGCGAAGACATGGATGGTCAGCCGATTCTTGACGTCTTCGAAGAACCACCGGAAGTGAAAACCATTCCTAGTTGGGATGAGGTTTCCGGCGAAGATGGCCGACATCCGAAGGACATGAAGCTGACCCCCGAGGAGTCACGAGAGGCGATCGATCATCTGGTCGCACTGGGCTACATCGATCCGGTCAGCCAAGACAATGAACGAGCGCTTCGCGATACCCAAATCGAACTCGATTACCATCTTGCACGTTCCTACATGGATAACGGTCTTTACGGCGAAGCCATTCCAGTTCTGACCAAATTGTACCAAGAGTGCCCGGTGGAATTTCGATTCGGTATTCAATTGGCAGCCTGTCTTCAAGCTCAAAACCACATTGAGGATTTAGATGAAGTTGTGAACGACCTTAAGAACCGGTGGTTCAAGGCGTCGACTCAAGCCAAATCGCGCATGCAAGAGATCAACCAGATCTTCAAGGAACGGCGTGAAGCAGCTGAAGAGGCCAGCGAAAAGGAAGGCGTTGCATTGTCCAACGATGAAAAAACGTTTGACAAGCTGTTTAATGCTGAAGAAAAGTATGTCTGCAAAAAGATTCGAGACGTCGCCCGGGGCAGTTACCACACTCTTGACTACATGGCGGGATGGGTTGCCATGTCCAAGAATGACAATGAGGCAGCGATCGAGCACTTCAAAGCGGCCGGTGAAACCGACACGAAGGCCCCTGCTTTTCATTTTCAACTGGGCGAAGCTTATCGCAAATTACAGAAATACACAGAATCGAGGGAATGTTTTGATCGGGTTTTGGAACTGGATCCGCACAGTGCAACAGCCCACCTGGGACTTGCTCGTGTCTACTTGAGCTTGTCCAAGAACAAACGAGCTCGCATATCGGCACGCAAGGCGATTGGCCTCAAGTATCAGTTGCCACCGGCTCATTATTGCATGGGCGTCTGCCACGACCGTGCCAAAGAATTTCGCGCTGCGATCAATGCTTTTGAAACGGCCATCCGCTTGAATCCCAATTTCTCCGAAGCGCATACCGAAATGGCACGTATTTATGCCGACAACCTGAACGATCAGGACCAGGCAGAGTACCACCGTTCGATGGCTGAGGCGATTGACGAAGAGCGGAAGAAGTATTCCAATGTACGCATCTTACCTGATTTGGAGAACAGCGACTCGATCAACTATGAGGCAGAGTTGCCGTTGTGGCCCGCTCAGGAAGAGGAAACGATGCAGCCTGCTCTGCTGGAAGCTCCCGAAAGAAAGCCAGATGAGTCAGCCGATCCATCGGAAGCAATTGTGGTCGTGTCCGGGTTACCTCGCAGTGGCACGTCGATGGTGATGCAAATGTTGTCCGCTGTTGGCATCAAGCCTCTCACCGATGGCGAACGTGCTGCGGACGAAAATAACCCGAAAGGTTATTTTGAACTTGAAAAAGTTAAACAGCTCAAGAGTTCCAATAACTGGCTAGATGAGGCTAAAGGAAAGTCCATCAAGGTAGTGTCACCACTGTTACCTTATCTGCCGCAAGGCTTGCCTTATCGAGTTATTGTGATTGAACGAGATATTGATGAAATCGTCGCGTCTCAACATCATATGCTTAAAAAAATGGGCGAGGAGAGTGCCGATCTTAGCGACGAAAAACTGAAAGTCTATTTGACGGGGCAGTTAAACGGTTCTAAGAACAGACTCCACATTCACGATGTTCCCTGGTTAGGTGTATCGCATTCGGAGACGATCGAGCATCCCGAGCAGATCGCCGAGAAAATTGCAGAGTTCCTCGGTGGCGGCCTGGACACTAAAGCCATGAGCCAGGTGGTGGACGCGTCGCTACATCGCCAGCGTGGCCAATCAACGACAACCTGATAACACTGTCCACCATTGTTCTCCCTCCCCAGGGAGGGAGAAACGGGAATGGACTTGTGATTTGAACGTCGATCTGTAATTCTTCAGGCTGACATGTCGGACGGTTCTCCCGAACTTCCAGTTTCTCCTGGAACCGGGAAAGTGAGCAGAGTGGCGATGGCATGTCGAACCGTGGTCAGGCAATAGCTCCAATCGCTGTCAACCGGATGGCAAGTGTGTCAGCCCGGACGTAAACCTTGAGTTTCGTTCCATGACCGATTCTTTGCAGAAACCGGCCGGTCCTTCACCTCTGGCTGCCAAACATCTTGACCTGGGCAACAGATATCAGGCGAACAGGAAAATCGAAGAAGCAGCTGCCGAGTTCCGCAGGGCAGTCACTGCCGATCCGACCTGGCCTCAGTCTCACGCGGCACTCGGTTCGGCTCAAATTGACCTTGGTGATTTTGAAGAGGCCATCCGTTGTTTGGAGGAGGCGATTCGCCTGCAGCCTGGCTACGCCTCGGCCTTTCACGCCCTCGGTCACCTTGTGCGTCAGGGAGAGTATCGCTTCTCGGACGATCAAATCCAGCGTGTGCGGGAACTCATAGGGAGCAACACGGCAGTGGATGAAGACGTTTGTGCCCTCCAGCACACGCTGGGCGATATTTTGGCGGCTGATGCGCAGTACGACGAGGCGTTCCATGCCTATGCAAAGGCCAACGCTATCGAGTACCGACTGCGTTCTGGTGAGGGATCAACGTTTGACGCCGAAACGTTTGAAAGCCAGATCGAGGCGACAATGTGTGCGTTCGATCAGGAGTTTCTTCAGAGCGCGTCTACCTGGGGTCTGCAGTCAGAATTGCCGGTCTTTGTCGTTGGAATGTTGCGTAGTGGAACGACGCTGGTGGAGCAAATTCTAACTGCCCATCCTCATATCGAAGGAGTTGGTGAACGACCTGATCTATCTCAACATTTTCTTGCCGCCTGTGAAGACGACCCCCGCAATGCCAGGTTTCTCGATGAAAAACTGATGCAGGTGTACGCGAAACGGTATCTGCGTGATTTAGAAAATCCAGCAGCCGCCGCCACACGCATCATCGACAAGACGCTCAGCAATTTCCTTTTCCTGGGTCTTATCGCTTCAATGTTTCCGAAAGCCCGCATCATCTACTGCAGACGTCAACTACGAGACATTGCGATTTCCTGTTTTTTTCAGAGATTTGCCGATGTCAACTGGTCCAGTCGCTTAGAAGACATCGGCGTAAGCTGTCGTGGTTACACTCGTCTGATGAATCACTGGCAACAGGTACTGCCAGGTCGGATCCATTCCGTGGCCTACGAGGAACTTGTGTGTCGTGGATTGTTAGACTTCTGTGGCCTCCCGTGGTCCGATGCCTGTCTTGAATTCCATCGTCAGCGTACAGCGATTCGCACTGCAAGTCGGGTTCAAGTGCGCCAACCGTTCTACACGAAGGCAGTTGGACGTTGGGAAAACTATGCCGCCCACCTGGCTGCCTTGGAACCATTTCTCGAATGAAGTGGCGATGCCTGTCGCAGTGTGATGAATGTTCCCCCGTGAGAGGTGTTGCCGACCGGGCATGTCGTTAGACATGGTCCCAACAGAATGCTATACTTGAACGTTAGACGGCCGAGAATTCCAGGCAACCGTCAATGGGGTTCCAACATCAATCGATCATCGTTATGCATCAAAGCAGTTGGTCGTTTCCGATCAGCGCAGATGCTCAAGGCGACCTCCGATCGCCATGGTCCAACTCGAACTTTGCCTGAAAAGGTGCGCGCATAGGAGATTCTGGTCGAGCTATGCAAGCACAACCTCACCCGCCTGATGCATCGCGCTCCAACGAAACAGCGTCACACCCTGACTGGCGACGGACGTTTCTCGGACGTGTGATTCTGTTCGTGTCAGTCATCGTGGTGGCCACGGTAAGTTATTTTGGATTTCGTGTTCTGTCGCCGCCAGCTCAAGAGCCGTCCGTTCAAGAGCAGGCATCCGTTCAAGAGCAGGCATCTGTTCAAGAGCAGGCATCCGGTCATGAGAAGATGATTCAGCTACTGGCCGAGATTAACCGGCTCGCACCGGAAGAGAATCCTTGGATCGGCCAGGGTCCTGCACGCATATTGCGGCAGCGCCTGGCTTCGATCCCGGAGGGTGCAGTCGGCCCCAGACTCAGGAATACCCATTTCTCGCTGGGCATGATCGAGGCCAGGCTGGGAGAGGAGCAGGAAGCGATCGATCAATTTGAGACGGCCTATCGACTCTTGCCCAGCGATACTAGCGACCTGGATCCCGAAGCAGTTGAACAAGTCCATGAGACGATTTACCGGCTTGGCTTGGCCTACATGCGGTTAGGTGAAACGCAGAATTGCTGTCAGCGCAATACACCGGAGAGCTGTGTGCTGCCCATCCGCGGCAGTGCGATTCACACGAATCGGTACGGATCGGAACAAGCAATTCAGAAGTTCACTGAAGTACTTGAAAAGACCGATGGGAATCATTTGCGTTCCCTCTGGTTACTCAACCTTGCGTACATGACGCTTGGCGCCTATCCCGATGGCGTTCCCGAAGACTATCGAATTCCGCCCGAGACTTTTGGATCAGATGTGGAATTCCCGAGGTTTGAAAATATCGCTGCGGTGTTGGGCGTGAATACCTTCAATCTATCGGGCGGAGTGGTTCTCGAAGACTTGGACAATGACAACTATGTGGATATTCTCACAACGACTTGGGATCCCAACGGGCCGATGCATTTCTTTCGAAACAACCAGGATGGCACGTTCTCGGATCAGACCGAGGCAGCGAACCTGACAGGCCTGTTAGGTGGCCTCAACATGGTCTCCGCTGACTACGACAACGATGGCGATGTCGATGTGTACGTCCTACGTGGCGCCTGGTTGGGTGGCGCCGGACGCCATCCTAATTCCCTCTTGCGAAACCAAGGCGACGCAACGTTTACGGATGTTACTTTCGAGGCCGGTTTGGGCGAATCTTACTATCCCACGCAGACAGCATCCTGGTCCGACTATGACAATGACGGTGACTTGGATCTTTGCGTTGGTAACGAGCACCTTGTGGGCAACAACTTCACGGCGCCATGCCAGTTGTTTCGCAATAATGGTAACGGGACTTTTACGGATGTGGCGAGTCAGGCTGGTGTTGAGAATATGAGTTTCTCGAAGGGGGTCATCTGGGGCGATTACGACGGAGATCGTTTTCCCGATCTTTACGTTTCAAATTTGGGCGCACCGAATCGCCTGTATCGCAACAACCGTGACGGAACGTTCACGGATCTGGCCAAGAAACTCGATGTGATCCGGCCTCTGGGAAGCTTTCCAACCTGGTTTTGGGATTACAACAATGACGGTGTCCTCGACCTGTACGTTCCGAGCTACGTGGGATTGGCGCCGGGACTTGGCGGGTTGGCCGCAAGCTTTATAGGACGGGCACACGGTCTTGATTTGCCCAAACTCTACCAAGGTGATGGCCAGGGCGGCTTCCATGACGTGGCTGCTGATGCCGATCTGCTTCGCCTCACCTTCCCCATGGGAAGTAATTTTGGTGATCTGGACAACGACGGTTTTCTTGATTTTTATCTCGGCACTGGTTACCCGGACTATGAATCGCTCATACCCAACTTTATGTATCACAATATTTCGGGCCAGCGGTTCCAGGATGTCACGTACTCGGGTGGTTTTGGCAACTTACAAAAGGGGCATGCAGTCGCGTTTGCAGATTTCGATCACGATGGCGACCAGGATATCTTCGCTCAAATGGGTGGAGCATTTCCAGGAGACAAATTCAGCGACTCGCTTTACGAAAATCCGGGATTCGACAATCATTGGCTTACGATTCGGTTGGTCGGAGTACGTTCCAATCGATCAGCAATTGGTGCCCGAATCAGAATCGACATCATGGAGAACGGCAACCGACGCTCCATTTTCAAGCACGTCAATTCCGGTGGGAGCTTCGGGTGCAACCCGTTCCGACAGACAATCGGTTTAGGACAAGCGACCAGCATTGAAAGGCTCGAGATCTACTGGCCCACAACCGACCTGACGCAGGTATTCTTCCCGGTTGAAATGGATCAGTTCATCCAGATCGTCGAAGATGATGACCAGTTCGAGTCGCTTCCGTTCCACCGGATGCGTTTGAGCGGCGGTAATTCTCATTGATCGAACGCTGCTCGCATTGGTTGAAAAACCGCGCCGATCAACACATTCAATGGTAGGTTGTTGTTGCTGGTTACCGAGGTTGGAAATCGTTGTGTTTCCCCAGGTGTCTTAACGGGCATCGAAGTACTGATCGAAATGCAACCAGATGACGCGAGAGTAGCGGGACAACAGCGGAGAAAGGATGGCCAATTGAGACGTAATCGCTGAGAAAGCAAGCCACTGGTTGACATTTTTTAACATCAAGTAGATTGTCGTCGGCAATGCCAAGGCGATTCCCATTCCGTAACTGAAATACATTGCACCAAAGAAGTGACCTTCCTCGCGCTCAAATTTCAGCTGGCATTCAGGGCAAGTGTCGTACATGTGTCAAAGACTACGGAACACTTTTCCCTGTAAACAGCGCGGACAACGTAAATGAACCATGGCAATCGATCGCTTCAGCATGCGGTTTTCCAATACGAGTGTTTTATCATGAACACCCCCCAGCGAAGATCTGCCAAATCGTTGACCATCGAGCTATCTGGAGGCTATATTTAAGGTGGCAACTGGGATTCGAGATTTCTGTCATGACACAGATTTTTACGATCCGGGTAGGCCTCTGAAAAGCATCTCTTTCATTTGGAATCCGATGGATTTTGCTGCCTTCCTATCTAGTATCGTAGCAGCCCTGGTTCTCTTTGCCGTTGGGTCAATTATGAGAACGGGGACTGATCGCAAGCGACCTGACATTTTGGCGATGTCTGAGGTCGCCGTGTTTTTCATCGGAATCGCAGCATTGACAAGCATCACGACTGGTTGTCACCGCCCGGATTCGACAACGGATGAGAAGGTCGTTTCGACAACGGATGAGAAGGTCGTTACCAATCGCCCCATCGAAGTGTCGGAAGGAGGCTACGTTTCTTCTCAGAACTGCAGTTCCTGCCACCCTCACCAATATGACACTTGGCAATCGTCCTATCACAGCACGATGACGCGAGTTACCACTCCCCAATCGGTTGTGGCTCCATTCGACAATGTTCCATTGGTTCTTGACGGAGCGAATTATCTCTTGCTGCGGCGCGGAGATCAATTTTTTGTGAGAATGGATGATCCGGCCTGGAAAGGCAGGCCAAAAAAAAATGCGCCGCAGGTCGAACGTGAAATTGTGATGGCGACCGGTTCACACCATTTTCAGGCGTACTGGCTGGCAACTGGCCAAGGACGGAATTTATCGATTTTTGAGTTTTGTTTTCGAATGGACGAAAATCGCTGGATGCCGCTTAAATCCGCCTTCCTGTATCCACCGCAGGCTCCACCGTTGATGGATCAGCAGCATTGGAACACCAATTGCATTTCGTGTCATGCGGTCGTTGGAAAGCCGCGTTTATTGCCCAAAAACAGAATGAAGGCGGACACGCATGTGGCTGAGTTTGGGATTGCTTGTGAAGCTTGTCATGGCCCCGGAGAAAGGCACGTTCTGGCGAATCAGGATTCTGTGAGGCTATCTGAAGTTAAGTTTGGTGAAAGATCCAGCCCGACCATTATCAATCCCACGACTCTTCCTGCTCCGCGCGATTCCCAGGTTTGCGGCCAATGTCACAGCATTCAACGCCGAAGTCCGGATCAGCTCAAGCATTGGAATGTCCATGGAACTTCTTTTCGTCCGGGGGATGATCTCGCGAGCTCTCTGCGGATGATAACGGAGGGCGATAAATATTTTTGGCCCGATGGCATGGTTCGAGTTTCCGGTAGGGAATACCACGGGTTGATCAACTCGCCTTGCTTTATGCATGGTGACCAAGAAAAGGGAATCATGTCTTGCTTTTCCTGCCATCAGATGCACCAGACGGAGGGCGACGAGCGTGACATCAAGGAGTGGGCCGACGACCAACTCATTCCCGGAATGCGTGGCAATCAGGCGTGCACACAGTGCCACCCGCAGTTCAAAGACGAACAACGGTTAGCTGATCACACGTTTCATGCTCCAGATTCCAGTGGCAGTAGTTGCTATAACTGCCACATGCCCCACACCACCTGGGGCCTGCTGAAAGGCATTCGAAGTCACCAGGTAGATTCACCAAGTGTGCAGAGCAGTCTCGTGTCAGGTCGCCCCAATGCGTGCAACTTGTGCCATCTGGACAAGACGCTCGATTGGACGTCCGATCACCTTGCCCAACGGTATGGCATTCCGAAGCCCGAGTTGGATGAAGACACGCGATCGATTGCGGCTTCTGTTTTGTGGATTTTACGTGGTGATGCGGGTCAACGTGCGTTGTTAGCCTGGAGCATGGGCTGGGCAGCGGCCCGTGAGGCATCGGGTTCTGAGTGGATGGCCCCCTACTTGGCTCAACTTTTGCCGGATCCCTATGACGCCGTACGTTTTCGAGCTTATGTCTCGTTACGAGAACTGCCCGGATACGAGAATTTTCAGTATGATTTCGCTGCCTCGCCTGACCATCGCCGCCGAGCGAAAGAACAAGCGTTTCACATTTGGAATGAGGCGGCGAAAACTGACATCCGTTGGTCGGGTCGGGCGGAAGTGCTGGTCAATTCGAGCGGTTCCCTGATGCACGAGATTTTTGCCCGCCTACGCAGCCAGCGTGACCACCGCCCCGTCCAGTTGGCGGAATGAACCGATAAGCTGCAGGCTTTTGTGTCAGCCATCCGGGCGATGGGACACATGAATCAGTTTAACAACGGATCACCCCGGTCAATGGGTGAATTTGTTTGTTTTGGTTGGCAGAAAATTGTTTCTGAATGTGGGAGTTGTGCTGGAATCCCGGCCTGACTTCAACCCCCAGATGGTGTCCGGACGTACCCAAGAAACTCGATGTTTGGTGCCGCATCTGGCGCATGAACGTGGCATGTTTGTGGAGTGAGTCAACCCGGACGTCCGGAGCCGTGGTGCAACCTGCTGAACCAACAGAAACGCGTTGTTGCTGCTGTACTTCGGCCAGCCTGACGATTGCCGGCTTCTAGCTTTCAGGGAGGGGAGGTCCGGTGAGATGGCGGGATTCACGCCACCCTCAGCAGGTCTCGTTGCCTTCAAATGGTGATCAGAAGGATGGCCATTTGTACACCGTTGAGAGACTCAGTCCCTCGCCAGGTTGTCCAAACAATTGCAGGTACCGGCCGGATGTCCGCAAGGCAGCATCATGAATTGCGACTGGTCACCGATAGTAGCTTTTAGGATATCCCAATATTCAAGCTTGTCGGTGCCGAAAGTAAGGCTCAGCAGCACGCGTAACCGGTCCGTTTTTGGATACGGTTGTGTGCTATGTAGGAATTGATCGCCAAAAATGACGGCTTCGTTCAACTTGTAGTGATAGTCTTTCGTATTTTTGTCCTTGTCCTGATAAAGCAGTTCGCCCTGCGTGTTATCAGGGTCAAACAAGGGAGTGATCAAAGTGTATGCGTTAGCGCCCCGCTCATAATCGACATGCCAGAGTGGTTGTTTCAGGTGGTTACCAACCACAAAAAATCCGCTGTACATGACAATGTCCTGATCGAAGTCGACTAGCTGCTTTAGATCATCCTGAATGGCGACCGCGTCAAAAAATCGCTTAAACATCTGGTAGGAATCGACGCAGTTATTCGAGATCCAAAGTAGAGGCGACTGACCATAGGACATTAAAAAATACTTATGCTGGGATGTGTTGATTTCAATCTGATGAGCTTTTCCCCCTGCTAGAAGGGCTGCGTTTTGAGGTTTGCTTAGGTTGCCAGCCAGCGTCGACGAGAAGGCCGTTCTGGCTTCTTCTAACAGCTCGTTGCCAAATGAAAAGACATAAGCGTTGAGATCTTCACCGATTTGCTTCAACTTTAACATTGATCAATCCGAATCGCAGGTGATTTAAATGTCTTTTCGAACGCCCCTGCATTTCGGTCGATAGTCAAGCGGGGTGCTTTATCCGGTAGACCAGCGTCACCAGGCAGGGGACTCAACGGCGGCCATCGGCACGTTTCTAAACAGACATTCGTTGGTATTTTTCAAGTTTGGACTTTTGAACGGTTGCCAACTCACATGCCTTATCCAGCACACGACCCGGCCCTTGTTTTTGTTCGGCCTGATTGATGTCGTCCAGCAAACTATCGTAAAAACTTAGGTTTTTCTGGAGTACCGTCCACTCTGCATTTCGCAACAGTTCTCTTGCCACGGACTCTTCCAATGGAGCTTTGACCAACAGCCCAATGGACAGAACCAAGGTCCGCCTGAGTGCAAGTGGTGAAACTTCGATGGGGATGAGAAGATGTGAAACGGTTACCTCGTCTTCTTCCTTTTTCTCCATTGCCGGAAAGAAAATCCCCAAAGCTTGCGCCTCCTTTACAACCTTCTTGAAATTGACAGTGCCGATTCTTCCCGACACATAGATCTTCCCAAGATCACCGATTTCAAGTTCCAGCGGAATAGAGCGTACAAGGGGTACAAATTGGTCAATGAAACCATATTTAATGAAAGTATCCAGTGCATCCATGGTGCTGTAAGAGGCAAAACATTCGTGGCTCCCTTCGACAGGCTGACGGCAATCCAGCCTGACGACGTGACGGCCGTCGGGATAATTTCCGATCCGAAAATCGGTACCGCTCCAATGATGATTCATGAAATCCATCACAGGCACAATGACTTGCTGCTTTCCAGAAATTGTCTCGTCCTTGAAGGATAAAATGCGAGACCTCAAGAATCCCTGGCGGACAAAATTTTCGAGATCACGGTCTGGAAGATCTTGGCTGATGAGATTTGGAACATCGTCTGGAAATTCACGTAAACGACGAGCTCTAAGCAAACGGTCCCCTATGGAGGGACAAGCGGACATGAAGAAATCAAAACAGTTTTTCTGGTGAAATGTTGCCTTGCAGGTCAGGTTATAAAGCGCAAACGTTGTTTCTGCCAAATGATGTTGCACGGAACTGAGCGCATCTGAACGAAGGACGTGAAAATCGAACGTTCCATCCTTGAGACTGACTTCCATTTCATCAACGGGCAAAAACGACGTCGAAGGAATCCCGAGGATTTTTTCTCCGGGATCACCATCGTGCAGTTCGATACTGAGGTTTCCCTCCTGACATCGGATCAAAAGATCGGGGTGCAGCCAGCCACCGGAGTTGGTCACTAGTTTTTCGAGCCGCAACAGGACCCTTTCCACTTCGGTATTGTCCGATTCAATTCTAGCCATGCGGTCTGCAGTAATTGAAGGTTTCAGAAGGTGAAACGGGCAGTTCTCCTGTGACACGGAAGTAGGACGCCCATTTCAGCTGGAGATTACCATGTTAGCTGGTCTAACAGGAAGCCGGTTCGTCGAGGAGCCGATTGGTGGGCTCGACGAGGCCACATCACGATTTGGCCAAGCGGTTCGTTTGGATCGTTGCCGACCAGCGTCCGCAGGGCGTCTGTCTGCACTCGATTAAGGAAAAAGGAATCCCACCAACGGGCAAAGGCGGAAAACCCTTCAGAAGCACCCAGCGGAGCTTTGCGAGCGGGTAACCAATGAGTTGTGCCGGTAGAATCACACGGAAGGCACAACAACCAGATGGGAGACAAGCGGGTGTCTCGGAATCAAGGCCTCTCCAGGGGGGGAATACGGGCGTATTCGGGATTTGAGTCCTGGAGAGGCTAAAATGTCAACGGTCAAGTCTGGTAAGCAGAAGCTTGTAATGGGTCGCCTTTGCGGACAACGAAGGCCACCCGACAACCACTGTTGGACAGGGTTTCGACATGACAACCTTCTTGTTTTCTAGACTCAACAGCAGGCCGAAAAGCCCCCCACCTAGAAAACAGCACAAGTCCAGAGACTGACCAATCTTTTTATCAGCGAACTTGGTGCGAGTGGAGATGGCAGACCGACTTTTCCGGCCGGTTGAGACAAGCAAGTCTGATCTTGCTTGCCCCGCCCGGGTCCGTAGAGGCCGACCGAGGAACTATTTCCTCAAACACAGCACGCCACGGACCCCATCTCACTCACGACCAACTTTCGCAAGCGACTATTTAGCTATTCTTCTTGCGAAGACGAGCGGCACCAACAGCACCCAAAGCGAGTGTTGCCAGAGCACCCATTCCAACCATGGTGCTGGGTTCTGGGACGCTTGGTCCGACCGAGATGGCCGTGTTGGGGCTACTTTCGTAAGCAGCTGCAACAGCGGTCCAAGGAGCCGGAGTTGGGCCAGTGTAGTTAATCGAGATCCAACCAAGTTGGTTACCCTTGGTGCGGAAACCGAAGTAACGGGTTCCGGAAACGTTCTTGCTGTTCAGACCGGCCCAAGGCGGCGGATACTGACCACCACGGATACCGTTCTTGGTCGGACTGGGGCTGAACGTAGCACCTGCGGTCAAGCTACCACCTTGGGTACTAACGCGGAGACCATTAAGGTAACCAGCGGTGTTACCGGTGGGCCAGTCACCCGAAGCTTTCGGGCCGTAAGGCTGTCCGTAATATCCACGAGTGTGATAGATATGACGACCACCACCGAATCCGGTGTTCCAGACCTGGAGGTCAGCAATACCGTCGGTACTTCCACCTGGACCAATAAAGTCAAAGTTCAGGATACCATTGTCATTACCGGAGTTCTGACCGTAGTTACCGCCACCGCCACCGGGGTGACTACCACTAGGCAGATTTGCAGTCAGGTCGACAACTGCACCCTGGATGTTTCCACCCATGACGGTTGTCAACGCTGCGCCGAAGGAGGCAACAGCCAGCTTTGCAACTTTGTTTTTATTGGTGGTTTCTTTCTTTGAACGTGTCATTCGCTCCTCCCGGAATTCTTTGATAGTACACAGAAAATCCGGAACCCAACTTATCTACAAGTTGCATTCCGCGTCATTAGGTCAACTTGACAACTAACAGACCACCGTAGCCTGTTTGGTTTCAGAATCAATCCAACGCGCACGACACGCGCGCCGTTAATAAAGTTTAACTACTGGGAGGTATCCGTCAAGCGAGAGGTTTGGGGGCGGGATTTTTTTCTTGGCAGGTCCGTGTGCCTCGCGGTTCTGATTTCGGGCACCCCAACGGATAAATTGAGGGTGTATATGGATTTACAGCACCATCCGGCTGCTTCAAGCGTCAGTGTTCCGGAGAAACCGGCCCTGGTTCATGCAACTGGTTTACCCGGTAATTCTGGGCAGGCAGCAGGTTCGCGTCGTTTCTGTGCAGAGGATTTTCAGGGACGACGGGAATTTCCATTGATTCCACGACGGCAAAACGACCGGTGTTCGAATCGGTCCGGTCGTCCCGAGCGACTATGACAGAGGTTGCGGTTTGATGCCCGGACCGACAGGTTTGATGACAGAGAAGCGAACCAGTACCTCGGTCGTGAGCACCGCACGGGTTTTAAACTGCCCGCGATCAGCTAGGCCAACCGACGGGTTTCTGTCTGCCGCTGGGAAGGTGCATGGGCCGTCGGAGAAGTGACGCGGCCCGCACTTGGTGGTTCCACGTTTTCCAACTCACGCGCGTGGCGTCGGGAGGACCTCGACTGCCCCTTACGTGAGCGACAGGTTGTAAAACCGGGCGGCCGTTTTTCCGAACAGATGTTCCCTTTCATCTTCACTAACAGGTCCAATCACCGCGACCAGGGCGTCGTAAACCTGTTGATAGGACCCGGCCAATTCACAGACCGGCCAGTCGGAGCCAAACATGCATCGCTCCACGCCGAAGGCCTCCAGCGCTGTTTCCACGTACGGCTTCAGATCCTCCGGTGTCCAATGGTTCCGGTTGGCTTCGGTAATCATTCCGGACAGTTTGCAGTACATGTTCTCACAGCGGGCGGCCGCCATCAGGTGTTTCCTCCAGGGGTCGATTTGCCTGTCCCGGATGCGTGGTTTTGCCAGGTGATCGACGACGAGCGGCAGATCGGGTAACCGGTGGCCCACCGGGTTGGCGTGGTGGATGTGTTTACAATAAAACAGGAGATCAAAGGGACAGCGGTGCTTTTCCAGAATCTTCAGTCCGCGCTGGACCTCGTCCCGGAGGATGAAGTTGTCGTCCGGTTCATCCTGTGTGATGTGTCGGACCCCGACGAATTTTGGATGTTCCCGATAACGCAGCAGTTGTTCTTCCAGGTCCTCACTCGCGAGGTCCACCCAACCGACAACACCGGCGATGAAATCGTACTGGTCGGCAAGTTTCAGGCTCCAGTCATTTTCTGCCAGGTGATGCTGTGTTTGGACCAGGACCGTACGTTCAATCCCGGCAGATTGGATTCGGGGCAGCAGGTCCTGTGGCAGAAAATCGCGATTAATCGCCTCGTTTCCCCGTGATTCCAGCCAGCCGTAGTCCAACGCCGCTGACTTGCGTTGCCAGAAATGTTGGTGAGCGTCAACGGTGGGGTGGGTCATGAATCATAACTTAGCAGGTTCTGCGTGGCGTGAGGTTTTTCGCTCACCGCCCCGTGTCGATTCTGAGCGGTCCGGAGACGTCGTTGCCCCGATCGTCGGCACGTTTGCGACTGGTGTGGTTAACGGCGTGTCATGCAGTTGGGTAATGCGGCCTGCAGTTCATCGAAGCCGGTGTCACTGATCTGCGTGTCACTGATAACGAGCTCCCGCAATTGAGTCAATCCTTTCAGATGCACCAGCCCCGCGTCGGTGATCCGGGTGTCGTTGAGGTTTAGCTGTTGCAAGGTGGTCAGGGCCTTCAGATGCACCAGCCCCGCGTCGTTGATCCGGCTGCGGGAGAGGTCCACTCCGGTAACTTCGCCCTGCTCGTTCTGCTCCAGCTTGGCTCCCAGTTTCTCCAGGGCAGCAACCGGGATGCCGGTTGCACTTTCCGAAGGAGTGGCAGCCACTGCCCGTTCTACATAACGCAGCGTACTTTTTCCGGCCGTTGAACGGTCTTGCGGATTGTCAGCCGTCCCCTGCAAATCACCGACGGCACTATTACTCACGGCGTTGCTTTCCGGGGAGGGATCGGTATCTACTGGCTGTGAGTCAGCCGCCGCAATTTTATCGGTGGTTATTTTTTCTGACGTCAGATCCGCAGCCAAACGTTGTGAATGACTTTCTTCGATTTTTTCTGCGGCGGTGCTTTCCGGGAGCGACTCGGTAGCCGTTACCCGCAAGTCGCCGTCGTTTTCTTCCGGGCCGGCGTCTTCCGCGGGAGTGTCAGACGCTAGTTCGTCTTCATCACCATCATCCCCTTTTTTTGTGTCGCTTTTTTCTTTGGAAAGTTCGGTAGCGATCAGCCGTGAGTGACGGTCTTCACCTTTTTCGAGGGTGGGGGTGTCGACGGCACTGCCCTGCAGGGCACATCCGGCCACTCCCACCACCAGCAGTAGGCCCAGAAAAAACTTCATTTTCAACTCCCGGGGAGTAGGATTCACCGTCTTCAGTCAAGGTATCGCGGAAATATATAACGCGCTTGCAGCGTTTCGACAACCGCATGTGGTAGGGGGGCGATTCCTCACCGGATTGACCGGCTCGGCAGGCGTCAGACTCGAGGGTGTTACGGTGGCTGGGCGATGATTATCTCCCATCCCAATGGCCTGGAAAGGGCTTTTACGGCCAGTGGCTGGCCACAGCGGGCCTTGTCGGCGAGGTGATCCTTGAAGTGCGGATGGCATTGATTGGTTGTCGGGTGCGCGATTTAATAACCTCGAAGCAACCAATCTTGACCAAACGGGAACGCCAACCATGTTCAGCCGAACGACGAACGAAAAGAGCGAAGCTGTTTTTAAACAAATCCCAGTGTTTTTTCTGACAGCGATCGTATTTCTATTCGCCTGGAGTGGATCGGTTGTGGTGGTCCACGCCGACGATGGAACCATAGCGACCGGCGGGCTGTTGCCAATCCCCGACAAGCTGGTGGTACTGACCTTGGATGATGCCAACAAATCTGACATCCGCACGGTGGCCCCGATACTGCAACAATTTCGTTTCGGAGCGACGTTTTTCGTGACCGAAGGGCTGGGGGCGCGTACGGACAAAAAGAATTTTTTAACGTGGGCAGAGATTCAACAGTTGGACGGACTTGGTTTTGAGATCGGGAATCACACGGGCAACCACGTGAACGTTTTGAAGATAGATCGTGCGCGGATTTCGCTGGAAATCGAGTTGATTCAGCAGCTTTGCCGGGACCACGGGATTGCTGCGCCGATTTCCTTCTGTTACCCCGGATTCCAGCATGGCCCCACGGCCGTGGCCGTACTGCAGGAAAAGAGATTTTTGTTTGCCCGGCGGGGTGTTGCGCCCGAATTCATAGACCCGGGGCGGGGAGCACGGGGACCGGTTTACAAGCCAACGCGTGACCATCCGTTGCTGATACCGACCACGATGTACTTCGGACCTGACATGGAGTTTGATGATGTGGAGTGGGCCGTCGAACAAGCCGTCGACGGCAAGATCACCGTGTTGTGCTACCACGGCGTACCGTCTTCCTTGCATCCGTGGGTCAATACAGAGATCGAGGTCTTCCGACAGCACATGAAGTACCTGCAACTGCAGGGCTGCCGGGTGATCGCTGTTCGTGACCTGCTGAAATACGTTGATCCCACAAAATTCGCGGGAGAACCTTACGCTTCGCTTGAGCAGCGCTGAGCCGCAGGTTGTTTGGAATCGCAGGCCGCTGAACCAGTATCTGTTTCCCGCGGGCCACCCCTTTCGGGAGGTCAACCCGGAGGATCCAGTATTTGCTGACGCTGCTGCGGGAGTGGCTGTCTGGTCGGCCCGGCGGGTTGTGACATCGGGAGATTTCGGGGTCGGGCTTCCCCGAATCGTCGTAACTCGAGTACGCCTGGCAGGAATCGAACCTGCGACCTACGGTTTAGGAAACCGTTGCTCTATCCCCTGAGCTACAGGCGCTGATCGTGTGGTCCCCGGATTCTAACACGTTTGCTCCGCTTTCGGCACCAAAGCGAACCAGCCCACCCGGCCAACTGGTCGACGAGCCACTGGAGGAGAGTTCCCCGTGCCCAAAAGGACAGCCTTCCACAAGACGTGTCGGGACTTCAGGGCCTGCTGCCGGCCGAGTCGCCGCATTTTTGCAGGGCCTGTCCGGAAACCGTCAGGGTTTGGACGTTACCGGCGGGACAAACCGGTCAGCACGGCCTGATTGGCGACTTCCAGCCAGGGTCTTGACATCAAGAACGCACAAATTAGTGTAGAACAAGAGCCGGGAAATTCTGGTTTCCAACGGCTTCTAATCTGTGTTGTTGCCTGTTCTTTTTTCGCTGTTGCTCATGAGCGATTGCCACAACTAACTGCCTGATGGCCCTGCTGCTGACGCGGGGTGTGAGGCAGCAGGGTGGGCACAGGCACGCGTCTTCTGGCGAAATCTCAGTCCGGCGTTTTGCTACCGGACGTTTTTCCTCTTTCGGACTCTCCGCGATACGGTTCGCGTTGGGGACGGCGTGGTGCCCCGGGGCGAATCCGCCGGCCATCGAAATGACGGTGTTGTGGCAGTACAACCGTATTGAATTCTGGAGAAGTAATTTTGAAACAAGCAAGGCTCACTGCATTGCGGCGAACACGAACCAGGACATTGACGATGTTGTGGTTCGTCGTTTCGTTAGTTGCAACAGCGCGTGGCGAGTTGGCTGTGCAGAGGGTGCAGGACGACGCGACGTGGGTTGTTGGTTCTGCACTCGAACGAAGCTGGACGACCGACGTTTACCAGGTAACGACCCGGGACTACTACGTGACCGCCAGCAACCCGCCGGCCGGTGGCGATCACATGACCACGGCCGGAACCGCCGAATTTGGCCTGAATCACGACGGTGTCGCCCGGCTGCTGCTGGACACCCATCCTTCAACGGGTATTGTCTCTATTTGCACAGGCTCCCTGCTCTGGTCGGGACAGCATATTCTCACGGCGGCGCACTGTCTTACCGACGGGACGGGCGAAATTGACATCCTGGATGGACTGGACGGCAACAGCGCCACCTTTGAATTAAACAGCGGCAATGTTGTGGTGCCGTTTACGACGTCCGGTGTCACCACGCATCCCAGTTTTAACGGAGACACACATGACGGTTTCGACCTGGCGATCATCTCGCTGACAGCGCCGGTCCAGGTGTCCGTGCCCCGCTACGATATTTTCCGTGGGCCGGGAACGGAACTTGGCCTACCCGGTGTGAAAGTCGGATACGGCCGGTCGGGTCACGGAAATACCGGCGAGGGACCTCCCGATCCGCCGGGGATTGGGGCGGGAACGAAACGCGCCGGGTTGAACGAATGGGAATCGTTAGGGGTGGGTGGCAGTCCGTTTTCCGTGCCCGGTTTCAGCAATGATCAGGTGATGTTGATGTACGACTTCGATAATGGCCTGGCCACCAACGACGCCTTCGGATTTTTTGCAGGCACCAGTGGCCCCCTGGGCAGTACGGGAAATGCGGCCTATGACGATCCGGTTGGGTTCGGCCTGGATGAAGTGATGGCGGGCGGGGGCGACTCGGGCGGCCCCACCTTCGTCGACGAAGGTGGCGACCTTGTGATTGCCGGTGTTACCTCTTATGGCTTGAGTCTGGCTTTCAGCAACGGTGATTCGTCGGACGTTATTTCCGGGCCGGGCTCATCGTTTGGCGAGTTTGCCATCGACGTTCGCGTCGCCAGTCCCGAGATTGCGAACTTTATTGACGGGCTGGTTCCGGAACCGTCGAGTTGTTTGCTGGCGACTCTGGCGATGTGCGTCATTGTGGCGAACATGCGGTGTCGGCGGTGACCTGGCCCCCGGAAACTAGGGCTTCAAGTGGCGGTCGAAACCGACTCGTAAATCCTCGTTTTGGCAGTCACCCATTGGGTTCCGCTGTCACTTTGACATGAAACACGTCAAATCCCTTGTCTTGAAGGGTGTGGCGCAAATTGCCCGCCAAAGCGCGGCAACTCACCTGGGAAATGCGGGTCAAAAAGAATAGACGCGTTCAGCCGTCCTGCGCAAGACCCAGTCTCGCTCGTCTGCCGAAAGGAAGTCGAGATTGTCGCGAACCAGCGCCAGCGAAGCCCCATAGGTGTGCGGGGCGACCACCTGGTACGGCGCGTCACTGGCCCACATCAGACGTCGAGGTCCGAAAGCTTCGTAGACGCGTCGGATCATGGGAATCAGATCGTCATAAGGCGGCTGCTTCTTTCCGAGTGCGTAAAAAGCAGACAATTTGGCAAACGTGTGCTTGTGCTTCGCAAGTTGACACAGGTTGTTCAAGTCCTTTTCACGAATCGTTCCGTCCACACCGATCCGGGCGAAGTGGTCAATCACAACGGGTGTCTCCGGATGCTTGCGACACATCCTGTCAACCGCGGGCAGGTCCTCGGGGTTGATCAAACAGGCCATGGCCTGCCTTGTGTCGGCCGCACACTTCCACATGGCAGCCATGCCGGGGCTGGCCAGCCATTGACCGGTTCCTCCAGTCCAGGACGTGATGCGCAGTGCCGTGACATGTTGTTTCAGTAGCTTTCTCATCCTACGGTCCGGATGCGGCATTGTGTCATCGACCATTCCGGTGACACGAAACCGATCGGGAAATCGCCGAGCGGCGTCCAGCATGTAGGAGTTGTCCCAGCCATGATAAGTGTGGTGTTGGATCAGGACCACGCGATCGACGCCGACTTCTTCGGCCGCTTGGATCAGTTCCTCGGTCGTGAAACTCGGCGGGTCCAGGTCGTTGACCGTCTGGCCGGTAGCGAGAGGAAAGCTTTGGATGTCTCGTGTCCAGATATGGGAATGCGCGTCGATCCAACTCCGTGGTCGCGACGTTCCCGTTGCAGAGGCTGTCGTGGCGGTGGTCAGTCCAGTAAAACCGAGCAGGCCGGCTTTGCAAGCGTCACGTCTGGTCAGGATGGGGGAATGGTTCATGGAACGGTTTTCCTTGCTTGAGCGGGTTGCCAATAGAAAATGTAACCTTTGCCGGTCGAGGTTGCAAAGATCCGACTGCCGTGACTTATTTGGGGCTTGGGGTGACTGGTTTTGAACGTCCCGGAATTTGGTTTTTCAAGAACCAAACCGCCGGCGGGTGTCGATCCGCCGGTCCTGGCGGGCGATCCTGCCGGCAGGGGTTCGAATGACCGGGGGTTTCCCTGCAAGGAACGGATGGTCAAGATGGGGCCTGACGAGTCAGTCACCAAAGCGATCGTTGAAATAGTTGGCAGCCTGGAAGGGGAAAAAAGGACCGATGAGTGATACAAAATCAGTTTTAGTGACCGGTTCGGCCGGCCGGATCGGGGAGTTTGTCTGGAAAGAGATCGAGTCTCGCGGGCACCGCGTACGGGGTTTCGATCTCCGCGCGACGCCCGGGTTGGAAGACTCGGTGGTGGGGAACCTGACCGACGTTCCGACCCTGGAGGGGGCCATGGAGGCCGTCGATACCGTTGTCCACCTGGCCGCTACGCCCGACGTGGCAGATTTTATGACGGATCTGCTTCCGAACAACATTGTTGGACTTTACAACATCCTGGAGGGGGCCCGGAAAACGGAAACAGTGAAAAACGTCGTTCTCGCCAGTTCGGTGCAGGTGGTCTGGGGTCATGAAGGACCCTTCCCCATCACCGAAGAGATGCCCTACTCACCAAGGAACTGGTACGGATCCGCCAAGGTCCTGAGTGAAGCTGCCGGACGCTTCTATGCTCATGAGCACGCGCTGCAGGTGATCTGTGTGCGGCCCGGCTGGTGTCCGCGGTCCCAGGAGCACGTCGATATCCTGCGCTCGAACTGGCAGGACTCCCAGGATTTCTATTTCAGTCCGGCCGATGCCGGACGCTGCTTCGCCTGTGCGGCAGAAGCGGAACTGAATGTTCCCTACTGTGCACTGTTTGCCTGCAGCCAGTGGGTTCACAAGCCTTACCTGGACCTGACCCGGGCCAAAGAGATGATCGGTTACGAACCCGAGGACTCCTGGCCGGCGGGAATTGAGGTGGTGCAGGACCAGGCTGAAGCATGAACCGGCTGCTTGCCGGCGAGGACCTTATTAGTCGACCGACGGCAGAATGCGGGTGTTGGTGGGTGTTCCGTCGGAGCGGTGGCCCAGCCCGTAGTGAATGGCCGGATCAAGATGGTAGGCCATGGTCCGGACGGACCCGTCCGCGAACACGGCGTTCCAGCCTGCGGGGTGGGCGCTGCCAAAGCTCTGGTCGGTGTAGAAGCCCTTGCGGTCCTGCATGGGCCTGAAGGTCAGCGCAGTACTCCGATAGTTGTCGATGTCATCTCCGGAATACATGTTTTCGTTATCTCCCGGATCCAAACCCGTTTTATAATGGTCAGGATTCAGGTACTTTTCACCGATGGCGTAGGTCAGGCTGGTGCCATCACGCACCTGGCCGTTCCGGACGCGGCTCCGCTGAAAACACAGGCCGTTGTAGAACGGGCTCTCATCGACCTCTGGAACGGCCCAGGGTGGGGTGGGATTGCCAGAGTCGGCATCTTTCAGCGACCGGGTGGCTCCATCACCTACGCCCTGAAGATTGGTTCCGTAACAGGCTGCGTAATCGCTGCGCGCTCCCCGGGCGGGGTCGTCGGAATTTACCGCCCACAAGCTACCGCCCCTCCCCGCCAACGAATCCTGGTAACCGCCGTCTCCCGGGAAGGTCTGGGATGGCCGGCGGGTGGGACAATTCATTATGGGGATGGCTGTCTCGATCATGATCTTGGCGCCCAGCCTCTGTTTGCTGGTAATGGCATACGGATCACCGTCACTTGGCAACGCCCACACGTCTTCCTGTTCGATGTAGGGCAGGATATTGTAAACCCAGCCGCCCGGTTGTTTCTTTCCGCTGCCTCGGTCCGCGTCACCTACCCAGCGGGCGCTCCAGCCGCCCGTCGGATAAACCTCATGCGCCTCATGATGCATTTGGAATGCCAGTCCCATCTGCTTCAAATGGTTCTTGCACTGCGCCATCCGCGCTGACTCGCGTGCGGCTTGAACGGCGGGCAGCATCAGCGCGATCAAAATGAAGATGATGGAGATCACCACCAGCAGTTCGACCAGGGTAAAGCCAGTTCGGGTTTGCGGACTCCGATGGCGTTGATTCCAGGGTAAAAGCAGGGATTGGTTATTGGGGCGTTTCATGGACGCATTTTCGTTGTGTTGCCGGTAAGCCGGATTCACCGTCTGGATGAAGGACAATGAAGTTCGTAAACTACTCAGTAGCCGGTGAATCGGATGGACTGAATTAATTATTTCTGCCCGGGACGCGTGCGCTGGTGGATTGTACCGCTGAACAAGAGCATTGAACGAGCTTAACATGGCAGCGAAATACGTACCATCACAAGTGCGGTGTGGAGCAGCAAGTCGGGTGGAAGACGTTGACCGGTTTTGGCGGCGGCCCGACGTTTTGTTAGGCGTCCGACCACAACATGGCACGTTCAGCGAACGACAGGTTACGGAGTTCCGGCAATCGTTTGACCGGGTTTTGGAACGCTCGTGATGGTGAATTGACACCACGACGTTTATTTTCAGACGAAAAACAAACAGGTATTGCGCAACATGATTCATCGCCTCCTTTCTGTGACAATGATGACCCTGCCGTTGGTGATAGCAGGCTGCTCCGGCCGCCCGCCGAGAATTGAGCCACCGGCCATCGACTCTGTCGCGGTTGGTACCGCAGTGCTTTCTCAGTACGACCGTGACGGGGACCAAGCCCTGTCGGAAAGCGAGTTACATGCTATCCCGTCCTTGCAGGCGGCCGTTGGTCGCGTGGACCGCGATGACAATGGAAACATTACAGCCGGCGAGGTGACCCGACGCATCCAGGATTGGCAGGAATTACGGGTGGGATTGATGCGACTCGTCTGTCATGTGAAGTTGGACGGTGAGCCACTGGAGGGAGCCAGCGTGACGTTGACTCCCGAACCGTTTCTGGGGGATGAAGTGCTGTCGGCCGTGGGACTGACAGACGTCCACGGGATGGCGCCACTCTCGATTGCCGAAGAGTTTCGCATCGAACCGAATATTACCGGTGTCCAATGTGGCTGGTATCAGGTTCGTGTCTCCAAGTTGGAAAACGGCCGGGAAACACTTCCGCCGAAGTACAACAGCGAGACGACCCTGGGCTGCGAAGTCGCCAGCGACAACCGAAATATTGTACCCGGATTGCAGTTTGATCTGTCGCGCAACTGATGGGCCAAGCGCGTGCTCGGCCATGGCAGGCCAACGTTTCTTTCGATCCTCGAAGAGCCTGTGCCTCCGGTCGCAGGCCAGGTTACGGTTTGACGGGTGGTAGCGCCCAGCGGACCGCCTCGACGTGGGTAGTGTTGTCTGTTCCACGGTAACTGTGAACGGAGCACAGGGTCCCGTCTGACAATTCGATGGTGTTGCCGAATCCACCACCACTGCTTCCATGGTTGACGTCACCGATCAGGATCCGGTCCCGCGTGAAGTCCCAGGTGCGGCCCTCGTCACTACTGAGAATTGCCCTCAGCCCGAGACTGTGCCCGTCGGTGGAATTACTGCGCACCGTAAACGTCAACAGCACCCGGCCGTCGCGAAGTTGCAGGAATCGTGCGTACATCTCGCCGTAGGTTCCGAAGTTGCCGTGAGTGCCGTGTTTGCGCCAGCTTTGTCCGTCGTCGTTTGACTCCCACAGCATCATGCGGTCGCCCTGGTCGCCACGTTCATTGGGAAGTTTCTCCGGGGTACCGGGAATGTGCCAGTGCGGCCCCGTACGATCGACACGCACCGGGTGCAATAGAAGGCCTGAGGCGGTGCGGAAGGTGACCGATTGGGAAAAGTAGCCGTCCACATCGAACCAACCTGCGGTATCAGGATGCAGCGATTTGTCCCAGGTTTTACCGCTATCCGTTGATCTCCAAAGGCGTACGACCTGGGGCGCCAGTTGTTTGCCGCTTTGCATGCTGACACCCAGGCAGGTCACAAAGTCACCCGGATGGTCTTTGTCGGGAATCTCAAAGGCCATCCACTCGGTTACCGTATTGGCCCGATCCGGAAATCCGTCCGGCCCGATACGAGTTTCGGACCACGTTTTCCCTTCATCCACCGAGCGGAATATCTTGCTGTACCCGTGCCGGGACGGATTGAGCGCATCTTGACCCAGCCAACTGCAGGTCATCAGCAGCGTGCCGTCGTGCAGCGTGGTCAGGCCGAACTCCCGTCCTCGAATGTCCGGACGTTCTTCACGGGGCCCCCACGTTCGGCCACCGTCTTTGGATCGCCAGAAAACGGCGCGTTCTATGTAGCCCTCGATGCCCTCGATCGGCCCGAAGCAGAAGGCAACGATTAAAAGGTCGCCGCTTTTCAACTGGGTCACGAAGGGCTTGTAGTCCTCGGGGATTCCCAGTGGCGTTCGCTCGGCGGGAATGTCCCGGGCGGGGAGTCGCTGGGCATTGAGAACGAGAAGCGGTCGCGTCGTTGGCTGTGCACCTCGCACCGCCGGTGAGAACCATAACCCGACCGGAATCACGCAGGACAACGCGCCAAGTAGCAACTGCCTGAAAACGAGCATGAGGCATGGTCTCCAAGATAAAGGGTGTTGAGACTACTGGCCGGCACGATCACGGACTTGTTAAAGCGGACACGGATGTTTTAACATCTGATTTCTTCTTAATCAATCAGCGCAATCTTTCCAACGGAAGATGACACCCAACATCGATTTGTCACGCGCTAACGCCATCTCATAGGCCTGCACCATATCGCTGTAGTGCAGGCGATGGGTAATCAGGCGTTTGGGTTCCAACCGGCCGTCTTGCATCAGGGAAAGGATGTACTCGCAATTGCGATTCAGCGCAAATCGTTCAGTTTCAGCGGGGTAAAGGTCGCCTGCGCTGCCGGAGACGGCGATCAGGGAGATTCCTTTTGAATAGAACCAGCGCATATCGAGGGGGTTAAAGTCCAACGGTGGCTCGCCCCGTCCGGGAAGGGAGACGATCGAGACGCGTCCGTTGTTGCGTACTACCTGCATGGCGGTTTGCATTGCGGGCCACGGGTTGGCGGTTTGAATTACCAGGTCGATGCCGGCCCCGCCTGTGAACTCGTCCAGCTTGTGGACGAGTTGCGGGTCGTCTGACAGGAAGGCCGCGTGGGCGCCCATGGTTTCGGCCATTTTTAGCCGGACCGGGCTGTTTCCCAACGCCACGACCCGCGCACCAAAACAGGGTCCCAGGGCAACGGCTCCCAAACCCAACACACCCAGTCCCACGACGGCCACGTTTTCGCCAACCTGATAGTGGGCCTTGCGATAGCAGAGGGAACTCAACGAATAGAGGAACGCGTAAACGGCGTCCTCGGGATCCACACCGGGGGGCACGCGGACCAGGGGGCCCGACTCGTTGGCGATGTAATCGGATTGGTGTGGAAGGCTGGCCACCACCCGGTCGCCGACTTGGAAACGTGTGACGCGATTCCCGACGCCACGCACAATGCCAAAATTGCTGTCACCGACCCAGCGAGGGTAGCCCGGCGCGCCAGGTACTTGTTCGGCCCCCTCGTAGTTGCCGCGATCGGTGCCGATTTTCAAGGCGGAAAGTTGTGTTTCCACCCAAACTTCCTCCGGTTGAAGATTTTCGGTGTCGAGCGACTGGTCTTCGATCCGCAAGTCCCGTGGGCCGTGTAGGATAGCGATCTTCATGTCAATGTTCCTGGCTGGGTTGTGAACAGGGACCTGTTACTGTCGAGGTGGGAGAAATCTTCGGCGCTGTAGATATAGATTTTCTGGATTTGGTTAGCAAGTCTCCAGACAGCACAACGGAATTCATGGGCAGGCACAGGTTTAACATTCTCCACGCGATTCGCAAACACCCCGGCAAAGTAATCCGGTGGCTCGTCCGAGGTGGATAGGGTGCACCTCATCTTGTCAACGGTCGCTTGCCGGTTGGCAGAGGCCCGCTAGAATCAACGAAAACATTCGTACGAGGTTCTTTTATGCTAATGTTCGTGATTGGTGTGGTGGTAGCGCTGTGCGGCTTATTGGTGGTGATTGTCCATGTTGGGCGCCGCTGGCGAGCAGCACAGAGGCACGCCCTTGTCGAAAAAGCACAGCGAGAGTTTCCGGTGCAGCGTCAAGAAGCGGAGTCGCAGTTTATTAAGCAGGCCGCCAACAGCGGCCGGCCGCGGGGACTGGTCTGGAAGGAAGTGGAGTTCGCAGAGGAAGTGTTGTTTGCCAGCAACCTGGAGTCGGGCCAATTGATTGCCCTGGTGAGTATTACGATCAGCTTCGAGGCGGTTGCAGGAGGCGAGATGGAAGAGGTTGAGGCGGTAGGGAACCTGCGTGCCGGTACGGCCGTCTTTTACTTTGAAGCGAACCGCTGGCAGACCCAGGGGCGCGCTGTTTTTAATTTGGATCCCGCCGAGTCCTTGCAGCATTTTCAGAACCAGTGGGAGGCGGTGGGCTTGTTCGCAACGGCTGATAGCGGACCCGGGTGACGACTGTTTTGGCGGTTGTCGACCGAAAACGCTTCTGAAGCGGACGGACTCCTCGATCGTCATTTCCGAGGCCAGGTCGTCCGTTCGCCGGTTATTCCTTCAAGAGCATTCTGAGAACCGTTTGCAGAATGCCACCGTTTCGGTAGTAGTCCAGTTCAACCGGTGTGTCGATTCGAATCTGGGCTTGAAATTCCACGATGGAACCGTCCGGACCGGTGGCCCTGACAGTGGTGCTGCTGCGTGGCGTCAGGCTGTCGTCCACATCGATGTCGAACGTTTCTTCACCGCAAAGTCCCAGGGATTGCCATGTCTGTCCGTCAGGGAATTCCAAGGGCAGGACTCCCATGCCAACCAGGTTGCTGCGGTGGATTCTCTCAAAACTGGCAGCGATCACCGCTTTCACGCCAAGTAGCTGGGAACCTTTCGCCGCCCAGTCACGGCTACTCCCCGTACCGTATTCCTTTCCCGCCAAAACGACCAGTGGAACGCCTTCCTCCTGGTACTTTTCCGAGGCATCGTAAATGGTCAATTGCTCTCCATCCGGAAGGTGCCGGGTCCAGCCACCCTCCGTACCGGGTGCCAGCTGGTTTCGAATGCGAATGTTGGCAAATGTTCCACGATGCATCACCTGATCATTTCCGCGTCGCGATCCATAACTGTTGAAATCTTCCGGAGTCACACCCTGTTCCAGCAGATAACGTCCTGCCGGGCTGTCTTGTGCAATGGCGCCAGCCGGTGAGATATGATCAGTCGTGACGGAGTCTCCCAGCAGGCAGAGGACCCTGGCGCCGTGAACCGGCTGAATAGACTCGGGCTCGCGCTGCAGGTCAACCATGAACGGCGGTTCCTGGATGTAGGTACTGGACGGGTTCCAGGCAAAGAGTTCGCCTTCGGTAATTTTGATTTCATTCCACGTTTTGTTGGATTCGAACACGCCGCCATAGCGCGCCGCAAACAATTCGGGTTGTAATGCCTCGTCTTCGGCTTGTGTGACCTCTTCCTGGCTTGGCCAGATGTCGCGCAAGTAGACGTCCTCTCCGGCCGTGTCCTGACCGATGGGTTGCCGGGTCAGGTCGATGTTCGTCGTTCCGGCCAGAGCATAAGCGACCACCAAAGGTGGACTGGCCAGGTAATTGGCCTGCACCAGGGGGTTGATGCGGCCTTCAAAGTTGCGATTGCCACTGAGGACTGCGGCAGCGACCAGGTTTCCTCCCTGGACCGCTTTGGCGACAGGAGGTGGAAGCGGACCGCTGTTGCCGATGCAGGTGGTGCAGCCGTAGCCCACGGTGTGGAACCCTAGTTGTTCCAGTTCCTTGCTGAGTCCGGCTTTATCGAGATAGTCACTGACCACGCGTGAACCGGGTGCCAGGCTGGTTTTGACATAGGGTTTTACTCGCAGTCCCCGTTCATTCGCCTTTTTGGCCAGGATTCCGGCCGCCAGCATCACGGAAGGATTGCTGGTATTGGTACAACTCGTGATCGCTGCAATGACAACAGCTCCATGCCCGATTTCGGCCGAATAACCGTTTTGGATAACAGAGGTTTGCTTTAGTTGTTGCTGGTCCAGGGAGAAGCCCCGTTCGCTCACCGGCGCACGAAGTGCCTCCTGAAAGCTGCTTTTCATGCCCGACAGGGCAATCCGGTCCTGTGGCCGCTTGGGACCTGCTAAGGAGGGTTCCACGGTGGTCAGATCCAAGGACGCCGTTCGCGTGTAACGAGGAACGTCGGCCCTGTCAGTTCGGAAGATTCCCTGTTCTTTGGTGTATCGTTCGACCAGTTCGATTTCGTCGGGGGACCTGCCGGTTCGCTGCAAATACCTGAGCGTTTCGTCGTCGACCGGAAAAAATCCCATGGTGGCACCGTACTCGGGAGCCATGTTGGCAATGGTCGCTCGATCAGCCAATTTCATTTCTGAAATTCCCGACCCGAAGAATTCGACGAACTTTCCCACCACGCCCTGCTCGCGAAGTATCTGTGTAACCGTCAGCACAAGATCCGTCGCAGTGGCTCCGGGCGACAGACGTCCGGTAAGTTCAAATCCCACGACTTCAGGCATCAGCATGAACAAGGGTTGGCCCAGCATTACGGCTTCGGCCTCGATGCCGCCCACTCCCCATCCGACAACTCCCAGGCCGTTGATCATCGTGGTGTGACTGTCAGTACCCACCAGCGTATCGGGTACGGCGACCAGTCCCCGCGCATCTTCTCGCAGAAATACGCATTTAGCCAGGAACTCGAGATTGACCTGGTGAACAATACCCACGTTGGGAGGTATCGCCCGGAAGTTATCGAAGGACTGCTGGCCCCAACGAAGGAATTCATAGCGTTCTTTGTTGCGTGAGAACTCGAGCTCCACGTTCATTTGCAGTGCGTCCGGGGACCCGAAGCGGTCCACCTGAACCGAGTGATCAATGACCAGGTCGACGGGAATCAATGGATTGACCTTTTTAGGATCACCACCAAGCCGGTGAATGGCGCTGCGCATGGCCGCCAGATCGACCACTGCGGGTACACCCGTGAAGTCCTGCAGAACAACTCGTGAAGGTTTGAACGGTATTTCAGTTTTGGCAGGAGATTCCGCCTGCCAGTCAGCCAGGCAACGCACATCGTCTTCGGTGACCACGTCACCGTCGCAGTTTCGCAGTACTGCTTCCAGTAGTATTCTGAGGGAATAGGGTAAGGCTGAAATCGTGCCTAGCCCGGAATCTTCAAGGGCTGATAGCCGGAAGATACCCACCTGACCAAAACTGGTGTTAAACGTGTCACGGGCACCAAACGGATCGCATCCGGTTCTTTTCTCTGTCATCTCGAATCCTTTGGGAGCAACAGTAAAATCATCACGGGCAAGGCGTTCATCCGGAAGCCAACCATTGGGCAGGCAACGGTTGGGCAGGCAACGGTTGGTCGCCAGGCCGACGACTTGCCCCAGCGAGATTCTACAGAATGAAGCGGTTCGTGTCTGCCGCTTTGCGAGAGCCACCGCGGCGCAAGGGCCTGCTCGTGACTTCAATTCAACCCGTATGGGTTGTGATTATCGTTCCGCCGGCGAGTCACCGGGAGCAGCGGTGTCGACCGGTTGCCTGGGGTTTGGGAGGCATTTACAGGGCTCTCTCGACCGTGTCGAAACCCCGACTCGATCATTGCTGTTCCCTGCCTGTCAGGCTACTTCTCAAAACCAAAATCGAGTGTCAGCTGAGGATTTTCCTCGCCGTTCGGATTGAGTTCCTTGTAGAGGAGACTGGGCTGGATGTCGTGATTGTTCTGATACTTTTCGCTCTGGTACTCCGTGATGTTACCCTTGATTTCGTGATAGAAAATTTGGCAAATGGGGATGCCGGGATAGATTCTGACCGGTTGTACGGCAAACATTTCGACGGTCCAGAAGCCGCGGAACCCGACATCGCCAAAGCCGGCGGTCACATGAACGAAAAGTCCCAGGCGTCCGACGGAAGAACGCCCTTCGATCATGGGTACCAGATTATGGGTGGTCGTGTGCTCAATGGTTCTTCCCAGGTAAAGCTGGTTGGGTCCCAGGACAAGTCCCTCGGCGGGAATCGTTATCCGGCGGACACGATTCGGGAGTCGCATATCCAGCACAACCTCTTCGTAGGTCAGGAGCTCGTCGTGCAACGTCAGGTTGTAGCTGTTGGGATTAAGGTTGTTTTCATCAAACGGATTGATGTGAATGTTGGAATCCAGCTGAGACCGGATTTCGTCACCTGATAAGATCATCTTGTAACTCGGCAGGGAAATGAAAGTCAGAAACAAGAGACTCGGGAACTGCCAGGTTGCAGCGGTCAAGCAGGGTGTCTGCAACCGAACTGGTTCTCATGGTCTCGCCCTTAGTCAACTCCAAAGCGTGGACAAAATTTATTCATTCCACACGTATCACATTTTGGCTTGCGTGCCAGACATACTTGACGTCCGTGGTGTATCATTCGATGAGAAAAATTAATCCATTCTTTTCTGGGAAGTTGTCCCATCAGTTCGTATTCGCACTTCACCGCGTCTTTCTGGTCGGTTAAACCCAGTCGCCTGCTCAATCGCCCCACGTGGGTGTCGACGACCACACCTGTTGGTAATCCGAAACCGGTGCCCAAAACGACATTTGCTGTTTTGCGGCCGACACCAGGCAGTTGGACTAACTCCTCCAGGTCCTTTGGAACTTGACCATCGTACTCTTCAATCAGTTTCTGACAACAGGCTTTAATGTTCTTTGCCTTGTTGCGAAAGAAACCCGTACTTTGGATGTCTTTTTCCAAACGGCTCAACGGCACACGGGCAAGGTGGACAGCCGTGGGGTACTTGCGGAAGAGGACCTTGGTCACCAAATTAACCCGTTTGTCAGTGCATTGGGCCGAAAGGATGGTGGCCACGAGCAACTGGACCGGTGTTTCGTAGTGCAGTGCACATTCAGCGTCGGAATAGTCCCGCTGGAGGGTCCGTAGGACCCTGGAGACATGTCGTTTTGCGGCCTTGGTCACCATCCAGGTACGTTACGCGTGGGAATTCTATGAAATACCAGATTGTCAGTCCCGATTTGCTATTCTCAGTAGCTGTTGCCAAGTGTCAAGTGTCGGAAGACCAGTGCGATACTGCCAACCTTTCATTTGCGGTATCTTGGGAATAGAATTTAACGGCAGAGAGAATTTTTAATTTCCCAGGAAAAGACTTGTTCACTGATGGCTACAGAAGACTACGATTCCAGATATCTGCAGGGTATTGAATATTTCAATGACTGCGAGTTTTTTGAGGCGCACGAGATTTGGGAAGAACTCTGGTCAGACAGCCAGGGGCCCTCTCGTAAGTTTTATCAGGGGTTGATTCAGGCTGCCGTGTGCCTGCACCATTTTGGCAACGGCAATCTGCATGGTGCCCGTAAACTGTACTACAGTTGCCGTGAGCGCTACTTGGAACAATATCGCCCACTCTACCTGGGCGTGGATTTGGACAGATTTCTGGAGCAGTTGGAAGCCTGTTGCCGATTGATTCTAGATGCAGACGCGGATCTTTCGCAGGTCGAAATCGATGCGGAAACGATTCCGGAAATCCACCTGGGATGTTCCCCGGGTGAGGCCCCCGCTGAGTCTTTATAAGCTATCCTTATAAAGGCGGGCCTTGCAGGTGCTGGAGGTCAACCGATAGACAGAAGGACTCTCGCATGAATTCCTCCGACGACATTTCGTTTTCACCGGCAGAGTTCTCAGGGGTTACACGCCTCTTTCCACTGCCCAATCACGTGATGTTTCCGCACGTAGTGCAGCCGTTTCACATTTTTGAGCAACGCTATCGAGACATGGTGGAAGACGTCTTGGAGAGTGACCATCTGTTTACAATGGTTCAATTGCTGCCGGGTTGGGAGCCTGAGTACGAGGGTCGACCGCCGGTTGCGCCGGTAGGCTGCCTGGGAAAGGTTCTCTCGCACGTTCAGCTTGAGGGGGGGCGTTACAACCTCTTGCTGGCGGGTGTGCAACGCATCCAGATCCTCGAAGAGTTGGAGCCGACGGCCTCGTACCGGGAAGCACGAGGAGAACTTCTTGAAGATCATTACGAGGCAGGAGGTGCAAGTCGGCGGCAAAAGATTCGCGAACAACTGTTGAGTTGTGTGCGATCATATGTTCCCCAACTGCCGGAAGTTCATCAGCAACTGGACGAACTTCTGGATTGTGCCGCACCGTTGGGAATGCTCACAGATGTGGTATCGCATCTGGCCCAACTCGATGCGGGAGCGAAGCAGGACTTGCTTTCCGAGACAAGTGTCGACGTGCGTGCTCAGACGCTTTTGAACGTGTTGAAGGATCCGGCGTCACAGGCAAGTATCTTCTCTCGTGGCACGTTTCCTCCCGGTTTCAGTCTCAACTGAGGTGGAAGCAATTTGTCGGTTTTCTGGAATGATGGGACAAAAAATTTCACCAAGGAACAATGGAGACAGGAAGGGCTACGCCTGAATGGCCGGTGAAACGTCTATGGGGCGTGACGTCAGACTTCGAAGGAGTCCGCTCTGTGTGGTCACGGTCAGCGATTGCAAGCAATGGTTGGGCTTCTCTTTTGTAAAGGATGATTGAAAGAGCACCGGTGGAGTCGACCGGCAGAGTTCGAGGGCAGGAACTAGGCGAATCATTTCCGTGTCAGGCCACGGAAGAGGAAAACGGATGACGGGCATCATTGAAGACGTTCTCGCTGCCATGAGCGACTCGCCGTTGATTGACGCTGCGACTTCGCTGCGCCATCGTTTGTCTGTCCCTGAACGTCCCGGATTCCGCCCCTTGCAGAACGCTGAGATCGTTCAATTGAAACAACAAGGGAATCGCTGTGGAAATTGGTCCCTAGTGCAGGTTGGCGACAGATTTAAACCTGATTTTATTTGGGATAATCGCTTTCAGGGTGTTGTAGTTCTCGGTAGTTACAGTGGCAGGCAACGCGAGTTACCGGACAACGTTCGCCTTCCCACGGGACTTTACAGTTCCACCTTCTGCGACGTTGACCTGGGAGATGAAGTCCTGGTTCATCGAGTGGGACTGGTGAATCGTGCCTGGGTCGAATCACGGGCCTCTCTGGTTCAGTGTTCGACTATCAGTTGTGACGAACCGGCGACATTCGGGTGTGGTGACAGCCTGCATTTAGGGGTCGAAACCGGCGAACGTGACGTGCGCAAATTCGCGGAGTTGACGGTTGAGTTGGCAGAGCGACTGTCGTATTCGTTGGCGGACGCCCACCTGAGAGAGGACTACGATCGCCTGATAGACGATTATGTAACGAAAATTCAAAGCTCACGTACCGTGATCGGACCGGGCGTTATCGTAATGAATACTCGACGCCTGGTGAGTTCCTTGGTGGGGCCCGGTGCCGTCATCCATAATGCCACCTGCGTTGCACGCTCGGCAGTCGTTTCCACGGAGGAGCAGGCGATCTACGTGGGCGACGGTGTTTGTCTCCGTGACAGTGTCGCACAATGGAGTGTGCGTCTTGATTCGGGCGCCTTGGTGGACAACTCGTTGTTGTGTGAATCTGCCAAGGTGCAGCGGCAAGCCAAGGTTTCCGGTTCGCTGATCGGTCCCAACACCGAGGTCGAACAGGGAGAAATTACGGCGTCCTTAGTTGGTCCCTTCGTGGGTTTTCACCATCAGGCCTTGTTGATTGCTGCCTCCTGGCCGGCGGGGAAAGGAAACATAGGTCACGGTGCAAAAATCGGTTCGAATCACACGGGGCGTGCACCTGATCAAGAGTTTCGCGGAGGTGAAGGTGTGTTTTTCGGGTTGGGGACGATGATCAAGTTTCCGTTTGATTGTTCAGGCAGTCCTTATTCAATTTTTGCCGCGGGCGTTGTCTGTCCGCCACAAAAAATCTCCTTTCCTTTCTCGCTCATCAAATTGTCTGACTCCAGTGAGGATGCCGAGTTTTCAGGCCAACGAGTATTGCCAGGGAACGAGATTCTGCCTGGCTGGGTCTTGCAACACAATGCGTACGCTTTGAAACGGTCTGAAAAGAAATTTCGAGAACGAGACAGAACCATTCGCGCACGAATCAATCCCGCCATTTTACGTCCGGACATTGTTGATGCGATGCGGGACGCTCTGCAACGTTTGACCGTTGCCGGGGGACAAGCCAGCTACACGGCAGGGGACTTGCCCGGGTTGGGGGGCAATGTTTTAACGGAAAAGTCTCGCCTGGGGGCGATCAGTACGTATGGAAACTGGATTGACTACTACGCCCTGGAGGGACTGAGATTGCAGTTGCTGGAACGGTCACTGCCTGCTGAGGCTCCGGAGGCAGTGGCACTGCTGCAGCTTGTTTCGGATGAGGGAAGTTGGGAACATCAGCGACAGGTCCTGGTTGAAAGGCAACTGGTCTGTGGAATACCAGTGTTGCTCGAACGACTCGTCCACTTGGCGAAGGAAATTGCCGAAGGTGTGGAACGTTCCCGCGAACGGGATGAAAGACGTGGGCAGGAGATCATGCCGGACTACACGCAAATCCATCGCCCCGTTTCAGATGATCCTGTGGTTCGACAGGTATGGGACGAGTTTCACTTGCTGGAATGCAGCGTGCGGAAGATGCTCGCATCTTGACCGTGCCACTGGAGATTCCTAGGATGAAGGTCTGCCGGGGCACGGGATGACACCTTTTCCGTCACCGTCTGCGACCCGCATGGGCGCGTTTTGGGTTGCGGGCCAGGTTGTCGCGAAGCTGGTCCGTGTGAAGTCTTGGCCGATCAAGTTGGCTTTTACTCCATCTGGCTGGACCGGTTGGGGTTGTGTAAGTCCGGCGAAATAGGGTTTCGCCGGAAGTGGGAAATCCTGCGGCGGAATTTTGACGGGTAACAACAGTGACACATTCAACGGATTCTCCATCTACGCAGCAGGCAGCGACTACGGACGAAACGGTCGGTGGACCAGCCCCGTCGGATGTCACGACAGGGTCGGCAGGTGTCGATTTGGCCCGTATCGAACGCGCGGTGCGGGAAATTTTGGCCGCCGTAGGTGAAGACCCGGACCGTGAAGGTCTGCTGGAAACACCTCAACGCGTGGCTCGGATGTATGCGGAATTGTTTTCCGGATTACATCAGGACCCACGGAATCACCTCCAGAAATTCTTCACGGAAAAGTATGACGAGGTAGTCCTGGTCCGTGACATCAGCTTCCACAGCATGTGTGAACATCATTTGCTTCCTTTCATGGGAAAAGCCCATATTGGTTACATGCCCGACGGGCGAGTTGCGGGTTTGAGCAAGTTGGCACGCGTGGTGGAAGTGGTTTCTCACCGGCCACAAGTCCAGGAACGGATGACGGAGGAAATTGCGGATTTACTTCTGGAACAGTTGAATGCCAAGGGCGTGGCTGTTGTCGTGGAAGCCACTCATTCCTGCATGACGATTCGTGGAGTACGAAAGCCGGGTAGCCTCTGTGTCACCTCGGCAATGAAGGGGATTTTTCGCTCGAATCTGTCATCACGTTCTGAGATCATGCAACTCATTTATGGTGACCGGCGGTAGGCTGAGTGACGATCCTGATACAGTTCATTTTTCGTCTCTCGTTCGGATTGGCGCTGGCGATGTGGGTCACCCCGGCCCGCTTCGTGACGAGCGGTTTTTATCGAGTCCACCTTTACGTTCTAATGGGACTCAACGTACTTGCCACTCTGGCGGCCTGGTCTCATTCATCTCGAGAAGAAGCCTGGCTGGCAGGCATCGTCGCGGCCATGAGTTACGTAGGTTCTGTCCTCTGGCTTTACGAAAAGCCGAGGGCGGGTAGCGTTGCGCTTGGTTTGATCAGTGTGGTTTCCCTGTTGGGGGCGATCCAAGCTGCAGATTTGTCAGCCGCCGCGACCTTCTTGGATTCTTTTCTTGAAATTGCCGACCTGGGTTCCAGCGGGCTTCTGATCGGCGTGACACTGGCGGCAATGCTGTTAGGACATTGGTATCTGAACACCCCCACGATGGACCTGGTTCCTTTGCGCAGGTTAGTTCGGCTGCTCTTGGTGGCGGTGATGGCTCGCAGTCTGATCTGTGGAATTGGAATGATGTTAAGATTTTCCGAAAGTGCGAATTTCGGGGCGGATTCTACCACCCTTGCCTTGTTGGCCTTACGGTGGTTGTCGGGGCTGGTGGGTTTGGCGGTCCTGGCTTGGATGACTTGGGAGACGTTGAAGATTCCCAACACGCAGAGCGCCACGGGGATTCTCTACGTGGGTGTCATTATGACTTTTCTGGGCGAACTGACTTCGCAGCTACTGTCAGCCAACCTGCCTTATCCCGTATGATAACAGGAGTGCCTCGCGTGTCTGTGTTTGAGGGATTTTGGTTCTGGATGGCACACCAGGCCGTGTTACTCGGAACACCGGCCCTTGGGAGGGTAGGTTGGGGACAAAACTAACGTATGACTCCGTGGTGTTAAACCGGGTTAAGAGCTGATGTGATGGTTGCCCAGAAATTGCTTTTCGACGCGAAGGACACGAACCGTTGACCGCCGGCTCAAATGTGGTTCTAAAAACACGTCATTCCGCCATGGTTACTCAGATACGGTTTGCCTGTCCCCAATGTGAACAGACGGATCTCCAGTCACTGAGCGCTCAAGATACCAAGTTGGGCTGTTCCCATTGCGGGGCCGAATGGGCAATACCCACCGGTGCGATCAAGGATGACCGGGTGTTACGGTGTGTAGTTTGTCCCAGTCAGGAACTGTATTTACGTAAGGATTTTCCACAACGTTTGGGACTGGCGATCGTTGTCGCAGGGTTCACGGCGAGTTGTGTCACTTGGTATTACCACCAAGTCCTGTTGACATTTTTCGTGTTATTTGCCGCGGCATTGGTGGATGTCATCTTGTACGCGTTCGTGAGCAATGTGCTCACATGCTACCGTTGTCACGCGGAATACCGTGGCACGCAGGAGTCGGACCACGTCGAATTTAATCTAGAAGTTCATGAGCGACATCGGCAGCAACGAGCACGTTTGAAAGAACAGCCGGATGAATCAGAATCAGGAAACGATCGAAGCCGATCTGAAGGGTTTGCTTGAGGGCGAAGTTCGTTGTGACGACCTGTTCGTCCAAATCTACGCCAGTGATGCAAGCATCTACGAGGTCAAGCCCCTCGGCGTCGTTCGGCCCCGTCATGCCAGGGATGTGATTGCCTGCGTTCAGTACGCGGCCGAAAATCAGATACCGGTTCATGCGCGTGGAGCGGGTTCCGGATTAGCGGGCGAGTCGCTGGGACGCGGTTTAATCGTCGACTTTTCTCAGTACATGCGACGTCTGGTGTCGGTCGATCAGGACACGGCGCGCGTGCAACCCGGTTTGACATTGGCCCAGCTCAACAGCCAATTGGAACCCTACGGCCGGGTTTTCGGGCCTGATCCGGCGACCGGAGACGTGACCACGATGGGCAGCGTGTTGGCAATTGACGCAGCGGGAAGCCATTGGCTGAAGTACGGTTCGGCCCGCGAACACGTGGTCAGTATGAACGTCGTTCTGCCTGATGGAACGCGAGCCGAGTTGGCGCGCCAGCCTCTCACCGAACCCGGGCAGACCGAAGCTGCGCCACGCGTGCGGGAAATTGCGAATGGACTTTCTCGAATCCTTTCACGGGATGCTGACCATATTGTTGCTCGCACTCCCCGGACCTGTGTCAATCGGTGTGGATACCAGTTGGAAGGAGTTCTGGAAGACGGGCAACTTCATTTCCCGCGGTTATTGGTCGGATCCGAGGGGACCTTGGCGATCACGCTCGAAGCAACCGTCAGAACGCAACCGTTATCGGCTCACCGCGCCGTTGCCCTGCTGCTCTTTGACCGTCTGGATGCTGCTGCCCGTGCGGGAGTCGAAACGCCGGGGATGGGAGCTACGGCGTGTGATCTGATGGATCGCCGGTTGCTTACACTGGCACGCGAGAGAAACGTCCACTTCGACTTGCTGATTCCAGAGGGAACCGAAGCAGTGTTGTTGGTCGAAACACAGGGTGACGATCCCGGTGAGGTCCATGATCAACTGGACCACATTGTGGACCGATTTCGCCGACGGCGAAAAATGGCATTTGGGGCCCGGATTGCGTCGGATGCTTTAGAATACGATCTCTACTGGCAGTTAGCCCGCCAGGTGGTTCCCACACTCTATCGTTTGACCGGAACCAGCCGGCCCCTGCCATTTATCGAGGATGCCGCGGTACCACCAGAAATGCTTCCCGATTTTCTCGTGAAGTTGCAGAATGTTCTTAAGAAGCACCAGGTGACGGCCTCGCTTTTCGCCCACGCCGGGCATGGTCAGCTGCACGTTCGGCCTTTTCTTGACTTGGCCAATCCCAACCATACCCGGCGGCTACATGCGTTGGCTTCGGACTTCTACGAGGAGGTCTGGAAAACGGGGGGAACAATCAGTGGCGAGCATGGCGACGGGTTAAGCCGGAGTTCATTTATCGCGCAGCAGTACGGACCGCTTTATCGAACATTTCGAGATGTGAAACAACTTTTCGATCCACTCGGCGTGTTCAACCCGGGAAAAATTGTGGGGAATGATCCCCATTTGTTGACGAGTGATTTGCGGCCTGTCACCAAGTCCCTTGATCCGGTCGCTACCGGGGTGTCGGCAGGTGGAAGTCAACCCGGAAGGAGCGATGATGTGACGTTGACGCCGGTTGCTCTCCAACTGACGTGGAGTGACGAGGAACTTGCACATACGGCTCGATCATGCAACGGCTGCGGAACCTGTCGGACCCAATCTGCGCATACTCGTATGTGCCCAATATTCCGCTTCGCACCGCGAGAAGAGGCTTCTCCACGGGCAAAGGCGAACCTGATGCGGGCGATTTCGACCGGGAATCTGGACCGGGCCGAATTTCAGGGAGACGAGTTGAAACGTATTGCAGATCTTTGTTTCAATTGCCACCAATGCCGACTGGAGTGCCCGGCAAGTGTCGACATTCCCAAACTGATGATCGAGTGCAAGGTGCAATACGTTGCCACCAACGGTTTACGACCCTCGGATGCATTTTTCACCCGCCTTGAGTCATTTTCCACCTTGGGAAGCATGATTCGACCCGTGGCGAACTGGGCATTTGCCAACCGTCAAATGCGTTGGCTGATGGAAAAGATATTTGGTTTGGCCCAGGGACGCAAACTTCCACGTTTTTCTAAGAGAGTCTTTCTACGACAGGCTGCTCGCCGGAAACTCACCCGTTCCACCCGCCGTTCCGGTGCCAAGGTGTTGTATTTTGTTGACGTGTATGCGAATTGGTATGACTCGCAACTCGCTGAAGCGTTTGTCGACATTTTGCAGCACAACGGCGTAACGGTCTATGTACATCCGGATCAACGTCAGTCGGGTATGTCGATGATTTCGATGGGAGCTTTGGATAAGGCCAAGGAAGTGGCACGCCATAATATCAAACTCCTCGCTGAGGCAGCACGCCAGGGATACCAGATCGTTGCGACCGAACCGGCCGCTGCACTTTGTCTGACTCACGAATATCTCAACCTGATCAATGATGATGACTCTCGGTTGGTGGCCGAGAATTCTCACGAGGCTTGCGGTTTTCTCTGGAACCTGCACCAGAGTGGTAGCCTGCGTTTGGACTTGAATCCAGTAAACACTTCGGTGGGCTATCACATGCCCTGTCATTTGAAAGCCCTCGGAACGGGCTCCCCGGGTTCCAATCTTTTGGGCCTGATTCCCAGTCTCAACGTGCAGATCATTGAAAAAGGTTGTTCCGGAATGGCGGGCACGTTCGGATTTCGACGTGAAAACTATCGATCAAGTTTGCGGGTTGGTTGGGGCCTGATTTCCGCCCTGCGTGCTCCCGGTGTGCAACTGGGCACAACGGAATGTAGCAGTTGTAAGATTCAGATGGAGCAGGGAACCACCAAGCCAACGATTCATCCACTGAAATTGCTGGCGTTATCCTACGGCTTGATGCCCGAAATTAGTAACTTGCTGAATAAGCGGGGAGAGGAGTTGATCGTCACGTGAAT
>Ga0310123_10000108_pt1 | contig 69649 bp, 41 predicted proteins | sample CB6_AW_1057_MG_FD_203505 | JGI IMG/M metagenome (GOLD analysis project Ga0310123, IMG submission 203505) | Marine microbial communities from Western Arctic Ocean, Canada - CB6_AW_1057 | ecosystem: Environmental > Aquatic > Marine > Oceanic | place: Canada: Western Arctic Ocean | collected...
GAAGGACGGCAAGGGGAAGGACGGCAAGGGGAAGGACGGCAAGGGGAAGGACGGCAAGGGGAAGGACGGCAAGGGGAAGGACGGCAAGGGGAAGGACGGCAAGGGGAAGGATGGCAAGGGGAAGGACGGCAAGGGGAAGGACGGCAAGAGTCAACAGGGGCAGCAGTCAAAGCAGGACGACGACAAGACCCCGGGGCGTGATGAGATCGAGCGTGCGCAGCGGGAGATGGAGCGTGCGATCGAGGAACTCAAGAAGAAATCGCGTGACGCGGCTGCCGATCACCAAGACAAGGCTCTCAAGGACCTGTTGGTGGCCAAGGAGAAGCTCGAAGAGATTCTGCGTCAACTGCGGGAAGAAGAGCGGAAGCTGTTGCTGGCGGCTCTGGAAGCTCGGTTCCAGAAGATGCTGGCCATGCAGTTGGCTGTCTTCCAGGGCACGATCACCCTGGGTCAGGTATCGGCTGATGCCTGGGTTGGTCGGCACACGACGCAGTCGATCAAGCTGGCCCGCGATGAGGAGGAGATTGCCGTCGAGGCAATCAAGGCTCTGACGTTGTTGAAGGAAGAAGGCTCGTCGGTGGCGTTTCCCGAAGCGGTTATCGAGTTGCGTGAGGACATGCTGGTGGTGTCTCGTCGGCTCGAGGAATCGAAGGTCGGTAAGCTGACTCGGGCGATAGAAAAGGACATCATCGAGTCGCTCGAGGAGATGATCGACGCGTTGCAGAAGGAACTCGAGAAGACCGAGGACGAGAAAAAGGAACAGGAACAGAAAAAACAGCAGCAGCAGCAGCAAGACCAGGAACCGCCGTTGGTGGACAAGCTGGCCGAGTTGAAGATGCTGCGAGCGTTGCAGTTGCGTGTCAATCGGAGGACACGGCGGTTGGCTCGTCTGATTGACGGTGAGCAGGCCAAGGACAACGACGTGATTCAACAGTTGAAGGACCTGGCTCGTCGGCAGGCCCGGGTGCAGAAGGCCGCCCGGGACCTGGCCACCGGGCGCAACCGTTAGCCGAACAGGCTTCGGGGGGATCATGCGGCGAACGGCTCACTGGCAGGCCCTCTTGCGGCCCCTGGTTTTGGCATCTTGCCTTGTGCTGGTGTTGGTGCCGGTGGCCGTCGGGCAGCAGACCGTCGAGGTATTGACCCTGCGGAATCAGCCTCATCCCGTGGCCATCGGTGGTGGTGGTTACGTGTTGGCCGGAGAGAAGGTTTCGGGTCGCCTGGTCGCGTTGACGCAGGCCGGGATTACGGTCGAGGGGAAGAGTGGTCGTCTCCCACTGGTACCCACTGGCGACGTACTGGACGTTCGCTTTTCGTTGACCAAACCGGTGACGAGACTGTCGAAGCCGGCTGCGGCCTGGGTTCGATTGGTTGACGGGAGTCGGATCGGTTGCCGGGCCGTGGCAGCGACACCCAAGCAGGTGAAATTGCAGACACAGCACCTGGGGGAACTGGCGGTTCCGGCCGCGCGGATTTCGGCCATCCGATTCGGGAAGGCACAACGAGGAGTGGTCGATTCGTGGCGGGACCTGCTGGGCCGCGAGATCAAGCGGGACCGGCTGGTGATCCTCAAGGGCAAGACCCTGGATTATCTCGACGGTGTTGTTGGCGAGGTCAATGACGAGCAGATCAAGTTCTTGCTCGACGGAGACGAGATTCCGGTGCCACTGCAACGGGTCTACGGGATCATCTTCTTCCGCAAGGCGACGACCTCCCAGGGGGCCGCTCCGATAGTGTGCCAGGCGGCATTGCGTAGCGGAGACGCGTTTGGGCTGACCTCGGTCAGCGTTGACGACAAGACCTGTCACGGCGTTCTGGTCGGTGGTGCCAAGGTCAGCCTGCCCGTCGCACAACTTGAACGGCTCGACTTTGCTGCCAGCCGGATCATCCATCTGTCGGCGATGACGCCTCGAGATGTCGAGCACGTCCCGTATTTCGACGTGACCTGGAAGTACCGTCGCGACCGCAACCTGGATGGTGGGCCGTTGAAGGTTGGTGGGCAACGATTCGCGCGAGGTCTGGCACTGCATTCCAAGACGCGACTGGTCTACGCCCTGGCCGCCCATCACCGGCGGTTCCAGGCGTGGATGGGGATCGACGCGTTGGTCGGTCGCAGGGGAAACGTGCACGTGGTGATTTCGGCCGACGGCAAGACGTTGCTCGAGACCGATGTCAAGGGGACCGACAAGCCGCGGCTGGTGGACCTGGACGTGACCGGCCGGCGGGAATTGCAGATCCTGGTCGATTTCGGCGGCGACCTCGATATCGCCGATCACCTTGATCTGGCTGATGCCAGGTTGGTCCGCTAGGAGTTTTTTCCGACGGAATTCGGTCACATGATCGGCAGCCGGTGACGACAACTGGGAGGCAGAGGCGACGTGAGAGTTTTCAAGCGACATGGGTGCCCGGGCTGCCGTTGGTGGCCGGTAGTGATCGTGCTCCTGCTTGTGGCCGTACTGCCGCGGACGACTCGTGCGGTTGATCCGGCGGTGCTGGCAGCCGAGGCGAAGCGGATCGAAGTGGCCTCACGCCTGGCGTCGAGCGTGGTGGCGATTTTTTCTCGAGGCGGGAAGGGGGGCGGGTCGGGGGTGGTGATCAGTTCCGACGGTTACGCCCTGACCAATTTTCACGTCACCCGGGGGGCCGGCACGTTCATGAAGTGTGGGCTCAATGACGGACGACTCTACGACGCGGTGATCGTTGGCATCGATCCGACCGGAGATGTCGCGCTGGTGAAACTCCTGGGTCGCGACGATTTTCCTCACGCCCAACTCGGTGACAGCGACAAGCTGAAGGTCGGCGATTGGACCTTCGCGATGGGCAACCCGTTTCTGCTGGCGACCGACTTTCAGCCGACGGTGACCTACGGCATCGTCAGTGGATTGCACCGCTACCAGTATCCGGCCGGAACGATTCTCGAATACACCGACTGCATCCAGATCGACACGTCGATCAACCCGGGCAACTCGGGCGGCCCACTGTTCTCCGCGGGCGGACAACTGGTGGGGATCAACGGGCGGGGATCGTTCGAGAAGCGGGGCCGAGTCAATTCGGGGGCTGGCTACGCCATCTCGATCAACCAGATCAAGCTCTTCATGGACCATCTCCGCAGCGGCCGTGTCGTCGATCACGCCACGCTGGGGGCGACAGTGACGACCCGCGAGGATGGTGCGGTCGTCGTCGACGGGATACTGGACGAATCCGAGGCTTACCGACGCGGGCTCCGCGTGGGAGACGAGCTCATCTCGTTCGCCGGCCGGCCGCTGAGGAGCGTCAACCAGTTCAAGAACATCCTGGGGATCTACCCCAAGGGATGGAAACTGCCTCTGGTCTTTCGACGCGAGCAGGTGCGAACCGAGGTGGTGCTGCGGTTGCGGGCGCTGCACCGGGCCAGCGAATTGACAGGACCGCCCAAGGCCGACCGACCTCGTCGCGGAAGGCCCCGGCCCGGTCAACCCGGACGACCCAAGAGACAGCCTCGCCGCGGTCGCCGTCCCCCGGCTGCCAAGCCGCCGGAAAAGTACAAGCATCTCTTCGTCAAGAAGACCGGCTTCGCCAACTACTATTTCAATCAGCAGGAACAGAAGCGGGTGATGAGGGAAGTGACCCGGCTGGGTGATTTCACCAGTGCGGCGGGAGCGTGGGTGCTGGCCGGCAAGACGGCTGCCGGAGACGCGTACCAACTGACCCTGGCCGAGGCCGGCGTCGGACTCTCCTGGAAACAGAAGGCGTATTTCCAGGAACTCGAGTCGGCTGAACCGCTCGACGAGCCGAAGGGCAGTGGCGGATTCCTGTACGCGATGCAGATGTGGAAGACCTTCCTTGCCAACCGGACGAAAGGCTTTGGCGAGTTCTACTACCTGGGCAGCGAGCCGCTGGATGGATCTGGCGCCCGTGTTGACGTCATGATCAGCGAACTTGGCAATGTCCGCTGCCGCTGGTACCTCGATCGCAAGCAGGGTCGGTTGCTGGGGTTTGATTCTCAACGGGAAGAGGACACCGACGAGTGCGAGGTGCGGTTGACCGGGGATATCGAATCCGGCGGACGGCACTGGCCGAAGGCGATCGTGGTTCGTTCGGGGGGACAGGCGGTCGCGAGTTTTGGAGTCGCGACGGTGACTGTCCGGAAGGAGGCGGCGAAATGATGGGGACCCGGGTCATTTCAACGGTTCTCACACTGCTGGCTGCAGTTGTGGCATGGCCGTCGGTCGCCGTCGGCCAGTCGGTGTACTCGACGATCCAGCGCGTCCAGCAGCGGACCGTCAAGGTCTTCGGTGCCGGTGGCATCAAAAGACTGCACTCCTACAGCACGGGGTTTGTGGTGTCTTCGGCCGGTCACGTGGCGACCGTCTGGAGCCATGTGCTGGATACAGAGGAGTTGATCGTTGTGCTGGCCGATGGCCGCAAGATTCCCGCCAAGGTATTGGGAGCCGAGCCCCAACTCGACCTGGCTGTGCTCGAATTGAAGGGGGACGACCTGGAACTGTCCGCGTGGGATCTCGAGGCCGATTCTTCAGATGCCGGTCCAGGAACGCGGGTTCTGGGGTTCAGCAACATGTTCCGCGTGGCCACCGGTGACGAAATGGTGTCGGTGATGCATGGCGTGGTGGCGGCCAAGGCCCCGCTGACGACACGTAGTGGAGCGTTTGAAACGTCCTACGAGGGCACGGCGTACATCGTCGATGCGGTGACCAACAACCCGGGCGCCGGGGGTGGCGTGTTGACGACCCGGGGAGGACGTTTGCTGGGGATGATCGGCAAGGAATTGCGGAACGCGGCAAGCAACACATGGGTGAATTACGCGGTCCCGATGTCTGAGTTGAAACTGCCGATCCAGCAGATCATTGCCGGCAAGTACCGTGCCCGTCAGCGCGGGCCGGACGAGACGGATGCGGTGGCGAGATTTCGGCCGCTGGAGTTCGGCATCGTGCTGGTGCCGGATGTGCTGTTTCGAACACCGGCTTTCATCGACCGGGTGCAGCCCGGGTCGGCCGCGGCCACTGCCGGGTTGCAGCCGGATGACCTGGTGCTGTTCGTCAACGGCGATCTGGTGCAGTCGTGCCGAGTGCTCAAGCAGCGGCTCGGGCGGATCGATGCCGGTGGCACACTGAAATTGACCGTACGGCGTGGCGACAAGTTGGTGCCGGTCGAGATGCCGGTGCCCGACAAGCCGTTGACGCCGGCACCGGGACAGGCCAAGACGAAGCCGCCCGGGGGGAGCAAGTGATGAGGGCAGTGAGGGTGCCGGAATGGCGGATGGGACGGGTGACCGGTTGGTTGTCCTTCTGCCTGGTTGCTGCGGCGGCGGGATCGGCGGTGGCCCAGGACCTGACCGTCGTGGATCTCGAGACCCGCGAAGAGCAGGCGTTCAAGGAGGCTTCGGCGGTGGTGGCACCCGCGGTGGTCCGTATCCAGACCGTTGGCGGTCTCGATCGTGTCGGACGCATATTGACCGGGACGGCCGCGACGACCGGCGTCGTGGTTTCGCCGGATGGTTATGTCATCTCCAGTGCCTTCAACTTCGTTTCGCGGCCGGCGTCGGTGCTGGTCACCTTGTCGGACGGACGTCGATTTCCGGCCAAGATCGTCGCCAACGACCGGGCGAGGATGTTGACGTTGTTGAAGATCGACGTCGTCGGGTTGGCGGTGCCCAAGACGGCACCTCGAGACGGATTTCGAGTCGGCCAGTGGGCAATCGCCATGGGGCGGACCTACGAAAGTCCTCTGCCGAATCTCTCGGTCGGAATCGTCAGCGCGCTGAACCGAATCTGGGGACGGGCCCTGCAGACCGACGCCAAGATATCACCGGCCAACTACGGTGGTCCACTGGTCGACATCCAGGGTCGGGTAATCGGCGTGCTTGTTCCGCTTTCGCAACGCCAGGCCGGACAAACTGCGGGGGTCGAGTGGTACGACTCGGGGATCGGTTTCGCGATTCCGATGGTCGACATCCTGGGGACGCTGCCGAGGTTGAAGGCCGGCGAGGACCTGCTGCCGGGATTGATGGGCATCACCTTGAAGCCGGGCGACGTCTACGCGTCGGCGGCGGTCATCGACCGTGTCCGGTTCAATTCGCCGGCGGAGAAGGCCGGCCTGAAACCCGGTGACGTGATCGTCTCGGTCGACGGACAGGCGATCAAGAGACTGGTGCAGGTCCGGCACGCGCTGGGCAACAAGTATGCCGGCGAGACGATCACGGTGCTGGTCAAGCGTGGCGAGAAGTCGGTGGAACAGAAGATCGAACTCACCGGAAAACTCGAACCCTACACCCCGGTCTTTCTCGGACTGCTCCCTGTCCGCAAGAAACTGGGTGAGGCGTCTGACGGCGTGACCGTACGAGGGATTCTGCCCGAGAGTCCTGCGTCCAAGGCGATGATTCGCCCGGGTGACCGGGTGGTGCAGTTGGACGACAAGGCGGTGGTCGACCTGGCCGGGCTGTTCGATGCGATCAGCCGGCGAAGGGTGGGAGACGAAGTCAAGGTGCACGTTGATCGGGGGGGTGCGAAGCAGATGCTGACGGCCAGGTTGGCGGTCGTTCCCTCCGAGGTGCCCGCGGTGCTCGAGTCCGACGTGATCGTTGCACCCGACCCGAAACCGGCCGATCTGCCCAAGACCGGTCGATTCAACCAGGATCTCACCGGCCACGATCACAGCTTCTGGGCATATGTTCCCGAAACCTACAACCCGGCACACGGCTACGGGTTGGTCGTCTGGATCCACCCGGGCAGTGACACGATGGAAGCCGACATCCACGACCTCTGGAAACCGATCTGTGACGAGCGTGGGTTGATCCTGGTTGGTCCGCGGGCCAAGGAGATCGCCGGTTGGAGTCTCAACGAGGCCGGGTTCATCGAGGCTCTCGTCCAGGAGATGCAGCAGAAGTACCGGATCGACAGTCAGCGGATCGTGCTGCACAGTTACTCGGACGGTTGCCGTTTTTCCTTCCACCTGGCCTTCAAGTACCGGTCGCTGTTCCGTGGTGTGGCGGCGTCATCCGAGCCCCTGAAGATCGCACCGCCGGAGAATCGTCCCGATGTCCGGCTGCAGTTCTTCTTCTCGTGCGGTGACAAGGACAACCTCTACCGCCTGGTGCAGCAGACGCGAAAACGGCTCACGGCGATGAAGTTCCCTGTCGTCTTGACGACCGTGCCCGGCGAGGGACACAGCTATCCCCCGATCCCGGTGCTCGACGCCATTGCCCGCTGGATCGACATGCTCGACCGGATTTAGTTCCGGATCCCGCGATGCCGGGTGGATGATGGAAGATCCATCGCATCCTCGGGGTGATCATCCCTCGGATCCCGCCAGGGTCCGCCGACGGTTCGAGCGGCTTCGCAGCAGCAACACGGTAGCCATCGCTGTGGCCAACCCCAGCCCGATCGCTCCGGCGAGTCCGGCCATCCACCAGCCGAGCCCGATCAACAGCCAGGCGAACGAGTCGTGACGGCGGATCCAAGCTTTCAGTCTCGATCGCTCCAGCCGCGGCCATCCCCATGCGATGGCAGCGGCCAGTGTGGTCGACACCAGGATCTGCCACACGATCCACCAGCCGGAGGGTGATCCGGTCACCTCGACCGGCCGCTCGATTCGCCGGGCCTCCTGCGTCGGTGGCGGGGAGGTGGTGGGGGGCTTGCTCGACAGGGGGGCGGTGTTCGCCGGTTCGGTGCGACGTGACAAGTGCCAGTTGGGTCCGTTGAGTCGCCAGATTGTGGCCAGTTCGTCGACACCAAGTTCTTCGCCGGAGAGGTCGTCGGGCCACGAGTCCAGTCGCGAGACATCTCCATCGGGCACCCAGCTGATTTCCCCGGGCAGGATCAGCAGACGCTGGCGGACCTGTCGTCCCGAGACCAACGGCAACGGCGGTGTCCAGCGATCCGAATCGGGGGCGTCGGGCAATGTCGCGTCGAGTGTCACCTCGGCCACGCTCTCGTATTCCGCCTCGAGACGACCATCCTCGACTGATGTCAATTCGGGGGTGGGTTGCCATTGGATGGGTGCGTCGGTCCCGTTGACCGCCAGCAGGGCCGATTCGATCGTCACCAGCAACGGGCCGCTGGTCTGTGGTCCGGACAAGGGAATCGTCCGAGTCCGCAGTCGCCAGGGACCGTCGGGATCCAACTGCAGCCGATACACCAGTTGCAGAGGTGTCGGGAGGTTCTTTCGTCGGATGTTGAGTTCCACCGGTTTCTTGTCGGTGGAGAGAATGAACCGGCCAGCCAGCACCTCGCGGGCATCAACGGCTGTGGTGGCGGCGTCTTCTGTGGGACTCAGGGGCTCGGCCCCAGTGACCGTCACAGCCAGCTGCGGGTCGTGATACAGGCTCAGTGTACTCGACGAGGTCTCTGCGTCGACGAAAGCCACTTCGGGCAATACAACACGTTTTGCCGCGTCCAACGGCAACTCACCCTGGATCGTGATGTTCTGGATGCCCGACTGGGTCTCCTCTTCGAACAGATTGGCGTCCTTGAGAAACAGCACCAGTTGATCTCCGACCCGGGCACTTCGAGCGAGTCGGTCGGCGCCGTCCTGCTGCTGGATTCCGATCGAGGTGATCTTCAGCCGGGGGTCGATTTTCAGGGCGTGGTGAAACACCGACAATCCGGTCGTTTTTGCCGAGGCCGTGATGGTCAGTTCCAGTCGGTCCTCTCGAACGTGCAGGAACTGTTCGACACGGACCAGGCGTCGCGGCCGCAGCGTCAGGACATCCAACGGCAGGCTGACAGGTTTCTCCAGCGTCCACGCCAGCGAGGCAACCGGTTGCGTGGGGTCCTGATCATTCTGCCAATCCCGGGTGAACTCCACGACGTCCATCGCAGTGGCTCCCGCGGGGGACGGGGCGACCACCGCCAGTCGAAATCCACCGGCCGGGTTGACTCCCATTTTCATCGGACTGGCCACGACCGGAATCGGGGGAACACCGTGTGCGAGCGTGATGCCGGGGTCGATTTCAAGTCGTCCGGCGTCGGCGGCCACGGGCAGTCGTCCGGAGAGCCGGATCTCAAAATCCCCGTTCTGTGGATTCGCGAATTCGATGATGACCAGTTGGCGACCGCCGTCGGGTGGTAGAGATCTGACGGCCAGGACGTCCGGTGCGGCGATATCACCGGGTCGGAAGACGAGTTGGTCGGGCAGGGACAGAGTGAGGACGCTCAGGTCGCCGCCACTGACCGATACGGGCAGTCGGTATTCGAGGCGAGTCTCCAGCGGGTGAATTCTGACGAGACAGAGTGGGTCTGCGGTGGCGGTGGACCGGGGACGTGATGTCGTGGCGGCCGGGTCACTGGTCCAGGCCAACTGCAGTCGTCGGCTCGCACCCAACAGGAATTCTCCGTTTGCCGGGTCGATTCTGATCGCAGATGGGATCGCGACTTTCGGTGGGTTCGGCGGCAGCACCAATTTGAGTCGGCCAGCGAGGATTCTGGGAATTGCCAGATCGATGCTGCCGCCACCGGACGAGGGTTTCACCGTGGGGCGAAGATCGAGTTCCACCCGGTCGACTCGAGGTGTGTCCGTCGTCCCCGGTGGCAGGTCCAACAGCAGCGTGCTGCCGTCATCGTCGCGGGCGAGGGGGTGACGTTGGCCGTTGACACGGCACGCATCGGGAGCCAGGTTGACGCCATCGATGGGCAACCGGATCCGGACCGTGTCGTTCCGGCCTGTGACGACGGCTTCAAAGACGGCGGTCAGGCTGATCTGGCCGTCGGGTTGAATTGTCGCGAAGTAGTCGGCCCGTCTGAGCAGCACGCCGCTGTCGGCGTTGCCGGCACGACGTTCAGCGTGCAGGGTTTCAAGCAGGTCCGGGCGGACAAACGCAAAGGGTGTCGCCGGAGACGGCCGACCATTGGCATCAACCGGCAGCAGGACATCGGGGCGAGTGGCCGTCGGTGGTCGGGCCGGTGCGGGTGGTGTCGTGGGCGGTTCCTGTGCGATCGCGTGTGAGACTCCGGCGAAGGTCAAAAGCAGACCCAGGCTGGTCGGGACGCCCCGATAGCTCCGGGTCGAATCCAGCGATTCCTCCTCGAGAACATCGAGGTCTCCCATCGCGGAAGCCAATCGGTCCGCCGATTGACGATTCCACAGGGACGGGGGCAGCAACAGCAGAAGCCAACCGGCTGCGAGCATGGCTCCGGTCAGGAGGGTCCACGGGGCCGGCGTCCACCAGCCCAGCAGGACCAGCGCGGCCAAGCCGCCTGCGGTCCACCGAGTCGTCGGTCGTCGGTCGGTCAGGCGGCAACGGATGCCGATCACCAGTGCCAAAATCAGCACCAGCCACGCCAACGCCGTCAGGCGATCGTGTCTCACCACACTCACAGCCAACTCTGCAGGTGGCCTCGTGAAGGAAAAGCGTCGGGTGTTCCAGCCGAATGCCCGTCGTCGATCTGAAAGCGACGGTCCGCTGCGTGCTCCACCGAAGATCCGTCGCCAGGCCGACGGGGACAGCGGATTGAACATCTCGCGATGGGGCCCGCGACCGATCGGACCCAGCCAGCGGGATGTCCAGTGTTCTTCACCCGATTGACCCGTCGAAATCGAACGGCCGGGTGAGTCGGTAAGAATCTGGCCGGGTGCTGTTGCCACGTCCCACGTGAACGTGACGCCCGTTTCGAGCCGGGGGAAGGGGATCACTCGTCGGGAGACCAGGAAACTGGTCGTCGCGGGCGTGGTGTACCGGATTTCGATCGTCCGCAAGGCACCCTGTTCCAGAGGGGGAACCGAGACCTCCGTACCATCCGATTCGGCTCTCGCGGCTTGGCCGTTGACCAGCACGGCTTCGAGGTGTGCTGCCGAGGGCAACCGAAAGCGGAAGGGACGATGGAAGGTGTCACCGATAAATCTCATCCGTGCCAAGTGGTGGTCGTGTCCGGCATCGACGGGGCCCAATTGTGAGAGCACCAGCATCGCGATGATCCGTCCTTCGTCGGCCGGACCATCGGGGGACGTTTGCTGTTGCCGTGGCGGGATCTTCTCTGTCGCGTTGAAATCCGGGCCCGCCGGTTTCGTGACCTGCTGTGGGACGGTCGCAGTCGATCCGTCGCCGTTGGTGGACTCGTCCGGGTCGGTTCGGTCGGTGGAGCTTGTTGCCGAGAGTGGGGACCAACGGAACAGCCCCCCCGTGGCTGACTCGGTCAACGCGTCGAAGCTGGCAAACGCCGGCCAGGGATCGCCGAGATTCTCCGGACGGATCTGCTCGAGTGCCCCCGCGACGGAGTCCGCAAGGCGAGTGCCGGACAGGGGCACGGCCACTGCGAGAATCAAGCGATGGCGGTCGCATTCCAGCGGTTCGACCAACGGGAGGTCTCCCACAGCGAGGTCGTTTCCGGCCCGGCTCAACTGGATCAGCAGCGGACGTGTCGAGGTGGTGTCGACCGCATCGGACCACTCGACGATCAACTGCTGTCGGTTTCCGGCGACCGCGATGGTCCGCCATTCGACCCGTGTCGCGGGATCGACGGGTCGCAGATCGACGATGTTCCAGCCGGGAGCCAGCAGGGCACGAGTGGAGAACGATGCGCCGGAGGTGGCCGACCAGGCGATTTCAGCCGAGGCTGTCCAGCCGGCCGGACCACGATCGAGGCGGGCGAGGACATCGGCCGAAAGCGAGCGGCGGGGCTGTCCGACGACCAGGTCGAGTGACGTCCGGACCCCAATCCGTGCAAAGGTGAATCGGCGTCCGCCAACCGCGTCGGCCGTCTGCTTCCAGCCAACCGATCGAAACGTCTTCAACTCGAGTGGTTCACGGACCTTGAGTGTGAGGTCCGGCTGGGCGGTTTCCAGATCACTGCCCAGCGGCTGTGCTCCGACCACCGAGACCTCCGGCAGTCTCCACGACTGCCCGGGCAGGATGTCCGCGTCGATCGTCACCTGCAAGGTCCTGGAGGTTCCGTCGGCAGCGTGAGGCAGTGGGTCGGGAAGAGTGATTCGCCAGGACGTGACGGGATCCCGGTTGATCGGTCGGGCCACGACGGTGTCACCGTCATAAGAGATGGACTCGACCCGGACTTCGGCCGGAACGGTGAGAACCAGGTCTTGGGTCGACCGGCCCGTTCGCTCGAAGACCAGGTCGGTGACGATCCTGGCACCGTTGACCGCGATCTCACAACTGGTTCGTTGCCGGACCAGCAGCCGCGTCGGTGTCTTGGGGGTGGTGGCCTTGGCGCGATCGATGATCAGTCGGGAGCGGTTGTGGTGTCCGAGTTGCAGTCGAAAGCGATGGTGGCCAACCGGTACGGGCCGTGTCGAGTCGTCGGTCGACCGGGTGAGTTGACCACTGGTGGCGGTCAGTCGATGCGAGGACGGCAGGTCGAGCACGAGTGAGGTTTGAACGGACGGTGCGAGTCTGACGTCGAATTCCTCGAGCGAGATGACCTTGCGTCCCCGCAGCGACCAGCGGCCGGTGACGGTGCTGCGACCCGGTGCCGCCACCAGCACCACGGTCCGGTGAGCCGTGGTGCCCCAGATCAGTCCGCGACCGTCTTGCTCCAGCGATTCGATTGCCAGGCCGAGTTGTGCCAGGGGGATGGCCGTAGGGCCAGGAGCGTTGTTGACGAGTTCGAGTGTGAGCCGACCGTCACGCAGTCGGGTGCCGTCGATGCGAGCCGAGTAGACGGCGGCCTGGATCCAGGCCGCACGGGGCCGTGATCGCAGACGGGTGATTTCCCCGACCAGGTCGAAGTAATCCTGTCGGGGGACCGCCTTCCAGGGACCGGCAGGCCAATTGTCCGCCTTGGTGTCATCGACGGCCCGCACCCGAAATGGGCCGGCGATCGGGGTGACGACCCGAGCCGGGGCCGGGTCGCCGTCATCCCGCTGGGCAGAGGTCTCGGCAGCCGACAACAGTGTCAGCGTGACGACCATCGCAGGATTCAACACCCGGGCCAGTGAACGGCCGATCATCCCTCGACTCCCGATTCCGGCTGGGCGACGATTCCGGTGGAGACCGGCGAGGACGGGTGGACGGCCGTCGAGGGTTCGCGGCCGGCATTCTGGTTCGAGAGTTGAATTTCCCCCGTGGACCCGCGGAGCGGATTGATGGGGGTGGCCAGTGCAACGAGATCGATCGAGGGGTGGCGTCCGAAGCGATGGTGCAACATCGCCGCCAGCGTGGCCAGAGACAGGCCCAGCACGGCTGGTTGCAGCAGCAAGGTGATCGGTTCGGCCAACCAGATCGCCAGCACCGCAACGACGAAACCAACCGACAGGTACGTGACCACATGCCGGGTGTGGGGGATGTAGAGCAGGATGAGACCGGCCGCGAGGGCCAGCCCGGCTCCGAGAAGAACGAAGCTCCACTGGCTGATCGAGTGAACCACGAAACGGTCCGGGGGACCGAAGTTGCTGAAGGTGTAGGCGTTGCCGACGACGATCGGGGGAAACCGGGGTGTGTGGCCGGGAATGGCCAGCCAATCGGCGGCGCGGTCGAATCCCGCGTCGGTTTCACGGCCGAAGTGCAAGGCCTGCCATTGCCAGGAAAACCGCGGTGAATGGCCACGGGCCCCGCTGAGCAGGTGCTGGCCGATCGGGAAGTGAACCTGCCAGAGCGTTTCGGCGACGTGGACGGTTTCGGCCAGCCGCGGTGCGACCAGACTGTGACGCCCCGACAGCAGTCCATTCTCGGATCGGCCGATGACGTGGTAGTCGACCTGCAGCAGATGGTCGGAGCCGGAGCCAAATCTCGAGACGTCCAGCCGAAACTCGGTGCCGCCGCCGGGGGTGACCGTCTCGCGGTAATGTTCCCTGTGGAGTGGTTGGCCGTCCCAGTGAAACACCGGCACCCGGCTCATCCTTGCTCCCGCCGAGAATCTCACCACCAGGGTCGTGATCTGGCCCCGGATGTGGTAGCAGGCCCAGGATTGGACGGCGCCTCGGTCGGCGTCCTGGATCACCTGCACGATCGCGACGCGGGGCACAGTGAAGTGATACGAAGCGTCACGGTCACCCAGTCGCAGTGCCAGGTCCACCTGCGGAGGAGATCCGGCGGCCCGCCACACCGGGCGATTCTCGATGTCCAACTCCGATTGCCAGATTTCATCGTCGAGCACCGCGTCGATTCCCCCGCCACCGATCAACTCGAATCGCGTCGACGTGAAGGCCGCATCGGTGCTCTGCATCAGGGGAATCGGCACGGCCACCGTCGTGATCGCCAGGATCTCCGGGGCCGACAACTCGAAGTCGGCGATGATGCGGAAGGACCCCAGCCGATCCTCGTCGAGCTGGATGTCGGCCTGTTGTTGCGTGCCGACCTCGATCCCCGGCCGCGCCTCGAGCGGAATCGGTTCCGCGTCGGGATCGGCCTGTAGACGAAACCGCACCTGGTTGTTCTGCAGGGGACGCGGGACCATCAACTTGACCGATCCGATCCGAGCGTACTCGACCTGGTAATCGATTTGCTGGGTGACCTGCAGCTTTCCGTCGGAGTAATTTGCGACGACCGACGAGGAGGAGGTGATGCGTCGGGGTTGCGGCATCACGCGGACCTGAAAGCTGGCCGCGGCCGGCGCCAGCCGGAAGTAGTTGTCGGCCGGGACGATGCCGTCGCCAAGTTCCTCGGGGAGCGAGATCAGCTGCTTGAGCCGGGCTGAAAGCGGTCGGGTGGTCGTTTCGTTGTTGGCGGTGAGTTCGGTGTCGACGTTGATCGCCCGCCCGACAACGAGCACCGGTTCCGGTGGCGTGGGTGCCACCAGCGCCGGCAGAGTCAGCGTTGTGGAGGTGGGCTCATCGATTGGCCGATTGGCCTTGAAACGGATGGCGAACCGACCGTCGGACCGGCTCTGACGAGCCGCCAGGCCCACCCGCAACCTCTGCGTGTCCTCGTCGAAGCGGAACTGCAGTTCGGGTGATTCATCGGCGACCACTTGCCAGCCTTGCTCGGTCCAGCCCGGCCAGTGAAACTCGAATGCCTCGATGGCGCCACGGAAGACCTGGGCGCGAGGAACGTCGATGATCAACTCGGCGTTGGACTCCGAGAGTTTCAGGAAGAACTGTGGTTCGGCGATGAACCGTGGTTCGATTTCGACGAGGTCGAGTTCCAGCCGGAAGGGCTGCCGGAGGATCTCCCAGGCGCTGGCGATCTCATCGCCGAAGAGCGAGGCCAGCGTCGAGGTGCGGGGCAGGCCGCGGACGTTGATTCGGTGGACGAAGCGACCCAGTTTGCGGGTGCTGCGATAGTTGTCCAGCAGTTTCATGGCCACGTGGCCGGTCTGGTAACGGGCCTCCTCGACATGGAATCCATCGATCACCAGCGGTTGGCCGACCGTGGGGAATTCACCCTGCAGGGTCCAGCGGATTTCGATCGGGTCACTGGCAGCGTCGGCGCCGCCGCCGACCAGTGGCAGGTGGACGCGGCCAGGTTCGTCGGGGTCGATCTGCGGGTCCTGGATGGCATCGCCCTGGACATCGACCAGCCGGTAGCCGGTGGGCAGGTCGACGGTGATCGTTTCGGGACGTCCCTTGAGGATGCGGACTCGCTGGTGAGTCTTGAGCACGACCGAGTCGGTGTTGGGTTCGATGGCGATGGCGATCGAGGAGGCCAGCACGGTGTCGTCGTCGTCGTCGGCGGCGGTGGTTCGCCACGAGAGATCGATGCGGTCGCCGACACCGTGCACTTCGATCTGGTTCGTGTCATCGACGGCGGGCCGGATGGTGGTCTGGCCACCGCCGTCGGGAGTCGTGGCTCGCAAAGGACCGCCCTCAACCACCAGCAGCAGACGTGTGCCGGCGGCCGGTGGGGTCGGCAACGCCAACTGCAGTCGTCGACCGGGGTGTTCGCGGAGAACCGGGACGCTGAGTCGAAAGGACAACTCGTGCAGTCCCTTGCCCCTGAGCCACCAACGGAGGCCGTCGGCGGGATTGGCCTTGCGCGTGTCCGGACGCGATTGTCCCGGACCGCTGTGAGACACCGGCGAGGTGAGAACCGTGTTGCCGGTCCCCATCCGCAGTGCCACCACGACCCACTCGTCGGCTCGTTGCACACGAACCTCCACGCGGGCATTCAGCAATGCACGGTCACCCAGGACCCGTCCATCCAAAGAGACACTTGTGACGTGTAACGGGGGGGCCTGTTGGTTGTTTTGCCACCGGAGAAAGTCCTTCCAGAGATCGGTGGGGACGGGGATCCGCTGCCCCTCGAGTCCCGGCAGGAAGATCCAGTCGGCGGTGTCTTTGGGCCGTGGCGAGCCGGATTTGGGGACCGGTTTGGTCTTGGTCTTGGTCTTGGTCTTGGGCTTGGTCTTGGGCTTGGTCTTGGTCTTGGTCTTGGGCTTGGGGGCTGGTTGGGCGGCGGGTTTGGAGGATATCTTTGCGGTTGGTTGGGGCGCAACGACAGCCTTGGTCGGCGGTGCCGTTGGCCGCTGGGCCAGTGCGGTGCCGACGACCATGAGGCCAATCGTCAGGAGCGACCAGGGGCTCCCGGCAGTTGGACGCAGAACGCGTCGCGGTGAAGGGAATTGCATGGAATGGAACCCACCTGCCTCCATGGTATCCGTGCCCGGCGGGGCCGGAAAGAACCAAACTTGCCACGGTCTCACAATTGCCGGGGATGGGACTGACGGTCGGAGTGTCGAGGTCGGGTTACATCAACTGGGAGAGTTGTGCGTGCACGGCGGTGCCGTTGGTAGCCAGCAGGTCTGCGACATCGACCGCGAAGAGACCACCATCCAGTGATGTGACCCGACCGCCGGCCTCGGTGACCAGCAGCGCACCGGCGGCCATGTCCCAGGGCTTGAGCGTGGTGGAGAAGAAGCCGTCGAGACGGCCACTGGCGACGTAGGCGAGATTGAGCGCTGCCGAGCCGGTTCGCTGGGTATGCTGCGACGCGACGAGGACCCGCAGAAACCGATCGACGGCCGGGTGGTCGGGCGATTCGATTCCCACCGGGAGGCTGGCGGTGACCAGCGCGGAGTCGAGGTCGGTGACGGTATCGGCCGAGACCGAGACCGGTTGTCCGTTCAGGCGTGTGCCTCGGCCACGGATCGCAGTGAACAGTTCGTCGTGGCTGGGGTCCAGTACCACGGCGATGGCCAGTTGGCCGCGATATTCCAGGGCAATCGACACGGCGAAGTAGGGGACGCCGTGGACGTAGTTGCCGGTGCCGTCGAGCGGGTCGATGATCCAGCGGAAGTCACTGTCGGCGCCGGCGTCGGACAAATCCTCTTCCCCCAGCAGACCGTGGTCGGGGAAGCGGTTGCCCAGAAGTTCGGCGATGACCCGTTGGCTTTCGAGATCCGCCTCGGTGACCACGTCCCGCCGGCTCTTCTCGGTCACGGTGAACCGGTCCCGCCATGACAACAGGATCTCTCCGGCGGTGCGAGCTGCCTCGACGGCCGTCTCGAGTCCGACGTCAAGACCTGTCTGCAGGAAGTCCGTTTCCACCACCTCGTGCTCCGTTCCAAGAACCGATTGCTGCGGCGATTCTAACGGTCCGGCGTCCCGTTGTCCCCGTTGTCCCCGTTGTCCCCGCCGACCTCCGGATTGACCCAGCACGGCAACGGTTTCCCGGCCAGGCCCGCCAGCAGGTTGTTTGCGGCGATTTCGGCCATGCCATTTCGGCTCGAGATCGTGGCACTGGCGATGTGGGGGACGACCACGCAATTGGGCAGCGACAGCAGCGGATCATCGGCCGCCGGCGGCTCGGGATCGGTGACGTCGAGGCCGGCGGCGAAGATCTCGCCATTGGAGAGGGCGTCGTGAAGATCCTCGCTGACGTGCAGCGGGCCGCGGGCCGAGTTGATGAACACAGCGGTCGACTTCATCTTGCCGAACGCGATGGTGTTGAACATGCCGACGGTGGTGTCGTTGAGGTCGACGTGGACCGTAACGAAGTCGGACTCGGCCAGCAGCGTGTCGAGATCGACCTGCCGCGCTCCCAGTTCCGCCTCGGCCGCCTCGTTGGTGTACCGGTCGTGGTAGAGCACCTCCATGCCCCAACCGCCGTGGCATCTTTTGGCCATCGCAAACCCGATTCGCCCCATGCCGACGATGCCGATGGTCTTCCCACAAAGGTCCAGTCCGACGTGCCCCCGCGGTTCCCATGTCTTCCACTCACCACCGCGGACGTAGTCGGCGGCCTCGACGATCCGGCGTGCCGCGGTGATCAACAGGGTGAAGGCCATGTCGGCGGTGGCGTCGGTCAGCACACCGGGCGTGTGGCCCACGCGAATGCCTCTGCGAGTTGCCTCGAGGACGTCGATGTTGTTGAAGCCGACGGCGTAGTTGCTGACGACGGTCAACTGGTTGCCGGCTGCTTCGAAGAACTCGGCATCGACGTCCTCGGTCAGCAGGCTGAGCACTCCGTGGCAGCCGGCGATTTTTTCGAGCAGCAGGTCCCGAGACGGCGGCAGCGGCTCGGTCCAGATCTCGGCGTCACAGGCGGCCTGGACGATTTCCAGTCCAGCGTCTGGGATGTAGCGTGTGACAAAAACTCGGTGCTTGGCGTCGGATGACATCGGGGCAACTCCCGAGCAAGGCGGCGTGGACGAGTCCGGTGTCGACTCCATTCACCTCCTGCGTGACATCCTCAAGGTGGGGCGGGGTTGATGTCACGGCCCGGCGGGTGCGGCCTGCCTGCCGCGTGGGCACTTCCAGTCTAATCGGGCCGGCGGGCCGCTGGCAATCATCACATTCGTTAACGCCCGTCGCGAATCATCTCGCGGGCCGCGTTGCGACCGCAGGCCCCCATCACGCCACCACCGGGGTGAGTGGCACTGCCGCAGAGGTAGAGGCCGTCCAGGGGAGTGCGGTGGTCGGCCCAGCCAGGGACCGGACGCAGGTTGAACAGCTGGTGCAACGGCATCGCTCCCTGGAAGATGTTGCCCCCGGTCAGGCCGAAGGTCCGTTCGAGGTCGACCGGCGAGAGGACCTGGTGGTGGAGGATCGAATCGGGGACGTTTGGTGCGTAGCGGGCGATCTCGGCCAGGCAGCGATCCAACAGCGTCTCTCGGGCGTTGTCGTCCCACGGTCCGTCGGCGAGATGGTAGGGAGCGTACTGGACGAACAGCGACAGCACATGCTGGCCGCGGGGGGCCAGTGTCGTGTCGACCGAACTGGGGATGGTCATTTCGACGATGGGCCGATCGGAGATCCGACCCTGCCGGGCGTCGTCGTAGGCTGTTTCGAGGTATTCGCAGCCGGTGCCGATGTGGATCGTGCCGCGATGTTGCGGACCCGGTTGGTCGTGTCCGGGATAACACAGAAAATCGGGCAGTTGGCTGACGGCGAGATTGATCTTGGCACTGGCACTCGCGTAGTCGATGCGGTCGACGGCACGGACGAATCCGTCGGGGAGTGCCGATTCGGAGACCAGCCGACGGAAGGTCTGGTGCGCGTCGATGTTGCTGGCGACTCGACGGGCGGCGATCGAGGTGCCGTCGACGACCACCCCGGTCACCCTGGTGCCGTCGGTCTCGATCTGCTCCACCGTGCACCCGGTACGGATTTCGACACCCCGCTCGGTCGCCGCGGCGGCCAGTGCATTGGAGAGACCACCCATGCCCCCCTCGACGTAGCCCCAGACTCCACGGGCTCCACCGGCCGATCCCATCACGTGGTGCAGAAGCACGTAGCCGGTGCCCGGAGCCGAGATCGGTTGGAACGTGCCGATGATCGCATCGGTTGCGAGCGTGCTCTTGAGCACGTCCGATTCGAACCAGCGGTCGAGAATCGGTCGTGCGGCCCCGGTCAGCAACTCGATCGCCTCGGGCAGATCCTCGCCCAGATCTCCCAGGGCCTGGTAAAGCGACCAGGCCGAGCCGGCATCCCGGATCTTCGAGAAGACTCCTCGTCGACGCCATGACTTGGGCAGGGGCAGCAGGCTGGGGGCCGGGCGGGACAACATGGGTTCGAGTCGCTCGGCGATTCGTTCGAGCAGTGCTTCGTAACGGGGAAACGCCTCGGCGTCGGATTCGGAGAACTTGGCGATCTCGCGACGGTTGGATTTGCCATCGGGCCCTAGCAGCAACCAGCGGCCGTCTTCGGTCGGGGTGAACGACGACGGGTTGCGAGGCAGCACGCGGTAACCGTGTCGGGCGAGTTCGAGATCGCGTTCGATTTCGGGCAGCAGCAGGCTGACGACATAGCTGGCCGTCGACACCTTGAAGCCGGGCCAGGGTTCATCGGTCACGCACGCGCCGCCGACGACGTCCCGTCGTTCGAGCACCAACACTCGCCAGCCCGCGTCGGCGAGGCCGGCTGCACAGACCAGGCCGTTGTGGCCAGCGCCGATGATCACGCAGTCAAATGCGGTCGTCATGACCGGCCTCGGCCAGAGTCATCGCCTCGATGTCGTCGCCGAATCCCCCGTCGTCCTCGACCCAGGCCACCTCGCGACCCAGGCGGTGGGCAAGATTGCCCAGGTGACAGAGCGTACTGCTGGTGGCGCCGGTGGCGATGTCGGCGTGGGGCAATTCCCTGGAGCGAAGGCAATCGATGAAGTTCGCCAGGTGATCGTCGTCAACGCGGTGACCGTTGCCGACGGGTGCCTCGCTGCGACCGTAGATCTTGTAACCGCCGCGGTCGATGACCAGCGTTCCCAGTTCTCCGTAGAACGCGGTTCCCTCGCTGCGGCCCTCGGGGCCGCGAGTGCTCCACAGCCGGTGCTCCCACGCGATGGTAGCGTCGGGGTAGTCGAACTGGACGCAGAGCGTGTCGGGGGTCTGGCGGTCGTCCTGGAAATGGTAGATGCCCCCGCTGGCCGAGACGCGTGCGGGCAGTTCCAGACCGAGCCCCCAGCGGGCGGTATCGAGAGTGTGAACGCCGTAGCGACCCAGGGCCCCGGTGCCGAAATCCCAGAACCATTGCCAGCTGCCGTGGAACCGGGTCGGATGAAATGGGCGTTCGGCGGCAGCACCCAGCCAGGCGGCGTAGTCGACTCCGGGAGGGGCATCGGTTTCGGACCGCGTGCCGATCGACTTGCCGCGGTGCACTGTCCAGGCGCGTGCCAGTCGCACTCGACCGATTTCACCGGCGTGCAGCAGGTCGATGGCCTCGCGGAAGTGGTGGCCGCTGCGTTGCTGGAGACCGCACTGGATCACGCGTCCGGTTGAGCGGGCCGTTTCGATCATGGCTCGCGATTCTGAGATGGTGCGAGACACCGGAGCCTCGACGAAGACATCCTTGCCGGCCAGGCAGGCCAGTTGGGTCATCGTTGCGTGATGGTGATCGGGCGTGGCGATCACCACGGCATCGAGATCATCCCGGTCGATCACGCGACGAAAGTCCGAGAGGTGTTCGGGGGCGAATCCCTGTGCGTCGACGATGCGGGGCGCGGCGGTTGCCAGCACGTTGGGGTCGACGTCGCAGAGCACCGGAACGTCGGTGTCGCTGCGGGCGGCGAGCCGCGTGGCGAGTTCGAGTCCACGGCGGCGGGTGCCGATCACCGCGACGGCGATTCGCTCGTTGGGTGACGCCGATGTCCTGCCCGAGGCCAGCGTGACCACCCCGGCCGCGGCAACCCCGGCCACCGCAGCGTTCTTGGCGCTGTGACCGAGAAACTCGCGGCGACTCAGGTCGTCCTGATCAGGTGGGGCCGGTGGCGTCGACTGGGTGGACATGCAGCCAGTGTAGCAATGCCATTCGGGGGGCCGCCAGTGGCGATCGTTGCGACGGATCTTGACACCCGTTGGGGATTGTGAGACGACTCCGTCGGTGGCCGGGTTCTCGTACCGGAAAAGGAGTTCGAACCGATGGACGGATTGAGGCGGACCATACGCCGTTGCCTGGGTCTGGGCGGGATCCTGTTGGCCACGCTGTTGATCTCAGCCGGTCTGCTCGCGGTGTTCTCGGCTGCCGGAGATCGGGTGGTCGAGAAGGTAATGACGGTGATTTCCGCGGTGTCGTTGCTGGCCGTACTCGTCGACGGCGTCGTGTTGCTGGTCGCTGTCGGTTTGGTTGCGAGCGGCTCGACCGAGGATCCGTAGCCGGTCGGCCTCTCAATCCCAGTCCAGCGGAGCCTGCCAGGCCCGCTTGAGATCGGCCAGCGACGAGTCGACCAGTGTGCCGCCGTGGTCGCCGAGGATTTCCAGACGATCACCGTCATTGGTGGTTCCCACGTGGACCACCGGCTGCCCGTCGATCGCTTCGCGGAACGCCGGCTCGCAGTCCCCGGTCACCTCGACCAGGAACCGTGTTGGACTTTCCGAGAACAACAACTCGCCGCTCGAGAGTCCCGGAGACACCGCGGCGAGTTCGGCCAGGTCGAGCGAAACGCCGACCCCGCCGGCGAAGGCCATCTCGGCGGTCGCCACCGCGAGGCCGCCCTCGCTGAGGTCGTGGCAACTGCGGATCGACCTGGAGCCGATGGCGGCGTGGAGCCGGACGAGCCGTTCGGGGGCGGTGTCGAGGTCGACTCGTGGGACCGTTCCACCGGTGAGCGAGTTGACCAGCGCGATGTGGCTTCCGCCGAGTTCCTTGAGAGTGTGTCCGACCAGGAACAGCCGGTTGCCGGCCTGCTTGAGGTCCATCGAGACGACTTGCGAAATGTCCTCGACCTGGCCCAGGGCGCTGATCAACAGGGTCGAGGGGATGGCGAGATGATTTCGCTGTCCGGATTCGTCATCCCAGGCGAACTCGTTGTTCAAGCTGTCCTTGCCGCTGATGAACGGTGTGCCGAAGGCGACGGCGGCGTCGTAGCAGCCCAGTGCCGCGCGGACCAGTGTTCCCAGCGTCTCGGGGCGTTCGGTGTTGCCCCAGCAGAAGTTGTCGAGGATCGCGATCCGTGTCGGGTCGGCGCCGGTCGCGACGCAGTTCCTCAGGGCCTCGTCGATCGCCGCGATTGCCATCCAGTAGGGGTCGAGATCACCGTAGTGGGGGTTGATTCCGCAGGAGACGACCAGGCCGCGGGTGGATTCGAGATCCGGGCGGACGACCGCGGCGTCGGACGGGCCGTCGTCGGCGGCACCGACGAGCGGTTTCAACACGCTGCCGGCCTGCACCTCGTGGTCGTACTGCCGGATCACCCACTCCTTGCTGCAGACGTTCAGCGATCCGAGTACCGCCAGCAGGTCGTCGTCCCAGCGGTCCCGAGGGGGCAGTTCGAGCGGTTCCTCGGGCGGGGGCTTGTAGACGGCCTCGCGGATGACCGGCGGTCGGCCGTCGTGAAGGAACTTCATGGTGATGTCGCCGACGAGCGTCTCGTTGTATTTCAGCACCAGGCGACCGGTGTCCTGGAATTCGCCGATCACTGCCGCTTCCACACCCTCCGAATCGCACAGCGAGTGGAACTCATCCCAGTTCTCCGGCGGTACGGCGAGCACCATCCGTTCCTGGGCTTCGGAGATCCAGATCTCGGTGTAGGAGAGGCCCTCGTATTTCAGTGGAGCGCGGTCCAGCCAGACCTCCACCCCCAGTTCCTCCCCCATCTCGCCGACGGCACTGCTGAAGCCGCCGGCTCCGCAATCAGTGATCGCCGTGTAGAGTCCCCGATCGCGGGCCTCGAGCACCACGTCAACGACCATCTTCTCGGTGATCGCGTTCCCGATCTGGACCGCGCCGCCGGAGAGTTCCTCGCTCCCGTCGGTCAACTCGGCCGACGAGAAGGTGGCACCGTGAATCCCGTCACGGCCGGTCCGGCCGCCGACGGTCACGACCAGGTCTCCGGGACGAGCGGCCTTGGTCGACAGTCCGACCGGGATCGTGGCCACGTTGCCGCAGAAGACCAGTGGATTGCCCAGGAAGCGGTCGTCGAAGCAGATGGCTCCATTGACCGTGGGGATGCCCATCCGGTTGCCGTAGTCACGGACACCCGAGACCACTCCACGCATCACGCCACGCGGATGCAGCACTCCCGGCGGCAGTTCTTCGACGGGCGTATCCGGCCGCGCGAAGCAGAAGACGTCGGTATTGCAGACCGGTCGTGCACCCATCCCGGTGCCCAGCGGGTCGCGGATCACGCCGCCGAGCCCCGTGTTGGCTCCGCCGTAGGGCTCAAGCGCCGAGGGGTGATTGTGTGTCTCGACCTTGAAGCAGACATCGAGCGTGTCGTGGAACGTCACGATCCCGGCATTGTCGCGAAAAACGCTGACGCACCAGTCGTCGTCCCCGAGCCGTTCACGGATCACAGTTGTCGCTTCGAAGATGGTCTCCTTGAGCATCTGGTCGAAGTGCCGTTCGGTTGATTCGTCGCGGTAGTGGATCCGGCCGCCGAGCGTCTTGTGCGAGCAGTGTTCGCTCCATGTCTGTGCGACTGTTTCGAGTTCGATGTCGGTGGGGTCGCGATCGAGCGAGATGAAGTGATCGCGTATGGTCCGCATCTCCTCGAGCGAGAGGTAGAGTTGCCCGTCCCGGCTTTGCTGTTGGAGTGCGTCGTCGTCCATGTCCCGGAGTGCGACATTCTGGAGTTCGAACGTGTAGTTGCTGCCCAGGGCGATCGAGTCCATCAACAGGGGACCCTCGACGATGTGTTCGATCGCGTCGTTGGCCAGTACCCGTTCGGCCAGGCGAGCCAGGTCGGTTGCCGAGGCGTCGGGGTTGATGCGGTACTTGCGGCAGGTGGCAACCGCTTCGACGGGCAAGCCGAGTTCTCCCAGGGCCTTCAGTGTGCTCTGCGCGACGTTGTCGGTGACGCCGGGCTTGAAGAGAACGTTGAGCAGTTGGTCGTCGTCGTCGGCCACGGAATCGAGGGATCCGTCGAGTGAGCGGATGGCGTGGTCCTCGACGATGGCATCGACCAGCAGGCTGCCGGCGGTCTCGGCCACCCGGGCGCTGTCGGCGTCGGTCTGGATCAGGAAGCTTCTCGAGGCATGGACATCACGGACGGTGGTGATGCCCAGGTCGCGGCCGGCCGAGATCACTCGGGCCGCCTCGCGGTCGGCTTCGTTGGCCGAGGGTCGGACTTCGATTTCCCAGAGCATGCCATCCCTGGACGGGTCGGGGTCGGGGTCGGTCGTGACGGCGGGTCGGGAGCAGCTCCCGGCTCAACCCAGTCCGTCGCGTTTTCTTTTGGCCTCTTCGAGCAGCTTTTGCAAGGCGCAACCGTCGTCGTGTGCGAGTCCGTCGGAGAATTCTTCGAGCCGGACCTGGAACCGGGCCAGCGCGGTTGCGATGGCCGTCGAGTTGTGTTGGAAGATCGGGAGCCACAGTGCCGGGTCGCCGGAGGCGATTCGGGTGGTGTCCCGCAGCCCGGTGGCCGACAGTTCGATGTCCTTGTCAGACAGCGAGCCGACCAACACGGCGGCGATCAGGTGCGGCAGGTGGCTGGTACGGGCCAGTGTCTGGTCGTGCTCGTCCGGTGTGCGATGGATCACGACGGCACCCAGTGCCGTCCAGAAGTTGTCGAGCCGTGCCGTGTCAGACGGGTTGGCGGTCGGCTGCGGCGTCACGACACAGACCTTTCGGTCGAACAGGTCAGCATCGGCGTGTTCGAAGCCCTGGCGCGTCGAGCCGGCCAGCGGATGAGACCCGATGAACGCAGGGCCACTGACTCCGTCCAGGTCGGCGAGTTCCTGGCACAGGATCCGCTTGGTGCTGCCCGCATCGGTCACCAACGACGTCCCGGACATCACTTCGACCAGGGCGCGGACATCGCCGGCGATCCGGTTGACCGGAGTGCAGACGACGGCGAGATCCGCATCCGCAGCTGCGGTGACGTCGGTTGATCCCTCGTCGATCAGGCCGGCATCGACTGCGCCGGCCAGTCGTGTCTCGGTTCGCCCAATGCCGACAATCCGACCGGCGACGTGCTGTCGCCGCGCGGCGGCGGCGATCGAACCGCCGATCATCCCCACGCCCGTGATGGCGAGGGTGCCCAGGAGCGGCTCGGACGTTGCGGACGATTTGGACATCAGCCTGTCGAGAAGGGGTGACGTGGATCAGCCTCCGGATCCTAACCAACCAAACCGACTGGTGACAGCGGCGGGCATTCGACGTTGAATCGCCGGATGCCTGGTGTTCAAAGCAATCCGGGAATCGGGTTGCCCTCGCAGTAGGCCATCGGTCGGCCGATCGGAGTGATCATCTCCTTGTCGTGTTCGACTCCCATCCGAGAGAGAATGGTGGCGAACAGATCGGCGATTTCGACCGGCTGAGTCGGCTTGCGAGTTCGGCCGGTGGGATCGGTCGCACCCAGCACACGGCCGGATGCCAGGCCACCGCCCCCGACCAGGCAACTGAAGCCATGAGGCCAGTGGTCACGTCCCTCGAGCGGATTGACCGACGGCGTGCGGCCGAACTCACCCAGCACCAGGACGATGGTCGAATCGAGCAGGTCGTGTTGCTTGAGGTCGGTGATCAGGGCGAAGAGTGCCGGGTCGAGGATTCCGGCCTGTTCGCGGTGACCTTCGAAGTTGTTGGCGTGAGTGTCCCAGCCCGGCAGGGTCACCTCGATGGCTCGAACACCGGCTTGGACAAGCCGACGCGCGACCAGGCAGCCTCGTCCGAAACGGCTGTCGCCGTAGAGGTCGATGGTCGACTGGGACTCGTCGTCGAGATCGAGTTGAAACGCGTTGAGTTGGTCGGCGGTCATCATGGTCAGGGCACGGTCGACCATCAGGCGGTGCTGGGTGGCCCGGGCGGCGACGATACGACCTCGGCTGAACGTGCGGCTGACGACGTCGAGTCCGGCCAGTCTTCGTCGCTGGCGGGTGTCGTCGACCCGCGAGGCAATGTTCCTCAGGCGGCCACCGGGGTCGTAGATCTTGTAGGCGTCGTACTGGGCTCCCAGGAAACCTCCCCGGGCTGGTCGCTGGCCCCCTCCCAGCGAGACGTGCTGTGGGATCTCGATCTCGGCGTTCCAGCGTTCTTTGGCGAGGATCGCGCCGACGGAGGGGTGGGTCAGGGTCTGGTCGGGGCGGTAGCCGGTTTTGACCAGGTAGACACCTCGCTCGTGATCGCCCTCGCGTGAAACCAGCGAGCGGACGACCGAGAGCTCGTTGATCACCTCGGCCGTCTGCGGGTAGTCGGCGGCGATCTTCAGTTTCGGCAGGCGGGTGGCAATCGCCTTGGTCGGTCCGCCGATGCCGTGGTCGGGGTGAGGATCCCAGGTCTCGAGTTGGCTTGGACCGCCGGCCAGGAAGAGCGTGATCAGGGAGGTGGGCCGTTCGGGACCCCGTCGCCTCGCGGCTCGGGATTCGAGTGTGGGCAGGGTGAATCCGAGTCCGAGTGTCGCCAGGATCCGCTCGAGCCAGCGGCGACGATCGGTCAATTGCGGTGTGATCATGACGGACATGGCGCTAGTGGTTCCAGGAGAATTCGGGCGAGTTGAACAGGACCCAGAAGATGTCCTCGACGGCCTGTTCGCGTTGTTGACCACGAGTGTCGGTCAGCCACTTGCCCAGAACGTCCGATTCTTCGCCGACCGGACGGCGTCCCAGGCAGACCTCGAAGCAGGTCCTCAGGCACAACGCGTTGTCTTCGACCGTGGCTCGGGCGATCGCCGTGGTGGCACTGAAGAGACCGGGTTGGATCAGTTCGCGAGCCAACTGGCCGTTCATCCGCAACAACGCCTGGGGAATCGTCCCGGTCTGCTCGGACAACTCGTCGTCGCCCAGGTCACCGTACTCCTGTACGAAATTCTGTTCGCCGAAGAATCGCCGGGCGCGTGTGAAGAGGTGAGAGTGTCGGTCGATGGTCTTGATCGAGCCGGCCTGGAGCATCGCACCGATGACCTGTTCGGGTCGCAGGCGGATCAGTGGAAAGATCGCCCACGCCTCCTCCTGTCGTCGCAGTTCCTCGGGCGAAAGGTCAGCAGGTGCGGACCGCCGAGTCTGGGGACTGGGGCGTGAATCCAGGCGAAAGGGGCGGCTGGCGGCGATCACGTGCACCAGCCACTTGAGGCTGCGACGGTGGTCGCGGAAGTCGCGGGCGATCAGGTCCAGCGGCTCGGTGGTCGGCTCCCCCGGATCGGGCAGGTCGTCGACGGGCGAATGGAAGGGGCGACCAAACATCAGGCCCCAGACGCGGTTGACGATCGCCCGGTCGAATCGCCTGTTCCGCTCGTCGGTCAGCCAGGCGGCCAACCGCTGGCGGGCTGTCCCCTTGTCGGGGAGCCACTCACTGCCGAAGGGCACCGCGGGCGCGACCACTCGCGGTGTGTCGTCGGGGTGATCGGTCACCCGGAAGCGGCGATCGCTGTCGTCGTCGACACCCAGAGCGGTGAAGCGGACGGGAGAGAAGAAGGCCGCCAGGCCCTCGAAATGGGCCTGTTTCCATCGGGGGTCGAAGAAGTGGTCGTGGCACTGCGCACAGTCAATTCGTTGACCGAGAAAGACACGGATCGATCGTCCAGCCAGTTGCTCCTCGTCGATCTCCTCGTCGATCTGTGCGATCGTGATGAAGTTGGTCTGGGGATCACCGGTCGGCAGACCGTGGCCGCTGATCAGGTCGGTGACGATGCGATCCCACGGTCGGTTGGCTGCGATTTGCTCGGCCAGCCACGCATGAAACCGGTCCCGGCGGAAGGCCAGGAAGGGCCCCTCGTCGGATCCGACCAGGGCCCGACCCAGTCGCTCGGACAGGTAGGTCGGGCAGCGACTGTCGGACAGAAGTCTCTGTGTCCACCGCTCGATTTTCAGGGAGCCGCCGTCAGCGTCGAACTGTCGGACCTCCTCGAGTGAAGGAACAGTGCCGTGGAGGGCCAGCGAGAGTCGCCGGAGGATGGCCAGGGGTTCGGCCGCGGTCGCCGGCGTGATCTGCTCGTCGGTCCATCGCGTCTCGAACCACTGGTCGAGTCGCCTGGTGGTTGGTTGGACGGCAAATTGCTTCGACACCTTGTTCGGTGTCGAGTTGTCCGCGGGTTTGCGACCGGAGATGACCTGGACCAGCGCCAGCAACGCGGCGACGACCATCAGCAGTGGAACCAGTCGACGGAGAACTCTCATGTGTCCATTCTTCCGCCTTTGTTACGCACTGGCAAGACGATCTCCTGCTGTCGGTTCCGGCCGACGACGAGGTCGCCGTTGACTGGTCTGGCCGTTCCGGGGAGCCAGAGAGTAGAAATAAGGGGGGAGGCGATTGCCGTGCCCGTTGACTTGAGCCTTGGATCCGGCGTCGTGAAACCACAGGCCCCGCCGACGTCGGCTCAATCATCTGCACCGGCTGCGATGGCCGAGGGCCTGGTGTTGTTGCCCGAGGACACGCTGGGCGAGGTGCTTCGGTGTCCCAATCTCCTGGGGCATCCGCTGCGGGCGACTGCCTGGCTGGTCCGCATGCTGTTCGGGCTGTTCAGCCTGACATTGCTGTTGGCGGTGATCGCGGCGGTTCCGGTGGTCAACATTCTGGCCCTGGGGTACCTGCTGGAGGTCGAAGGGCGGATGGGGCGAACCGGCAGGTTGCGGTTCGCGTTCCCGTTGCTGGAGATCGCCCCGCGGTTCGGGGCGATCGTGGTGGGTTTGTCGGCCTGGCTGATCCCGATCTGGATCCTGACCAAGGTGCTGGCCGACTACCGCCTGATTGCTCCAACGAGCGACGAGACGGAGGCCCTGGGATGGACACATTCGGTTGCCGTCGTACTGGTGACCATGCACCTGCTGCTGGCATTGGCACGCGGGGGCAGCCTGGGGTGTTTCTTCCGGCCGTTGAAGAACCTGCTGTGGCTGATCAGTCAATTGCGGCGGGGCGGATATTTCGAGCGTGCCGAGAGACACGTCCGGGAGTTCGTCTTCGAGATGCGGATAGGTCACCATTTCTGGCTGGGGCTGCGAGGCCTGGTGGGGGGGCTGGCCTGGCTGGTGATTCCCACTGCCCTGTTCGGGGTCTACAGCCAGGTTGACCAGATCGGCCAACTGCTGGTGACCCTGGTGGGGGGCATGATGCTGGTGCTGGTATTGGCGTGGGTGCCGTTCCTGCAGGCGCGGCTGGCGACCGAGAACCGGATGCGGGCAATGTTCGAACTGGGGGCAGTTCGCGAGCTGTTCTGCCGATCGCCGTTGTGCTGGTTCATCGTGATCACGCTCACCTCCGCCCTGTCTTTGCCCCTGTACCTGTTCAAGATTTACCTGTTGCCCTCCGACGCGATGTGGATGACGACCCTGGCGTTCATCGTGACAATCTACCCGGCACGTTTGCTGACCGGCTGGGCCTACCACCGTGCGTCGAAACGACCTCGGCGGTCGTTCTGGATGTGGCGTTGGTTGTGGCGGTTGATGATGCTGCCGTTGTTGAGCTTCTACGTGTTCCTGCTGTTCTTCACGCCGTTGTTCAGCGAGCACGGCAAGCGGGTGTTGTTCGAGCACCATCTGTTGCTGCTGCCGGCGCCATTCTAGTGTTGGTGAGTCGGCTCGCACTCTGCCGGTAGCGAACCGGATGTGGATTATCTATCATCGGCGGGTTCAGCGTGGTGCAGCGGATTTTCGGTTGCTGCACGGGATCTCCGGCAACTTCGCTTCTAACAGCAAGAACCGACAGCGATGGTCGATGTAACGACGCAGAATATCCGCAACGTGGCACTGATCGGGCACGGGGCGACGGGCAAGACGACTCTCGCCGACCTGTTCCTGTTCAAAACCGGCGTGGCGACTCGGGCCGGATCGGTCGACGACGGCAGCAGCCTGCTCGACACCGACGACGAGGAGAAGGGTCGGAAGTCCAGCATCACCTCATCGGTTATCCAGTTTGATCACGGCGGCAAGCGGTTGCAGGTAATCGACACGCCGGGGTTCCCCGATTTCATCGGCCAGATGGTCGGCGCCCTGTCGGCGGTCGAGACCGCCGTGGTGGTGATCAGCGCGGGGGCCGGGATCGAGGTCAACACGCGTCGGGCGTTCAATGCCGCCGGTGACGCCGGGGTAGGCCGGATGATCCTGATCAACAAGTGCGACATGGACAACGTGCAGTTCGATGAACTTGTCGGCGAGATTCAGGAGACATTCGGGCACAGTTGTGTTCCGCTGAGCGTGCCGGTTGGTATCGGGGGCGATTTCTCGGGGGTGGTCAGCACGCTTGACGTGCCGGAGGATGTCCCCGGTGGTGTCGAGATGGATCCGGTTGAGGTCAACCAATCGTTGATGGACGCGATCGTCGAGGCCGATGAGGACCTGATGGAGCGGTATCTTGAGGGTGAAGAACTCTCGGAGGCCGAACTGTCAGGCGGCGTCAGCACCGCGATTGCCGCGGGCACCCTGATTCCGATCTTCTGTGCCAGTTCGAAGTCCGACATCGGTGTCGACGATTTCCTGGATGCCCTGGCCAACTGCTCCTTGGCACCCGGCGACATTTCCCGATCGATGAGTTCCGGCGGTGAGGAGTTGGCAGTCGATGCCGATGGGGGCGCGCTGGTGGGGCAGGTCTTCAAGACCCGGATCGACCCGTTCGTGTCGAAGATGAGCTTCATCCGGGTCTTCTCCGGGACCCTGAAAAAGGACTCATTGGTCCACGTCCACCGCTTGGGCAAGCCGGTCAAGATCGGCCAGTTGCTCTCGGTCAACGGGGCCGAGCAGGAGAACATCGACCAGGCGGTGGCTGGCCAGATCGTGGTGCTGGTCAAGATGGAAGACCTGAAGGTCTCCGACACCCTCGCCGACGATGGCGGAACCGAGCTTCCGGTGATCGAGTTTCCTCAGCCGATGGTGGGGTTGGCCGTCGAGCCCAAGAGCCAGGCCGACCAGACGAAAATCTCGGCCGCGTTGCAGAAGATCGAGGACGAGGACCCGACGTTCCGGGTGGACCGCGAAGCCCAGACCAAGGAGATGGTCATGAAGGGCATGAGCGAGCTGCACCTGCAGGTGATTGAGAACCGGATGGCCAGTCGAGACAAGGTCGAGGTGATCACCCGCGCTCCGAAGATCCCCTACCGCGAAACGGTCAGCGGGTCGAGCGAGGGCAGTTATCGTCACAAGAAGCAGACCGGTGGTGCCGGCCAGTTCGCCGAAGTTCATTTCAAGGTCGCCAGCCTGATGCAGGAGTTCGGCGAGCCGGACGAGTTCTTCGTGAAGGCGAACTTCGAGAACCTGAGAAACTTCAGTTACGACGACAAACACAACTTCTGCTTCATCGACCGCGTGACCGGCGGTTCGGTTCCGAACAACTTCATTCCAGCCATCGAGAAGGGGATTCGCGAACGGATGGAACAGGGAGTGATCGCCGGGTTTCAGGTGCAGGACTGCACCTGCGAGCTGTTTTTCGGGAAGGATCACCCGGTTGACAGCAACGAGACGGCGTTCAAGACTGCCGCGAACCGGTGTTTCCGCGAGGTGTTTCAGCAGGCCAAGCCGGTCCTGCTCGAGCCGATCGTGCGACTGGAAATCACCGTGCCCGATGCGCACCTGGGTGACATCACCAGCGACCTGAACACCCGGCGGGGGCGTATGGAGGGAATGGACAATGCCGGCGGCGGCTTTCAGGTGGTCAAGGCGAAGGTGCCGTTGTCCGAAGTGACCACCTATGCGAGGTCGCTCTCGAGCATGACCGGCGGGCAGGGGTCCTACACCTACGAACTCAGCCACTACGAGCCGGTGCCGCCCCAGGAGCAGGGCAAAATCGTTGCCGCTTCGAAGAAGAAGCAGGACAAAGACGAGGACGAGTAGGGCGGGCGACTTAGGGTCTCACTTCCGCTTTCGTCGTCTCCGCATGATCGAGCGCTGCCAGGTCGCGAGTTGGTGCTCGATGGCCCGGGGAGTCAGTCCCTCGGCCGACCTGGGTCGCGACGGGGTCGGGCGGCGATCGATTTCCTGTTCGAGCTTCTGCAGCCACGGCGGCACATCGATTCCCGAGCCGTGTGTCTCGTCGAGGTACCGGTCGACTTCGACCTGCAACTGGGCGAAGGCTGCCGAAGGAAACCGTTGGATCCGGGCGTCGGCGCGAGCCGCCTCGACCAGCGCTCTCATGCGGTTGACTGCCAGTGGCCGCAGGAAACGCTCGGCCAATCGGTCGGCCAGTCCGGGTAGCCGCATTCCCCAAAGCGATTCGAGTTCGGCGAGTTTTTCGAGATGAGCGTCGGCGTGTTGACGAACTCCTTGGCCGCAGAGTTCCTCCCACGCGGTGGCCAGCCACGGTCGCGGACCCTGTGACAGCACCTCGTGAGCGATCTCCGACGGGGCGAAGTTCCACGCATCGCGTTCGTAGGCGGCCTCGAGTCGGAGGAAGTCGAGCAGGCAGTGGATCTTGTCGCCGTAGTCCGACTGGGTGGTCGTGGTGTTGTATTCGATGAAGCGGTAGTAGCGGTCGATGATCGTCTGGTAGATCACCTGGAGGATGTGCGCGGCTTGTTCCCGATCGAGTTCTCCGGCTTGCAGGTCGTTGACCAGTTGACTCTCGCTCAGCGGATCCTCGGCCGCTTCGGATTCGAGATGTTCCAGCAGCCAGTCGGTGCCCTGGTGCAGGATCGTGCGGACGTGCCCGAGAGTCAGCTTGGGAGCGGCGAAAAGTTCGCTGCCGTAGTTCGCGACGAATTCTCGGACATCCTCCCAGATCTCCTCGGGCTCGATCGCCTCGGCGGCGGCCAGCCTTGTCCGGCTGCTGTGCCGCAGCCATGGGATCTGGAAGCGATCGACCAACTGCCCGAAGATCCGCAGCAGGCCCTGGTCCCGATCGAGACCCGAGCGGGAGGTCCTGTGATCGGGTCGCCGATCACGGTGTGAGCGGCGGGGCCGGGGACGCTTGGTCCGTGGCGGGGTTCCGGGCAGATCGCGGCGGGCGGAACGGGTGTGTTGGTGGGGCCAGTCGTGGGCGGAGTGACAGACGGCCTCGAGGGTGTGCCGAAGTGCCAGGCGGAACAGGCGGTCGAACTCGGTCACCGCCGCACCCTCCGGACGCGAGGTCCGCTCCATGCGGTAGGCGGTTCGTAGCACCTGGGAGGTTTCCCGCAGCAGCCCCAGCCTCGGCAGGTGCTCGACCAGGAACTGCAGGTCGGCATGCCGCGTGCGTGCGGCGAGCATCTGGTGGGGGTCGCCGCCGGCATCCAGTGGAACATACAGCAGTGGTTGGCGGGCCAGCCGACGCAGCACCACCGGCAGAGCTTGGCGGATGGTCGCGGTGTCACCGTGGATCACCGCGCCGGTCAAGAGTCGCCACAGGCGGTGTGCGCGGCGGTCGCTGTCAGTGGTTCCGGTGGGCAGGAGTCCTCGCAACATCAACTCGGCCCGTCTCGCCTGCACGTGGACGGCCATCACCAGTTGGAGCAGTTCGTACTTGGTCTGAAGCTGGATGTCGAATTCGATGCCCGAGTCGGAGCGGGCCGAGGGTGTGGGGATCGGGTGTTGCCAGATCGCATCGAGCAGCCCGAGCAGTTCCTCCTGCACGGTGCGAGCGTGCTCGGTCCAGCCCCGGGCCTTGTCGGGATCGAGGTCCGGCAGCAGAGGGGCACCGGCAACCAGTTGCTGCCACAGGCGGGCGATCGACTCGAGGAACCTCAGCCGGGGAACCAGTTCCCGGTACAACGCCTCGAACTCGGTCGCACCCGGCGAGTAACCCTCGTCGAGCAACTCGGCGTCAAAACCGTCGTCGGCGCTGTCACGGAAGGTGACCTCGTCGTAGGCGGCCGAAAACAGGGTGTCGTCCTCGGAAAGACCATCGTCGTCGTCGATCAGCCCCTCTTCGAATCCGTTATCCAGCCCGTTTTCAAAATCGTGTCCGTCACCTGGATCGTCGTCCACCTCGAACCCCTCGTCGAAAGCGTTCCCCGGCTCGTCGGTGCCCTCGTCGTCGGGCAACCCGATCGAGCCGAGGAGTTCTTCGAGCCGCGAGGGTTGTGAAGGGGTGGCCAGTTGGATCAGTTCATCGTCGAGCCGGGGGACCGACCAGTACGATTCGGCGTTGGCTTCGAGCACAGCGAAGAACCGTTCGACCAGCCGGGTGTGGTCCGGCGAGGGGCGGGTGTGGGCGGGGTCGGTGGCGAGTTCGAGCCACCGGTTGAGCAGGCCGGCGATGCTTGTCGGGCTGCTGGCCAGGTCACCGGGGACGGCCTGGTTGAGCCACTGCATCAACAGTCCCATGGTGGCCGGCAGGTCACGGCGATCGAGCAGGGCGTCGACGATCTGGGCGTAGGCGGGGCCGGGGCCGGCCTGGAAGTTGGAGAAGTCCTTGACCTGCTCGGCCCAGAAGGCCAGGTCACCGCGGGCGGCGCCGACCGATTGCCAGGTGGCCAGGACCTGGGCCGCCTGGGACGCCGACCACCAGCGGCGGACTCCCGATTCGGCGTCGAGGTCGACGACGATCGAGGCTCCGTAACCGTCCCAGTTGAGCGCGAGGGCCTGGAAGTCGTTGTTGAGTCGATTGACGAGGTCGTTGTGTCCGCGGGCGGCGGCTTCGGAGAGCGCCGTTCCGTAGGCGGCGAACAGTCTCTCCATCAACGTCAACAGGTCCTCGAGTCGCGAGTCGGGAATCACGTCCTCGCGGGCGTGAAACAGAGGGAACTGGGCCTGGAAACCGAGGTAGTTCCAGGGATCGGGCAGGGCCCCGCAGTCGATGCCGCGGTCGAGAAGATCGCGGGCCTCGGAGAGGTGTTCGAGCGATTCGAGCAGGGCGCCTCGCTCGGCGGTCATCTCCGAAGCTGTCAACGCACACTGGATCTCGCACTCGAATCGGATCGACGCCGCGGGGATCGACTCGGCCTGTTGGCGAGCCGCTTCGGGGAATCCCATCCGTGCGTAAAGCAGCGCCAGTTGGCGGTGTTGGATCTGGCGGGCACCATAACGGGCGAGGTAGAGGTTGAGTTGCTGGCGGACGTGCCCGAAGGGCTGTTGGGTCCGGGTGGCTGACTCGGCCAGCACCTCGGCCCGTTCTCCCTCGGCCAGTTGGATGTGATACTCGTAAAAGGCATCTCTCAGGCGGGCGACGACCGGCAGCAGGGTGGTCAGCGAGACGGTCGAGTCGTGGGTGTCGGGGCCGGCGCCGCTGATCGCCGAGGCCATCAGCACCGTTCCGGCCAGTACGATCGCGGTGTCCTCGAGCACCTCTGACGGATCCGCACCGTCGTCGACCATCGACCGTGTCCAGTCGATCAGCGCGTCAAGGATGACCTGCCTGAGGATAAAGCGGCGGAAGAAGCCCTTGGTATCGGTCGAGTCATGATCCCACTCGCCGAACATGTACGTCGTCCGCTTGTTGACCGGGTGCAGGTGGTCGTGGGCACGGACATCGACGGCCAGTTCGTCGAGGTGAGACGGGTCGAAGTGGGCCACCGTGAGCAGTTCGCCGGGGGTGTCCCCAAGTACCTCGATCGTGCGGGCGACCAGGTCGTGATAGGGACCGGCCGAGGCTCCCGCTTCGGCCAGGTAGATCGGCACGGGACGATAACGCTCGTTCGGGTACGGTTCGCAGAACCGATCGTTTTCGAGAACGGCCACGGGGCGGTAGCCGAGGAAGTCGTTGAGAGTGTCGAGGGCCGCCTCGAGAATCCGGGTGGTGTCGTCCCACTCGGGCCCCTGGGCGAGGACGGCTTCAAACATCTTGACCAGCAGGAACGGATGCTCCCAATCCGAGTCGGCCAGGTGAAACAGCAGGTCGGCATGGTGCAGGCGATAGAGCGGGACGAGCCCGTCGAAGACGAGTTCGAGCACAGCGTCGGCCTGTTCGCTGTCGGCGAGCACCGGGACACTCTCGTGGCCGGCAAGCGACTCGAGTGATTCGGCCAGCAGCCGTCCGACCTCCGGCCAGCAACCGACACCGCCGTGGTGGTCGCAGAGCCTGTTGAGATTGTCGGCGAAGGCGGGATGACCGGCGCCACCGGAGAGGTTGAGGTATCCGAGAATCTCCTCGATCAACCCGGGGGGCAGCTCGGCGTCGGTGGTGGTCGGACCGGGAGCGGTCATGGGTGGCGAGCCGAAAGGGCGGGACACTGCCTGATCGACCAGGACGAGTTCGACTATAGCGATCTGCTGGATATCGGACAGTGTCACCGCCGCCCCGGGCACGCGGTTGCATTCCCCAGATCCGTATGCGATTCTGCCCCGACTGCTCTCGCCGAACGCACTCCCGTTGCGGCATGTTCTGCTCGATCCGATCCGGAACCCGTGTGATGGCCGAAGAGACTCCCCCCCCGGATGGCGTGACTCCGATTCCCGATGACAACTCGGTTCCGGAATCACCGGCGCCGACGGCCGACGAGAGTCCCGGAGGGACTTTCGAAGCGCCGCGGATCGGTTCAACGGACATGCCGCCGTGGAACACCGGCGAGTTGATCGACGCGCCGAAGTTCACCAGGCGGAACTGGTTCGCGTTGCTCGGCCCGGGGCTGATCATGGGGGGGTCGGCGATCGGTGGCGGCGAGTGGCTGCTGGGGCCGAAGGTCACCGGCGTCTATGGCGGCGGCCTGCTGTGGCTGGCCACTCTCAGCATCCTCGGACAGGTGCTCTACAACATCGAGATCAGCCGCTACACGCTTTACTCGGGCGAACCAATCTTCACCGGCAAGTTCCGCATGATGCCCGGTCCCCGCTTCTGGGTGATCGCCTACCTGCTGTTCGACTTCGGCAGCGTATTTCCGTACCTGGCAGCTAATGCGGCCACTCCGGTGGCGACGCTGATCAAGGGGGGGACCGTACCTGGCCCGGACGACTTCTGGCTCATGAAGGGATTGGCCTACGCGATCTTCCTGGGGGCAATGGTCCCGCTGTTGTTCGGTGGCAAGATCTATCGGTCGTTGAAGGTCGTGATGACGTTCAAGCTTATAGTCGTCTTCGGCTTCCTGCTGTTTCTGGCGTTCGGCTACTCGAAGTTGGACACCTGGAAAGAAATCACCACAGGATTTGTCAGCTTCGGCACCGTTCCCGTGCTCCGGGGTGAAGACACCAACGGCAATCACCAGTTGGATGCTGGCGAAGACTGGGACGGTGACGGGCATTTGGACGTCGTCGAGCCCCAGATCGACAGTGATGGGGACGGCGAGTTCGACGGGTTCGATGACAAGGATGGTGACGGGTATCGGGACGGTCGCAACGTCAGCTCCATCTGGTCGATGTTCGGCAGTGAACGCGGGTTCAAGGACATCGACTTCACGATGGTCGGGTTCATTGCCGCCCTGGCGGCGATTGCCGGTTCGGGCGGACTCTCCAATACCCCCACCAGCAACTACACCCGCGACCAGGGATGGGGCATGGGGCACCACGTCGGCGCGATTCCCAGTGCCATCGGCGGTCACGACATCGAGTTGTCTCACACGGGCACTGTCTTCGAAGTGACCGAGGAATCTCTGCCCCGGTGGCGGGGATGGTACAAACACGTCGCGCGAGACCAGTTGGCCATCTGGCTCCCGTCGTGCTTTATCGGACTCGCACTGCCGGCAATGCTCTCGATCCAGTTTCTCACCTACGCCGACGCCGACAATGGCGACAGTTGGTCGATGGCGGTGATGACCGCCGAGGGCGTCAGGAACGCCGTCAGTGCCGAATCCGGTGACGGGTTGGGGGCCTTCTGCTGGTTCATGACGATCTTCTGCGGCTTCCTGGTGCTGGCCCCGACGATGTCGGCGTCGGCCGACGGTATCATCCGACGTTGGGTCGATGCCTTCTGGACGTCCAGTGCGAAACTGCGGACGATGGATCCCAAGCACATCAAGGTGGTCTACCTCCGTGTGCTCGTCTGCTATTCCATCTTCGGCTGCTTTGCCCTGTCACTCGATCCGGGCGTGCTGATCAAGTACGCCACGATGTTCTTCAACGTGGCCCTGGGCATCAGTTGCTGGCACACGGTGGCGATCAATACCACGTTGCTGCCCAAGCCGCTGCGGCCTCACATGGTGATCCGAGTTGTGATGATCCTGGCCGGTGTCTACTTCTTCATGCTGGGCTCACTGGCGGTGCTCAAGACGACCGGGTTGCTCGAGAAGCTGACCGGGTAGCGGAACGCGACGAAAGTCGGTCCAGCTTCGTCGTGTCCGGCCCGGGTTGCTCGGAATAGGCTCAATCGCGGGGTCCGGTTGCGCCGATTCTAACGAGTATACGGGCGGTCCCGGCTGCCCCGTAACGGGGCGGTCTGCGCGGTGTGGACCTCCTGGATTCACCCGGCCAGCAACCGATCAGGGACGTGATGATCAAGGATCAATCAGGACGCGACACGACACGCCGTGAGACACCGCCGGCCGGTGAGGGTGGGTCCACAGTCGGTCGATTGGCCGCTTCACCGGTCCTGTGGGGATGCCTGGCCACAGGCGGCTTCTACCTGGCGATCCCACATTCGCCAGTTGCCGCCGACCTGCTGGAGCGGTACTTCTGCGGTCACCCGCTGGAGTACGCCACGGCAACACTGTTTTTCATCGGCATGGCCGTCCTGGTGATGCGGGCCACCGCTTGCTTCCGCGACACCACAGCCTCACCGAGCGTCACTCTGCCCTCGGAAGCAGACGCGCCGCTCGAAACAGGCAGCCTGGCCCGGGCGACCGCACTGTTGAGTCTCTCGGAGGGCTGGCCGGATTGTCGTCGAGGTCATCGGCTGATCGAGTTGTGCACGTTCGTTACCAGACGCGGGGGCGGTGTGGGGCTGGCCGAGCATGGTCGCTTTCTCGCCGACCAGGCCGCCGAACGGTTGCATGAAGGTTACTCGCTGGTGCGGACCATCACCTGGGCCGTCCCGATCCTGGGATTCCTGGGCACCGTGGTCGGCATCACGATGGCCATCGCCAACGTCACTCCCGAACAACTCGATACCTCTCTCAGCGAAGTCACCGATGGTCTGGCCGTAGCCTTCGACACCACCGCGCTGGCGCTGACACTTTCTCTGCTGCTTGTTTTCGCCTCGAACGCCACTCAGAGGATCGAGCAGTCCAACCTTTCGGAAATCGAATCGTGGAGCCTCCGCGAGGTCGCACCGTTGCTGGCCGAGTCGGAAGGGGTTGGTGGCCCGTTGCGAGATGCGGAACAACAGGCGGCCCGGAAGATGCTCGCGGAGTCCGAGGCGGCGATCCGGCGGCAGGCCGATCTCTGGGAGCAATCACTCGAGGACCTTCGCCAACGCTGGGTCGATACTCTGCAGAGACAGACAACCGATTTCGAGACGACACTCAGCAAGGGACTGGATCAGGGCCTGGCTGATCACGACCGAAAGCTCGAGATGCTGCGGAACGAGTGGCTCGGGGCCTGTCACCAGGTCACCGACGGCTTGGTGACACAATCGGATCGCTTTGCCAAGTCGCTTGCCGGCGGAGTCGGTGACTGTGTTTCGGCCATCAACCGGGCCACCGATGCGGTACGAGATCAACTTGGGCAACTCCAGCACCAGGGTGAGTTGCTGTTGAAGGTGATCGAACGCGAGGAGCAACTGGCAGGACTCGAGGAGCGTCTCGCCGAGAACCTCGAGGCGGTGCGGACTGCCGAGGTCTTCGAACAGTCGTTGATGAGCCTGACGGCCGCGGCCAACCTGCTGTCGGCCCGGGCCGGTACGAAGGCAGCCTGAGAGACGTCGGCAGGCGAGGGACAAGAGACGATGAACACACGACGCGCCGCAAGCCCCGTGTCGCTGTTCCCCTTCCTGGCCGTACTGGTCTGCGCGATGGGGGCGCTGATATTCCTGTTGCTGGTCGTCACGCGACAGATTCGGGCCGAAGTGCGTGCCGAGGCGACTCAGGACGTGCGACCGGAGACCGTGGCCGAGACGCTGCTGTCACCGACGCAGGCTTCCGAGTCCCCGGTACCGTTTTCGATGATCGACGACGTTCCGCCGGTGGTTGTCGACTGGGGTCGGATGCTCGATGAGTTGACCGCACGTCACCGTGACGACGTGCGGGCGTTGGCGGAGACACGTCGCGCGGTCAGGCAAGCCGAGTTGCGGGAGGCGGAGATCGAGACGGAGTTGCGGCGGATCCAGGAGACCGGTGAGGATCATGCCACCCAACGCGGTGCACTGGCTTCGCGACTGAAACGGCTGCGGGATCGAGCCGAGACGTTGCGGCGGGACCTGGAGCGGCAGCAGAGAGAGATTCGGGAACGAAAGGCCAAGGCCGCGTCGGTCGAGAGTCGATATGCGTTTCTGCCGTTCGACAGCGTCGACGGGACACGTCGTCGGCCCATCTTCATCGAGTGTCATCCGGATCGGATTGAGTTCGCGTCGGAGAAGATCGGGCTGACGGCCAAGGATCTCGACGGATACACCCGACAGGCGAATCCGTTGCTGGCCGGAGTCCGGGCACTTGTCGGTTTCTGGTCGACCCGGAAATCCGAGCGGACCGGCGATCAGAACACCGGTGTGGAAGAACCGTACGTGCTGATGGTTGTTCGTCCGGGTGGAATCCATGCCTACTACATCGCTCGCAAATTGCTGCGACAACTCGAGACTCCGATCGGTTACGAACTGGTTCCCGAGAAGATGCCGCTGGCCTGGCCGGCCTACGACGCAGCGGCGGCGGCGGCGTGTCGTGAGGCCGTTGACCAGGCCGTGGCCCACCGTCAGGGGGCCGGATCGGACCTGGCGGGCCAGGAGCGTGGTGGCGGCTTCGGCCGGCACCGGCGGGCTCTGCTGCCGAGGCGGGGGTCGGTTGGTCCCCGGGGTTCTACCGGCCGCAGTTCCGCCGCGGCGGTTCGATCCGGTCTGACGGATGAAGAGAAAAGCGTCGAGGCGGTCGGCCGCCGAAACCCGCCAACAGGGGTGGAACGGTCCGAGGGTGGGGGCCGTCGAAATGGTGCGGAACGTATCGACCCGAAGACCCGGGGTGAGGATGGGGCCGCACTGGTAGATGGTGGTGGACGTAGCCAGGCGACCGGGGAGAAACGGACCGGCAGCGGGTCCGTGCGAAACCGGTCTGAGGTTTCAACATTCGAGTCATTGAGCGTTGGCGGGACGTCATCGGATGCCGGGTCCAGTCGCGGATCGGGCCGGGGGACCGACGGGAGTCCTCGTCAGTGGGGAATCGCCTCGTTGGGAGCGACGATCGGGTACGAACGACGGGTCGATGTGCGAGTCGAGCAGAACCGGGTGACGGTTGTCGGCCAACCTCGGATCGATGTTGTCACCAACAATCGAGACGAGTTGTCCGTCGACGACCTCAGGCGGCGAGTGATTCGTGCGGTGCAGCGAACGGCAAGGAGCTGGGGACAACCTCCAGAGAGGTTTTACTGGGTGCCGGCGATTCGGTTCGAAGTCAGTCCCGGCGGAGCTCTGCACTACGAGCGGCTCAACAGCCTGTTCCGCAGTTGGAGGCTCGCGACATCGGTCGACTACGTGCTGCCGACGGTCCCGGAACCGGCTTCGAGGCTGATCGAGGAGCCAGCTCCATGAGCCGTCGACACGGGATATCCCAGCAGGCTTCCGGCGACGACTCGTTTCTGGATATCATCGCCAACATCGTCGGAATCTTGATCATCCTGATCGTCGTGGCCGGCGTTCGAGCCAGTCGTGCCCCAGTCGAACTGTCGGAGGTGGTCACCGGGCCGGATGAACCGGAGCCTCCTCCGACCGAAGTGGTGGCCCCCCCGCTCGAATCCCAGTTTCGAGCCACGGCTCCGGGAATCATCGATCGCACCGACGAGGTGACCAGGTTGGCTGACCAGTCGGCAGAAATCCAAGACCGTCTCAGTGAGACCCTCGGGTCGTTGTCGGCCGTCCGGCGACGGACGTCGGCCAGACGTGAGGAGGTCAAGCGGGTACAGGAACAGCAGGTCGGTCGGCGGCCAGACGTGGACGCCCTGGCCCTCAAGGTCGATGCGGCACGAGGGGAAGTCGAAGATCTCGAACGAGAGCAGAACCAGGCCCGTCGGTCACTCCAGGAACTCGCCGCCACGCCCACCGACCGGGTGGTCAATGTGCCGCACCGGTTGACTCCGGTCGGTCGCACCGTCCGCGGTGCCGAGCAGCATTTTCATCTCAAGGCTGGCCGTGTGACTCTGATTCCCCTGGAGCGGCTCAAGCAGCGGGTTCGAGACCAGATGGCCCGCTACGGTCGCGTGATGTCCCGTTTCCGCAAGCACGAGGGTCAGGTCGGGCCGGTCGAGGGTTTCGTGATGGAGTACACCGTCGAGCGGCGGCCGGTGACGGTGGTCGATGAACTGCGACACGGTCGGGGAATGGTCAGGATCGGGGTGACACACTGGACGATCCGGCCCGAGCCCGAACTCGAGGCCGAACCGATCGGCCAGGCGTTATCCAGTCGCTCGAGGTACCAGACGGTCCTGAGAGCATGCGGACCGGAGACGGCGTTGACCTTCTGGGTCTACCCCGACAGTTTCACGGAAATGCGGCGGCTGCAGGCGGCGGCTCACAAGGCAGGGTTCCGGGTCGCCGCACGGCCGTTGCCTCCGGGCGTCACGATCTCGGGATCTCCCGACGGCACCCGTTCGCAGGCCCAGTAGCAGACCGCCGATTCGGGGTCGACACGACGGTCTACTACTTCTTCTTCTTGGCGGCCTTCTTGGCGGTGGGTTTGGGGGGCTGGCTGCGGAGTTGGATGACCCGATTGGGCAGCAGCGGCCCACCTCCGACAGCCCGCACCAGCAACTGGACACCGGGCAGGACGCGGGCCTCGTTTTCCAGTCCGGAAGTGATCTGGATTGTGAAGGCGGACTGTCCTGCCGGGACGACGGTCTTGCCACCCACGAAACCGGGCAATCTCTTGTCGATGATGATCTCCAGTTCGACGGGACCGCTGAAGCCGGGATCACGTTTCAGCGTGCCGCTGACCTTGTTGACGGTGTTGCTGGCCAGGGTGGTCGTCTTGGGGTCGAATGTGACGGTGACGGCATTGCGAACCGGCACCCGAAAGGGTCTCGAGAAGACTCGCCCCTGGACGGCGGTCGCATAGCCGTGAGCCAGCAGATCGCCGCGGAGTACGAACTCGATCCCGGCGGCGGGGACGTCTGCCGGCACGGCCAGCGTGATCGATACGGGCGGGCCGCCGATGGTGACCGCCTGGTTGGGCAGCACCCGGACAATCGGCCGGTTGCCCTTGCCCCGGTTCTTGGGATCGATGGGACGTCGGGGTTCGTTCGAGAGCGAGGCGATGCGGATGGCCTGGCCGTTTCGGTTTTCAGGTGCCAGGCCGCGGGCGGCGACGGTGACGCGGGCCGACTGACCACGGTAGATCGCCACGGGGATTGAGACGATTACCAGTGCCGCACCGCTGGGACGGGTCAGCCCGATCGGCAACAGGTCCTCGTGGCCGGGGACCGACTGGTTGGCCACGCGGGCGTTGCGACGCAGGATCGGCTTGGTGCCGACCGACTCACCCACCAGGCCCAGCGACCGCAGCGCAGTGGCGTCGCCGCCGGCCGACCGTGTCACGGTGATCGAAACGACTCCGGCGACCCCGGCGGCGATCGACGCCGGATGCAGTCGGACTTGTTCGTCACCGATGACTGTCAAGGCAATCGGGCCGTTATAGCCGGCCCGGTTGACCTGCAACTTGATCAGGCCCGAGCCGACTCGCGGCAGGTTCAACTGTGGTGTCTGCAGGGCCAGCGAGAAATCGGGGCGGCCGATGGGGTTGGACTGCAGGCGATACAGGAAGTGCGAACCTCCTCGGCCGTAGAGGTCACCGACGGTGACCTCTATCCGGGTGACTTTCTCGGGAACGGTGAACTCCAGACGGGGGTCACGTGATCCGGCTCGGTCCTGGCTGGTGGCCACGGATTTCCCGTCGACGAGGACCGTCAACTCGGCGTCGATCGGCGAATCGATGGCTCGTCCCGAGACACTCAGTCGCAGTTTCTGCCCCGGGTTGACGTCCAGGGCGAAGCGATCGATCTCACCGGGCTTTGAGATTCTCCCGCTGATCGCCAATGGAGCCTGCAACTTGGCTGAGAACCTGGTGTCGATCACGGTCCCCGGCTTGTCGGGTTCGACCACCTCGGTTCCCCGGGTGACTCGCAGCACCGGAGCCGGTCCGAGCAGACCGGTGAACTTGGGTGTGGCGACCAGTGTGCCGGTCTGCGAATCGGCATTTCGGAGGTCGACGGCCAGGGTCGTGCCTTTGGGCAGCCCGGTGCCGACCGGTGTCACGCGGATTTCACTGCCGGCGGTCGCGGCGGGCGGGAAGACGGTGTCGACCAGCACCAGGTCACCGATCTTGACCCGGAACGGGCTGTTGCCCGGTGCCTTGTAGCTGAGATCGTGGACCTCGATGGTGTAGACCCCGTCATCCGGCACGGTGACCTCGGCTCGGGTGTCTCCCTTGAGTGCCACCTTCGACCACTCGATCGCCAGCGGCGTTCCCCGAGCGTTCTTGATCTCGATCACCGGTTCGCAGCTGGCCCCCAGCCGACGTGACTCGACGTCGGCCACCAGCCGTTGTCCCTTCTTCACCTGGACGAAACCGCGTGCGATTTGAGATCCGGAGATCAGGCCCGAGAGGGCCACGGGGAGTTGGGCGGGGGCCTTGTCGGAAGTGGCGGTGAGGGGCCGTTGGGGCAGCCGATCGACGGCCAGTGTCAGGGGGTTGCTGAGTCCGCCGGCAGTCGAGACGCGGAACGGAAACAACCCGGCCGGCGCATCGTCGGCGAGGGTGATGTCGATCGTCAATTGTCCCGCGTTGGACCCCTCGACCACCTTGGTCTTGATCCCGGTCAACGGAGCCAGCAGCAGGGGGTTGGGTGCGAGGTTCTTGCCTGTGAGCACCAGGCGTGTGGTCTGCCCGATCTGGAGTCCACGCAGCGAGACGACCGAGATCTGCGGTGCGGCGGGCAGCACGGCGGCCGGTTGCTTGTCGCGGGCAAAACGCTTCCCGGCGTCCGCTCCGGCGACCTCGGCAAACAACCCGGCGGCCTCCGCGGCGGTCAACTCGCGGTCGAACAACTGGAACTCGTCGACGACCCCGCTGAAGTGCTCGACGGTCGGGGTGCTGGCACCGATGATCAGCGGAGCGGAGTTGACCAGGCTGGCCGTCTTGACGTCCAGCAGCCAGACATCGGTGCCATCGGCCAGGTCGCGGTCGGGTTTGCCCACGCGGGTGGCGGGCTTCCCGTTGACGAACAATCTCACGCGGACGTCGTCGGTCTCGGTGTCTTTGTCCGCGGCCGGTGCGTCACCGACGGCCAGCGATGCGATCAGGTGGACCCGTTGGCGGGTGCCCAACACGCCCTTGACACTGTAACGGACGACGCGGAAGCCGCTGCCGTCGTTGACGTACAACTGCAGCAGGTCGCTCTTGGGCTGAAAGTTGATGCCGTAGTTGGAAGGTCCCTTTCCAGACGATCGCTTGGCGAACAGGCCGTGGAACGCCCCGTCACTGGCGGCGTGAAAGTTGACGAGCAGCAGGGACACCGAGACGGCGTTGCTCCGCGAGGTGTCGGGACTGCTGGGGATCTGGATGTACTGCTTGCGCCCGGATTCGAGGAGGACCGCTCGACCTCCGGCGGTGGCCGAGAACGGGCTCGGCACGCGACGGGCACCGGCGACCAGGCGGCCGGTGTTGTTGGCCTGGCCACCGGGGGCGGTGTCGACGGCCGGTCCGGATTTCTCGTTAAAACCCAGGTCGACGATCGCGGTTCCGCGGATCGAGGCCGCGTCGGCCTGAAGCGTGGGGAGTCCGACAAGGCACAACAGGAGGAAAAGGCGGAGCATCGCGAGACCTCTGGAGAGTGGCATGTCGCTGGCGTCCATCTTAGCCGCTGGCGGGAGTGGTTCCCACGCTCGCACGATCCGGCAGGTGTCGGATCAATAGAGCAGCGTGGCCAATCGGCGGCGGGCCTGGCTGACCAATTCGGGGTTGGCCGTAGGCATTCCAAAACAGACGACCAGCGCATCACGGGCTCGTTGGCCGGCACCGTCACGATCGCGTTCGACAATTCCCAGGCAGATCTCGAACGCCTCGTCGAACTGACGTTCCGCTGCCAGGGCTTCGGCCAGCTTCAGCTGCAGGTCCAGATCTTCGGGGGATTCCTCGGACGCCTCCCGCGCCTGGCCGACTCCACCAGATTCGCTGGCCGAGGAGGTGATTTCGAGTTGATCCTTCAGGGCCTGGGCCTCGGGCTCGAGAAAACCTCGTTGCTCGAGGTCTTCGATCAGGGCGGCGCCGCCGGCGTTGTCGCCCAGGGTGATTGCCGCACGGGCCAGGTGGATCTTCAACGCGGTGTTGTCCGGCTCGAGCACCAACGCCTCGCGGTACTTCGCCGCTGCTCCGGCAGGATCCTCAGACTCCAACTTCTCACCGTCGGCCATCAGCACCGCGACCTCCGAGGGCACGAACCGCGACAGCCACTCGCGAAGCTGCTCTTCGGTCGGGACCCCCGGCACACTGTCGATGGGTTGGCCTTCGATGAACGCGACCATCAGCGGGATCGACTCGACCTGGAAGGCCTCGGCCAGCTCCTTGCAGTCTTCGATGTTGACCTTCACCAGGTGCCAGCGGCCGGCCGCTTCACCGGCGAGTTTTTCGAGCAGGGGCGCCAACTGGCGACAGGGATCGCACCACGGGGCCCAGAAGTCCACCACCACCGGGACTTCCTGAGATCGAACCATCACGTCCTGCTCGAACGACTCGGCTGTCGTCTCGTGGATCCACGGCGAATCGGAGTGGCCGGAAGAAGCAGGTGCGTTGTCGGAGGGGTTCAGCAGGGGCGAATCGGTCATCGGTGTCGGTCCGGTGGTGAAAACGGCGCGGGAGTGGGGGGTGGGGGGTGGGGGGTGGGGGCGGGATGGGTCGTGACGATCAGTCCCACCACCAGGGGTGTTGGCGGGGTGCTGGGATCTCAAGGGCCTTCAGACGGCGAGGGCCGAACTGGTCGTCGTCGGAGATCTTGGTCGGGATGCGGCTGATGGCCTGCTGTGGCTTGAGCACGACGCCACCGGAGACCAGCCCCAGGACCACTCGACCTCGGACATTTCGGGTGTTGTAGATCGATGCGATTCGCTTGGGAGTCTCTCCCCTGGCCACCTTGGCCCGGTCGGCTGCCAGGAAAAATCTCATCGCCCAACCGACCCGCTGCGGCAGTTGTTCCTTACGGAGCAGTGCGGCCAGGATGCTGAGATCGACCAGGTTCTGCAACTCGGCGAAGACCGGTAACTGTTCGGCCAACTGCGGGAACTTCTCGGTGAAGATCTTGGCGAACTGACGGGTCGTGATCCGCGTGGTGGCCGCATCGATTCGGCGACCACCGGCTCCGTGCAGTTCTTCCTGGGCGAGAAACTGGACCCGCTGACCGGCCAATTGAAACGCGAGTCGATCGTCGGTGGTGTAGATGGCCTCGTAGAGTGGAGTGGCCCACCAACGCTGCATCGAGTTTCCCTGGGGCTTGATCAGCGAGAGATGGCTGCGGAGTCCGGCGACCTTCGGCCGCTGCAGGCCCAGGGCGATATATTTCATCTGGACGTCGGCATCGACCATGGCCTGAGCGAAGTGCGAGTCGGGCGGCACGCCCCAGACCCGGATGGTCTGGGGGCCGAGGATCTTGGCCAGTTGCTTGAACCGGCGGCGGATGGCCGAGATCGATGTGGCTGAGCTGTTGCGTTGCAGGAAACGGCGGGCCTGTTCGAGTCGATCGGGAACGGGGTCGATCGAGACACCGAGGTCCCGGGTCGAGTTGATCGTCCGCAGCGCGACCATCAGGTCATCGATCCTCAGTGGCGGGCGTCCGGTCGTGACACCGACGACACGCCCCTCGGCGTCTGGTGCGAAGCCCTCGGCCGGTCCGGCGATCACCAGGTCCTTTCCGTCGGGATCGACGAACAGGTAGTCGATCCTCTGCAGTCCGGCTAGGAACTGGATGTCCAGCGGAGCGGGCTTCTTCTTCCCTTCGAGCTTGGCACAGGCCTGTTCGAGTCGGACCAGCGAGATCTTTCGCAGGGGACTCGGGCGGTTGATGTCTCCGGCGAGGTGCTTCTTGGCCAGGGCCTTGGCCTTCTTGCGGGCCAGCAGTTGGGCACGGCTGGTCGCAAACCGGGTCGAGACGACTCCCTCGGCATCGACTTTGACACCGCCGGCAAAGCCTCCGCCACCCCCGCCACCCTGGCCCCCTCCGCCACCGCCGAATCCGCCTCCACCCATGCCGCCCCCACCCATTCCGCCCCCACCCATTCCGCCCCCGCCGCCGAACCCGAACTGGGCGGAGCACGGGGCGGTTGCGGCGACGACCGCCAGGGCGGAGGCTGCGAGCACGAGCCGCGGCAATCGCAGTTGGTGCATGAGGAGGTGACTCCTTGGCCCGCAGGTCCGGTGATGGCAACCCGCCCCATCATAGACCTCTCGGGGAGACGTGCCCAGAGGCGGGTCGTGCGAGAGTGGGATCAGGTCGGGTTGGTGGTGGGCAGGGATGCGGGATCCGGGTCTGGGATGTGGTTCTCGCGGAGAGCAGCAAACAACGCCGCCGTGACCAGGTCGGCGGTTGTGCCGGGGTTGCGTCGGTGCCCGTCGGCTCGCAGCCACCGGTCGAAATTTCTGAACGCGGAACCGGACTCCGGTCGGTCCGGCCAGCCGCCTTGCAGCACATGCCGTGCTCGCCGTGAGGCTTCGGCGGCAGTGTTGATCCCGCACTTGCGGACGATCAGGGTGTCGGGCTGCTCGGCGTGGATGGTCAGAGCCAGGCCGACGACCTGTTGTTGCCAGCCGGCGGCGAATGTGGCGGGGTCGAGCGGTTTCGAGCGACTCCAGGCGAGCACGCGGGCGAATCGATCGGCGTAACACGCGGCCACACTGTCGTGGCCAGCGGCCGCCTGCATGGCCTCGAGCAACCCGACGGCTGGCGGCCGCGTGACGTCGTGTTCGGGCACTTCACCCAGTCCGCCGGGGCTCGCCTGCCGGATTGCTGCGAAGACGCAGCTGGCGTCCTGCCGGTCCAGCCCGTCGATCACATCAGCGATCCCGTGGTCCAGCGAGACATCGCCAGGCACCGCGGCCAATGGGGCCAGCAGCAGGATGATGCCCAGGTTGGTGTTGACGTGAGTGACCTCGGCGGTGGCCTCGACGGCGTCGAGAACAACGGGGCCGACACCCCGGCGGGTCGCGGTGGCGAGAATCTCGGCAACGGCCTCGGCCGAGCGGACCAAGTCGAGGTAGGTCATGTCGGCAAACGCGGCTTCGGGGTGCACGTTGCCGGGTTTGGCGGCTGTTGCTTCGAGCAGACAGGCGGTGCGGATCTGGTCGGCCAGCGGAGACATCGTGATCACAGTGTATCGCGACCTGCCGTCGATCGTCAGACGGTTCCCCCCGCTCGGCCGTCGGCGGGTCGCTTGACCGTCCGGGTGACGGGTGCGTAAAACGCAGGAGATTGTTCGGGGGCGGCTTGCACCGGATCGGTCAACCGACAACCAACAACGGATGAAGCCATGACCTCCGGATATGACAGCAGCCTGTTGCGGACAGTCCACCTGGTCCCGTTGACGGCCTACGACACCGAGGGTCGGATCAACGCCGACGTGCAGTCGGCTCATGTCGAGTCGATGTACGGCGCAGGGATGCGGGTCTATCTGCCAGCGGCCGGAACCAGCGAGTTCCAGAACCTGTCAGCCGACGAGGTGGTCGAACTGGTACGGATCACCCGCGAGGCATCGGGGCCGGACGCTCAGATTTTCGCCCCGGTCGGGCTGCAGGTCGGGCACGCAACCGAGATCGGGCAGAGGTCGATGGATGCGGGGGCCGACGGGATCATGTTCATGCCGTTCGTGCATCCCTACATGAGCGATGCCGGGGCACGGGACTATTACCTGCAGGTGATCGACGCGGTGGAGGCTCCGACACTTGTTTACCGCAAGGGGCCGATTCCGACCGACGAGTTGCTGCTGGATCTGGCCGACGACCCACGAGTGGTCGGGATCAAGTACGCGGTCAACGAGATGCACGGGTTCCGCACGACGGTGTTGGCCGATGCTGGTCGGATCGAGTGGTTGTGCGGTTCGGCCGAGCGGTTCGCTCCGTTCTACATGCTGGTCGGAGCGTCGGGTTACACGACCGGAGCCGGCAACCTGGCACCTCACGTCACACTGGCGATGCACGCGGCACTGACCGCCGGCGAATACGACGAGGCTTTGAGGTTGCAGCAGGTGCTTTTGCCGATCGAGGATTTTCGAGCCCGGGCAGGCGACAGCTACAACGTCTCGATGCTCAAGTACGCGATGAAACTGGTCGGGGCCGATTTCGGTCCTCCGCGGGCGCCCCAGCGTCAGCTGACCGACGGAGAACGCGGCGAGATCGATCTCCTGATGGGTCCGATCCTGGAGGTCGAGGCGAGCATGCGGTCCGAACTGGTCAGCGTGGGGCTGACCAGTTCGTGATCGAAAGGAAGGCGGCCCGTCTCGAGTCAGGCCGAGGCCAGGGCCTCCTGGGCGGCGGCCAGCCGGGCGATGGGCACTCGGTAGGGTGAGCAGCTGACGTAGTTCAGCCCGGCGCGGTGGAAGAACATCACGCTGGCCGGATCACCACCGTGTTCGCCACATATGCCGATCTTCAGCCCGCTGCGGGTCGACCGTCCCCCGGCCACTCCCAGTTCGATCAGCCGTCCCACCCCGCCTTGGTCGATCGATTGGAACGGGTCGTGCGGCACGATGTCGTTCTCGCGATAGTGCCCGATGAAACCGCCGTAGTCGTCACGGCTCATCCCCAGGCAGGTCTGCGTCAGGTCGTTCGTGCCGAAGCTGAAGAACTCGGCCGTTTCGGCGATCTCGTCGCTCCGCAGCGCGGCCCGAGGCACCTCGATCATGGTCCCGATCTGGTATGAGATCGTGGTGCCGGTTTCGGCGAAGACGGCTTCGGCGGCTTCACGAACGATCGCCGACTGGTTGTCGATTTCGGTCTGGAACCCCACCAGCGGCACCATCACCTCCGGGTGCACCACGGTCCCTTCGGCCTGCACCTCGACCGCCGCTTCCATGATCGCCCGGGCCTGCATCGCCGTGATCTCGGGGAAGACGATCCCCAGTCGGCAGCCCCGGTGTCCGAGCATCGGGTTCTCTTCGTGCAGCTCGGCGGTCCGCGAGCGGACCTCTTCGACCGAGATGTCCAGTCGAGCGGCGAGCTTTTCGGCCAGGTCGGGTTGTTCTTCGAGGTGGCGTTCCGAGAGAAACTCGTGGAGCGGGGGATCGAGCAGCCGGATGGTGACCGGTCGACCGTCCATCGCCCGAAACAGGCCAGCGAAATCCGTTCGCTGGAACGGCAACAGCTGGTTGACCGCGTGCTGGCGGATCACCGGATCGCGGGCCAGGATCATCTCGCGGATCTCGTCGAGGTGGCTGAAGAACATGTGTTCGGTGCGGCACAGCCCGATGCCCTCGGCTCCGAACGCAACCGCCTCGATCGCCTGATCGGGCTGGTCGGCGTTGGTGCGGACACCCAGCTGTCGGTGCTCGTCGACCCAGTCCATCAGCTGAGCGAATCGCTGGTAGACCTCGGAATCCTCCGGGGCCAGGGTCTTGTGAATCAGAACGTCGACGACCTCGCTCGGCTTGGTTGTCACCTGACCGCTGTACACCTCGCCTGTGAATCCGTCGATGCTGATCCAATCGCCGGTGTCGAGTACGGTGTCGCCGACCGAGATGGTGCCGGCCTCGTAGTCGACGTTGAGTTCGTTGCAGCCGACGATGCAGGTCTTGCCCATCTGGCGGCTGACCAGCGCGGCGTGAGAGCTGGCTCCGCCGAAAGCGGTGAGGATGCCCTGGGCGACCCGCATCCCGCGGAGATCCTCGGGGCTGGTTTCGCGGCGGACGAGAATCAGCGGTTCGTCCGGGTGTTCGTTGTAGAGCCGCTCGGCCTCTTTGGCGGTCAGGCAGATGTGTCCCGATGCGGCACCGGGGCCGGCATTGATCCCCTTGGCCAGCAGACGTCCCGCCGCCTGGGCCTCGGCCTTTCCGTCCGGATCAAACACCGGCTGGAGGAGCTGGTCGAGATCGTCGGCGGGGATACGTCGTTTTTCGAGAGCCTGCTTGGGCGTGATCAGCCCCTCGTTGACCAGGTCGACGGCGATTCGCACCGCGGCAAAACCGGTCCGCTTAGCGTTGCGGGTCTGCAGCAGCCAGACGCGGCCTTTCTGCACGGTGAACTCGATGTCTTGAACTTCCTTGTAGTGGTTTTCGAGTGTCTTGCCGATCGTCTCGAGCTGTTTGTAGACCTCGGGCATCTCGTCCTTCAATGACGTCTCGATTCGCTTCGGCGTGCGGATGCCAGCCACGACGTCTTCGCCCTGGGCGTTCATCAGGTAGTCCCCGTTGAAGCCGGGTGCGCCCATCGAGCAGTCCCGGGTCAGTCCGACGCCGGTCGCGCAGTCGTCGCCGAGATTGCCGAAGACCATGGCCTGGACGTTGCAGGCGGTGCCCCAACTGTGGGGAATGCCGTAGTCGCGGCGATAGACCACCGCTCGGTCGTTGTTCCAGCTGCCGAAGACGGCTCCGATCGCAGCCCAGATCTGGTCGATCGGTTGGTCGGGGAAGTCCTGGCCGGTCCGCGACTTGACCTCGGTCTTGAACTCGGTGACGAGTTCTTTGAGTTGTTCGGCCGTGAGGTCCGAATCGTACTGGACACCGGCGGCTTCCTTCTTGGCCTGCAGCAACGCTTCAAATGGATCGTGGTACTCGCCCTCGCGAGCCCGCACCTCGAGCACCACGTCACCGAACATCTGGATGAACCGGCGGTAGCTGTCCCAGGCGAATGTCTCGTTGCCGGAGTGTTCGGCGAGGGCCTGGACCGACTGCTCGTTGAGGCCGATGTTGAGCACCGTGTCCATCATGCCCGGCATCGATTCTCGGGCACCGGAGCGGCAGGAGACGAGCAGCGGGTTGTCCTTGGAACCCAGTTCCGCTCCCATCACCTTCTCGACCTGCTTCAGCGCCTCGTCGACCTGCTCGCGGAGCCCCTCGGGATAGGTTCCGTCGTTGTCGCTGTAGTGATTGCAGATCTCGGTTGGGATCGTGAAACCGGCCGGAACCTGCACTCCGATTCGGGTCATTTCGGCGAGGTTGGCTCCTTTACCACCGAGTGAGTCCTTCATCTCAGCCGAACCGTCGGCCTCGCCACCACCAAAAAAATAGACGTACTTGGGGGCATCAACCATGGGCTCGTGGCCTGCTCGAAAATGCGGAAATGCAAGCCGTCCACGCTAGCAGCCGTCCAGATAAGCGTCAAGAACCGTCGTCGGCGTCGGTCCGGAGGTGTCGATCTGGCGAGAGAAACTTGACTTGCGTCTCGGTGGCCTGAGAATTGAACGGGGGGGAGTTCTTGGTAACCATGCAAGCATGTCTCGTATCTGCAGACGGTCAGACGACCATTGCGCTCAAGAACGACATCACCGTCGTCGGTCGGAAGCAGGGCGTGTGCGACGTGTTTCTGGATCGAGGCAACGTGTCGAAGCTGCATTGCCTGATCATCAAGACCGACGGACTGCTGCTGGTTCGGGACCTGGGCAGTACCAACGGGACGCTGGTCAACGGTCAGAGGGTCAGTCGCGGGGCACTGCTGCCTGGAGACGAACTGTCGTTTGCCAGCCTGACCTTCCAGGTCCAGTTCGGTGCCGCAATGTCCGAGTCGGTACCGGCCGAGCGGACCGAGGCGATGCCGGTGGTGCCGGACCCGGGGATCGTTGAAGCCGTCGCCGAGGATGCCGCTTCGTCGGACAGCTTCGACGAGTTTCCGGTGCCCGAGTTGTAGGGGCGGCATGCGGGCGGAGAGGGAATCCCGGTAGGTGTTCCGCTCGGGGCCGGGTCAGGAAGCGATCCGCAGCCGGAGTTCGTCGGCATTGAGTGCGACGATGGTGATGCCGAGTCGATCGGCCAGCGTGATGACGTCGTCGGCATCGAGCAGGATCGTCTGTTGGCTTTCGATGGCCAGCACGCGTCCGCCCGCCTCGTGCATCGTCTGGATGGTGTCGAGTCCGATGGTGGGAACATCGAAGCGGCGGTCCTGCTGGGGCTTGGCGACCTTGACGACGGTGAAGCCGCCTCGTCGACACAGCGTGCCACTTCTTTGGATCGCCTGGTCGGTACCCTCGATCGCCTCGATCGCGATCACCGCGGTGTCATTGACGATGACTGTCTGACCGACATCAAGCCGTCCCATCTCCTTGGCGATGTGCCAACCGAACTTGATGTCTCGCCATTGTGCCGCGGAGGGTTTGCGGCGGGTCAGGAAACCGTGGTTCACGAGAAGCTCCGGGCAGAAGTCGAGTGCCGAATGGAAGCGGATACCGTCACGGTCGAATTCACGGATGATGGCCAGCAGGATGGTGTCGTCGGTCTTGTTGGCCTTGGCGTAGCGGAACCACATGTGGAGCGTCCGCCAGTCGGGCAGCAGCCTGAGAATGCGGGCCGGCTTGAAGAGCTCGGTCTTCTCGATCTTGCCGGCCATCACCACGTCGTGGATTCGAGCTCGTTTGAGCAGACGGATGGCCCTGCCGAGCCGGCCCAGTCCAGCGGTGGCGAAGTAGTCGCACGAATCGGCCAGCTCGTTTGAGACCATTCCCTGGACACCGACCGCGAAGACCTTCAGTCCCTGGAGGCGGGCGGCCTGCGCGAAGGTGATCGGAAACCGTCCGGCTCCGGCCAGGAGTCCGATCCAGCCGTTCGCGGCCGTCGTCGGGGCGGTGAGATGGTTGGCTTGCGAATCGAGAGTCATGCCGCGTGTGGGTTGATCTGTGGGGGCTGCTGGGAATCGCGATCGCTGTCGAGTTCGGCTTCGAGTTGGTCGATTCGTTTGACCAGTTTCTTGACAGTCTTGAGCAGTTCGGGCAGCCGTTTCTGGGCGATCAGGATTCTCAGTTGTTCGGATTCGGGGCCGGCGGGATAGCCGAGTTGTGTTTCGCCGGCGGGAATGTTGCGAACGACGGCTGCCTTGGCCGCCACCGACGCACCGGTTCCGATGGTCAGGTGATCGGACACTCCGACCTGTCCGCCGAAACGGACGTAGGCACCGGTGGTTGTGCTGCCGGCGATGCCGACCTGCGAGGCGAAGGCGTTGTGGGGGCCGATGCGGCAGTTGTGCCCCACCATGACCTGGTCGTCGATCTTGGTCCCGGTGCCGATCACCGTGGCATCGATCATGCCCCGGTCGATGGTCGCCCCGGCTCCGATCTCGACATCGTCTTCCAGCGAGACACTGCCGTAGTGCAGGATCTTGATGAACTCACCCTCGGGAGTGCTGTCGGTTGCGGCGAAACGATACCCGAAGCCGTCGGCTCCGATGACCGCGTTGGCATGGATGATGACCCGGTTGCCGATGGTGGTCTCGGAGTAGATCACGGTGCCGGGATGGATCACGACATCGTCACCCAGTCGACAGTCGTTGCCGATGACCGCACCGGGGTGAACATCGCATCGGGCGCCCAGGGTGACCCGGTCCCCGATCGTTGCTCCCGGGTGGATGTTGGTTGCCTCGCCGACGGCCAGGTCGTCTCCGACACAGGCTCTCTCGGAGACCCCGATGTTGGTGCGTGGGGGGGCCGGGTGGAAGATGGAGAGGATTTCGAAGAACGCGGCCTGGGCGTCGTCGACGACCAGGCGTACCACGTCGGGCATCCGGTCGCGGGCCGTGGCCAGGCACGATTCATCGACGACCACGGTTCCGGCACGGCTACTGGAGATGTCGCAGTCGGCGGCACTCGCAGCGAGAAAGCTGACCTGGTCGGGAGTGGCGGTGGCAAGCCGCGCGGGGGAACCGATCGGACGGATAGGGTCGCCCTCGAGCGTGGCACCGAGTTGACGGGCCAGTTGGTGAGCCGGGATGAAGGCGATCTGGGGGGGCGAGGAACACAAGTCGGGCGACATGGAGCGGCGTCCTTTCCGACTCCAAGGATGGCGTGATCGGGCCCCGGGCAATCCTTCGCCCAGCAGCCTCGACGAGGTTTTTACCCGAGATGTGTGCCGAGAAGCAATCCCTGTTACCGGACGAACCACGGGCCGGACGGCCACGCCAATGCGGTGGGCGGAGCAGCGGACGGCTGTTAGACTCTAACCGGTTCCCGCGTGGGCCGGGGTGTGGCTGCCGCGTGGAGTGGCATCGAGGATTGGGTACCGGTGAGATGACTACGGTCCGAGGCATTCGCGGAGCAACGACGGTTGCCGCCGACGAGACGGAGCAGGTTCTGTCAGCCACCGGCGAGTTGCTCGAGGCGATTATCGAGTCGAACGGCCTGGCGGATTTCGACGAGATCGTCTCGGCGATCTTTACGACCACCTCCGACCTGAACTCGACATTTCCGGCCGAAGCGGCTCGGGCACTGGGCATGCACCAGGTGCCTTTGCTGTGCGCGTCGGAGATTCCGGTTCCCAGCAGCATGCCGCGGTGCATCCGTGTCCTGTTGCACGTGAACACGAGCAAGCCGCAGTCGGAGATCGTTCACGTGTACCTGCGAGACGCCCAGAGGCTGCGGCCGGACGTGATGAGTGCCCAGTAGGACGATGGTGGTCAGCCGGCGAGCCCGATGAAGTGGAACCCGCTGACTCGCTGGATGACAGCGACGGTCACCACGGCCTGCAGGGCCATCAACAGTGCCCAGTCGCGGGCGCGGAGCGTGCTGAGTGCCGAGCTGGCCAGCCAGCAGGTCCAGGGCATCAGGAACAGCCACAGCCGGGCGGCCTCACCCATGTTCTTCCCGGACAGCCACAGGGCTCCCCAGGTGCCCAGGCAGGCCCATGCCGGAGCGGCGAACTCCGCCGCCCGCTGCCGAAACCGGGTCACGAGCCCGATGACGGTCAGTCCGGCGAGCGGAACACCGACGGCGAGGGTGCCTTCGAGTAGGTTGACGCTGAGCCAGGCGAGGTAGTCGCGGGGGTGCTCGGGCTGGTCGTAGAACGCGGCGTGGTTGACCAGGTTGGCGTTCCAGATCGAAAGCAGGTTGAGGTCGAGGACGAGCCAGCAGGCCAGGGTGGGGAGTGCGAGTCCGGCGATCGAGGCGACTGTCCATCTCAGCAGACGCTCCCGCGGGAATCGGCCTCGCCGGTTCATCCAGATCGCCAGCCCGCCGGCCAGGACGATCACCGGGAGGAAGGCGAGGCTGAGGCAGAGGCCGATCCAGGTGAGGCCGCCGGCCCAGGCTGCTCGCCACCAGCGGCCACTGCGGATTGCCGACCACCACAACCAGATCGAGGTGGTGGCCAGTAGCGGATAGAGGCAGTCGGACTTGGGGAGGAACACGGCGACGGCCGGGACCAACAACCACAGCGAGGCGGACCGCCAGGCGGTTTCGGGCGAGTGGTCGACTCGGACCAACTGGTAGATCGGGATGGCGGTGGCGACGGCGGCCAACTGTGTCAGGACAGCGGCCAACCACAGCGCTGCTTCATCGATCGGCGGCAGCGGCCGACCGCCCTCGAGGATCGTGGCCTGGGCTTCCCGGACGCTCCGCGGCCGCCAGTCCAGGACCGATTGTCGGACTTCCGGTGACCGACCGCACACCTCGCGGACGGCCAGGTGTGCCAGGAACAGCCCGGGTGGATGGGTGCCCAGGTGGAGCGTGCGGCGGTGCGGGTTGGGGTCGTCGAGCATCCGAAAATATCGCTCGCGGAAACTCTCCAGCGACGTGACCCGGTGGGCTTCGTAGTAGTACCCCGAACTGCCGGGGTAGTAGAGCACCCAGGAGGATCGCGCCAGGCCGTGGCCGGAGGGGACGCTTCCCTGCAGCAGGTGGATGGCCAGGAAGCCTGTGACGACCAACCCCAGCAAGCCCCCGGCACGGCACAGCCGGGACAGCCACGCCGGTCGACGACTGTCGACGAACAGCCGGCTGCCCAGCCACGTCACCAGGACGACGGCCGCGCCAACCAGCACGGCCTGGCAGCCCCCCAGCAGGCTGTCAGCCCGGTCCGATTCTGCATGGCGAATCCGTTCCCAGGTCCACTCACCTGGGACGCCCAGGGGCCACTCGGTCAGCCACAGCACACCGATCGCGGCCGCAGTGGCGGTGACCAGGGCGGTCGCGATCGCACGTCGGGGCATCCGGGGTCCGTCGGAGAACGTTTCGGCGAATTGCTACGGGCGTTCCGGAGGGGCGAGGTCAGCACCGCGTGGCTGCAGGAACAGCGACGGGAAAGACGACCGGCCGCCGATGTCCTTGGCGTTGTAGATCATCTGAGCGTCGAGCACCTTGGTGATCTGGTCCTGGAGCCGTCCGAGGTGGGCTCGGGTGTAGGGATCGACCTTTCCACCCCAGTCCTTGGCGGCCTTGGCGACGCGGTCCCGGATCTCGACGAGCTCCTGGCGAGCCAGCAGCGCGATCGCCTTGTAGGCGGCCCCCGAGCCGTTGCCGGGGAGGCTGAGCGTGATCAGGCGATCGATGTGTTCCTGCTGCAGGTTCCGCCGGAGGCTGGACACCAGCGGCTTTCGGGCCGTGGCACCCTGGTTGGGCTTCTGGTCGAGTTCCGACCAGATCTCGGTGCTGAGAGCCTTGAGCAAATCGGGCAGCGTCAGTGCCGGCTGGTCGGCCGGGATGCGGAACTCGTTGTCGTAGGTCCGTCGCAACGTGGTGGGGTTCATCAGCATCGTCAGCGTGGATGCCTGCAGGCCGATGATCCGGTCGTGGACCGGCCAGGCCGGTTGACTGCTCATCGCGTGAACGAATCCACTGCCGCCGTCGAGCCACTTGTCCACGGTCATGTGGCGGAGCAGCTCGGTTGACAGCCCGTACGCCTTGTCGCGGAACGTCGACTCGATGACGAACTTCAGGGCGTCCTTCTGCGAGTTGGTGGGGACGACCGAGATCGGGGCACGGCCGTTCTTGTCGCCCTTGCGGTCACGGTTGACGTGAGCTCCGCCGATCCAGTTGGCCATCATGCTCACCGAACGCATCTGCAGCGCCAGGGTCAACTCGTAGCCGCGGCGTGCCTTCGACCAACTGTCTCCGGGCTTGACGAATTTCTCGAGCAATCGACCGCGGTGGTACTGGACCAGTTCGAGCTGCGCCTTGGCGTAGTCGAGCGGGTTCTTGCTGAAGTCGTAGCGGCGGGCCAGGGGATCGGGACCGCCGGTGTCTTCGTCGGTGGCGTAGGCCAACTCCGGTTCGGCCACCCGGGCGAGGATCTTCTTGAGGTCCTTCGAAAAGGTGTAACCGTACTCGATGGCCCAGAGGTCATAGGGGCCGATGTCGATCATCGTGTGATCGCCCTTGGCCGGGTTCTTACCCAAACGGGCACTCATGTTGACCGGGATGTAGTCCATCACCGAACCGGCAAACGGCTTCTTGCCCTTGAGAGTTCCGTTGTTGATCTCCGCAAGCGTGTAGATGCTGCTGGACTTGAAGTTGTGACGCAGGCCAAGTGTGTGGCCGACTTCGTGAGCGACGAGTTCGGCGAGCAACGGGCCGACGAACCACTCGGGGATTCCGTCAAGCAGCGGCGTGGCGGGCTTCTTCGGCTTCTTGTCGTCTTTCTTCTTGTCGTCCTTCTTCTTGTCGTCCTTCTTCTTGTCGTCCTTCTTCTTGTCGTCCTTCTTCTTGTCGTCATCGTCGTCGAGTGCGGCGAGGATATCGAGGTGCATCTTCATCAGCGAGAGGTCGAAGGCCTTGCCCTGAGCGGCCAGGCAGAGTCCATTGACCTGGCTGGTACGGCCGACGAGTCCGTCATAGAGGTCATCACCGATGAAGCGGGTGTCGACCTGGGCCATCGGGTGACCGGCGTAGGGAGAAAGTGCCTGCCGGGCAACGCGACGCCTGACCTCGATTCTTTCGGCCGGAGCAGCCAAACGGATGCGGGGATCCCAACTGGGGTGCCTGGCCAGCCAGGCCAGCGTTTCGGGACTCATGCCCTGCATCGCGGCCTGGGGCAGCAGTTCGTTGTACTGCATCCAGTAATGACGGATCCATCCGTCGGTGAGGATGATGTCGGCGTCGAGGATCTCGCCGGTCAGCGGATTGACCCGGCTGGGCCCAATCGCTGTGCCGACGTCGTTGTTGAGCCAGCGGATGAAGTTCCACCGCACGTCCTCGGGGTCTTTCTCGATGTGACGACCGGTACGTGCGTTCTGGAACTCGACCTGGATCGCATTGGAGATCCCGATGTTCTCGAAGGCCTTGTTCCAGTAGAGCACGCCTTTTTCCACCCAGCGGCGATAACGCACCGGGGTGGTGTGCTCGATGTAGAACGTGATCGGGTTCTTCGGCGGGCTGATCTTCAGTGACGGGTCGTCTTTCTCGAGGTGCCAGCGGTTGATGAAACGGACCTGCACTTCCTCATCGCGGTACTTGCCCAGGTCACGGTAGGTGGTGGTGAAGAACCCCACCCGTTCGTCGGCCTTGCGGGGGACATAACCCGGCGAGGAGGCCATCTTGCTGATCGAATAGTGCAGGGTCTTGAGACGGCCTCCGGAAGCGGCCAGTTCGAAGGCCAGTTCGACGTTGTCTCGAAATGCCTTGCATTTCTTGATCGAAAAGATCCGTGGTGAGGTGGACCGAACCGAGGGGCCGAAGAAGCGGGAGGCTCCGCTGACCAGCAGGGCGTCGATGTCGATCACCGGGCCACCCGAGGGGCCCATCGTCACGATGGGGATCTCCATCACGACACGGTCGGTGAACAACCTCGGGACGCTGGCCTTGCTGTGTCGGTCGCCGGTGCTGCGGACGCCGATGTTGGGTTCGATCAGCGCCAGGCTCTTGTTGAAGCGACGGAAGTAGACATACATTTCACCGGCCTGCAGACCGGCGAATCGCTCGCCGCTGGAAACCGTCAATGCGATGTAGAACTTCTGGGACGGGCCGACTCCGGCGGGGAGTTCGGCGAAGACCTGCTGGTCCTTGTTTCGCCGGTAGATCGTGAACAGCGTGCGGCCGACGCCGTTGGCGCTGACGACCTTCTCGAATCCCTTGAGCACCGTCGTGTGTGGTGGGAAATCGGGTTTCGAAGCCGACTTGGTGGCGGACTTGGTGGCGGACTTGGTGGCGGACTTGGTGGTTGCCTGGGCCAGGGCCGGAACCGGAGCGGCCAGGATCACGGACAACAGCGACACGAAGATCAGCGAGGCGAAGCGGTGCATTCTCGAATTCCTTGGCGTCTCGGGGGACCCGCGACGGTCGAACCCGTGGCGAGCAATTCGTTACAACCGGGAGAGTTTCCCTACTCCCTGTAGAGTTCCAGTCTAACCCACGCACCGTCGGCATGCACCGTTGCTGCACGGTTTTTGGTCACGGTGACCCGGGGAATGGGGGGGGTCGTGCTGGTTGTAGTGGTTCTGCGGAGACCGGTCACGGCGATTGCTGCTCGAGCAGCAGGACGACGGCGGTGATGTTGTCCTTTGAACCGCCTTGCTGAGCCGCTTCGACAATCGTCTCGGCGATCTGCTGGGGGTCGTCTCCCTTGGCGAGCAACAGCGCCAGCGTCAGGTCATCGACTCCATCGGTGACACCATCCGAGCAGAGCAGAAAGCGATCACTTTCGGTGGGGTCACACACTTCCGGCGTCGTGCCCTCTCCCCCCTCCTTCGAGCCGAGGTAGCGGTAGAGCACATTGCGGTAGCGGTGCGTGACGGCCTCTTCGGGGCTGATCGTCTCCGCGTCGAGCAGGGCCTGGGTCAGCGAGTGGTCGGTGGTGAGCTGCTCGAGGTCGCCGTCCTGCTGCAGCCGGTAGACCCGACTGTCTCCAACGCCGCCGGCATAGAGTTGTCCCCCGGCGGCAACCATGAAGACGATCGTGGTTCCCATGTTGTGGAAGCGAGGTTCCAGTTGCGCCAGGGCGACGATCTCGGTGTTGGCGAATGCCACCGCCCGGTCGATCGTCTCGATGACCGTTTCGCTGGACGTTTCGTCGAAGTCGAGCTGCCGCTCGAGATGCTCCTGGATCAACTCGGTGGCCATTTCGCTGGCCTTTTCGCCGGCCGACTGACCTCCCATGCCGTCGGCGACGAGGAAGAAGCGGCCGTCGGGATCGAGTGTGAACCGATCCTCGTTGTTGTCCCGGAAGTTCCCGGTGATGCTCAGGCTGCCGACTTGGACGCGTGCCATGATCTCGGGCACCGCTTGACGCGGCGAATGGGTCGCGTGAGTGGTTTACACCGGTGTGGGACAGAGGGTGTCGACCAGGTCGCTGACCCCCAGTGGTTGTGCCCCCGTCAGCAGTTCCCCTGCCTGGAAACCGGCGATCGCTCCGTGGAGCGCCGCCCGGCCCTCGACCAGGCGGAAGACCCGGTTCTTTTCGGGAGGAAACTGCGTCTGGTAGGCTCGGATCGACTGCAATTTTATCTCGAGTGTCTCGGAAATATCCACGACAAACCTCGCCGGTCCGGTCGGAGCATCGAGCGAGGCAAAGGCCAGCGAGTACCAGGCCTGTTGCTCGATGGTGTGGACAGGCAGTCCGTCAAAAATCTCCTCCCACTTCGACAGCCTCGAGTAGAACACCGCGGCGTCAATGATCCTGGCGGCCTCGGCGTGGTCGGGCGAGGCCATGGGGGTGGGACCTTCGAGCCCGATGACGATGCGGGGCCTGAAGCGGCGAAAGATCTTGGCCAGTTCGACCCGGACCTCGAACCCGTCGAAGAGCCGTCGGTTGGGGAAGGCCATCGTCTCGCGGTGGACTCCCAGGATCCGGGCCGCCTCGGCCGCCTCGGCCAGTCTCACCTCCGGAGACGGGCTCCCCGGAGTTGGCTCACCGTCGGTCAGGTCGACGATGCCCACGCCGTACCCTTGCTGCACCAGTCTCGCCAACGTGCCCCCGCAACCGATCTCGACGTCGTCCGGATGGGCCCCGACGGCGATCACGTCGAGTGAATCGGGGGCATCCGGCCGGGAGTTGTCGTCGGTGGGCATGGTTGTCAGTCGCCGGAGGCTGTCAGCGACGATGGAATCGACACGAGAATCTCTTCGAGGAACGTTCGTACCAGTTTTGTCAGTCGGTGAGGATGGGTCAAGCAGCCCAAAGGGCCGCACCCGGCCAGGGTCTCGACGAGTACCCCCGGTACGCTCTCGGCGATTGCCATCGCGGCAGGCGTCCGGATTGGTTCCCCGTCGTCATACAGTGACTCGGGGACGACCAACAGGATCGGGGGGACGGAGTCGCTGGTGGCGAGTCGGTCGAGGCATTCGGAGAGGTCGAGTCCGTCGAGCCGGCGGGCACGCCGTGAAGCGACTCGCAGGGACAGTCCGCCGGTGGCATCGATCGCAAATGCCAGCCGCGACTCGTCGAAGGGGGGGAACCAGGGCTGGTGATTGTGGACCATCAGGCTGTGGAACCCGGGCACGTGAGCCAGTCGGCCGGGCAGGTGGCTGCCCAGACGGGCCAGCCACCGTTCGGAGGTGGTCAGGTGGGTGCTCACGAGTGGACCCTGCAGGACCGCGGCGGCGATCCGTCCACCGGCATCGGCAAGTGCCGCCAGCCCGACGGCGCTGCCCAGCCCGGTCCCCAGTACCGTCACATCCGGGTTGCCATGCTGCTCGCAGACATTCCAGAGGTCCTCGACCAGGCCTGCGACCGACCCGGGGGCAACCGTTGCCGATCGTGGCACCAGGCTCGAGTCGTCGTAGAGGACACAGCGGAACTGGTCGCGGAGCAACCAGGCGGAAAGGGCCATCAATCGCCAGTTTCCCAGCAAGGGGTTGAGGAACACGAGTGACGGGCCGCGTCCGATCGAGCGGCCACGGATCGGTCCGCGGTCTCCGTTGATCTCCCATTCGTCGGACTGCTCGTCGAAGGCCACCAGCACCTGCTGCCACGACAGCGGCGTCGGGCAGTCCGACGGGACGGAATCGGTCGGTAAGGCCATGGCGGTCACCGTCGATCGACCAGGTTCTCGATCTCGCGGCGGGGTCTAGCGGGTCGGCTGGGCGACAGCAACCGGGGTCCGTGGCAGCAGATTCTGGAACTGGTGGCGGGCACGGCCGAGCAGTTCCAGATAATCGTCACCCCAGGTCTCGTCGGACCACACCTGCAGATCGTAGTGACCCCGGTAACCGCCCTGGATCAGGCATTCGAAGATCCCCGCCAACGGGATGACCCCGTCGCCGGGCACCAGGCGGTCGTGACGTGAGCGCGGCGGTTCGCGCCAGTCGGAAACCTGGACGACTCCGATCAGGGGCACCAGCCCATTCAACCGGGCGATCAGGTCGGGTTCCTGCCAGAGATGGTAGGTGTCGAAGGCCAGTCTGATCCGAGGGTGGTCGGCCATCGCGAGGATGTCGATTGTCTCGTCGAGAGTCGTGAGGAAGGTCCATTCGGAGGCGAACATCGGGTGCATCGGTTGCAGAGCCAGGTCGACACCGGCTTCGGCCGCGTCATCGGCAAGTTCTCTCAGAGCATCGAGCAGCAGTCTGCGGGCGTGGTTGAGCGTATGGGTGCCACGACTGCCGCTGACGACCACCACGCATTCGGCACCAACTTCACCGGCGAAGCGGATGGCCTGGCGGGCGTCCCACACCGAATCGTGGAAGCCGTGACCGTTGGTTCCGGTGAAGCCGCCGATCCAAGAGACGGTCGAGACATCCAGCGAGGAGTCTCGCAGCAACTCGATCGCCCGGTCCTCGCCGAACTCGAGCACCTTTGGTCGCCAGAGTCCGATCGAGGAAATCTCCGAGTTGCGACAACCGCAGACATCCTGGAGCAGGTTCCAGCGGATGGTGGTCAGGCCGCTGGCCGAGAACCGAGCAGTGGGAATCTCGAACTTCTGACGAGGCGGTGGCGAATCGAGTGCCGTGGGCTGGTCGGCTCGGGCGAGCTGGTGTCGAGAATTCCGGGAGAGGGTGGACCAGTCTGACACCAGGCGTCTCGACTCGAAGGCGACCCTGACCGGTCGCGGGAACTGGGATGAATGACAACGGGCGGTATCCTATGTCGCCGCGTCGCCTTTGGCAAACCGAAAGCCCACCGCCTTTTGGGTCACCGCCTGATCATCACGTCGGGAAGGTAAGCTCTGAGGATCTGGGCACTGCGACTGGTGACCGGGGCGAACTGCAACGAGAGAGACATCAGGTAGGGCAGGTGGGCGAGTCGGACGACACCTCGGTCGCTGACCCGCGTTCCGTCCAGCGACAACTGCATCAGTTGAGGATAGGTCGAGAGCGTCTCGATTGCGTCGTCGTCGACCAGGGTCCAGTCCAGGAACAACATCCTCATCAGCGGCCGATGACCCAGGTGCGTGATGCCCCGGCTGGAGATCAGCGTGCCGGAGAGAGTGAGGACGTAGAGGCTCTGCAGTGGAGCGAGGTGCGACAGTCCCTCGTCGCTGATCATCGTCTGTTTCAAGGAGATGTCGGTCAGGCTGACCAGTCGACCGATCTTTCGAAGTCCGTCGTCATCGATCGAGGCCCCACCGAGATTCAGAGACTTCAATCCGGGGAACTTGGGCAGACCCCGTCCGGTGACCCGGGTGTTCTCCAGGTCGAGTCCTTTGAGCCTGGGGAGAGGCCCGAGTGCAGCGAGACCGTCGTCGGTGACCGCGGTGTTGCGGAGTCCGAGCCACCGCAGATTAGTGAGCTTGGCCAGGGAGGCGAGACCGGCGTCTGTGATCTGGCTGTCACTGAGGTCGAGCGTTTCGAGTCCCTCGTACGCCGTCAGCAGCTGCAGGGTTTCGTCGGTGACCGTCTTCTCTCCGATGGTCTGACGGATCCACGGGGGAGTGCCGGGTTCGAAGGCGATCTTCGGCGGCATCCGTCGCTGGTTCTCGGCCTTCTCGAGTTCGTAGGGAATCCACAATGCCAGGCAGATCAGGGCGACGACGATCAGGGGCGCGAGGATCCAGCCGGCGTAGCGGTTGCGCCGGTCCGTCTCCTGGACCAGCGAATCGTCGGCGTGGTCCGGGTGTTCGGCGGCTGGCTCAGACGAGTTCGTTGTCGGCATGACATCGCTCTCAGGGCGATCCTGCCCCTTTCCACCGGACCACTCACCAGAATCCCGGCCAGCCTAACGGCGGTTGCCCCACCGATCAAACAACGGGCGGGTGTCGGGTCGGCTCAGAAAATCCCGAGTTTGTCCCGGGCGTCGTCGGTCATCCGCTCGGGCGTCCACGGCGGTGTCATCACCAGGTTGATCTGTGCCTCGGTGACTCCCTCGAGCCGTTCGAGTGCCATCTTGGATTGTTGGACCAGTTGTGGTCCGGCCGGGCAGGCGGGGCTGGTCAGTGTCATGTCGACCGAGACCACCTCATCCGCCTCCTCGCGAATGTCATAGATCAGGCCCAGATCGACGATGTTGATCATCAGCTCCGGATCGATGACCTCACGCAGTGCTTCGAGCATCGCGGTCGCGTCGGCGGTCTCGGGCTCTCCCGCGTCGTCGTCGACGGATTCGGAGTCCGCGGTGGTGTCCTGATCACTCTCGGCTGACGGCGACGTGCCGGGGGAACCTGCAGCGGCCTGGGCGTCAGTCGACTTCGGATCCGTTGCTGCGGTTGTGCCAGTGGTCTCGGCCGGCCGGACCCAGACCTGGCCCTCGCGAAGCTGGACCTCGTAGGCGGCGATCCCCTCGATGGCTGGCATGCACCGGGGCTCGCCGGTGTCCAGCGCGAAGCGGGCCCCGTGCCGTGGGCAGGTGATCTCACCGTCAGCGATCGGTCCGTCGGTCAACGGCTGTCCGTCGTGAGTGCAGACGTCGTCGATGCAGAAGTACTCCTCGTCCACTCGGACCAGCAACACCGGTTCATCGTCGACGAACTCGCTCTTGCGGTCGCCGGGTTGCAGCTCGTCGATGGTGGCCAGCGGGGTCCAGTCACTCGATTCGCTCATGGTGGGTCAGTCTCCGATACCGAGTTTGCGTTCGACCGCGGTTTCGAGGGTGTCGCGGACCAGCGGGACGGGGATCCGGTCGGAGACCACCTGGAAGAAACCGTGGACGATCATGTGCATCGCCTCGTACTCACTCAGCCCGCGGCACATCAGGTAGAACACCTGTTCGGCGTCGACCCGTCCGGCGGTGGCCCCGTGGGTGCAGCGGACGTCGTCGGCCTCGATCTCCAGCCCGGGGATCGCGTCGATGCGGGCGTTCGGGGAGAGCATCAGGGCGTCGTTGCGCTGGTAGCCGTCGGTCTTCTGGGCCTCTGCGTCGACCCGGATCATCCCCCGCCAGACGATGCGGGCGCGGTCTCGCAGCACGTTGCGGTAGAGCAGGTCGCTGGTCGTGTCCGCTGCGTGGTGCGACTGCTGGGTGTAGTAGCTCATCCGCTGCTTGCCCGTCGCGAAGCTCAGCCCGTTGACCTCCGCGTGGGCCCCGCGTCCGTCGAGCCGGACGTCCTGGTGGATGTGTGCCAACCGGCTGCCGAGCCCGCCGACGGTCCATTGCAGCCGGGCATCAGAGGAGACGCGTCCGGCCTGGTGAGCCACGTGCCAGGTCCGCTCGTTCCAGTTCTGCAACTGGACGTACCGCAGCGATGCCCCGCGGCCCAGCAACAGTTCGACCGCACCCACGTGCAGCCCGCTGCTGTCGAGGTCGGCCGAGGCGGTTTCTTCCAGCAGCGTCGCCGACGCACCGTCTTCGAGCACCACCAGCGTGTGGCTGAAGTCGGCGCCCCCGTCGACGGCCAGCCCGATCAGGCTGTACAGAGGTGTGGTGATCTCGACGCCGGCCGGGACGTACAGCACCGTGCCGCCGGTCCAGAAGGCCGCGTGCCAGGCGGAAAAACGGTCGGTGTCGGGACGGACGCCGCGGGTCATCAGGTGGGGTCTGAGGACCTCGGGGTGCTCGCGGATCAGATGGGCGAGGTCGCCGAAGAGCACGCCCTGGGAGGCGAGTGCCTCGTCGAGCGATACGTCCCGGGGCTCGCCGTCGACGTGGGTCACCGCCCCGGAAAACTCGGCCTGCTCCCGCATCAGCGTCGCCAATGCCGGCGGGTCAGAATCGGCCGGCGTCACCGCGTAGCGTTCGGGACGGAACGCCCGCAACTCGACACGCTTCCACTCCTCTTCGCCGAGCGGCACGGCGACCAGGTCGCGGTAGGACGCGTAGGCCCGTCTGCGATCCGAGGTGACCCAGTCGGGCTCGTCCCGCGAACCGAGAAACGCCTCGAAGGCCGCCTCGTCGAACGAGGTCGGGGTCGGGGTGGCTGAAGCGGTGGTGGTGGAGGTGCTCATGGGGTCAATCTGCGAACCGGTGCCGTCGGGGCGATCAGCCGACGGACCCCTCCATCTGCAGTTCGATCAACCGGTTCATCTCGACCGCGTACTCCATCGGCAGTTCCTTGACCAACGGCTCGATGAAGCCGGTGACGATCATCGAGGAGGCTTCGACTTCGGTCATCCCGCGGCTCATCAGGTAGAACAGCTGCTCCTCAGCGATCTTCGACACGCTCGCCTCGTGCTCGATCACCACGTCATCCTCGTCGATCTCGATGTAGGGGTAGGTGTCGCTGCGGCTGTTGGGGTCGAGGATCAAGGCGTCGCAGACGACGTTGCTTTTGCAGTGCTTGGCGTCGTTGTTGATCTTGACCAGCCCGCGGTAGCTCGCGCGGCCGCCGGCCTTCGAGATGCTCTTGGAGACGATCCGGCTGGAGGTGTGTGGGGCGCAGTGGACCATCTTGGCCCCGGCGTCCTGGTGCTGGCCGTCTGAGGCAAAGGCGATCGAGAGCGTCTCGCCGCGAGCACCGGGCTCCATCAGGTACACCGCCGGATACTTCATCGTCAGCTTCGAGCCGAGGTTGCCGTCGATCCACTCCATCAACGCGTCGCCGTAGGCGAAGGCCCGCTTGGTGACGAGGTTGTAGACGTTGTTGGACCAGTTCTGGATCGTCGTGTAGCGGCAACGGCCACCTCGCTTGACGACGATCTCGACCACCGCCGAGTGCAGGCTATCGGAGGACCACGTCGGTGCCGTGCAGCCTTCGACGTAGTGCACGTTGGCCCCCTCGTCGACAATGATCAGCGTCCGCTCGAACTGGCCCATGTTCTCGGAGTTGATCCGGAAGTAGGCCTGCAGCGGGAACTCGATATCGACGCCCGGGGGGACGTAGATGAACGAGCCGCCGGACCAGACCGCCGAGTTCAAGGCGGCGAACTTGTTGTCGGCCGGCGGGATGATCTTGCCGAAGTACTCCCGCAGCAGGTCGGGGTGCTCCTTCACC